>Ga0315284_10004738_pt1 | contig 19330 bp, 22 predicted proteins | sample YL17G09_16_MG_FD_203696 | JGI IMG/M metagenome (GOLD analysis project Ga0315284, IMG submission 203696) | Sediment microbial communities from Yellowstone Lake, YNP, Wyoming, USA - YL17G09_16 | ecosystem: Environmental > Aquatic > Freshwater > Lake > Sediment | place: USA: Wyoming | collected... | reverse complement strand
GGTGTAGTGCCGCGGTAGGCATCACGCGATTGTACTTGCTAATTGGCGTGAGAAAGACACGATCATTGCTAAACAGTGATTTTGCGACTGCAGAGATCGTACTGCTAGCCTTTGTCTGCATTGAGACGCTAGATTTGACTACGGACGGAAAAGAGATCAACGCGTCGGCGGTTGCAGACTGTCGAGTTTCTGTGACAACGTTTGAGATCGCTTGAATAGAAAGTGAACTCACTTTTGCGTTAAAGCTATTTGCGCTTCGAAGTGTAGAAATCATGTCAGTTCCAGTTCTACGACATTTGTGGTGGCGCTGCCACCGACCCTGTAGTCATTCATGACAGGTACGATGATGTACGTAATCATTCCTTCGTCGTGTTTCGAAATTTTGTGGATCCATTGGCAGTTCCCATGCAAGAACTCAGAGTGGACGATGCCGACCACAGATCGAATTCCATGGATCTGTTTCATGATCAAAAAGTGATCAACTTCTTTGACGTCACCTTGGATCTTCCAACTAATGACATTGTAGTAGCGATCAAATCGTGATGCCTGAGGATCTACGATCAGCGCAGATGCATTGTCAAATGACACTTCTGTGCTAGCGATCGATCCGATGACACCAAACGTCATCGGATCTTTTGCATAACGTTTTTTCGCGCCATCGGAAGTTACTAACACCCCTCTGTCAAGCGTGAAAGGGTGAAAGAATTTTGCTGGGTGATAGCTATACGACTTCTTTGTTGCACGATCAATTGCACTGTTCACCAGGTCATCGAACAACGTTTCGGGGGCCCTCAGAAGCGGATAGATTTCATATCGATACTTGTGTCCATACCTCAATGGCTCAATTGCTTGATTTTTCCTGAGGGCACCGTCGTCAAATTTTGACTCAGTCAAGATACCGAAATTTTCCCTGCGACCAGACGTCATGTCAATACGATGGACAGAGTGTGCGATCAACTTTTTCAATTGAGCACGTTGCGTCTGAAGGTCACCCTGAAAGAACTGCTGCATGTCCTGGGACTTCAGCAGGTTCTTGACAATGTCAAGATCGGTGTCTAGCGTCAATGTCGTGATGTCGAACGTAACGTTCGGAATTTCATTATGACTGACTGCCACGTTCTCAATCTTGGTGTCCACCTGCCCCGGGACCGGTTGAATGAACTCCAGCGTCACATTTCCCGCTAGTTGAGTGTTTCCATCCCTGTAAATCAACTTGACTGCGTAACCATAGATGTTGCCCGGACGTGCGCTGCCATCGTTGATCTGAATCAGATCAATTTCTCGTGTTCCTTCATCGACGAGGACGACGTCATTGCCGACTGAGGTGTACTCAGTCTCAAATATCGTCAGATTTCGACTCAAAAATTGTACTGCGATGACCTTGTTGGGAATGTGACGTAGCTCAAGACGAACACCGGTTGGAAGTTGTGTCGCCGTCAGAGCGGCAGTCTTGATATCAGCAAACCGACCGGGCCTCACTGCTACGTTTGAAAAGCTGCCGGCGGGCGTGCCAGTTGACCCTATCGCAATGACACGATATATCACAGCTGATTTTTCTGGCTTATCGACTTGAACAACGAGCGACTGATCTTTGGCTGACACGTTGTATGTTCCCACCAAAGAATAGCCATCGATATCAGTTGTCGACACCCAAATTGCCTTCTTGAAGACTTGTACTGCAGACGCCCCAGGATCGACCTGTCTGATCTCGAGGCTGACACGGCCTGAATCAGACGTGATGCTAGCTTTCACTCGTGGTTGAGTTTTGGGAGTGTTGTACACAGACAAGTGTCTAGACACGTCAAGAATTTTGACGACTGAGTCGACCGCCTGGCCGCTGTCCGTGTTGATCAGATCAAATTTCACCAGCAGGCTTGTGACAGCCGTTTGTTCCAGCGTCAATTTCGTCTGAGGCACGACAACTGTGACCGGTACCGTGATCATGTCGCTGGTGACCGTCTGAAGAACGAGGGCGTGCGTGCCGTCGACAGCATCATTTGTCACTTTGGGTGGGACGTCATTTGATGCTGGGAACAGGTGAAAATTAAGCAAGCGTGAAGATGGGTCCGTGGGAAATTCGATTGCTTTGGCATCGTTCGTCATTCCGCCAAGAGCTGAGCGTTCTGACTGTGATCGATCTGCAAGATTGATGACGTGTGTAGGATCGAGACCTTGTCTCATTATCATCTCATACATCAATGACTGCACGTTCTCGTCTGCGGAAGACGACATCGTGCTCTGCAAATCGATGACAGCAGAGGAATTCACGACCCGTTGAAGGATCGGTTGTTGATCATCGCCTTGTTTGATCTGATTGACAGGCACGCTTACGAGCCGCGGCCTGTTGAAGTGCTGAATGTTCGCAGTTGGAACACGAGCACGAAGCTGCGGCAACACGTCATTGTTGACGAGCGAGGTGAAGTCACTGTATTTCTGTGCTACAATGTATTTGTTACGTTGTTCGATCAGCGTTTTTGCATCAGTGATCTGTGTTCTGATGTTGTTGACAATCGCGAGCGTGTCAACAAATCCCAGGTGACTGTCACCCAATAATGACTTTGGATCAATGCTCTTGTTGAGAATGGTCACCAAAACGCTTTGGGCACGGTGAGCAATCATGTCACGCTGAGAGATGCTATACACGAACTCGAACTCTAGATCACCGTTAGGAAGAATCGTCGAGAGGTGAGCAAAAGTATCCTCTACTTTCAGAATGTTTGCTGTCTGCTGGTATCTGAAAAACATGTCTTAGCTCACTCAAAGACTAACGTAAAGATGTGTAGAAACGTATCAGTACCCTTTTCATCGACCTTTACTTTGCCCACGAAAAAGATGTGAGCCGTGGGGCTGTTCTGATCCCCCGTCTGATGAATCCCAAAGTCAATGATGTCCATCTTGCAGAGGACATTTTCGTCTTTTTCAAAGAACTGGCCCACGATCCTGTTTTCTGCAGAAGTGGGATCAAAGTTGATAGGGATCATGTAGCCCATCTGTTCGAACATGCGCAGCTCTTCTTTTGTTTGAGCATACGTAAGATCATGGCGAGTTCGACCCAAGGGCATGTACGTTCCAACAAAGTACGGTGACATCTCTCCGGCGTCTGTTTTGTCAATCGATTTATCGTGCACCTTGTTGACTGGCGGGAGGTACTTGAAGTTCGGAAGTCGACTGAGCTTTGCATCGCTAAAGATGCTGTCAATCGATCCGATGTGTGATGTGTAGTACATCGGGTGGACGATGGGACGATTGTTTGTGATTGTGAATGTCACTGGGTTGGGACCGAGTGCGAACCCATTGTCTTCGAAGATCTTATCTTTCGTGGCGATGACACGCAGTTTCTTGTAGTTGTCAAACGTCGCTCCCAGGAGGTTTTCAGTCGCAGATTCAAACGCAGAGCCGGTCAAAGTCGACACACCCTGCACTGATCCTGTGACAATCGAACTGCTCAACGGTTCAAAAGAATACGACAGCATCCGACCGCCAGCAGATTGAACACCGCTGTCATTTCTAAATGGCGACACGTTGCCATGTTCGTCTGCAAGGAATGTGATGTCGTCCTGAGGCAACTGACACGACTCGAGATAGATCCGCCGAGTCGCATCTTGACTTCCACTGACGACATCTGCCTTGTAGAACGTCGCGGCGTCGGTGTACGTCACGTACTTGATGTCGATCCCACCAAGGACGAGCTGGCGCTTGCCTTCTGTCGTGATGATCGTGTCTAAGACACGTGACTTGCTATCGAGGATACCTGACATTCTGCTATGACAAATATATCACAGCTTGAACCCTACGACCAGCTCAATGCAAGGATCAGGCTGCGATATCACCAGACATCCTAAATGCCCCAGCGGCATGAATGCCGACCCAGGCGCCGAAACCGTCAGCAATTGTCACAGTTGTTCCTACTGCAACGTCTTGAACAATGAGGTTATTCGCACCTCCATTAACGTTTCGCACGAACTTGAAATAACACGCTGCGTCAGTTGCGTTCGGCAAGAATAGTGTGCGTGGAGCAGTCATAGGAGTCACTGCACCATTTGTGATGATCATTGACTGATAATCTACAGTTGCTGCAGTGTAGTTTGCGTCTCCCATGTCAATGGTTGATTCACCGTGAACACCGTGTGGAGAACCCGAACCACCGGTGATAGGCAAAAATGATTCGATTGTCGATAGCTTAATCGTAAATTTTTGTCCACCACCCGTTCCTAGGTACACCGCAGTCGTAGCATACGCATAAATGTTAACAGCTGTCTTTGCGACTGTCGTTGCACTATCGATTCCTAGAAATAACTGATTAGACGCATCAAGTTCAGCAATTGTGATATCTTCAGTATTACCAACATTACGAGAAGCAATAAATGATGCATTTGATAGACGAACAAACCCTGTTGCGGCAGGTGTTGTCGGACCGACACTGATGTAATTTGTGCCTGCTTTTACGTTTGTCGCAGCTACAAATCCGTACGATCCGTTGCTTACTTGAACAAGATCAGCTACCCCTTGTGCGCCCACTGTCGCTTGTAGAAGTGCTACTGTTGTAGACTTAGTCGTAGGACCGACCATGTCGACCATTGGCAAGAGATCTGTTGTTGCGACGGTGACCGCTACAGGAAGTTCTGTGATCTTTTTAGTTGCCATGTTCGTCTCTCATTTATGCTATCAGCAGATCGCCATTTGGCAGAACTAAGTATTCGCCTGACTCAGTGATCAAAGGGATGACACTGACAACCACGTCATCTTCCGGGACTAGAAAAAAACCGATAATTTCTTCTGTCAAGATAGGTTCTAGAATTTCAGTAGAAATGTAAAAAATTGCTACTGATGCTTGAGAAGCGATCGGTTGTTGTCTGAATTGTGAATACGTCTTTCGAAATCTAGTTAAATCTCGCGTACGTTCTAAGTTGACACTAGTTTCACGAATAGAAACAGTTATCGGCTCTTGTCGACTGTACGAATACGTCTTTTTGAAACGTGTGAGGTCTTGAGGTCTACGGTTGCTCATCTAGTCGCTCGAGTTAAATAGCAATGGGCAGTATTTGCTGCCCATTGCAATGTCATCAAAGGATCTTAGAGGCGAGCGTAGCCAACTCACTGCGCTCGCCTTTTATGAGCGTAACGTGACCAGCAATTTGATACTCTTTGAAGCGCTCGACTGCAAAAGTCAGGCCGTTCGTGAACACGTCAACATGAACATTGTCGATCTGTTCAATGTCGCCAGTCAAGATGATCTTCGTGTTGTCACCAACTCGAGTGATGATCGTCTTCAGTTCGTGCATCGACAAGTTCTGTGCTTCGTCAATGACGATGATGGCGTTTGGAATTGAGCGGCCGCGGATGAACGTGATTGCTTCAATTTCAATGAGTCCACGCTCCTGCATAAGTTGCAGGTACGTGTCATTCGCAACAGGCTTAGCGTAGCCACCGTCCTGTCGTCCATTCTTCTGAGCGCGGGGTGGTTTGTTCTTCTTAGAGTCCATCAAGAAATTGAGGTTATCGCGGATCGGAGCGATCCACGGCTCCATCTTCTCTTCCATCGTACCGGGCAAGAATCCGATGTCCTTTCCGACGGGCTGGACGGGGCGGGTCACGATCAGCTTGTCGTATCGTGCTGTCGAGGTCGCGCCCAATCCTTTCAATTGTTCGAGTGCAGCAGCAAGAGCCAAAAGCGTCTTTCCAGTTCCGGAAGGACCGACGAGCGTCAGCAACTTGATGTTTTCATCGAACAGAAGATCAAGCGAGAATGCCTGTTCCTTGTTACGAGGTTTGAGGCCAAACGCCTGTTCGATCTTCGTGATCGGAATGAGCGGTTTTGCAGGATCATTGCACTTGGCGATCGCAGACTTCGTCGTCTCGCCGTTCACAGTGTTCTTGATGATGACGATCTGGTTCGGGTAGAGGTTGTGACCCTCACGCTCGACATCTGTCAAAGCTAGTTGACCGTCGTGATAGAAGTCATCGACCTGTTCTTCACTCACCTCAATGACTTCGACGCCGCGGTAGAATTTCTGAGGGTCCTCAGCTGCTCGCATCTTGAGATAGTCTTCACACTTGATGTCTAGAGCATCGCACTTGATGCGCACGTTGATGTCCTTCGACACCAGGATCGGCGGCTCAAAACCAGAGAAGACTTCCTTTCCTGCTTTCTTTGCACGAAGCATGAAAGCGATTAGCAGGTTGTCTACCTTGTTCTCCTGAAGTTCGATCGGCATCTCCTTGAGAATCTCTGCGCTGATTGACACGATCCTCAGGCGTCCGCCGTTGGGCAGTTCAATTCCCTTGATCAGGCTGCCCTTTTCACGCATCTGATCCAACGAACGACTGACTTGTCGACCGTTGCGGCCCACTTCATCAGGTCTGCTCTTATGTCGATCTAGTTCTTCTAGAACCGCCAAAGGGATGATGACATCATTGTCATCAAACGAATAGATGGAGTTAGGGTCACTGAGGAGTACGTTTGTATCGAGCACGTACGTCTTCTTGGCGCTCACAGCTTTTTCTGTCACTTGATTTTCCTCACGTTCAACTCGGTTCTCTGATACACGGAAAGACCTGTTACCTACATTCTAATCAGCCGGTGGGCGCCAATCAATGCAAGAAGCCAAGAAACGACTTAAAGTCATCCAGGGGAATGAAGCTAGCAACAGAGTAGTCGATGGAACTACCTGCTTTTCTATCACAGCTACCGCCGGTGTTGATTGTCAACGCCAAAAATGTCAGCACTGGATTCCGTTCGGCGAAGGACACAATTGTGTGCACATCGCTGCGATGGAAGGAGCACATACGTTGCAGCAGATTGGACAAATCTACGGTCTTACTCGCATGCGAATCTGTCAGATTGAAAAAGAGATCTTTGCAAAGGTTCGCAAGGCTAGTTAGGCCTTCTTCTCTTCTTTTTTCACTGCAGGCTTAACCGGCTTTGCCGGTGGCTTTTCAGCAACCTTCACAGGCTCCTTGATTGCTGCCTTCACAGGCTCCGGAGCAGCCTCAGGTGTTTTCACCTCTTCTGCAATGGTGGCTACAACCTCAGCCACGACCGGTTTTTCTTCTTTGACCTCAGGCTCAACCTGAACTTCGGCAAGGACGACCTCTTCAGGTTCAGGCAGCTTGACGAGTGCCGGCTTCACGTCAGCGGGGATCGTTACGTGGCGGCGCGCAAAACGTCCGTCGAGCAGGTCAGCTTCAGTGTACGCAACCGAGTGATCAAGTCCGAGTTCTTCGATCTCACGAATGATCAGTTTTCTTGTGGGCATGTTATCTTCCTGTCTGTAAATACAACACTAGAAACGACGAAGCCCCAGCAAACATTGCCAGGGCCTCACCTTGAATCACGTAATGGAGGTAGCGAGTTTTTCTCGCTCAGCCATCAAGCGGTCTTCTTTGCCTTCGGCGGCTTGGCGGCGCGCTTCGACTTGTCAAGATCGACTGTCGTCTTCACAAGCTCGGCCGCCTTCGTCTTTAGGTCACGTAGACCCTTGCGAGCTCGAACACCTGCCGCAGCAACGCCCTTTGCGTTCTTGACAACGTCAAGCTCAAGGGTGTCAACTAGAGCCTTGAGTTCAGTCCACTTCGCGATTACCTGATTGTCTGTTTCCATTTGAGAAATCCTCCTTGTATAAGTATACAGTACTGGTTGAAGCCGTAAAACAATTTGTCACTTGAGTGATCGACGAGGGGTTACGTTAGCGCTGCTGAAAATTCACTTGGGAACATCGCAGAGCTCATTTTGAAAAAGCGTTCCCAGTCAGAATCAAGGATGTATGACGTTGCATGGTCCTCGGCACTTCTGACTGAACGACCGAACGCCTGAATCACAGACCGAGCAGTCTGGCATGCGTACCAACCGGGATTTCGTGCCTTCCTGAGTTGGATGACGCGGTCGCCCAAGTACGGGAATGGAACTTTGCACAGGATTTGAAATCTGCTAGCTTCACCCGCGAGGTCGACACCCTCTGTCATCGATGGGCTGATCAGGACGGTCGGATCTGGGCTAGCCATGTGAAACTCGATTGTCTCTTCGCGGTTCGTGCTGTCGTGGATCAGCAACCTGGGAGATTTGATTGTATCAACGAGGTGCTTCGCAATCCTGTAGTTGACACAGTGGATGATTCCCTTTTCGTCCTTGTGCAAATCAAGAAGTTCCTGGACAACTTGAGTTAGTTTGGGCAACGTTTGATCAATGTTTGCCATCGACATGCTTCCCACACCGAGGTAGTGAATGAGCCTGTTCTTCACCGGGAATGGCGACGGAATGTGAAGGAATTCGACCTGATCGAGCGGAATGCCCACAGACTTGCAGAACGTGTCCTTGTCGACGACAGTCGCTGACATCAAGACAACACGATTGCCAAATCGATACAAATGACTCTCACCGTACGCTGAGACATCGACGGGTTTGAATTCAAATTTGCGGCCGCCGCGGCTGTCACCGGGAGGCGACTTCACAGGATTCATGACCCAGTTTGTCGGGTCATACACATCAATGAATCGATTCACCTTGCAGATGTGCTTGTCGAGCATCTCATACTTCTTGCTGATCTCGGCAATGCCTGTTCCGCCGCTGCCAGCATAGTGAACTGCTAACTTCTTTTGGATCTCATTGATGTGCTTCTGAAGCGACTTCTTGTAGCTTCCCTTGATCCAGTCGAAGACAGCCTCAGGCGTGTCAAGCTTCGGAACTCGACAACCCAACACAGTTCTTGCAAATCGCTCAGAGAACGTCACTTCGATGAACTTACCCAGCTCACTCTCGATATTGTGACACTCATCGATAACAAGCACCGCGCGCGGCTTGAGCTGCTTTGCGTACATCGTCTCAGCTAGAAAGTACGAGTTGTTCGTGATTCCGATGGGAAATTCAATGAACTCTTCTTTGTCAAGCGTGTAAGGACATGCGCCGCGGCAACACTTGTGAAACTCTGTGCCCTCAAGTTGCTTTCCCAACTGCTTGAGAAGTCGTCGAGACTCTGCACACGTCTGGTCGTTATAGAACCTGCACTGGTAGTTGTTCGCAGACTTTAGTGACCTCATGAGGTTCTTTCCCGAGGAAGGACCGAAGTCATTCATGTACTGCTGTTGTAGGATCTTTTGCGTCGTCAACACATACGAACCCGACGTTTCAATTGAACCACCGTCGCCGTCGTCAGTATACGTCTGCCCACCGTGTTCCGCGAGATATCGAGATAGCGTGATGCCGATGGCACTCTTGCCGACGCCTGTCCCTAGTTCAAGGATGACAAATCGTTTCTTTTGAACGAGAAATGTGTCGAGAGCAAATTCGATCGCTTTCTTTTGTTCCTTGCGGATTTTGCCGAATGGAAAAAACGGGCGGAAGTCCGGTAGGGTCATGATGCCTCATAGTAATCTACGAGGGCAATTTCTACACAGTTACTTCGCAGAGCCAATGATGCGATCGACAATTCCGAGTTTGATTGCTTCGGCTGGCGTGACAAAGTAGTCAAGTCCAGGACTCATGATCTTGTCAAGCGTCTTACGATCCATCTTCGTTTCATGCAGGATAGCAGAAACCATCTGTTCATGTAGTCGCTTGTGTTCGTTAGTCTGATTGATGACTTCGAATACATTCCCCATCGCACCGCCTGATACCGAGTGAATCATGATGCGACTGGATGCACCAATCAGACGATGACCCTTTACGCCGCTAGCGAGCAATAGCACGCCTGCACTCATTACCTTTCCTAGTCCGACCGTATGAACAGGACATGGAAGGAACTTGATGGTATCGTAGAGACTGAACATCTCGTCGACTGAACCGCCGTACGTTGAAACAACAAGATGGATCGGATTGCGACTGACACTTCCGAGATGTAACAGTTGTGCGATGACAGATGCAATGTGATGCTCTGTGACGTCACCTGTAAGATGCACTAGCCGTGAATTATCAGGCTGTGGCATCATCATCATTTGCTGCTCAGATTCGTCGTGATTTCCCTTAGCTTCAAACGTTTGGCGTCCCATTGGGTTCATCTCCTACTTCGTGGTCGTGTTCAGGTGTACCGATCAGAAACAGTTCAGACCCACCGAGGTCACGAACCAAACGAGTGATTGCTCGAGCGTGTTCAATGTTCTCAAGCTCAGAGCCCAGCAAGTGAATGAGCATCATCAACTGGCGTTGGCTGACACCAAAATTGTTGATTTCCCGAATCATCTCACGACAGAGTTGATTTTCTTCAGCAACCTTCTCTGACTGCGCCTGTCCATACATCGTTGGTGTCATTTGACGATCTCTTCTCGAGTGAAAGATTCTACGTTAAACATGTTCTCCCCTAGGATGCGCAGGTATTTTCCTTGCCTCAATCCAGAGTCCTCGTCGGTCCTTAGAACGATGAATGAACCCCATTGCTGATGGTTACAAATGAACTGTGCGTACTCCCAACTTGGAAGATCAACGTCATTTCCCTCAAGGATTGCTGCTAGCCTGGGATTCATTCCGGCCTTGATGTCATCGATCGTGACAAGCGAACCCATGGCCTCTTTGCCCATCATGATCTCTGATTTCGAGATGTCGACAACCTTGTGAATGACACCACAATTGTTGCACTGTGAAAACTTGGGCATCATGTTGCCGTCGTCCTCAATGGAAGAGAACACAACAAACTGATGCCTAGGCGGACTTTCCATCCGCTTGAACTGCGGAAGCGTGCACCTGCACGTGATCAGGTGCTTCATGCCAACAGGCATTGTCCCACCAGTGTTCTCAGGTAGTTCATGAACCTACGTTTCAAGCCGTCTTTTTTTTCGGGACAACAACGATATGAGCGCTTGTGCCGACCAGGGCTTCTTCAACGTGCTTACCAAAAGTGCGACTTCCTTTGTGATACCCTTCGTCAATTGATTGCATGACGAGGTTCATCAATTTCGTGTGCGCCTCACTCGTGATGTCAATGTTGTTCTGTTGGGCAACTACGGTCAAATTGAGCGCCACTGCGTTCTTGACTTCTTCAACGAGCGAGTGTGCTGCTCTTTCAATCTGATCACGTGGCTTAGGACTGCTCATGCTTCACCTTGTAGAGTCAATGTAACCGCCTACTTATCGAGAGTAAACTCTGAAGGGGACCCTGACATGTCACGATCGCTAAAAGAACAGTACGAGATGCGCAAAGTGAATTCGCTTCAACAGCGACTTCCTCTAGCCGAGAAAAAGCTTGTTGAATTACAAAGAGACCCTCGTGATCTGCTGATTCTAGAAGCGTTTGACAAACAACAGATGGCAGCCGCGGTTGACATCATGAAAAAGTTGAAAGCAACGGATTTTGCTGGGTTGGATCAACTCAACAAGGCAAAAGGCGCGGCGCTAAATGACGTTGCAAAAGTCATGGGTGGTGGTGGTAAAGACGTCATCAGAACAATCGTAAACTTGTTCAAGAAAAAGGGCAACAAGGCTGAAGACAACCCTTTGATCACAGCATTGGCCTTCGTTGAAGGCGTCAGAAATTTCTTCGACGGTTTCATTCAGTATGTTGAAGCACTGCCAGACGTCAGCGATGAAAAGACGCTGTCTCACGTGATCACCGGTCAGGAAGATGCGGATGCATTGCAGGCAGCAGGCGCCGACAAGAACGTCAAGAAAAAGTTGGGTGATCTGCAAAAGGTCATCATCAATGGCTTGAAACCAAATGACGCACTGTCCAAGATGGGCAGAAACTGGGTGAATGAGTATCTTGGTGGTGGCGCTGGTATGAAAGCACTTGCCGGCCAGATCATCAAGTCAGACATCAAGTCACTCAAGCAAGTGGGAGCAACAGTCGCAGCAAACTTCAAGAACGTCGAAGCTGTTGGCCAGGCGGCAGTTGGTGCATCAGAACAAGGCAGCGTCGGATCGTCTGGCACGACATCAACTGATAAAACAGCAGCTAGTGCACCAGGTGGTTCTCCTTCTGAACCAGCTAAATCAGGAACTGCAGAAAAAGCAGCGCCCGGGGCTCAGGTGCCCGGTTCAACCGGTGCAGGAGCTAGCGCAGCGGGAAAGACAAAGTTTGGAAATCTGCTCAGAATAGTTAGGGACAACCCTAAATCAAGCGTTAAATTGCTCGACGCGTTGATTAAGGCTGGTTTGAAGCCAGAGAGCCTGCCAGATGAACTTTGACAAACGCTCCCACGCTTGTTAGCGTTGCTAGACACCTATTCGCATGGACCCTTGCGGCAATCTCTGTTGTGACAAGATCACCAGTTGACGTCACACCGTAATCAACCATCGATCTCACGGCTCGAAGTGCGTAATCGATTGCCTGTGAATTGGTGACGAAGTCCTTGTCGTCAGGTAACCTGATGATCACGTGATTTGGTGACAACGACTTAATGCGTTTGTCAAGCAACGTTCCGACGTCCTCAACACGTTCTTCTGCTCGACGTTTTCGAAGTTGTGACACATGGTTGCCCACCGCCTTGTGAGATGACGTGTTTGTCACCACAACCCTACCTTTGTAGACTGTGCATTGATCGACATAAGGTAACTCGTGAAACTTGATGTTGCTGATCAGATCACCTTTGAGACTGGACACAACGTCTGAATTTGCAGTTACCGCGATGTCGACCAACGTGTTCATTCCATCCAGATCGAACCTTACTCCGACAGGAATGATCCTAAGGCTTCCTCTGTCATAGTTGACCTTCAGCGTATGTTTGACGTCTTCTGACATGCCACGTAAGAACAACATGCACGGTTCTTTTGCAGAAGACGCGGCCTCAAGAAGGTGATGAATTTCTGCAACGTCTTCGATGTAACCGTCGATGCAGACCACTCTGGGCTTTATGAAATTGACATCAATGGGAAGCAACTGCATGAGCTCGAACGTGTAGCCCCTGACGAGCTCGACAGACGGCACAGAAGAACTCGTCTTTTCAATGATGATCCTTCCGCCGAAGCCCGCGAGCTTAAGCGCTTCAGTGAGCATTGCAGTCGTACGCTTGCCACCGGTCGAACCATGAAGTTCAACCAACCTTGCAACATCTGATGACGTTGGGACAGTCGGGAATGCAACATTTAGTTTCTCTTGGGGATTACTGCCTGAAGTCTGTTCTGATTTTTCTAGCAGCAACTCGATGCATCGAGTGAACCCGCCAGGGCCCAGTCGCTCAGCAGCCGTTGCGTGGATCATGATCAACTCATACAGCGACTGATCCAACGTATTTCCAAAGCGAATGTTGAACAATGATTGTAACCTGGTGTGAATCGCAGGTTTTCCCGCGACCCTTACGATGACCTTGTTCAGATCGCGCTTGTTCACAGACAACAGTTTGCTGCAGATTCGCAGAAGCGATGCCGTGATATCGTCAGCAGTGTAGACCTGGTCCTCTGTCACAGAGGGATCTTACCTCAGTTCAGTGAACGTGCTTGACAATAAAGTCGTACAGCAATTTTCCCAATCCGGTGAGGATTCCCGTTGCTAGCAATGCAAGAAACCACTTGAAGATCTTGTTGAGCGTCTCCATGGACTCTGCGTTTGACTTGACCTTCATGTAGAGGCCTTTTTCAGGGTCGTAGATGCCATCGTGAATCTTATCAATTTTCGCTAGTAGCGCTGCATCACTGACGATATCACTCTGGTTGTGAATCTCTTGATTTGCCTGGATGTGTGCTTGTGTCGTCTTGATCTCCGCGACCGTCACCATCAACTCATCAAAACCACCATTCAGAACTTTTGCATCGAGGCGTTTTTCCATGCGCTCGAGCAAGGCATCCTGTGCCTGAAGCGTCTTCGTAGTAGTCGTTTCAAATTCTTCAGAGACTAAATGTCTCTTGTTCATCTGAGATGTTGTCTCAGAGCCCCGTTTTTGGATCCCTACAAGTTCCTTGCGGATTTTGTTCGACTTTTTAGCCACTCTCGCGACCCGCGTTAACTTTCCGATCCCTGATCCACTGATCCACTAAGATCAACAGAACCACAGATCTAGATCTAGATCAACAGATACTAAAAGAACAACCTGATGCGAGCATGATGCAACAAGCCTCAGTTCTAACTAGGCATAATCGTTGCATAATCATCGATGAGAAGTGCTTTGAACAGATTTCCTGCGACAGACTACAATCTGATCGAGGTAGGTGTCAGTGTTCAATTTTCAGAGCAGTGTGTTCGATAATAGGGTCAGCATCCCACCGACAGCTAAGGTGATCTTCGTCTCAGACATGTTCAAGAAAGACTACGTCGGAGGTGCTGAACTCACATCGCAAGCGATCATAGACTCCAGTCCGTTCGAAGTATTTGAGCTTCACTCCAAAGACGTTACGATGGAGCTCCTGAGTGAAGGACACGACAGGTTCTGGATCTTCGGAAACTTCTGCGATATGAATCCCCAGCTGATCCCATCAATCGTTGGAAATCTGAAGTACTCAATGGTCGAGTACGACTACAAGTTCTGCAGAGCTCGATCGCCTGAGAAGCATTTTCAGACGACGGGAACTCCTTGTGATTGTACAAGTCAGATCAACGGAAAGATGGTCAGCGCTTTCTTCTATGGTTCAATGGGAATCTGGTGGATGAGCGAAAAGCAGAAGGAACGTTATCTAACAGCATTTCCGTTTCTCGGTGACAAGGACAACGTAGTCCTGTCCAGCGTTTTCGATGATAAGACGTTGGGCCTCATCAAGGCCCTTAGATTGTCACACAGAGACACTGAGCGTAAAGGTTGGATTGTCCTTGGTTCACAGTCCTGGATTAAAGGTGCTGATGACGCTGAAACATGGTGCAAGGAAAACAACAAAGACTATGAAATCGTTTGGGATGTTCCCTACGAAGTGCTGCTCACCAAGCTAGCAACCGCAGAAGGCTTCGTCTACCTGCCGAAAGGCGGCGACACATGTCCCCGGATGGTCATTGAAGCGAAGCTCCTGGGATGCAAGATGCACCTCAACGAGAACGTTCAGCACAAAGATGAGGAATGGTTTGCGACAGATGACATCGAATCGATCGAAGGTTATCTCTACGTAGCCCGCCAGCATTTCTGGTCGGGTATCAAAAAGATGATGGACTACAGAGCGACCATCAGCGGTTACACGACAACATACAACTGTGTAAAGCAGGAATACCCATTCATTGAATGCATCAAATCGATGCTTCAATTCTGTGATGAGGTCTGTGTTGTCGATGGTGGTTCAACAGACGATACGTGGGAACATTTGAGATCGCTTAAGGCGATCATTTTCAATGAAACCGGTGTCGATATTGGTGACAAACTGAAAATCAAGCAAGTTCTACGTGATTGGCAGGCACCGAATTTCGCTGTCTTCGACGGCATGCAGAAGGCTGAAGCCAGAACAATGTGCACTAGCGAGTACTGTTGGCAAATGGACAGCGATGAGGTCGTCCATGAAGCAGACAGTAACAAGGTGCGTGACATCTGTCGTGCCCTTCCCAAAGGAATTGATGTCCTTGCACTCCCGGTCATTGAGTACTGGGGAGGACCTGATAAGGTTCGCCTCGATGTTCAGCCGTGGAAGTGGCGATTGAGTCGCAATCTCCCGAACGTTACACATGGAATTCCTGTACAACTACGTACTACCGACGCCGAAGGCCTTCCAAGAGCTCTTGAAGGTACCGACGGTTGCGACATGATTGACAAAGAAACGGGTGAGACACTGCCTTGCATCAACTTCTACACTCAAGAGGTTGAAAACGTCCGCCGGGTGGCGATGCTTGGTAATGAACAAGCACGTCAAGAGTATGAAAGTTGGTATAATCAAGCAGTCAATGGGTTGCCGGCTGTTTTTCACTATAGTTGGTACGATCTACCACGAAAAATTCGACTCTATCGCGGTTACTGGACAAAACATTGGAACAGCTTGTATAACAAGAACATCGATGACACCGTGGAAAACAACATGATGTTTGACCTGCCGTGGAGTGCAGTGACCGAAGATATGATTGAAGCTCGAGCCAAGGAACTCAGCGAAAAGTTAGGCGGCTGGATTTGGCACCGTAAGTGGGACGGAAAGACGACAACGCCACATATCAAGTGTGCAAGGACACAACCGGGAGTGATGAACAAATGAGAACTGTACGCATCGACAAGAAGCTCGAGGAGATGGGCGTCACACTTGACTCCATCATGATGGGTGACTTCGATTACATCGGAGAGTTCACTGCTAAGCGTGACAGGAAGCCCGGCGATCCGAACTACCAAAAGTACGGTGCGTTCTACCGGGCAAATTACGAGCGTGGTATTCTGATCTACTACCTCATTCGCAAGTACAACCTGACGTCAATGCTTGAGATTGGCTTTGGTCGTGGGTACGCCACGTTCTGTGCAGCCAGAGCATTCCATGATGCGGGTGTTGTCGGAAAGATTATCACCGTCGACCCAGCATTTGATGAAAAATTCATAGGCGCGCTCCAGAACGTGTTTCCGAAAGACTGGTTCAAAAGCATCCAGTTTGCAGGCGGCACTTCACAGCAGGTGCTTCCTCAAATTGAAGAAAAGTTCGACCTCGTGTACATTGATGGTGATCACTCGTATGAGGGTACCAAGTTCGATTGGGATCATACGAAGGACAAGTGGAACAAGTTTCTCCTGTTCGACGACTATCATATGCCATCAAAGGACGATCCGGGAATTCAGTGCAGTCGCCTGATCGATGAGGTCGATGATCCGTCGAAGGAACTGATTGTCATGGATAGGCGCATGTTCTTTGATGACAGGCGCTTCACTGACGAACAGGTCAACTACGGTCAAGTTCTACTTTCAAAGCCTACGACGGTGGTTGAACGCGATGATTGGTGAGAAACAACGAACGGGTCACAAGTGGACACGTCCTGAAGGACATAACTACAGCGAGACACCCGTCATTCAATATCAGGACGGTACGTACGGTTGTGCTCGACCTCCGACCGGTTGGGAGTGCTCCCGCGAACCTGCACATGATGGCCCGTGTGCAGCAACACAAGTCGTTGACACAAAGGCTAAGCATATTCCTGGGTGTGAAACTCAAGAACAACAGCGTGTTGCAGTTGACGCTTGGCGACATGAACACGACAAGAAGCACATTACGCCAAAAAGCGAAGGTGGTCATGGATTTCGTTATGACGGCGCCATTGGTGGCGGTTATACGTGGGAAACGACAGGAACATCGCTCGGTCAAGTCACCGTAGTTCGATGCACATGTGGAGAGGCGATCGATGTCTCAGACTATGACAGCTGGTGAAAAGGGCGGGCTCATCAAGCCCGCAAAGAAAGAACACAACTCATTTGTGTTCGTTGCGCCGGCGTTTAACGCATGTGAGACGCTGCCTCGAATGCTGTACTCCCTAGCAGGACAGTCATACAACGATTGGAGTGTGATTTTGATTGACGACGTGTCAAACGAGCATCACCGTAAGGCGACGATAGATTGCGTTGAGCGTTTCAACGAACTGATGTACGTCACTCACGGTGACACTATCGGTCGTGTATCGTTGATCCTAAACGACGAAAAGAAGTGGGAAGTCGCAAATGTGCTCACCGGCATCAGCATGTGTAAAGATGATGACATCGTCTGTCGCATCGATGCTGATGACTGGTTGACTGATCTTGACGCATTGACGTACATTGATGCAGTGTACGCAGCGACCGGTGTGGACGCGCTCTGGACAGCACACCGGTGGGCCTTCACAGACAAGAACATTAGCGGTCCGATCCCACCGGGATCCGACCCGTACAAGCATCCTTGGGTCTCCAGTCACCTCAAGACTTTTCGCAAGCGCCTGCTCAATGGTGTCAATGACGAGAATTATCGAGGTGAGGACGGGAACTACATTCGCCGAGCCGGCGATCAGGCTATCTACCTCCCGGCGTTACATAACGCCACAAAATGGGGATTCGTGCCTAGGTGCATGTATCACTACACTATCAAGGACGTCCCGGAAACGTATCAGACACCTGACGCACGCTTTCAGCGTGACGAGGCGCTGTTCCTTCGGGCAAGAGGATACGTAAAATGAGGCGGTTCTATCTGAAACGTAACGAGGACGCGTCCGGTGTTTCGGGCTTGGGAAACGTTGCTGAAGGATGTCAACATGATTCTGGTTGGTGTTCACTCATCTGGCTGACAGCAGAACATGATGACGAGAGCGATGTCATGGCGTACTACAAGAGTATCAAACGAATCGAAGAGATCCATGGTCATCAAGGAATGACACAAGTTGTTTGGATTGACGATGAATCTTCGAACGTCGTGGTTCACCGCTAGTGCAACATGACAGCACACCGTAGTACTATGATACTATGAAGGTCTACATCAATCGTAAGGTGCACCAAGGTCCCTGGGGCGGTGGGAATCTATTCGTGAAGGCGTTCCACGAGATCGCACCAAAAATTGCCGGCGTTGAAGTTCTCATTGATCCGACGATGAATATTAATCCGGACATCATTTTGTGCGCAGGCCTTGAGAATGAAAGTCCTCAAGAGATCGGTGTTGAACAGGCTCTGATGTACAAAACCTATGTGAAGCCTGACGTCAAGCTCGTGCTTCGCGTCAATGAAAACGATGCTCGCAAGGGCACTTCGCACATGGACACTGCACTCGTCACGATTTCAGAGCACATCGATTCTACGGTGTTCGTCTCAAAGTGGCTTCAGGAATACTTCGCCGACAAGGGTTGGAAGTGTCCCAATCAAACTGTGATTCACAACGGTGTTGACAAGGAAATCTTCAAGGCACAACCGAAGCTCGACAACGGAAAGCTCAACATCGTTGCGCACCACTGGAGCGACAACTATTTGAAGGGTGCAGACATCTACGAAAAGCTCGATGAGCTCGTGGGTGAACACCCCGACAAGTTCGCGTTCACGTACATCGGTCGTCATCAGTGTAACTTCAAGAACACGAAGGTCATCCGCCCGCTTCACGGAAAAGCACTCGGTGAAGAGCTCGGAAAGCACGATGTGTACGTTTCTGCCAGTCGATTCGATCCTGGTCCGAACCACGTGCTCGAGGCACTCGCCTGCGGCATGCCGACGTACGTCCACGAAGACGGCGGTGGTGCAGTTGAGTTTGCGGGCGTTCCATGTACATACAAGAACTGGTATCAGCTCGAGCAGATTCTCAATGCTACACATTCTCTGGGCCCAAGCGTCCAGCGTCATCTCTTTCCCGACAATTCAGTGAAGCTTCTCACGTGGCAAGAGTGCATCGAGGAGTATAATCGCTTTTTGGAGGCCACATGGCAGGGAAAAACGTCAGGTTCGCACAGCTCTTAGAGATCCACGTCTCTAACGTCATCACCAAGAAATACATCACCGACAAGGAAAGCTTTGTCACGGCAAACTTCTTCAAGGAGGTTCGTGAGACGGTGAAGTCGACGATCGAGGGTGTCTTTGCAAAGAGCAAATACAA
>Ga0315284_10004736_pt1 | contig 19330 bp, 20 predicted proteins | sample YL17G09_16_MG_FD_203696 | JGI IMG/M metagenome (GOLD analysis project Ga0315284, IMG submission 203696) | Sediment microbial communities from Yellowstone Lake, YNP, Wyoming, USA - YL17G09_16 | ecosystem: Environmental > Aquatic > Freshwater > Lake > Sediment | place: USA: Wyoming | collected... | reverse complement strand
CAGGACATGGTATTTTTGTAGATAATGGCAGTTTAGTTAGTATTGATAAAAACTTGACTGCTACTGGTAACACGTTGGATAATGTGAAAGTAACAAAGTCTTCAAAAATATATGTGGGTGGAACTGCCACTCTCACTGGATCATTGGATAATAATTTAGTACTTGATCATAGTTATGCTAGGTTTGGAGACACTGACACATCGAGTGGAGCAAGTCTTGGTATACGTGCTATTGATTCTACTTTATTATGTACTGGTGTGGTATCACCTCTTGTATCTAGTTCCAATGGCAATTACGGTGTACATTTAACTCGTTCTACTTTGTCTGGCGATGGTGTAGGAACTATATCATGTAATAGTAATGGTAAATCTGGGATTGGTATGGTTAATAGTTCGCTTGAATTATCAAACATTTCAATTGAAACGAACTTAAACGGAGGTGATGGTATTACAGTTGATAATGTTAGCATGGCAGATATTTTTGGAACTTTTACATCGACTGATAATGCTGCCAACGGTATCGCTGTTAATAAGAGTAGCAGATTATCAATTTCAGGTTCAGGTAACGTTATTGACTCTAATGGTACCAATGGAATTAATATATCTGAAGCATCTACAGCCACTATACTAAGAACGACATTATCAAGTAATTTTATAAATGGTATTTTGATTTCACAAGCCAGTTCTGCTTATATGAGCGAAATAACTGGCGTAGGCAACACCTTTTTTGGTGTAGAATGTCGACATGGTAGTAAAGTAGATACTGGTGTAGGTATGACTGTGACAGGCGGAAGCGGTAATGTCAAAGTGGGCACAAATGCTGTTACTACATGGGTTTTAATAGCAGGAAGTCTCACAGTAAATGTAACAGATTATACTGGATTGACTAGTGAAGCTTGTTCTGTGACACCTTAATAGAGCCCTGGTAAAATGTTGATCGAATATTATATTAAAATAATAAAAAATGACAATTACGATATCTTTGTGTATTATTTGATTTTTAAAAATGCAAATAAATGTTAAATTAAATAATTTCAGATAAATATGAAGAAAGACCAGCTGACTTAATAGATTGAAATCAAACAAAATATTGGTATAAAAATAATTTAATACATAGAGATGATGATTTATCTAAATATTTTTTAGACATGGTCGAAAAATATTCGGCCACAATATAAAGTTGATGGAACATAACAATGTTTTCAAAATGGTAAAAATTATCATCTTAATAATGATCAGCCGCGAGGACCATGTTCCAAAGGAACATAACCCGCTATAATAGAAAATAAAGGAACTAAAATTTGGTTTTAAAATAATACAAAACATCGTGATAATGATCAACCGCGATTACCATATTCCCAGCAGACTGCGTCTGCTGGTTCTTTCAGAACCCAAGAAACATAACCAGCTGTTATAAATAATAAAAGGCGAAAATTGTATCAAAATGATAAATTTTATCGTGGAAATAATAAAATGTGATGAAAAAAATTATTTGGTATATTAATGTAAAAATAACAGCAGATTAAGTCTTCCTCGCGGTAAGAAGTCGGTAATGGTTTCGAATGTAACTCAAAAAGTAAAAAAATTTGATTGCCTGTCACATAAAAGGATAAATAATTTTTATTTGATTTTAAAATGCAAAAATAAATAATAAATTAAATAATGTCAGATAATGGTAAAGTACTAAGGATATTGGTAACAGGAGGTGCAGGGTTTTTAGGTGCACATCTTTGTAAAAGATTGGTAGAAGATGGTCATGAAATTATATGTCTTGATAATTTTTTTACTAGTGATAAATCATCAATACAATCATTAATTTCTGCTCCTAATTTTGAATTTATACGTCATGATATTACTCAACCATTTTATGCTGAAGTAGATCAAATATATAATTTGGCGTGCCCAGCGTCTCCAGTTCACTATCAGTATAATCCAATTAAAACAATAAAGACATCAATAATTGGAGCCATTAATATGTTGGGTTTAGCCAAAAGAGTAAAAGCTAGAATTTTACAGGCTTCAACAAGCGAAGTTTATGGTGATTCCGAAGTTCATCCTCAAAAAGAATCTTATTGGGGAAATGTAAACCCCATAGGAGTACGATCTTGTTATGATGAAGGAAAAAGAGCTGCTGAATGTTTATTTTTTGATTATAATAGAATTAATAATGTGGACATAAGAGTAGCTAGAATATTTAATACTTATGGTCCTGGTATGCATCCTTATGATGGACGTGTTGTTAGTAATTTTATCGTTCAAGCATTGAATAATGAAGAGATAACAATTTATGGAGATGGTTCTCAAACTCGTTCTTTTTGTTATGTTTCAGATCTTGTAGATGGTTTAATTAAATTAATGAATCAAGATGAAATCATTGGACCTGTTAATATTGGTAATCCAATAGAGTTTACAATTAAAAAACTTGCTGAATTGATTATAAAAAAAGTAGATTCATCGACAAGTTTTATAAAATATCTTCCTATTCCTCTCGATGACCCTAAACAGAGAAAACCAGATATTACACTTGCAAATAATGTATTAAAATGGTTTCCGATTATTCCTTTAGAAGAAGGATTAAATGAAACAATTTTTTATTTCAAAAACCTTAATTTAAAAAGATATAGAAAACCTACAAAAAATACTGCGCATACCAATTCTGAAAAAGAAAACAAAAGATAACTTTATATAAAACTAAATAAATAAAAATATTTAAAGTAACTTTAAATATTTATTTTTTCTTAAATGATTAAAAAATTTTTTGTAGATGATAAATTAAAATTACAGTAATTTTACTATTATGTCAAAAATTAAATTAATAATTGATGAAAATGGAACACATTTTTGGTATAAAGATGGGTTATTACATCAAGAAAATGATCAACCAGCAATAATAATGTGTAATGGTACTCAAAAATGGTATGAAAACGGTGAATTACATCGACAATTACTCAATTTTTCAAATGAAAAAAATAAATATTTATCTTTATTTCTTAATAAAGATCAACCTGCGGTAATAAATCATGATGGAACAAAAGAATGGTTTCAATATGGTAAAAGACATCGAGATTATGATCAGCCTGCAGTAATAAAAGTTGGTGGTTCATATTTTTGGTATCAAAATGGTAAAAAACATCGTGATTACGATCAACCGGCTGTAATAAAAAATAATGGATCAAAATATTGGTATAAAAATGGAATAAAACATCGTGATGATAATCTTCCTGCTATAATAAAAAGAGACGGAACACAATATTGGTATAAAAATGGTAAACTTTATAGAAAATTCTCCAAATTAAGTCAAAACATTAATAAATAAATATAAATTAAATTTATATTTATTAAAAACTTTATATAAAGTTATATGGTGTAAATTATCTCCAATTATGTATGTTTGTTTTATAATTATATCTTTTTTTGTTATTTTTTGTAAAAATTTTTTTATTCTTTTCTTTATATTTTTCAGATATCTTATTTTTTTTAGATTGTGAACCTTTTAAAAAAGCAGAAGCCTTTTTAATTTCTGAAAATATATTTCCATTGCGAGAAATTCTACCCGAAATTTGTGAAATTCCATTTTTGTTTTCATTAAGTGGAAGAAATGTTATATTATTATTTTCTGTATCTCTTATATTGCGAGAAATTCTACCCGAAATTTGTGAAATTCTTGTGTTAAAACTTATACCTTGAATTTGATTTCTATTTTCTGTATCTCTCACACTGCGAAAAATTTCAGCATCGATCATTTCGATGATATTATTAATTAAATGTTCTGATATCATGTTACTAATACGATTTAATATATCAAAATTTAATGCTAAATGATTTGTTCTTCTATCCATTCCATTTCTAACATAAAATCTATCGTTTCCAGTAATTTGCATAACTTCTTCAGTTAAAAAATTTTCATAATCTACCTCTTCTTCTACCTCCAGAAATCTTTGAATATATACTCTACTAAAAAAGGAATTAATTGAAGCAATTTCAGCATATCTGGCGGTTGACATATCTCCACTGTTTCTAGGAATAAAAGAGTTATCAACTGTTCCACTTCCAACATAAAATGTATCGTTTCCAGTAATTTGCATAACTGCAGCAGAATTTAAACGATTTTCAGAATCTGGTTCTTCTACCTCTGGGATTCTTTCAATAAGAATACCATCTTCTTGTGACGAAAAATTAAAATACATAAACGGACGATGTCTAGGAGTTGATATACCATCATTATTTTCAATAAACTCTTCAAAAGGGATAAACGGATCATAACCCATTTCAGTTGAAATTTCAAATTTCATAAATTTAACCATCCAAGATGAAATATCTCTCTGACACATTGGACAAATAGGCTTTATTTTTCCTATATTCTTCCAACATTCTTCGCAAATAAAATGATTGCATTCTATTTCATCATATTTGTTTGGAGATATAAGATCGATTTCATCCTTTGCACAAATGTTGCAATCACCTTTTATCGATTTCAAAATATAACTCATTGTTTTTTATTTTTCATATATAAAAATAAATTTAATCATTTTTATAAGTTTTATAATAAAAGTATGTAATACTTTTATTTTTTTAATTAAAATTTATTTTTCGATAGTGGTGAATTTTTCGCATAAGGACAAACTTTTGTAATAAAACAATCTTCTTCAGGAATATTATACTTAATGTTAAAACCATTTTCTTCAGTAATAAAACAATCTTCTTCAGGAATATTATACTTAATGTTAAAACCATTTTCGTCAGTAAAAACAAAATCGTTAGTAAACTCACACGTAACAGTAAACCCATCTTCATTGGTAAAAACAAGATTGTTGACAGTAGATTCGTTTTCGGAAAATATGTTGTTAATAAAATTGTTTTCACCAAACTTTAGTGAGGAACAACATATTTCGTCAATAAAGTCGTCTTCACAAAACATGGTGTTTTTAAAGTTGTTTTTGCGAAAAATATTGTCGGTAAAGTCATTATCTTCATGACTTTGAGATAAAGAATTTTCAAAGGGGATGTAAGGGTCATAACCCATTTCAGTAGAAATTTCAAATTTCATAAATTCAACCATCCACAATGAAATATCTCTTTGACACATGGGACAAATGGGTTTTATTTTCCCCATTTTTCCCCAGCACTCTTTGCAAATAAAATCTGCACATTTGATTTCTTTAAAATCAAGAGGAGATATCAATTCAACATTGTCACTTAGACAAATTTGACAATCGCCATTTTTGGTTTTCAAAATGTAATCCATTGTTTTTTTTTCTCAATACTTTTTTATTTTTAAGATATCAAAAAAAATGTAATCATTTAAAAATTTTAATTTTTTAAATGAAAATTAAAAAAAAACAATAAACAAATATTTTAAAGCACTTGAAATTTTATTGTAAAATGGAAAAAATAATACACACAGCAATCGAATTGGCAAAAAAAAGTACAATGAGGAAAAGATACGCTTGTATTATTACATTAAACGGAAACATCATAGGAACTGGTTATAATATACAAAAAGAATATTCACGTCATGAATTAGATCAAGAAAGATATTCATATCACGCAGAACGCAATGCGATAATATCAATAAAAAATCATCGTTTTATTTTAAAACAATGTAAAGTCTATATTATTAGAATAGATAATCAAGGAAATGTGTACCCAGCGATTCCTTGTGAATTATGTTGTAAATTTTTGAAGAGAAATGGAATTAAGGGTATTTATACGATTCTTTGACTTTTTAATGTAAATAATAAATTTTAATACTTTAGTAATAAAATTAATTTAATTGTCAAATTTTAAAATCGTTTCAACCTTCGCAACTCCATTCCATTCATCAAAGAACAAATAAACAACTTCTAAAAAATCATTTGGTTTATTTGACAAATAATATTCGATCCATTTGCAAAGTATCTTCATTCTGCTGTTATGATTTTCATATGATTCTCTTTTTTCTCCAATTTTTTTGTAATACATATCTGGATTATATCTAACGATAATAGTTTGTAAACTCAATGATTGACTTAAATCTACCATTCTAGTTTGTTCACATTCACAAGGTCTTGAAAAATGTTGATTTTCATCAATTTCGCAGATTAGAAAATGTGTGCCACAATCAAACAAAAAATCTGGTCTTTCTTTTCCACATTCTCCGTTGTCAATCATTACATCATTTTTATATTCAAATTTAAAATTTCTAGCATCAAAAGTTTCTCTTACTTTTAATTCTTTCCAATGAAGAAATTTAAATTGAGCTTCCGGATTACAAGAATTATAACACAGTTGATTTTGATCTAATAATTCCATCAATCCACATGAAATGCATTTTTGAGAATGAAGATCTTTTTCAGTTTCTGGATTGTAATGATGCTCGCAATGATACTCTTTTCCTACCTCTTCACCGTGTGTTGCTAAAAATCCACAATTTAAACGTTTACATTTTGGATTTGGATTTTTTCTTGAACCTTTTGGTCCATGATACCTGCAAAATAATCTAGGAAATCCAAATATATTATAGTTTGATAATTTATTGCATCCTGCGTATTTACACTTTTTTTTAACAAGATTTATCATATTTAATTTTTTATGTTTACTGCAAAACTCTGCAACATTTTCTGGTAATCCATATGATGGTCTTAACTTACACTCTGGTTTTTTGCATTTTTTAGAAAAATTTACCATATTTAATTTTTTATGTTTACTGCAAAATTCTGCAACACCATTTGGTAATCCATATAATCGTCCTAAATTACACTCTGGTTCTTTGCATTTTTTAGATTTTAAATCTATCATATTTAATTTTTTATGTTTACTGCAAAATTCTACAACGCCATTTAATAATCCATATGATGGTCCTAAATTACACCCTGGTTCTTTACACTTTTTAGATTTTAAATCTGTCATATTTAATTTTTTATGTTCACTGCAAAATTCTATGACCCCACCTGGTAACCCAAATGATGGATGTACATTACACTTCGGTTCTTTACACCTTTTGGATTTAATATTTAACATATTTAATTTTTTATGTTCACTGCAAAATTCTATGATTCCATTTGGTAACCCACATGATGGAGTTAAATTACATTTAGGTTCTTTACATTTTTTTTAGTGAGATTTATCATATTTAATTTTTTATGTTTACTGCAAAATTCTACAATCCCATCTTCTAATCCATATGATGATCTTATAATGCATTTTTCAAAATTACATAATCTTTTTTCATCTCTGTAAAAAAACATTTCTTTTTCTTTGTGAATTTTACATCTCAATTTATCTCCACCTTTTTCCTTTTTAAAAAATGCTTCAATATCACATTTATCTACTTCGCATTTTACATGATTCGAATTAACATTCATTTTAAATTTTAAATTATATTTTAAAATAAAAATCATTTTAAAAAAAGAACTAAATTGAATAAATATATTTTTGTTAAAAAATATAAAAATGAATATTAATTGTGATATACCTGATCCGTCTTTCGAACAACAATTTATAATTGAAAAATTTAAAGAAGGTAAAAATTTAATAGTTAATTCAGTAGTTGGGAGTGGAAAATCAACTTTACTTTTGCATTTAGTAAATATTGCTTCAAAAGAAAAAAAAAGATCTCTCATAGTTACATATAATAAAGCATTACAAGTTGATTTAAACGAAAGAGTTATAAAAAATGGAATGTCTAAATTTGTAGAAGTAAAAACTATTCATTCTAGTTGCGGTAGAAGCTATTCTTCAGCTAAAAACGGAATTGTTATAGTTAAAGATGATAAAACTATGATGTTACTAAAAGATACACCTTTACCAAATGATAGTCTATTAAGAGGGTTTAATGTTGTTATGATCGATGAAGCTCAAGATTTAAATCCAGAAAAAACATCTTTTCTTCAAAAAATAATAAAAGATAAACAAATAGTTTTAGTTGGAGATGAACGTCAAATGATTTATGGATATTCTAATTGTACTTCGGAATATTTTATTAATGCTCATCTTTATTTTCCAAATGAAAGAGAATGGTGCAAAACGAATATGATTACCAGTTTTAGATTAACTCCTTTAATGGCTAATTTTGTTGATAGACACATTATGGGTCCTAATATTAATAAAAAAACGAGATTAATTGGTGGTAACAAAAAAAGTAAAGACAAAAAAGTAAAAGTATATTCTTTTAATCATCCTAATTTAACACAAATTTCTAATCGTATTTTTAAACTTATTGATTTATATGGAGTAGAAGAGGTTGCCATTGTTGTTCCATCAATTTCTAAAAAAGGAGATTCGAGACCTAATCCCACATCTCCTTTGGGCAAAATAATTAGTATTCTTTCTGAAAAAGGTATAATTCCTTCTTTTATGTCAGGTGAAACTCCAAAATCATCAGATGGCAGTTTTGAATCTGGTCGCTTATTAATAAGCACTTGGTGTTCTATGAAAGGAAGAGAAAAAGATGCCATAATAGTTTTGGGTGCAGACGAGGGATATTTTAGATTTTATTGCCGTGATTGGCAAGATAATAACAACATTCCAAATAGTATTTACGTGGCTATGACTAGAGCTAAAAAGGAGATGATAGTATTAGTTGATGTTAATAGTGGTCCATTGAGAACTTTCGATTTAAATATAATCAATGAAACAGCTGAAGTTAAAGGAATACTTAAAAAAAAACTTATAGATGCTATGGATAGATACACTGAAATAAACGAACTTTGTGTAACAGATACTTTAAAACATAGAAGGGTCAGAGATATTTTTAATCTTCTTAGTTTAATAGAAGAAGTAGATGAAAAGGAATATGAAAGTGTATCCATTGGTAAAAGATATATTATACCATTTATTTCAATTTCTCCAAATGGTAAAAGGGAAATGCTCTCTCACGTAGGATCATATTATGGAACAGTAATTACTGAATTAGTTGAATACGAATTAACTAATAAATGTAAATCAAGACTTTATCGCATTTTTGATTTTATTTTATCCTTTATAAGAAAAACTTTAGAAAAGACAAAAAGTAAATCAATTTCAAATGATTACACTTGTATATTAAAAGCTACCAATCCAAGTATTATTAAGGCTTTTGGAGTTGAAATGGTTTCATTAAAAAAGAAATTATTATCTTTGGATTTTGAAAAGGAATACGAAGAAAGTCAGGATTTTTTAATTAACACAATGTTACCAACACTTTTAAATTATGTTGATAAGAAAGACAAAAGAAGAGAAGAAATTATAATTAGAATTATTGAATCAATGAAAAAAGAAATATCTGCAAAAACTTTAATGGAAATAGCTTGTCAAACTGATTCATACAAATATTTATATTTATCGACTATATTTTCTAATATGGAGTGGGTAGATGTTGATTTTATCACAGAATGCTGCGATAATTTAAAAATTTATATAAAATCAGTTAGTGATGAAATTGGTACATTTGAGGTACCTGTAAAATGTAAAATTAATCATCCACATTTAAAACATTTAGGAAAAGTTAGAAAAGCGATTAACAATCAAGTAAGGGTTAGAGTAAAAACTGAAGATTTTGATACAGAAGATACTGAATATTTTAATAAAACAGAATTAGAAATAATAAATTCAGAAATTGTTACATCTGACCCTTTCAAGTTATCAAATCAAACAATTAAATTATCAGGTAGAATTGATTATATTGATTCAAATGGAATTTATCACGAATTTAAAATTGCAAGTGATGATAAAGAAAACTTCAGTTTACAATTGGGTTCTTACTTGTCAATTAATAAAAAAGAAATGGGACACGTTTATAATGTGAATACAGGAAAGAGACATACATATAAAATGATTGATGGTGATAGATTTTTAAATCACATTGCAAGAGGAGTAATGAACTGGGAAAATTTAAAATATTATGAAGAGAATGGAAGAGCTCCAGATATTAAATGTAAAAAATAACATTCTTTTTTTAATTGATTAAAAAAAGAAACTTTTAATTAATTTTAAATTAATTAAAAAAATGAATTTATATAATTATTTGCCATTTTTATTTTTATTGACTATTTCTAAATCTCAAACGAAGTCACCCCTTTGTTATCAAAATAAATACGAGATTTGCATACAAAATTGTTTATGTGTTTGGTGCATAAATGGATCATCATCCAGCATGACACAAAATTGTATACCATGGCTAAAAAAAGATAAATGTAATTTTTATTTTTTTGAAACCATCTTTAAAACTGATGAATGTCAAAATAATTTAAAAAGATGGAAAATATTTTTAACTATTACTTTTTCGATTGTCTTAATTACAATATTAATAATATTTTTTTTTTACTGCGTTTTTAATAAAAATAAAATTTCAAAAGATGAAGAATGTTATCTTTTATAAAATTTCAAAAGAAGATTTAAATGATTTGATAAAAAAATCGTTTAATATTAAAAAAAATATGACTCATATTGGTTATTTTTTTATACATATTGCTACTCAAAATAGAAATATAAACAATGCACGAAAAAAAGATGACTGTTCACCAAACTTTATTGATGAAAAAGTACAAGAATTAACAGATAATTTACCAAAAAATTACGTCAAAGTGACTGATATCTTAACAAATGACGAAAAAAAAGAAATTGAAAAACACTATGAGGAAATTAAAGAACATTCTTCATATTAACATTTATTTTTCTATTTTATACATCTAAAAGATTTATAATTTTTTTAATTGAAGTTTTATTTATTTGCAAGTAAATAAATAAAAATGACAATCACTGAAATTATAAATGGTGATTTATTAACTTCTAATGAAAAATATATTGCACAACAATGTAATTGTGTTACAGTTAAATCTAGTGGTTTGGCAAAATCTATTGCTACAAAATATCCATATGCTGATATTTATACATTAAGAAATTCACTTAATTACATTAATGGTAAAAATTCTATACCAGGTACAATTAATATTAGTTATCCAGATTTATCCAATAAAGGGCCAAACGTAGTTCATATGTTTGCACAATATTTTCCAGGAAAACCTAAAAAATATTCAAAATTTTATGCAAATCCCTTTAATTATAAAGATGATAGAGATATGAGATTAGAATGGTTCAAGGAATGTTTATATATTATAGAAGAAAATAAAGAAATAACACGATTAGGTATGCCTTATCAAATAGGATGCGGATTAGCTGGTGGAAATTGGAATGAATATCTTTTTTTATTAAACAATTCAAAAATTCCAATTTTTTTATATAAAATATAACGTGATAATATAAATAAAGCCTATGAATGATTTACAAAAGTATATAAAAGATTGGGAGATGTTATTTTTAATTTTTTATAAATTCATAAAGTAAATTAACTGTTTAATTTATCATTTTGATGACGTTCTTGTAATATTTCACTCTCTGATATAAATATTTACTTTTAGATAAACTGATAATAATATTTTACTTTTCAGCCGCTGGAAGACTTTTTCTGCGAGTTCTTTCAGAAATCAAGATGATAATTTTATTATTTTAAATAATAAAAATTAAAATTTATCAAAATATACTTATGACATTTTAAATTTATTTTTACTTAGAAAATTTGGTTCAATTATGTCAAGACTATGTTCCAAAGGAACATGTTCCTCGCCGCTACTACTGTTTTCAATTTTATCTTGATTATAACAACTATCTAATAAATTACAATATTCCATATCAACATATTCTGATAATTTTTCTATTTCATATGTATTACTCTCCTTTTTCTTCATTTTCATCCATATTTATATCCTTATCACACTTTCCATCATTTTTATCCATATCTTCAACATCTTACTCTCCTTTTTCCTCATTTTTATCCATATCCTTATCACAGTTTCCATCATTTTCATCCATATCCTTATCACAGTTTCCATCATTTTCATCCATATCCTCATCACACTCTTCATCATTTTTATTATCATGCGGAACAAGAATAAGATAATAATCATTTGACCCTTCTCTTATTTTTACATTAGGTGCAGGAATGAGTACATTATCTTTGAAAGATTTGTAATTCACAATATGATGCACCCGAGAAAAACGTGTTCCTATTTTCACAACATCCGGATGTTGATCTGCTAATGATTTTGCTTTCAAATAAACACCTTCTCCTTCATAAATTTCAGCATTACCTCCTTTCATGGTGAGTGTTTTTACTTTATCTGCAGAAATAACATTGAAAAGAATAGTTGGATAACCTGCTTTTAGTATTCTTAAAGATAAATCTGTATCCTCATTGTATTTTCCTCTCCAAGGAAATGCGTTTGCAAAATCTTCATCATTGGATAAAAGAATAGAAGAATAAATACGTGTGTTAAAATAAATTTGTGGAATAGGTTTAATAGGAACCACAAAGCATTTATAATTATGTCCTGCCATTTTAACGTTTTCGTATCGATCTACATAATCTTCTATAATACGAAATACTGAGGCACTTTTGATTTTATATCGTTTTCCATGATTTAATCTATAATAACCATTAATATTATCATCGAGAATCCAATGTCTTTTGTCTCCATTGGATCTTGAATGGAACCAACAAAAATTACGAGCAGGAACACCACCTTGATCTGTTTCCAAATATCCTTCTGTTAATACTAATATTTTTTTAGGGTCAATTGTGCTTACATACGCTTCATATTCTTCTGGACGAATTACAATATAATAAGGAATGTTTGACCATTCCAAATAATTACTTGTTAGAAGGTGTTTTTTTTCCCATCTTTTATAAGAAATTACATAAATAGGATATTTGGGAATGTTTGTAGTTATTTTTATTGATTCTTTTTCTCCTTCTTCCACATACAATTGTTTAATTGAATTTTGAACCAATTTTTCTGGGTACCATATTGAAGAAGTGCGTTGTGTGATGATTTGGTTGATTTTCCCCATCAAACAATTTCGAAAAGATTTTGATTTTTCTTTACTTAATATAATTTTGATTGAAATTATTTTTGTAACATTATCATTGATATTATAACTTGGCATATCACGCCAATCGATTCCATCACAAATATTTGCACTACAACCATTATTATGACGATACCCTATCCGCTGGATATTAATAGGTGTACGATTATCCTCTATCAAAGCTTCATTTAATAAAATAAGAAATTCTTGCATTTTTTCTTCATTAAATGTTTTGATTGTAATATTTTTAATATTTGCTTTGATATCTTCATAATCTATGATAATAATTGATGACTTTTGAACTTTTTTTCCATTTATATTCACACTAGTATTTTCTTTTACTTTACCATAACCATAAGTTTGTAAAAAATTAGTAAATTCATCATATTGTTTAAAATCCTTCATTGAATATATTTTTAAATGGTAATAACTTAATTGTTTTTTGTACCACATGCTTAATTGTTTTTCTTCCATGTTATAATTTGGTAAACGTTTGTTTTTTTCTCTAAAATCACGTAATTTTTCCATTTGTTTTAACCATGATTGTAATTCTCGTTTTTTTTGTGTATTCATTTTTTATATGATTTATAATATTTAATGAAAAATTATTAATTTTATTTGATTCATGATATTGCGATATTTATGCGATATGGAACAACCGCGATTCCCGAGATTAGCAGCCCGGAAACTTAGCAGTCTTTTTGAACGTAGTAAACGAATTTTCAATAAAATTTGTGAGAAATCCCAAAACAGAAAAAACTAAAAATTACCAAATTTGGAAAGAGAAGACACGGCAAGCCGAAGCGAACGGCGAACGAGCTCACTGCGGAGCGGAGGCTATGGCTTGAAATCAACTTTTATTTTTTCAAATCCTTTTGGCAATGGAGACCCCTTCCCCACTGCTTCAAGCAGCGCGAAGAAAGAAAGCAAAATCGATGCACGAGGTCATTTTCGGAGGTCACACAACCTTCGAAGTTCGCATGCACGCGGTGTACGCTCGGCTCTCCCAAGGGCTCTCGATCCGTGAGGTTGCATACGCCTATGGGAAAAGCACTTCCACAATCTGTCGGTGGGTGAAAAAATTTGAAAAGGAGCGCGAGAACGGTCTTCGTTTAATGGTTTTTCAATAAATTCCCAAGTAAATTTTCCTAATTTCATATTTTCAATCAGAGGAAATGAAATAATCATCTCTTCTGTATATCTACGAATTGAAAAATCAATAATCTCAAATGAATCGTTTATTATCTTTTTAAAATTAACAATATCTTCAATGATTTGGAAACTTTCTTCCAAAAGATTAGATATAAAATAAAGTTCTTTGAGAAAATCATTCGTTTGTTTGTCTTTATGTGAATAAAAAGTACAAATTAAATGTTTTTGTAAAACATCTTCCAATTCTTTTAACGAATCAATCAAAAATTGATATTGATTTTCTAATTTCATTTTGTTTTTATAAGCAATTTGATGTATTTTTTTACTTAAATTGATATTTTTTATAATATTTGTTTTTATGAATTCAGGTGGTATGTATTCAAATATATCGTTTAATTCTTTATTAGAACATCTAATTGAATAAAAAGATCTTATATCAATGTAATTAATGATAAAATAAAAAATGTCATTAGAAATATCAAAAATTTTAGTTTTTATATCCATTTTTATAAATTCAAAACAAATATTATTCATACTTTTTTTAAATTAAAAACAAATAATTTTACATATTAATTTAGCCTTTTATATCAATCGCATCAAGTTCGCCTTCTTCTTGACTAATTCCATTTATATACCATTCCATTTTTCCATCACTTTTTATTATGGCAGGTAAATTATTATTTCGATGTCTTTGATCATTTTGATACCACATTTGTGTTCCATTACTCCATATTACTGCCGGTAAATCATTATTTCGATGTAAAGTATCATTTTGATACCATTCTTGTGATCCATCACCATATATTACGGCAGGTTGATCATTATCTCGATGTAATTTATTATTTTGATACCAAATTTGTGTTCCATTACTTTTTATTATGGCAGGTAAATCATTATCTCGATGTAATTCTCGATGTAATTGACCATTTTGATAATATCTTTTTGTTCCCATATAATCAATAATAAAATTATTTTCTTCCATCTTAATTTATATTTGTCCTTTATACAAAAAAAATATAATCAATTTAAAAATTTATTATATATTAATTTAGCCTTTTATATCAATCGCATCAAGTTCGCCTTCTTCTTGACTAATTCCATTTATATACCATTCCATTTTTCCATCACTTTTTATTATGGCAGGTAAATTATTATCTCGATGTAATTGACCGTTTTGAAACCAATATTGTGTCCCACTACTACATATTATGGCAGGTAGATCATTATCACGATGTCTTTGACCATTTCGAAACCATTCTTGTCTTCCATCACTATCTATTACTGCAGGTTGATCATTATCACGATGTCTTTGACCATTTCGAAACCATTCTTGTCTTCCATCACTATCTATTACTGCAGGTTGATCATTATCACGATGTTCTTGACCATTTTGATACCAATATTGTGTTCCATCACCCCATATTACAGCAGGTTGGTCATTGTAACGATTTATTTTACCATTTTGATACCAATATTGTGTTCCATCATTACATATTACAGCAGGTAAATCATTATCTCGATGTTTTTGACCATTTTGATGCCATCTTTGTGTTCCATCATTATCAATAATTGGATTATTTTCTTCCATCTTAATTTTTATTTATCCTTCATAGACAAAAAAATATAATCAATTTTTTAATTTATTATATATTAATTTAGCCTTTTATATCACTCGCATCAATTTCTCCTTCTTCTTGTCTAATTCCATTTATATACCATTCCATTTTTCCATCACTCCATATTACAGCAGGTTTATCGTTATCTCGATGTCTTTGTCCATTTTGATACCAAAATTGAGATCCATTAATAAATATTACTGCAGGTTGATCATTATCACGATGTAATTTACCATTTTGATACCATTCTTGAGTTCCATCACTCCACATTATAGCAGGTAAATCATTATCACGATGTCTATTACCATTTTGATACCAAATTTGTGTTTCATCATTTAGAATTTCATCATTTAGAATTATAGCAGGCTGATCATTATCTCGATGAAATTTACCATTTTGATACCATTGTTGTTCTCCATCATTAGGTTTGCTGCTCACATTCTGCACATCGAAAACAGGCTCATCGTTTGAATGTACTTTTGTGGCTGGTATGTTTAAATAAATACAATTGTTCTCTTTTGACACATAGTCCATGACTTGAGTAGATGTTAGATCGTGATTATATAATAGGTTCTACAACCAATACTACTTCACATTACATTGAGTTGTTGCAGTTTATTAGAAAATGTCATCTGATCGAAATGAATTTTGACTTCCACTACTGCTTAATGACACGAAGAATAGACGGTCCTGGATCATCCGATGACTCCATGCAGGAAAACGAAGTAACAACAGTGAAATAGTCCTTGAAGAACTTGTTTACATTTTGCTTCGCACAATACTTAAATAGTTTTGCCCGTTCCTCTTCGCAGCCAGATTGGAGACTAAACCCCTCTTGCAAGCCGATTTTTTGAAGACGGTAACCATCGGTGCAGCAGTCCAACAAGAGGTATCCCAGTGATTCAAAATCATCACAAATGGTAACTGCAGCACCTCTCAATGCATTACGAGAAGCGTATCGCGCAGTAAAGTACTTCACGGGAAGGCTGTTGCAACTCTCCCGCGCTGCACCAAAGTCAAATAAAACGGGGGCACCATCCGCGGAAAAGCCAACGTTGTTCATGGACACATCAATATACTTAAAGTTGGAGGCATGAATGGTATGAAGAACCGTCGCAATGCCCTCTGCGAGCCACAACATAGTTTGATTGTCCAACCCGTTGGGGAGAAGGGACACGAGTCTTTCCGACAGGGTCTGGGATACTTTTTCCATTGGATAACATCGGTAGTGCTCTGTTTCGAACGACGAGAAGAGCGTAGGTACACTGCACCCTTTGTCTACCAACTTCTGGTGAAGAACAAATTCCAGTTCCTCAAACGAGTTTAAGCGTTGTGTGCGGTAGTAGCACTTGATTATGCATGGAATATTAGTCCTGGTCCCCTTATATATTTTGGTCGCGCACACGATCTGGCACCGCGCCGAGGTGTGCACCACAAATTGGTCCGCATACAAGAACTCTTCGGTTTGCCATCGATCTTGATCCTGAAAGCATCCCTTCGGGACCGTGTTCACATATAGGTCCTCCAAGTCCTTCACAGCCTCCATGACTTTCTTCTTCAAGACCTGTGGACAGTAACGGCGAATTGTGGTCATGTCCTCTTTGGAAATCGGGAGCTTTGATAGCACAGCGGAAAACCGCCCTTTATACAAATGGGCTTGAATCCATGCCAAAAAAAACCGAAGCAATGTGTCTCGCATCAGTGAACCCACTTCCCCACCCAATGGTACGGCATATATTACGGCAGGTTGATCATTATCACGATGTAATAAACCATTTAAATGCCATCTTTGTGTTCCATCATTATCAATAATTGGATTATTTTCTTCCATCTTAATTTTTATTATCCTTCATAGACAAAAAAATATAATCAATTTTTTAATTTATTATATATTAATTTAGCCTTTTATATCACTCGCATCAATTTCTCCTTCTTCTTGTCTAATTCCATTCATATACCATTCCATTTTTCCATCACTATTTATTATGGCAGGTAAATTATTATCACGATGTAATTTACCATTTTGATACCATTGTTGATCTCCGTTACTATATATTACGGCAGGTTGATCATTATCACGATGTAGTTGACGATTTTGATACCATTTTTGTGTTCCATTACTTTTTATTACAGCAGGTTGATCATTATCTCGATGTTTTTGACCATTTTGATACCAACATTGTGTTCCATCAATCTCTATTAATGCAGGTTGATCATTATCTCGATGTTTTTGACCATTTTGATACCAACATTGTGTTCCATCAATCTCTATTAATGCAGGTTGATCATTATTACGATGATAAAGACCATTTTGACACCAATATTGTTTTCCATTACTTTTTATTGCGGAAGGTTGATCATTATCACGATGTAATTGACCATTTTGATACCATTTTTTTGTTCCATTACTCTCTATTAATGCAGGAAGATTATTATCACGATGTAATTGACCATTTTGATACCATTTTTTTGTATTATTATCTATTATAGCAGGTAGATCATTATCACGATGACATTTATCATTTTGATACCAATATTTTCCTCCATTATTATTAAATATTACTGCCGGTAAATCATTATCTCGATGACAATTACCATTTTGATACCATTCTTGTGATCCATCACTATCTATTATAGCAGGTTGATCATTATTACGATGTTTTCGACCATTTTGATACCATATTTGTGTACCAGTACTTGTTATTGACGCGGGTAAATCATTATCTCTATGTAATTCACCATTTTGATACCATTTTTTTGTACCAAGTTCATTAATTATTGGTTGAATTTCATCCATTGACTGTATTTAATTTTTATGTATACATAATTTTTTTAAATCAATTAATATTTTATAAAATATTAATTTAGCCTTTTATATTACTCGCATCAATTTCACCATTTTGATACCATTTTTTTGTTCCATCACTAATTATTAACGCTGGTAAATCATTATTACGATGTAATTGACCATTTTGATAATAACATTCTTGTCTTCCATCACTATCTATTATTGCAGGTTGATCATTATCACGATGTAATAGACCATTTTGATACCATAATTGTTTCCCACTACTATATATTACAGCAGGTTGGTCTTTATCTCGATGTCTTTGACCATTTTTAAAAAAATATTGATTTCCATCTTTATCTATAAATGGATTATTTTCTTGCATCTTAATTTTTATTTATCTTCATAGACAAAAAAATATAATCAATTTTTTAATTTATTATCTCTTTAATGCCCAATCCCGCACATGTGCGGGATGATTAAATTTTTTAAATAATAAACCAAGAACCTCCAATCACTCCGCGAAACAAAGAAAGAAGTGAAAAAATTATTTTTTTCACTCATTGAAAATAGGTTTTGGGCATTAAAGAGATATATTAATTTATCCTTTTATATTACATGCATCAATTTCACCTTCTTCTTGACTAATTCCATTTATATACCATTTCATTTTTCCATCACTTTTTATTATGGCAGGTAAATTATTATCTCGATGTAATTGACCGTTTTGAAACCATTGTTGTTCTCCATCATAATTTATTACTGCAGGTTGATCATTATCACGATGTAATTTATCATTTTGATACCACCATTGTGTTCCATCACCCCATATTATGGCAGGTAGATCATTATCTCGATGTAATTTATTATTTTGATACCAAAATTGCGATCCA
>Ga0315284_10004734_pt1 | contig 19333 bp, 12 predicted proteins | sample YL17G09_16_MG_FD_203696 | JGI IMG/M metagenome (GOLD analysis project Ga0315284, IMG submission 203696) | Sediment microbial communities from Yellowstone Lake, YNP, Wyoming, USA - YL17G09_16 | ecosystem: Environmental > Aquatic > Freshwater > Lake > Sediment | place: USA: Wyoming | collected... | reverse complement strand
ATGCCGCCATGGAGGAATCAACGTATTTAACAAAATTTGCCACTAAAGTTTACGTTTTAGTTCGAGGTACAAAGGAGAACATGAAAGCCAGTAAGATTATGCAAGACAGAGCTCTTGCTGATCCAAAAATTGAGTTTATGTTTAACACCGAAGTAAAAGAGATACTAGGCACAGAGAAAGTATCGGGAGTAAAAATTGTAAGTAATCAAACGCGAGAAGAAAAAACCTTAAGTGATGTCGAAGGTGTATTTGTGGCTATTGGTCACACCCCAAACTCTAGCTTTTTGAAAGGTTTTGTCGAACTTGATAAAAATGGATACGTAAAAACTGTTGATAATACTAAAACTTCAGTCCCTGGTGTTTTTGTGGCGGGAGACGTTTCTGATCATATGTATCGTCAGGCGGTTACAGCGGCCGGTTTTGGTTGTATGGCCGCGCGTGATGCCCAAAGGTTTTTATCTGAAAAATGAAAAACTATCCCCTACTTTGTATTCTAATTCTCTCAGCGTTTTTACGTTTTAGTGGACTTGGGTATTCACAATATTACGGTGATGAAACTAAAACTTTATATTTAGACAAAACTATTCCGGCTTTTGAATTTTTTATGGACCAGCGAAAAGGTCCCTTGCAGTTTTTTGTTACCTGGGTTATGGAAAAAATTACCGGAGGTTATAACGAGTTTTTTATGCGTCTTCCTTTTGCTATTGCCGGCTTTTTATCTGTTTATGTGTTTTACCTTCTTGTAAAAAAGCTTTTTAATGAGAAGGTTGCGTTGGCTGCCACCTTTTTATTTTCGATAAGTGGGTTTAATGTGGCTTTTGCAAGAACAGTACAGTATCAAAGTTTTCTTGTGCTTTTTGGATTGTTATCGGTTTATCTGTTTTTGCGGTCAAGATTAGTTTTATCTTCAATATCTCTTGCAGTTGCTTTTTATGCTCACTACGACGCACTATTTTATCTTGTGCCAATTTTATATTTAATAGCTTTGAAAGAGATCAAAGTAAAAAATTTTCTAAAGAGTTTCGCTGTGCCTTTTGTAGTATTAATTGGAATTTTTTATATTCCGTACATCTATAAAGGTTACTTTGCTAAAAACACGCTTAATTATGTTTTAAAAAGAATTGAGGGTCGCGATTACACAAAGAATAACTCGCTTTATACTTATTTTTTATATAATCCGACGTTTTTGTCTGTTGCCCTTTTGTTTACTCCACTTTATCTTTTTTTTAAAAAAAGAATCGAGCCCAATGTAAAAGTTTTATTGTTTTGGTTTATCGTTCCATTTTTAGTTTTTGAGTTGATTGTGATGAATCCCGGTACACATGTTCAAAATTATTTCTTTCCACTATTTATTCTTGCGGCGTATGTGCTCTCTGAATTTTATGATCAGATTAAAAACAAGCGTTTGAAGATAGTTTATTTGGTTTTTTTGGGATTTGGTGCTTGGGGCTTGGTGCTTTCATCTCTTTCGGTCTATGTTCCAACTTTTAATAAGGGCTATCCATGGAAAACCTTTGCAGATAAGAAATATAGCCTGTTTTTGTATGGTTTTCCGTATCAAAGGGGTTGGGATCAGATTGGAAAGTATTTGAAAAGCAAAAGGGCAACCGGATTTTATACGGATGATAATGCTATTGCCTCACAATATTATACGTACGGAATTAGTTTTACACCTCCAGGTCCAAATTTTATGCCGGAGTATTATGTTCGGGTTTTTGATAATCAGGAGTTTGGGAGAATAGAAAGTGAGTTTTTCGTCACGAGTTGTCAGTTTTATGTGAAGGAGAATGAGTTTTTCGTGAACGGTAAGTTAACCGCCGAGATTTACAAAAGAAAAACCCCCTAGAGAGTAGTTAGGGGGCTTGACTAAACTTCTTTTCCTTCCGAATATTCAAAGATTGCCTGGGCCGAGGAACAGATGGGTTTTCGTGATGTAGGTTCCTCAGGAGTTTCGGGTGCTGTAGTAGCTAATTCCAAAACTCCAACTTTGGTTGAGTCAGTGATCCATCGTTTTCCATGGGGGTTACGGTCCACGGTCTTTCCAAAGCGTGAGAGCCAGTATTTAACAACACCCAGTTTTATTCCAGTTCTTATAGAGATTTGCCTGGCCGTCCTCCCATCGGGAAATTCGATTAGATACCCCCTTATTTTTTTTGAAATCCAACCTTTACTGTCCATGGCCTCCTCCTATTTTTATTTTCTGATTTTGGAGTTATTTTCTGCGCGATTTGCGCTTCACTATGCGATAAATTATATAGCAAGGGATGAGAATTGGCAAATAGACAAAACCCCAAATCGAAACAGTTCCTATAGTTCTAAATATCCCAACAAGAGAACGTATGGCCTGTTTGAAAATCGCTTCTGGTTTCCAAGGCTTATCCGGTGTGTAGGGAAGCCCAATCTCATCGGTTGATAAATAAATTGTGAGCTTTGATGTTTGTGACGTCTTATCCATGTATTTAAGCTGACCCTTGTAAGAATCAATTTGCGCTTGAGTATCAAAAATACTTTGCTGAACTTTGAGAATCTCATCAACGGTTTGAGCGCGCTCAAGAATAGTTTCAAACTTCGCCTTGGTTTTTTCAAGTCGTGATAACCTTTCCTCGATATCTGTATATTGATCGGTGATATCTCCCTCATTTATATTTTCGGATACTACTCTAACCGCAATTTCTTTCAAAAATTTTGTGGTGTTAACTAGTTCCTTTGAGGGAACTCGAATTTCGATGGTGGCATTTTCTGAACCTTCGGGTCTTGATATGTCCGCGCGAATGACATAACCCCCAAGTTCCACGGTTTTTGCACGGATCTTATCAATGGAGTCTGTAACGTTTTTAACAAGGAGCGAAAAACTTGATGTGACAACTATTTTTCTATCTGTAATTTCGGGGGTTGGGGCTGCTTCTTGTTGCGTATAGGCCGCCGGCGCTGTTTTTTGAATCATTGCTGTTCTGTATGAAGGTTTTTGTTTATTGATTAAGAGGAAAATGACAACTATTCCAAGTAAAAAAGTAGCTTTGTTGTTTTTAATCCATAATATTAGTTTTGCAATCACGATTTGATAATATTAGAACAAGATATGAAAAACAAGAGGAAATTTGTAGAAGCCGCAAAAATTTTGGTTATCGTTTTGATATTTCTCTTTTCTACATACGAAAAATATAAAGTTTATGATAAGGCCGGTGGTGACATCACGGTGTTTCGTAAAGCTGTGACAGACCTTCTTTCGGGCGCCAATCCGTACTATGAGGCAGTGGCATCATTTACGCAACCGGAAAAAGGTTTAGATCATGGTTACGCCTATTTTCCGACCCTGATGTATATGTATACACCGTTGTATTTGGTTCATTTAAACTTTGATATCCCTCTTCAGCGTGTTTGGAAAACTCTTACTTTGATTACAGATTATGTAATAGCAGCGATATTAATTAAGATGTTTTACAAAAAAGATTATTTTGCCGCAGCTCTCGCATCGTTTTTTTGGCTTTATAATCCCTATATTTTTATACGCCACGAATATAGTTATAACGATTCGATGGGAATTCTCTCAATGGTTTTAGCGCTTTATTTCATGGAAACCAAGAGTGCAGTTTCTGGTTTTTGGTACGCTGTATCAGTTTCTTTTAAGACCTTTCCAGTTGTGTTATTTCCACTGTTTATGTTAAAGACTAAGAACCGTGTACGGTTCTTGGCTGCTGGATTCGCTTTTGCCCTTTTGATTAGTCTTCCTTTTATAACTTCTATAAAAGATATCAAAACTTATGTACGTGGCACGGTTCTTATACATGGGGAACGTGATCCGCAAGGGCGCCCACTTTTGATTTTTGTTCAGTACTATACACATCTACCTCTGTTTAACTTGGCTCACATTACGTTATACTCTATTGCTTCTATGTTAAGCGGCTGGGTTGCTACTTTGTATTTGTATTTCAAAAAAATTACGCGAAATAAATATGTTTTATCTATGATTTCGTTCTTGGGTTTTTATATTTTAACCCCGGTTTTTAATCGAACCTACCTTTTATGGTTTATTCCAGTTTATATTCTTGGAATGTATGAACTTCTTGCAAAAAGAAATAAATGGGCATTTTATGTTAGTGTGGTGTTGTTTTATGTGTTGTACTCATGGTATTTAAGTATATGGACAAAAGGAGTGCAGGTTTCTGGCACAAATATTTCGCTGTGAAGCCTTCGAAAAATTTTATATTGGGTTTGATCTTTGCGTTGTTCTTGGGTATGCGCTTGGTTGGTTTGGGTGGTGATATTGCAAATAGTGATGAGATTCGTTGGCATGTCCGCTCAACCGCGTTTCTTCAAGCTTTAAAAACTCTCGATCTTAAGTCAACTTATCAGCACTATCAGCCTGGTGTTACCTTAATGTGGGTCGAGGTACCAACGAGAGTTGCCATTTCCTTATTTAATATAACTAAGTTTTCGGTAGTACATAGTCTTTATAAATTACCAATCATTTTTGTTTTGGCACTTTTGCTTTTTATTCATTTTAAGTTCATCTCAGAAATATTTAACAGAAAAGCAGCTTTGATTTATGCATTTTTAATGGCGGTGGAACCATATTTAATTGGAATAGATCGATGGGTTCATTTAACGTCTTTTGAAACTTATTTTTCTTTTGCGTCTCTGCTTGCTCTTTTAGTTTGGTATAAAAAGAAATCACAAAAACATCTGGTTTTTTCCTCCCTGCTTCTAGCTCTAGCTATTTTGTCTAAAACTACCTCACTTATTTTAATTCCAGTTTGTTTGATTGTTTTTACTGTAGATATAGCAAGAAGCGGAAAGATAAGAAACGTTTTTTTGTTTGGTTTGTGTACAGCAATATTTTTCTTTATTTTATTTCCGGCAATGTGGACGGACTCTGCGCGTGTGTTGTATAAACTCGACCGTTCAATCCGAGGTGCCGCCGAAGGCACCATGAGGCAAGATACAGTTCCCATATCTCTTCATAATTATTTTTACCTCTTAGTTTTAGTGTTTAAAATCTCGCCCATTACGTTGGTGCTTTTTTTGTTGGGTTTGAAAAAGACTAGAAAAAACCTTAATACGTTTGTGGTTTTTTTCATGTTGGTTTTGTATGGAATAGCTCTAACAATTGCAGGGCAAAAGATTGATCGATATATTCTTGTTTTCTTCCCAGGAATATTACTCATTTCTGCCCTGTTTTTAAGTGAGTTAAAACCGCGGGTTAGAAATATTTTTTTGGCGCTTAGTGTTTTAAATTTGATATTTACTATATATATTTATCATCCTGTTTATTCGGCGTACTACTCCCCTATCTTTGGAGGAACAAGAGCGGCTTTAAGATGGGGAGTTTATGATAATAGTGGAGAGTATTATGCCCAAGCGGCGCAGTATTTAAGTAAAAAGCCGGAAATTATTGATACTTTTGTTCCCAATGGCTGGGATTCCTTTGCGCCATATTATACAAAAAGGATGCAAAGAGGTTTTGATTTAAAAAATGTTGAGTATATAGTAGGATCCTTAAACACCAATCGACGGGAGATAAATGAAACTATCTGTCCCACCATGGAAAAATCCTTTGGCCCACGAGGTTTCCCTGTGGTATTTGTATTTAGGTGTGGGAAAGGTTAGTTTTATCGTGATTAGCTTTGTGCTAATGTATATTTAACATGTCACCCATCAAAATTATTAAAAAACTTGGTAAATACAGCCTAAGAAAATATCACAGAGCATATAAACTTCTTGCAGAGTATGATAAAGGTTCTAAGAGAGCAGCCAAAACATTGGCTAACACTAGAGATTTGCGAAAGTCTCTTTAACACATTTTGTAAAGATCTGTCTTTTAACGAGCCTATTCCACTATTTCAAACACGTTTTAGTGGGAAACTTGAAGGTACTCTCTACTCAGTCAGCCAAACATTTGAGGGGAAACATTTAAAGCCTACTATTTTAGATGCCGCAAGTGCTTACTTTTTCTATTTTATCAAGGGCCATCCTTTTCAGAATGGCAACAAAAGGATGGGCACCTTGTTTACACATTATTTTTTACTCTCGCATGGTTTAACGTTTTCTTTGAGTAATGAGGAGTTGTTCGCCCTAGCCGTAGGAGTAGCCTTAAATGAAAAAGACAGTATTACAGAAAATGAAGTTAAAGATATAATTAGTAGTAATATCAAGAAATTATGAAAAAGGTTTCGTTCATTATCGTTAATTACAACACAAGAGACTTACTTGAAAAATGTGTTGCCAATCTTTTAGATGGATATAAACCTAGTGAGATCATTGTCGTTGATAATGCTTCAAATGATGGTTCTGCCGATAACATAAAAGAAAGATTTGAAAAGAAAATAAAGCTTATTAGAACTGAAAATAATGGAATTACCGCGGGATATAATCTTGGGATTAAAAAAGCTACCGGTGATTATTATATTTTTTTAGGAACCGATGCCTTCCCCACGAAAGAAGCAATTGAAAAAGTGGTTAATTTTATGGAAGATGAAAAAAACAAGAATGTTGGAATTGCCACTCCTAAAATTGTGCTTCGTGACGGGTCGCTTGATATGGATGCGCACCGAGGATTATCTACACCATGGTCGTCACTCACTCATTTTGCAAAATTAGATAAACTTTTTCCAAAATCAAAACTCTTTGCAAGATATTTTTTAACTTATAAAGATTTTTCAATGCCCCACGAAATTGATGTTTGTATCTCGCACCTTATGTGTATAAGAAAAGAAACGATGGATAAGTTGAAAAAATGGGATGAGGATTTTTGGGTTTTTGGAGAAGACTTGGATATTTGTTACCGTGCACAACAACTTGGGTACAAAATCATGTATTTATCAAACATCGAAGTTTTACACTATAAAGGTGCGGGGGTTGGGAGAAAGGAAACAAAAGATCTTGTAAATGCATCAAGAATATCTAAAGAATCAAAAAGACGACTTACTCTTGCAACAACCAGGGCTATGAAACTTTTTTACAAAAAACATCAAGAAAAAAAATACCCATGGGTATTAAACCAAATAGTATATCTTGGAATATTTTTAATGGGAAAACTCCGTTTATTTTCGCGAGGGATGAAAGTGTGAGCTTTCATGCCACCATTTCTTGACTTCCTCTTCAGTTAAGTTTTGAGATAAAACTGTGATCTTTGGTTTTTGGTGTAAAAGATCGTTTGCAACTTTTATAACGTCTCCCCTTTTTACCTTTTCAAAATTTTTGATTTCATTTTTCAGCGTAATTTTGGAGTTAGTATGAAGCCACATTTGTGAATAGAAATCTGCCCTTGGGGAGGTTTTCTCTACCTCGAAAGCAATATTTGAGAGGATTTGATTTTTCACAAGTCTCAAATTTTTAATTTTGATAAGTTTCTCAAGGTTTTTAAGCATAAGTTTTATTTCGCAAAATGTATCAAAAGCGTTATCTTCTTTTACAGCGATATATATGGCAGTCAGCCCGTAACTTCCCGTGGAAAACGAGCTACATCCCACGCTGTACGCGTACCCAAGACGGCTTCGGAAAGTTGTTTTTAAGTATCCATCAATTATTTTTGTTAGATGTTCGGATGCATACCTCTTACGTTCTGAAAGTGTATAACCATAGAAGTCTATTCGAATGTGTGCTTGGGTACAAATTAGTTTATTTATTGAATGAACTAAAAATTTTTGATTCATTTTGTGTGTGAGTTTTTCAGCGAGTGCTCCACCTTTCATGTTTGCGAAATACTTCTCGGCAAGTTTAAAAACTCTGTCTTTTTTTAAGTTTCCACAAACTACCAGAATAAATCGTTTTGCGCAGTAACATCGATCAACAAAGGTGCCAATTTTATCTATCGTTATATTTTCGAGATTTTCTGACTCGCCGGTATTTAAACCCGAAAGTCTACTTGTTGGGTATAAGCTTTTATATGGAAGTTGTGCAATAAATTTTTCTGGAATCTCGGTGCTTCTTTTTATTTCATTTCGGACTATCTCTTTGGTTATTTCAAGATTTTCATCGTTAAGTTTGATATCTATTAGGTTGTCCGAAAGAAATTTAAATCCTTTTTCTACATCTCTCTTTAAAACTTTTACCATGAATAAAACGTCGTCCCTGCTGGTGAGTGTTACTACTCTTCCGCCCGTATCATTTATTAAGTTTTGAGATTTTCGAATAATGAGGTGCTCTGCTAAATGTGCCACGCTTATTTCATTAGGGTACTCGTAATTACTTCCGGCTTTTCCTCGAACGTGGATTGTAATGGAAGACGATTCTTTGTGTGGTACAAACACAACCTGCAGACCATTGGGAAGTAAAATGCTTTTAGGATCGGATATAATCATTAGATGTATTTTATCATTAGGTTTGACAAGCTGGATTTTTCCGCTTAGTATCAAACCATGCGTCGCCTTCTAGTTTTAACTGCCATTTTTCTTTTTACAATTTCTCCTATGGTTTTTGCTGATACTGCCACCGATACAACCGATACACAGGAAAGTACCACTCCTGTTCCTGAAACAGGTTTTGATCAAACTACCGCCCTTATTTTTAGTGGTGGAGTTTTGCTTTTAGCTTCTTATCTTTATATTTGGGGTGGAGATGCTTCGAGAAAGAGTTTTGATAAGAAAATGATCAAGGAATCTTAACTGCCTTTATCAGCTCACTTAGAGTTTGTTGTTCTACTTCATCGAAATTTTCTAATGTTCTGATTCGTTTTTCGTGATTGATATAGCCTTTGTCTATCGCTTCTTTCATCCAATCAAGATATTTGTATAATTCGTCGAATTTTCTATCAAATTTAGAATCTACCCTATCGATCTTTTTGTCTAAAATCCCAAACTTCTCATCCATCTTCTTATCAAGCTTATTAAACATTTTAGAAAACTTGTTGTCTATTCGATCAAATCTGTTTGAGTGTACTAAAAGAGTTTCATAAATTAGTTCGAGGGTCACAGGTCTCATAAAACCATTAAACATTGTTTTTTAACTTTTTCAAGGATGAAAATTCTAATAGAAATAGAATATAATAAAATGTAGAATCTATGCCCAACTTAATAGAGATTTTTCGTGAGAGAATTGGAGATTTAAAGCCTGTTCTTATTAGGTTTATTTATTATATTAGGAAGAATCGTAGAAGACTGCTCCCCTTTTTTAGTGGAGCTTTAATTATTCTTATTCCTGTAATCTTTTTTGGTATAAAAAATGCCATGAAGGTGGAAGCGGCTTGGTTTGATGATAAGTGGAAGTATCGAAAGCCGATAACTATTTCATACACAGGAACCTCGTCTTTAACAAATTTTCAGGTTGAGATTGCCGGAGCTTTAACAAGTGGGTGTCTTTCTGGAAAGGCAAATATAGATGGTTCAGATCTTAGATTTACCACTCTAAACGGTCAACTTATTGACTACTGGATAGAAGATTCAAGCAATACGGATGATGTGACTAACTGCTCGGTAACAGCCTACGACGTTTGGGTTGAGGTGCCCACAATACCAGTTGGAGGAGCAACTATCTATATGTATTACGGAAATCCAACGGCTCTTCCCTACTCCGATGGTGATGCCACATTTACTTTCTTTGATGATTTTCGAGGAGCAGCCATAAACGGTTCTAAATGGGGTACAGCAACGGGCACGATAACTGTTTCGGGTGGAAACTTTACTGTGGTCCCGACAAGCGCCGCGTGGCAGGGTCTTTGGAGTGCTTCGAGTTTTGGGTCGTCTATTGTCGAGGGGAAAATTAAACTTGCGATTAACGTCGTGGATCATGTTTTTGGTTTTGGTGATGCAGCCTATGCTACACAGTATGCCCTGGTTGGTTATTATGGAACTGTTGATGAGGGGTTTTTTACTCGAAATGCGACAAGCACCCAGTATACAGACTCAGCATATGACAGTGGCAATTGGAATGATTATAAGGTTGAGATGGTTACTTCTACTTCAGTAAAGTATTATGAGGATGATAATTTGCTGGCAACTCACACAACGTATCCCCCCACAGCATCTATTCCAGTTACAATCACAGCTTACAATACTGCTACAAACAATGCCGACTGGGTGTTTGTGAGGCAGTACGCGGCAACAACACCGGGAGCTCCCTCGGTTGGATCTGAAGAGCAAACCACCGAACCCTATTCTTACTATAACTTTGATGAAGGAACAGGAACTACTACTTATGATCAAATGAAAATTGCCAACGGTACAATCTCAAACGCAGTTTGGAACACAAACGGAGTTCTTGGAAAATCTTTAACTTTTGATGGTTCGGGTGACTATGTAAAACTTAGTAATGACCAAGAATATGGGGATGGCGCCGACGGCTCCATGACGCTTGCGGCGTCTAAAAATATAAACACTCAAGTTGTGGGAAGTGGAAGAACTGCTCCAGACGGAGAATTTTTTGTGGTCTCTTCTATTACGGAAAATTCGGTTATTGTATCAGGAAGTGGTAGCGGCGGCACACTCGGGGCAAACATTGGCAACTCTTTTTTATTTGGAGATGAAATCCTTCTCATAAACGAACGGGGTGATAATACTAATTTTGGTAATGTGGGAAATTACGAGTTTTTAACGGTCGGTTCTGCCGCAAGTTCTACCATATCTTTTACAACAAACATTCAAAAAATCTATGGCGCAACTACTAACAATTTCAACCTAACAGGTCAACAAATAATTGTTCAGAGAGTTCCAAATTATACAGATGTAACTATCGATAGTGGGCAAACACTTTCCGCGAGTGCTTGGAGTGGCACAGCCGGGGGCATTATTGCCTTTCGTGCCAATAGTACCGTTACGGTAAATGGAAGTATTAATGTAGCTAGTTCTGGATATAGGGGAGGTTATATTGAAGGCTCGGGCCCTAGTAGTACATTTATGGGGCAAGGTGGGGAGGCGTTTTGTGGGGCTGGTGGGTTGCCTGGTTTTAGCTCTGTCGGTAGTAGTGGTGCCGCGGGAGGTGGTGGTAGTTACTCTGGATATGCGGGGGGAAGAGGTATTTGTGGAGGTGGGGGTGGCGCTGGCTGGGGTGCTGTTGCTGTTGGAGGATCAGGCCCAACAAATTACGGTGGTTCTGGTGGTGGAGGTGGTTATGCTGGAGCAGGTGGCGGAGGTGGATATGGTTCATGGGGAACTGGTGGAATGAACTATACGACGGGTGTTAGAGCCTCAAGCGGAGGTGAAAATTCTTCAGGAAACGGAGGTAATTCGACGGCTGTCATAGGAGGTGGTGGAGGTGGAGGTGGGTCTTTTGGATTTGCTAATTTATCCAAGCTTTACCTTGGGGCTGGTGGTGGTCGTGGATCAGGTAATAACGGGGTAAACTTCAGTGGTATCGGGGGCAATGGTGGAGGAACTTTATTTATATCTGCAAATACTCTAATAGTGTTAGGATCAATAACTTCAAGTGGGGCCAACGGGGGAAATGCAGGAACAGTGGGTGCTGGTGGGGGTGGTGGTGCTGGCGGGTCAATTAAAATTTTAGGTAAAACGGTCAACATGGGTGCGAGTGTGATTTCAGCAACTGGTGGAACAGGAGGAACTTCTGGTGGCTGGACGAGTGTTTTGGGAGGAGATGCTGGTATAGGGCGTATTGCGGTTTCTTACCAAAACTTACCGTCGGGTACAGCACCCACTGGAACAACCTTTTATGATTCGGGCGCACCTGTTGACTATGGTGACCTATTTTCTGCTTCACTTTGGTTTAGGCAAACAGGAACAATTGCCGAAACAAAATATCTCCTTTCAAAATTTAGTGGTAAAGGTTTTAAGTTTTATATGAAATCAGATGGCACGGTTTGTGTCGGTGTTGATGACGATTCTACATTTAATCCTGATGAAGAACAGTGTTCTACGACTACATACAAAGATTCTAAATGGCATCACGCAGTGTTTCTTGTAGACAATGATGGTTTAGCTAAATCCATGTCGATTTATATAGATAATGTTCGAGTAGCCAATGTGGGCTCTCTTTCTACTGGAACTATCGCTAATACGGGCTATACATATGCAGGTATAGATTCTGATGCATCATCGAATTCGTGGCAGGGCCAGATTGACGAGTTAAAGTTATACAAAAGCGTAAATATTTCAACCACAAAAATTAAGGAAGAGTTTAATAGAGGGGCCGTTGCTGTTGGAAAGGAAAACGATCCAACAGGTTTTGAGATTTCTGACGGACTTGTTGGGTATTGGAAACTGGATGAATCATCGGGGGATGCTTCTGATTCTTCGGGCAATGGAGTTACGTTAACGAACAACGGTACTACAACTTATGTGGCAGGAAAGTTTGGGAAGGCAGCCAGTCTTAATGGTAGCTCTCAATATTTTTCAACCTCTACAGCAATAAGTGGAGTGCAAACCGTTTCATTTTGGGTAAAACCAACTGCGTCGGGCACTTATACGTATGTTGATCTAAACGGCACAAACAAAATCAAATCTTCTTCTGGAATAATTACAGCAAATGGCTCGGCTGGAATTTTTGTGAATGGTGTTAGGACAACCTCTATTTCGTCGGGGGTTTGGTCATTTGTTTTGGTTACTTATGGGAGCGGCATTACTACCTCAAATTTAAAAATTGGCTATGACGATACAGATTATTTAGCAGGGCTCTTGGATGATGTGAGGTTTTATAGTAAAGAATGGTCAACCAATAACGCCCAGTCTCTGTACTATAAGGGTGGCGATCCGTTGGTAGATTTGGATTTCAACGAGGGTTCGGGAATAAATTTAGTAGATAAAAGTGGAAACGGATACGATGCTGTAACGTACGTAGCAAGTGGTTATACGGATGGTCCGGCGACAATAACATGGACCGGATACGGAAAATATGGAAGTGCAATAAATTTTTCGGGAAGTAATCAATATGCAAAAATTTCAAATGCGGTACTTCCAAGCGCAGGGTTTGCAATTTCGGCTTGGGTAAAGCCCGATGATGTTTCGAAAGACATGGTGATTGCCGGAAGGAAAGATGCGTATTCTTTACGAGTTGCGGGTGGGAAAGCAAGTTTTGGTTTGGATACTGTAGAAAATTTGTTAGATGGAGTTAATGGAATAGTTGATGTGTTTTACTACGATACCACGAAGGATTCGGTGAGTACCTCATGGCGTTTTGATAGCACAAAAAGTTGGTATACCGAAACTAAAGATGCTACTTGTTCCACGATTTCAAACTTTACCACGGCCGGAGGTTCTGCTGATCGATGTGGCTCAAGTGAGTTCCCAGAAAAAGCCCTAATTGCTACAACCTCTTCTTCTTTGTATGTATATGATGCCGAAAATAATTCTCCTTGGATGAGATTTGATACAGGTGGAGGAACAGCTCCTGCCAGTATGAACTTGGTGGGTAATGATACCCAAATTACTTCGGTTTATGGTTTAAATGGAAAAGTTTACTTATCGGGAAGAACTTTAACTGGTTGGGGTGTGCCTCTTGGGGATATAGATTTTACTGCTGATGATGCATACAGATATTATAAATTTACAACCGCATCCGGCTGGTATGACCTAAATTGGAATTACCGAATGCCGATTCAGGTTACTTCGCCGAGTGCTCAGACAGATTACGACGTTTTGATTAGCATAGGTACCTCTGGCCCTATAGCTGCGAGTAAAATGCAAAGTGATTGTGATGACGTTAGAGTTACAGATAATGACGGCTCGACATTAATTGATTACTGGATTGAGGGAGGATGTAATACAGATTCGACACAGCTTTGGGCACGTGTTCCATCTGTTCCTAATGGTACAAAATATGTTTATGTTTATTATGGAAACGCAGGTGCCCCAAGTGCCGAAAAAGAATGGTCGGGGGAATTTATTACACTTGATGATGATGGAACATGTGGTGTAGGTTGGACTAGCGATACCAATTTCAATGGTAATTATCCTTATGGTTCTACTCAGTATGGTGCTACCGGGGGAAGTGCCCATAACCATACCACAACTTATTGTAGCGGGAGTACAGATGCTGTGACTTCCTGTATTTACTCAAAATTTAATGCTGCTTATCAAGGTCTGTGTCGTAATCACGCACACGATGCAACACCGTTGTATGCTAGTGGTTTTAGTTCTTACACACCTAATCCCTCTCATTGGAACATGGCCTTTTGTAAAAAATCAAAGCTTGATGTAACAACTAATACAATTGTGATGTTTGATATAGCAGCGCCTTCTGGTTGGACGAGATTTAGCAATCTGGATAGCAGATTTCCTTATGGGGCAACATCTAGCTATGGTACTGGTGCGGGTGATGCTACGCATAATCACACGGTAAGTGTTGGTGGTACAAGTGGAATGTGGGGCGTTGATGAATTTGGAGCTTATGGTGCAGGTGCTACTCCAACTACAAATAGTCATACGCATAGTGCGAGTTCCGGAGCGGTGGGTAATGCTTCTACAACACATCTACCTCCATATTTAACCATGGTTTTTGCAAGTGCAGATGCTGGAACAACTAAAGGTGCCGCGCATATGATTGTAATGATAAACTCAGGTACAGCCCCCCCACTTGGCTGGACAAGATTTTCAGCGTTAGATTCAAAGTTTCCTTATGGAGGAAGTTCATATGGTGCAACTGGTGGTAATACAACCCATAATCATACGGTTTATATATATACTGGTGTCGCAAACCAGCAAATAAGTGCCGTTGTAAGCAGTACTCCCGCTACTTATACTGCAAACCTCAAAAACCATACCCACTACTGTACTGGTACAACTAACTCTCCAACAAACGCAAATATTCCAGCCTATTTAGGTGTCGTGTATGTTGAAAGAAATACTCCTGTTACAACAACAGTCGAAACTTCCGAGGAAGATGGTGCTGGGTCACTTGATCACTATAATTGGAAAACAGATATATCAGAAAGAAATTCTGGTGTTGGGTACTCTCAACACGCACCTCTTAATATAATAAATAATGGAGCTAACGATGTTTCTGTCCAAAAAATTGGAAGCAATACCTATGTTGCGGGGGCTACAGAAGGGGGCATTAGTGTCGTAAACGAAACAACATCTACTGATTACGACTATTCTGATGTAACCGACGATGATTATAATTCGGTATCTTTGACAAGTGGCGGAGAACTATACGCGCTAAATGAATCACAGGGGCAACTTGAAAAGTGGAATAACATCCACAGTGATTCGGCACCTGAAACAAATGGTACGCCTGATAAGATTTGGGACGAAGCAAGTGCTCCAGCCCTTACCGCCTCGGCGCCAACAATCAATACTGCCCCGTCCAATTTATGGGTGATCTCGGGAAACTCTATGGTTGATGGAACAAGTGACCAGATATTTGTGGGAACAAATCTGGGTGCAACTGTAGTAAATGATAAGGCTGCCGATGAATCTAATGGCTCTGTGAAATATATAACTAAGGACTTTGTATCAGAAGAAATGATTGGTGATATTCGTGGCATGTGGCCAATGGTGGGTTCCGGTTCCATCGCAAATACTGATACTTCTGCCGACGCCTCTATCAAAGCCCATACACTTACCGCTACTTTGAGTGGCACCGGAACCATGTCATATGCCTCGGGTGTGCGCGGCACAGGCATTACAATGAGCGGCTCGACCGGCAACTCATCGTATCTTACTTCAAATGGTGATAGTGCCGACTACAACTTGACAAGTAGCGATGTCACCATGGGGACTTGGATTAAAACCACGCAAACAGCCATGGCTACAACATATGTTATTCGTCAAAGTACAAGCCCCGGCAACGACTACTTCCTTATTTGTGTCAATGGGACGACAGCTAATAAGGCTTGTTTTTATACCGGCGGCGCTATTGCTATCGTTAGTAATACTAGTATCAACGACGGTAATTGGCATTTTGTGGTTGGCATATCGCGGAATTCCGGAAATACCGATCTCTATATAGATGGTAAATTAGAGGCTACTTCTGCCTTAGCCAGAATAATCACCAATGCCAACAAAGAAGTACGTTTTGGCAACAATATCGGTGCAGATCAACCTTACGTCGGCTCCATTGACGAGCCTTTTGTAACTGCGGAGGCGCTTTCGGCAACACAAGTGTCTCAAATGTATGAAACGGGAAGATTAGCTTTGCTTAACGACTCTGCGAGTGATAATGACGCAAATAAATTAAGTGGGGCATCAAATACCGTTCAAGCGATTGCAGCATCCCCAATTAAAAACTCTGTGTTTACCCAAGGATCGCCTGCCATGGTTTTTGCAGGAACGGATACGGGAGGTGTAACCCAGTTTGATCTGGCTTCTGATACGCAGTACAAGATTTATACAGCATCTACTACCCCAGCAATAAAGGATGAAAATATTAAATCTATTGCCCCATTTAATGCATTTAGCTTTGCTGCAGCGATAAATGATACAAATGATGCAGTTTCTAAACTAAATGACGTTTCTGGAGATTCGGGTCTTTCCACAGGTGTTTACACACATGTTATGGGAGTGTTTGATGATGACGCCGAGAAAATGTATGTGTATGAAAATGGAGTTTTGACGGGAAGCGGAACGCTATCTTCTGGTACAACGGCCCCATCTAATTCTAATAAATTCGTTATTGCTGCCGCCCAAGAAGATGACTACTACACAGGATTTTTTGATGGAAAGATCGATGAACTGAAAGTGTTTTCTTATGTTCCTGCTCAAAAAAATGTTGCAATTGAGTACTCAACCGATCGAATGCCCGATCCGGTTATTTGGTATAAGTTTGATAAAGGTTGGGGTACAACAATTACCAATGAGATCAGTGGAACGTACCCGGCAACTCTTTCTGGAACAACTTGGAAAGGTGAAGGAAAATTTGGAAAGGCTTTAAGTTACAACGGCTCAAGCAGTTATGTTTATACATCTAACGCAGCTTTAATATCAGGTAATGGAAATGCTTACACAGGCTTTAGTATTAGTGCTTGGGTAAAGCCCGTAACAATAGCTGCGTCTAAGACTATTCTTCATAAGAATAACGAATTTAGATTAACAACCGATGCAGATTCTAAACCTCAATGCGAAATATACAGTGGTGGATCTTGGCAAACTGCAGCCATTTCGTCGATTGCTTTAAGTTTGAACACTTGGCAACATGTGATGTGTGTATATGATGGTGTAATACTTAAGGTGTTTGTAGATGGAAGACAGCTTGGTGGAACTTCCTTATCAAGTTCTATCACCAGTACTAATACGACGGCACTAAACATTGGACGCGATTCTGGCGGGTCTGGTTATTTTCAAGGTTTAATTGATGAAGTTCGGGTGTTTGACTATAACCTTACAGCAAGTGAGGCGAATGAAGAGTTTAATAGATATGCTGCCATGCAAGTTGGTAAAAACGTTTTTGATTTAAGAAATAGTGGAGACGCTTCGGTTGGAAGTGCTCCAGTATCATGGTGGAAGTTTGATGAAGGCTCCGGTACAACAACTTATGATAACAGTGATAATGCAAATAATGGAACTTTAGGAACCGGTGCAAGTTCTCCAGCGTGGAATGGTCTTGGAAAGTTTGGAAGTGCCCTTACATTTACATCAAGCCAAAATGATTATGTAGATATGGGTGACAGCAACATTTGGGATTTTGGCGCGGGAGACTTTTCGTTAATGGCGTGGATTAAAAGCTCAACCGCGAATGCAAATCAAACATTAATTGGAAAAGATGATGACGGGGCAAACAAGAGACAGTTTTTTCTTAGTTTACGAAGTACCAACCTTATTCATGTTGGTTATTTCGTGGGTGCCACGCAACCCTACCTTTGGTCTGCGACTGGCATTATAACCGATACGAACTGGCACCATGTTGTAGGTCAAAGAACTGGGAACGCATTTCAGATTTATTTGGATGGTAACAACATTGCCTCTGGTACAACAGATGGGGCGCATGGAACTATGAATTCTACGGTATCGCATCTTTGGGTTGGCCAAAGGGAGTATTCTGGAGCTAATTTTCCGTTTTCTGGTTTGATTGATGATGTTCGTATTTATAACTATGCAAGAAGTGCCCGTCAAGTTTTAAACGATATGTTTGGAGATACAAACGTAGTTCATCCGGTAGGGCTTTGGGCGTTTGGTGAGGGCGAGGGACAAAGTGCAAGATCAAGCCATCTTGATAAATTGAAACTTACCAACACAACTTTAAACCTAACTATGGGGAGTTCCCCATCCGAAACGTATAGGGATCCAAGTTGGGATACGACCGAAAGCAATTGCCACATGGGATACTGTCTTTTATTTTCTGGTACATCACCTGGTGATTACGTTTATCTTCCGGCAACAGGCCCTACTATAAATGCCGTTTCATTTTGGATAAATCCAGTTACAACAACAGAAACAGTGATGGATTTTGATGGTGGTACACATAAGATTACAATTACCGCGGGGACGCTTTCAGCGGTTGGTTTTTCGGCCCCAACAATTTATATTAATGGTTTGGTGTCAACGAGTATAAGTGCTGGGAGCTGGTCGCATGTTATGGCAACATCCGATCAATCTTTTAGCACTACAAAAATAGAGTTTGGTAGATCTGGGTCGGTTTATTTCAATGGGAGACTCGATGAAATCGCCATATTTAACTATCCCCTAACCGTAAGTGACAATAAAGAACTTTACAACGACGGTGCCGCTCGTTATAAATAACAAATAACCGAGTCTCGCCCGGTACGGGCGAGACCCGCGCTAAGTCTCTCCCTTCAGAAACTCAAGGTACTTAACCTTTGAATTATTAAACTGAGTGAATATAGTATTGGTATTAACAAAATCCCAGTGCATAGAGGGTAGATCCGAAATATAGGATTTGATGCTAGAATAGGGGTAATCTAGGGCCTCTTTTATATCTTTCTCCATGGGGTTTAGGTGAATGTATTTAGATATGTTGAGCAGATCGGTGTCGTCTTTAATAAGTCTTGCTTTGTATACGCCTTGAAATAAATGACCTACTCTCGAGTGTCTCTTATTTATTATTGCTGTGAAGCTCACTGATAAACTTTGAGCGAACTCAACCATGGATTTAGCGTCTTTCTGTCGGATTAATAAATGGTAATGAGTAGGCATTAAGCAAAATATAAGCAAGTCAATCGTTTGTGAGTAGTTTTTAGTTTTAGAGAACGGTTGTTGTTTAATCAAATAGCGCTGTAGCAGAAATAAGAATGTTTCGTAGTCTTTCTCACAGAAAAATATGTTTTGTTCGTTTACTCCCCTGTTATAGACATGATATGCACCATACTCAACATATTGCTTTATTGCATTTATCATTGGCACACTTAACTTAATAATCTCAATTGGTGTTTTTGACTAGTGGGTATATTCTAATGTAGTTAGAAAATTGGGTCTCACCCTGAGAGGGTTAAACCCACGTTGGGTCAGACCCGTGAGCCTGGTTGTAATTTGGTTAGTGTGTGGTACTATCG
>Ga0315284_10004733_pt1 | contig 19336 bp, 14 predicted proteins | sample YL17G09_16_MG_FD_203696 | JGI IMG/M metagenome (GOLD analysis project Ga0315284, IMG submission 203696) | Sediment microbial communities from Yellowstone Lake, YNP, Wyoming, USA - YL17G09_16 | ecosystem: Environmental > Aquatic > Freshwater > Lake > Sediment | place: USA: Wyoming | collected... | reverse complement strand
GGTGCAACCGATGGCGAAAAGTTCGGTCCTCTTGCCGTCACTGAATGGCTGCGTAATGCAACCGCTGTAACGTATCTTAAGGTCCTTGGCGTCGGCGATGGCACCAAGCGTGTCTCCGGAACGGGCGATGTTACGTCGGCAGGTTTCACTGTCGGTGAACAGGAGCCAAATGACGGAGACGGATCACTGGCAGCAAACCCATATGCCAATGCAACCAACGCAGCAGGCGGTGGAGCAGGCGTTCTAGGAAGGACATACTTCCTCGGCGCATTCATGTCTGGCTCGTTGTTCATCGATTCAGGACTACAAACTGGCTCAGTTCAAGGCATTGCCGCTGCGCCAATTGTTCGAGGCGTATTGATGGCGGCATCAGGCGTTATCTTGATGCTGTCTTCATCTGCAAACTTTGCTAACAACCAAACATCGTCGCCATCGTCTATACCTGCCTCTCCTTTGACCGGAAGCTCTTTTGGTGATGTTGTCCTCTTACAGAACGGCATTGTCAAGCAGGATTTCGTTCTCCTTGTCAATGGATTGAAGGGCACAGACCCACTGTTCCCGAACGTCATTACTGCATCGTTTGACATGACGTCACCCAACTACTTTGCAAACGTACTGAACACCAATCCTTTCAAGATTCAACAGGCTGGTCACTATCTGTACGCAGGATGGGACGTCCACCCAGCAACGGCATATATCACCGGTTCTGGCGTCATTAGCACTGCATCAGGTTCAAGCATCGTATCAACAGATGGAAACATTCCTGGTCAAGAGCGAGTAGCATTCTTGCTGACCGGTTCGACTGCACGTGATGTCGGTTCTGCAACGGCACCTGACTACGAAGACTTCCGTGATCGCTTCGGTCATGCCGAGTCTCCCTGGGTTGTCAGTCAGCCGTTTGGTGGTCGCGCTCAGAACTTGTTCAAGGTGCACGCACTAGATGACGGCATGGGAGTTTCGACTCTCTACAAATTGTCAATCGAGAATGTTGCATTGTCAACAGACCCTTCAAACGTGTATCCATCCTTCGACCTTGTTGTCAGGGACTGGAATGACAACGACACTGTTCCTGTGTACCTTGAGCAGTGGCGGGGCCTGTCGCTGAATCCAAGCGACGTCAGCTACATCGCAAAGAAGATCGGTGATCAGCACGCTTACTTCGACTTCGACCGCGCACCAACTGCGCAGAAGATGGTCGTCGAAGGAAACTACCCGAACGCTTCCAATTACATCCGCATCGAAGTCGATCCAGGCGTCGACCTCGCTGAGACTGATCCAACCGCAATGCCTTGCGGTGTTCGCGGAACTGCTCACCTTGTCACTCGCGGTTACTCTTCGTTGATGCATGTAACCAGCTCGACGGTTGTTGATGCGACGGCATGGAGCCGCGTTAGCGAGCCGCCGCTGCCACTTCGACAGAACATCACGCAGGGATCTGGCGCAAAGATCGCCGTCAACCCGCTCCTTTACTGGGGCGTGCAGTTCGAGCATGTCACGAACCTCACGACACCGAACCTCTCGACGTTGCAGAACAAGTCTCTACAGGCGTTTGCAAAGTTCTTCCCGCAACATCGTACCGACGTTCAGAACTTCTCTGTTGGTGACAACGCAGGAACGCCTGCCACATCTGCAAATGGCGTCCTTGACGTTGACGTGTTCAACTACAACGGATTCTCATTGATGAACCTACAGGTCGTCACTAGCTCGGCTGGCACAGCAGACCCACAGCAGTGGGTGAATGCAACCTACGTCCGTAATGGAAATATCGTTGCAAATGAGACTGCAAAGACACGTAAGCTCACGCCCGATGACTTCGTCCAGGCAAACCGTCGCTTCTTGAAGTTCAACTTCATGATGCAAGGCGGATTTGACGGCGTCAACCTCTTCGACCGCGCGCAATCGGAACTGTCCAACCAAGCAGTTGAATCAGACATGAACGGAACGAACCGTGGTTTCAACCTCGGCTCAACGGTGTCTGCGTACACGAAGGCACTGCAGATTGTTGGAGACCTCGTCAACACAGACCTTCAGATCCTGGCCATCCCGGGAATCAGAAACCCAGTCGTCACCGACGCTGCAATCTCTGCTGTAGAGACGCGCTTCGACGCACTTTACATCATGGATATCGAGCAGCTCGACAACAACGGTTCAACCGTGACGAGCAGCTTGCAGCAACCATCTGTATCTCTGACAGCAGCAGACTTTGCATCACGTGCGTTGGACAGCAGCTTCGGAGCTGCGTACTTCCCAGACGTTGTCATGACTGATCCAACGACGAAGACCAACGTCATCGTTCCTCCTTCTGTCGTCGTCCTCGGAGCGCTCGCTCTGAACGATGCAGTGGGTCACCCATGGTTCGCACCAGCAGGCTTCACCCGAGGTTCGTTGCAGACGACTCTCGAGGCACGAGTTCAGCTGTCCAAGACCAACATGGACGCGCTCTATGACGTCAACATCAACCCACTTGTTGCCTTCCCGGGAAACGCAACGGGCGGAACAAACCCGAAGGGTGGAGTTGTCGTGTGGGGACAGAAGACGCTCCAGGCAGCAGCTTCTGCACTTGACCGAGTCAACGTCCGTCGCCTCCTGATCGAGATCAGGCGTCAGGTTCGAGACATCTCGATGAACATTCTGTTCGAGCCTAACCGCGACGTTACGCTTGCAAAGTTCTCGGCAGCTGTCACTCCACGCTTGCAACGCATTCAGGCACTCGCAGGTCTGGAGCGCTTCAAGGTTATCATCGACTCGTCGACGACTACTCAGCAGGATATCGAGAACAACACCGTTCGCGGTAAGATTTACGTTCAGCCGACCAAGTCGATCGAGTATGTCTCGCTTGACTTCGTTGTGACGAACAACATCACGCAGCAGTGATCGCACGGTAAAGTAGGATAAACGAATGAAGGTAACCAAGGATCAGCTGCGGCGAATTATCCGTGAGGCCGTCAAGTCAAAGCTTCGAGAGGCTATTGTTCCACCACCTAACACCACGTTACCTGGTAGGGCAACTACACATGCAGCCTCGGATCATCCTGACATTGATGATGCCGTCAATGAACTGACGGGTATCGTCATCTTTGCCGCAGAAGAGATGTCGGGTTCTGGTGCTGATCCATCATTCTCTGATTCGGTTCACCCAGAAGTCTACAACATGCTTCGTGAAGCTGTTGATGAAGCCATCGCAATGTGCGTTGATGCGTGGGAAGACAGCGAAGACTGGGCATGATCATCACCAACCAACTTCTTCAACAGCTCATTAACGAAGAGTTTGAAAAAGCTCTTGCTGCTCGGCGTCTTGTTGAGGCGACTATTGACGATGATGACAGGCTTCGAAACAAGAAGCCAAAGCGCCGTGGCTAAAGAACGTTGCGGTTGAATACTTACGACTATCCGGTGACAGGAGAACACAATGGCTGAAACACTCGACGTGACATCAATGCTTCCCAACAAGTTCGAGCCAAAGCGCAAGAACCGATGGGTGCTCATGATTGAAGGCATTGACGCCTACATCATCAAGACTTCCGCACGACCAACGTTTACGACAGAAGAAATCGTCGTTCCGTTCATCAATGCGACCCGGTACCTTGCCGGCAAGACGACCTTCGGAACGATGGCAGTCACACTGCACGATCCGATCGCACCGTCGGGCGCTCAGCAGATCATGGAGTGGGTCCGCCTGCACTATGAGTCTGTGTCAGGTCGCTCAGGCTACGCCGACTTCTACAAGCGCGATGTCCAGTTGAAGATGCTCGATCCCGTCGGAACGGTCGTCGAACTTTGGGACATCAAGGGTGCTTTCATCACGGAAGCCGGCTTCGGCGAGCTTTCATACGAAGGCGCTGAAATGGCAGAACTAACCCTCACGTTGCGCTTCGACAACGCGGTCCTTCAATTTTGAGATTGCGATTCGACAAGCCAAGTGGTTGATTCGAAAGGCCTTTTGCGAGGCCTTTCGTCATTTAAGCTTCACACCAAGCATATGCTCGCTGGGTCTCTGACTATCACGTCCAGAACAACGTTTCTGGGATCGTCCTATGTGAAACTTGCCACGTCTGTGCTCATGCAGCGTGATACTTACTCTTCATGAAGCTCACAGAACAACAGCTCAGGGGCGTCATTCAAGACGTTCTCAGCGAGGCTGCAAAAAAGAAGAAGTCAGACCCGGGTGCGGCCGCCGTCAAGGAGTGTGCTGCAGCAGTCAAGACGTTGCACAAATACGCTGATAAAGCGGCAATGTTCCTTGATGATCTTGTAGATCAACTGCATGAATATGATGATACCGAAGGTGAAGACCTGACTGAGGCCATCGAGATGCTCGACGAGGCTGCTCGTGCACTTGGAAACAACTTTGGTGATCTGACGATCGACATGGATGTCATCATGATGGCATCGCAGACTGTCTCTGACGCAAAGAGAGCGCTAAGTGCAGCAAAGAAGGACGCAAAGTCTCGTTCTAAAGAAGAACCTGACGAAGACGACGGCTTCGACGATGAAGAAGAACGGCGTTCAAATGACGCCGCTTCGAGGTCTGTCGTTGCTAGAAATCGAAGCACGATGGACAGAGCGGCCAAACAACCACCTGCACGTCGCCCGCTTCGTCGACCAAAGAAGACTGCAACGTCAGGCCCAATGGGCGGATACGACTGAACAAGACACAAACAGGACGATTGTGTTTCACCGACTGTCACCGGCGGCATTGTCGATTCCTGTGATGCAAACCCCTCAACCCGTTTAGTACGGTTACTTGAGGGGTTTCTCGCATGAGTTCATTGGTGAGCCTAAGTATCGATGGTGCAATTTCTAACAGCACCGGTGGGAGTCACGGATACATGACATCTCTGTTCAAGAACGGTCAAAAGCCTCCCACAGCAGCCCTCGAAATAATCGAGCGATACTTCAATAGGGTTGCCCGGCCGGTCTATTTGGGAACCATCTCGTTGGAAATCAGGTGGTCGCTAGCGAGAACACAAGAGATGCTTGATCACCTCACAGACGAAGGCGTCGTGAGGCCGCTGACCGACGACGAAAAGTTCAGCAGTGGCTTCCCAGTTGAAGCGAACATTTACGTGCTCGCCGGCGAACCGAAATTGAGCAAAGCCTGGTACTGATGTGGTATGATAGATCTATGAAGCTGCCGTTTGAAGTCGTCGATGCGATGCTATCGCGGCTCATGGATCGCCTGTGGGAAGGCAAGATCACCGTTGAACAGTACAACATTGAGTGGGATGCCCTGCTCAATTTCGCTGGGTGGTCTGAGGCTGATTACCTCGACTGTATCGATCGTGGATGGTTGACAGAGAAAAAGCGCTCTGAGACATTCATGTGCTAGAAAACGGCCCGTGATTACATCACGGTAGACATTTACGTTCAACACTCGCTAGCATACTATTGCGAGTAAGAGGAACGTCATATGTCAGAAGAACGCGAACAGCGCAATCAAGTTTTTGCAGGTGCTCCCGCAGCGCCACCAGCTCCGCCGGCCCACATTGATCCGCGGCAACAGGTGACGACGGCTGCCGAAAAGGTCAGGTCAGACTTTGGCCTTGAAATTCCTGTCGAACTAGCGCCTCTGCCGTCACGTGGTGCAGTCTATCCGACACACTCACCGCTTTACGGGCAGGAGACACTTGAAATTAGGGCGATGACTGCACGAGAGGAAGACATCCTTTCGAGCACAGCATACCTGAAAAAGGGAACTGTCATCACGGAGCTGATCAAGTCCTGCCTCACAGACAAGACGATCAACCCAATCGATTTGCTTGTCGGTGATCGAAATGCACTGATGGTCGCAATCCGCGTCACTGGTTACGGCGCAGACTATGACGTCGAGCTAGAGTGTGATGAATGCAACAGCAAGGCACCCCGAGTCTTCAATCTTGCTGAGCTTCCGATCAAGCGCCTTGAAATCAGCCCAGTTTCTGCCGGCCTCAACTTGTTTGAGTTCCTGCTTCCGTACTCGAAGAAGGTCGTTCGCTTCAAGTTTTTGAGCGGCAGGGACGAAGAAGAGATCACAACGACTGCTGCTAAGCAGAAGAAGCTTGGATTGCAAGGCGAATCATCGGTCACTACCGGCCTCCTCTACAGCATCTGTTCGATCGATGGCGTTGAAGACCGTGCTAAGATTGCAGGGTTTGTCAGGATGATGCCTGCACGAGACTCTCTCGCTCTTCGCAACTACATCCGTGACAATGAGCCCGGAATCACTATGCGTCAGGAAGTTGCATGCCCGTCATGCGGACATTCTGAGGAGGTGAACATGCCGATGGGCAGCAACTTTCTTTGGCCTAACGCCAGCAGATAAGGAACAGCTCATCCTCGAGCCCGCGTTCCTGCTGATGTACTACTGCGGGTTCCTGTACAGCGAAGTGTACAGCCTTCCGGTGACGTACAAGCGTTGGTTCATTGAGCGCATTGTCAAGGAACTCAACAAAGGCGCACCCAACAGGGGCCTTCACGCAAATTCACCTGAGGTGAGACACATGCAAGGAATGCAGCGCGAACAGACGCCTTCCAGGCTACGTCGATTCACGTGAGCATTATTAACCACGTGTTGTCTTGCAGAACGCACAAATCTGTAACACGAATTAGGCGTTTATGATTATCTTCAAACCACGCGTCTTGTTGTTTATCGAGCAGCCAACGCTTGTGAATCGATCGATCCCTTGATGTCTTGTGTTCAGAAATAACATCGATGTGTCTGTCTAGGCCGTGGTGATAAACGCCATCTTCTTGAACGTATGTATTGATGCTTTTTACGTAAAAGTCAATTGACCAGCCGTTGATGAGAACTTGACGCTCAATATCTTCAACACCAAATTGTTGACATAATTGAATATAGCATTGTTCTTCTGGTTTTGACGTTCTGCTATACGTACCCATACGTTTCATTGTTGCATGACGTTTTTTAGCTGGTTCGCCGTTCAAATTTACTCGTTTCAATGATTCAGTACGAATCGATTCAACCTCTGCTGTGTGTGCTGCATTAATCACGTGTTGCAATTGCAACACGTATGGAACACCATGACGTATAATACATGTTTGCTTGCGAGATTCTTCAACGATTTTTGATTTTCTTGGATGTTCAACGCCGTAGTGTAACATGCTAGTATGACGTTTTTTTTCATCACGGGGGCCGCCTTTTCGTTCTAAAAGACCATGACACTTTCGTGAGCATGCATGCAAATCTTGTTTGAAACATCTAGGACCAAACGGTCTTTCAAACACAACTTCACACATGTCGCACTTAAGCACTAGTAAACGCCCGGGCTTATTTTTGTTCCTTGTTCCTTCTTTGAATTTTACGTCTAGTAACATGACTTGATTGTATATTTATCGATGATTAATGAATTACGTCTGAATCTCTTGGGCAAAGTGTTCTTCGTGGCTGCGGCTGCCTGGATTGTCGGCAAGGCGTGCAACCTCAAGATTCGTGGAACAAACGAGGAAGTCCAGGCGGTACAGAACGCTCTGATGTCTTCACGTAGGTTTCAAGATGAACTGAATCGCCCAGGAGCGTCTGTCGATTCTGTGATGGAACACTTGGGCTTGAAGCACGCATCCGCAAGAGAATTTGAGCGGATTTTGGGCGTCCCGTGGCCGCTCTGAGATAAGTCTACCTGAAGGGGTGATGTTTGGCCACTAAAGACGATCTGACAGACCAGCTAGCACTGACGGCGAAGATTGCAGCTCAGATGGAGCGAATGTCCGCTGCTGCGGAAAAGCTCGATCAGTCGTTCAGCTCGCAGGTCGATACTGTCACAAAGCTTGCTGCTGCGTTCGGAACTGCTGGAACTGCAGATACGGTCCAGAGGATCGAGGCGATGGGCAAGTCCTTTCAGACCGCCAGCGAAAACGTAAAGGACACTGGGAACACCAGTGAAGAAGCCTTTTCGAAGATGGGCAAGGGCATCAAGAAAGCGGGCGAAGAGATCGGAAAGAAGTTTCCAAAATCTGTGATTTTTGCTGCTGGTGCTCTATCCGGCCTGAAGCAATCCGGTGCCAATGTTATTGCAATGGGCAAAGGCTTGATCGACTTCACCACCGGTCTTGTCGACGGCCTTGTTAGCGTCGCATCATCTATCATCGCGATTCCATTCAAGATGTTCACGGGCCTTGTCGATATGGCTGCAAAGTCTGCAGGTGGGTCTAATGAACTTGCTGTTGCGATGGAAAAGCTTCGCAAAGAGTTCGGACACTTTACGGGTCCGACGAACAAAGCGATCATCTCAACGTCTGTTAATCTAAAAGGGTTCAGTGACACAGGATTGAGCGCCTGGCGCGTGTTCGGAACGCTCGCAGAGCGACTCGAGGCCATGGGTGAACTCGCAAAAGAGATGGGTGGAGCCTTTAATCTCGTTCGAAAAGAATTTGAGGACAATGGCGGTGCACTCCTAGCATACAAGAAAGGCCTAGGCCTCAGCAACGAGGCCATGAAGGCCGTCACCCAGCGCGGTATCACCATGGGCGAGAAGCTCGGTGATACGCTCAAGGAGACGACGAAGTACTCGCTTGACCTTGGAAAAGCGTTCCAGCTCGATGCTAAATTGATCAGTCGAGACATGACGAAGGCGATGCAGGATGTTGCGCACTTTGCAGGTGCAACAGTCAAACAGATCGGCGAAGCTTCAACGTATGCTCGTAAGTTAGGCGTTGAACTGAAGGACATCACAGGAACGCTCGACGCGTTCGAAACGTTTGATTCTGCGGCAGACAACGTCTCAAAGATGTCACAAGCGTTCGGCGTCAATGCTGACGCGATGGAACTGATGTCTGCGCAAAACCCCGCAGAGATCATTGACAGCCTGCGAAAGTCATTCGCGGCAGCAGGTGTAGACTCGTCAAAATTCGATCGACAGAACACGAAATTGTTGACGACGATGACCGGACTGGACGCCGCGACTGCAAAGCAAGTATTCTCAGCAAAGAATCAAGGCGTCAGCCTTGATGCTATCAAAAAGAAAAGCAGCGAATCAGAAAAGAAGACTCTGTCTCAGGCTGATGCAATGAGTCAACTTTCCGGCGCAATCGAGCGTATGACAAAGCCAGGCGGCGCGATGTCCGGTGGTTTCATGGATCAGTTCATCAAGGGTTTCCTGGGTGGCATCCAGGCGTCCACTGAGTTCCGTAAAATTATGATGAACATCCGACAGGCATTGCGTGAAACGGAGCAGGCTGGCGTCCGACTAGGAAAAGCTTTTGTCGCTACGTTCCCTGGCGTCAAAGATTTTTTGGGTGGCATTGCTGATTTCTTCGATCCTGCTAAATTTAGAAAACTTACAGGTGGTGTCGTTGACGTTCTCAAAGTCTGGATGAATGGACTAACAAGCAACGACGGTAGTGCGTCATTTGCAAAATTGATGGATAACATTCAAGAGAAGTTTTTTGACTTCTTTGATGCATCAAGTCCTTCAGGACAAAAAGTCATTGGTGGCTTCAAAACGTTTCTTAAGACATTTTCAACAATAATCGCTGAAGGAATCAAGATGTTGATTCCCAAGGTCATCGAAGGTCTTAAGTCGCTAACAGAGCTCATCACCAATCCCGCCAAGTTCATGGCCGCGGCTTCGAGTCGCGCCGCTGGTGGTGCTTCAAGTGGAATGGCGATTGTGGCGGAGATCTTAGATCCGATCATAAAAGCGCTTGACAATCCTGCGATGATGACCAAGTTGTGGCATGCTATCGGCGGATTGGCTTCAATTTTGTGGGACAAACTCTATGAATTGGTCATCAAGGGTGCCAAGGAAATGCCAACTAAAGTGTGGTTAGGTGTTGGCGCCATCATGTTCGGTCCAACGCTTGGTCGTGCTCTGCTTGGTGCAGGTATCAGTGCGTTAGGAAGCGTGTTTAAGAAGATTTTCATAGAGTCTGCTGAAAAGGCGTTAATCGATAAGGCAGTTGCAGCGACGTTTGCGAAGACGACTAGTTCGTTGGTAGAGAGTGGTGTTAGCGCGGCATCAAAGACGGCTACTGATGCGGTGGCAAAGGGCGCAAGTGGTGCTGCTTCCGGCGGTGCAGGCGTTAGCAAGATGGCATCGCTGCTAGCGAATCCATACGTTCTTGTTGCAGTTGCCGCACTTGCCATCACCGTTGGTGCCTTTGCGCTTGCAAAGACGTCAATGAAAGGTGAGGCAGAAAAACTTCAAGACGCACTCGATGATGAAGATTGGCTTAAGAAGCTCGAAGACAAAAGTAAGACTGTCGATGAACGAATCGACATGATGAAACTTGAGCGGCTTAAACACATGAAGAAAGCAGATGAAGAAGCCGGCGCCGGCATTTTGAACTTCATCCGCGGAGGTATGTCTGAGCAAGAGGCTGACGCTCGAGCTAAAGCAGGTTCAATTGAAAAGCAACTTCAGGCCGAGAAACTAAAGAAAGATCGTGAGTTGATCGTTGGTACACCTGAGTATCAAGCGAAGATGAAACTTGCTGCAGACGAGAATAAGAAGCGCATCCTTGACGCAATGGGTCCTGTCACGATTGAAAACGCGGCAGAGAAGTTCAAAAAAGTTGGTGACCTTGCAAAGCAGGTGACCGGCAAGGACTTCGATCTAGCTGAAAAGATGAAGATGATTCGTGACAAGCTCGACAGTGTTGATTTTTCGATCTTCGGAAGCAAAGAAAAGGAAGACAAACTCAATCTTGCACTGTCGGCCCTGAGTTCAGTTAAGGCATTGTTTGGCGTCATCGGCGACGTCGGCCAACTTTCGGCAAAGGCCACGTCATCAATCAAGATGATTGATAACAAGGAGTTGAAGACGGCGTTCGAATCGTTGCAATCATTTGGTAACACTGTGATGATGGGAATTGCCGATATGAAGTTCATCGAAAGGTTGCAATTGTCTGCAACATATTCGAAGAGTGCTGCTGTCAATATTGCGGCAATCGCTGAAAATTTGAAAACGACAAGCACTGCAATGAATGAAATTGCAAAGGCGATGAAAGAAATCTCGACGCGTGTCACTGATGTTTCAAACATAACGCCCCAAAAAGTTGGCGATCAAGCTATCGAAGCAGTTGGCAAGAATCTTGCCATTGTCGAAAAGATTCAAACAAAAATTGGTCAGGCTACAAATAGCCCGTTCTTCCTTGCATTTGGTTCAACGGTTCAAAAATTCACTTCAACGATTAAAGGCAGTGCCGATAACAAAGAAGGCATCTCCGGTGCGCTGCTTGCAGTCTCAGAGATGGTCAAACAAGCGAACGATCTGAACAATGCTCTTGCCTCAAGCGGCAATGTCATCGACATCAAGGCTAAACTTGAACGTGTTGCCGGTGCGTTGAGTCTCGGAGGTAAAACCTCATACTCTGTGAACGCTGGCAAGAACGTAGAGATCACTGTCAACCTTGCAGTTGAGATCAACGCAGCAGACATTGAGAAGGCCATCATCATGCGTGAGTCTTCGCAGATCAGAAAGCGTCTTGACTGGGCAACGTTTGACCACGTGGGTAAGAAGACCACACAGAACACAGAACAGTCTACACGTACAAACACACCTCTCGTTGAAGGAAAGTAACTTTCATGTGTTGTAGGATCACGTCATGAAATCACGCAAGGACTTTATCGACGGTCTACACGAAAACGAGCAGTTCAAGCGTGCGATGTCAATGGCCCGTACGCCTGCTGAAAAGAAGATGGTCGCAGACATGGTCGAGGGTTTTGTTGCCGGCTTTGCAGATGTTTTGGGACCGCTGATCGCCCGAGCAGAGAACGACCCCGTCTTCGCTGAACAATTAGGACGGTCAATCATTGCGAACAAGGACGTAGTTAGTAGCAACGAACCTGCAACCTCAGGTTCGAATGGCTGAACATGGCAGATAAAATCGACACAGGCGCCGGCGGATTTGACATCGACGGCAAGACTTTCACAATGGACCCGGGTGCCCAGGGCAACCCGAACGGTTACGGCCCGTACCTGAAGAAAGTCGATGTGTCGGCGGGTTACATTGATGACTCTGGCAAGCCAAAGGACATCAGCGTACCCACGCGAGAAACTTTAGCACGTTACCTGGGTGATCTGACAACAGGTGCCAAAGGGTCCGCCAAAATCTCTAACAAGTATCCGGTCGCAATAACAACGATCACGCTGCGTTCATTGACGCTAGCATCAGGCAACCCTACAAGATTGACGCCACTGGGTGCTTCTGATAATTTTTTCGGTACGCCGCCAGGTTCATACACGCAGCAATATCCTGCAATTGCAACAGAACTGAAAAAAGGAAAGCAAGACGGCACCGGTAAAGACGGTAATGAACTTCTTAGTAGTGTCGTTGCTAGTACTGATCCCGCTAGCGTTGATTATAGCCCACTGGGTAAATATCAAACGACCGTTGTCGACGTAAATCGTCTTGCAAGAACATCAACGCCTGGAAAACACACGTATACAAAAGATGTTGATCCTGCGTCTCCGCCACGTGATTACGATGCTGAATTACCATTGTCACAAGACACTGACAAAGGAAAATACAACGTTAATGCTGGTGTTCTTAAACTAGAAACTTTATCACAATATCTGCATGATGCGACTGTTAAAAATCGTTACCCAATATTGTCGGGTTTCAAACCCACACGCCTATCAGATGACAATGGTAACCCAGTTGTTCTCACGCCAGTTACAAATGGATTCGGTGCCGCAGAAACGTCATACACTCAACAGTACCCAGCCATTGCACCCGAGATTCGCAAAGGCAAGCAAGAAGGTACTGTTCGTGATGGAAACGAACTCCTGCGCTCTGTAGAGCCCAAGACAGAAGACAACACCGTCGTTGATGATTCAGCGATTGGCAAATACCAGTCTGCTGTGATGAGCATCAACCGCTTTTCAGCAGCTAGCGCCGGCAAGCAGAAGTTCACTGACACAGGCGGCGGATCTGACGGCGGGTTCAATCCATCGTTGACGCAGCAGAAAAACAAGGGAACGTATAATGTTCTCGCACCGGGAATCACACCCGGGCGAATGGCATCGATCGGCCCACTTCTCACCCTCCGCGCAGGCAAGGAGCTCGGAGCAGCGAGCGCAGGCTCTGATCCAAATTCCGGAGAGATGCAAGTCGGCGCCCTCCTTCCAGGTGGCGCACAGATCGGCATCACACGTGTAGACACGCAGGTTCTTCTAGCGTCTGACGTCATCGATGGACTAACGACTGATGAGCTCGACAGCGCAAATGTCCTGAGCTTTGGTTCACTTTCATGGGGCCAACTAAACAATCCAAATGATCCGTATTCAGGCACAGATGCCCTGGGCATGCTTGTCCTGTCAACTGCGCTCGTCGCCGGCGTCGAGCTCTTGTTCGACGGACTTAGCTTATTGCTCGGCCTGATCACACCGTCGACAAAGCGTGCAACACGGGATGCGCAAGGACGCTACTCACCAGGCGAGTACTATGCCGGCAGCAAGGCAGGCAACAAGGCCGCATCAGGTGGCATTGGAGGGGCCCTGTCAGCCCTCTCGTCACTCAATTTTGGTGCCTTGTTGGGTATCAAACCTACGAACTTTCCATTTTCTCTGGCCCTCAAGAGGGGCACGAATGCGTTCTTTGGAATCCCGGAAGATGCTGGCTTGTTGGGTCAGCTAGCGGGAGCTCTGTCGTCATCTGCTGACAGCCCAGGATTCAACGTTGTCGTAGCCAGAGCAATCATTCGAAGTGGAATCACGATCGTCGATCAGATGAAGAGGATCGGCGGAAACATCATGAATGCGATCAGTGCTATCCTTGCGCTGATCGACGTCATCAAGGGTTCAAAGCTGATCTCCGCATGCAATATCTTTGCAGGTCTGGGTGACGCGATCCTAACAAAACCAGCTAGCTGGCTCGATCCAGATGCTCCTGGAACTAAAAATTCTGCAATGGACAATCGTGGCGATGCTGATCCTCATGCATCAGTGACGAAGAGTCGAATGAAGGGGAGCCTTAAGCTGTCGTGGTCGTCAAATAGAGCTGCAGCAAATCTGATTATGCCGGCTAACATTCTTGCTGCAAATCTTGCCAGCGGGAAGAAGCTCGGCGCACCGTCGCCATTCGTTGGGTTTAAGGCTGCTTCTTTAGTTGAATCAACTGTTACTAGTCCAGGAACCGGTCGTATTTCAAATGCTTTGGCACTTGAATTTGAAAAGCAACTTGATGCATCATACGTTCCGTTCTATTTTCATGACATTCGCACCAACGAAATGATTAGCTTTCATGCGTTTATTGCATCACTAGGAGACTCATACGCAGCAGCATATGATAAACACGATGGTTTTGGCCGCGTAGAGCCCATCAGAATTTACAAGTCAACTGAACGAAAGATTGACATGTCGTTCTACGTTGTCTCTACGTCACCATCGGACTTTGATGACATGTGGGTGAAGATCAACAAGTTGGTAACCCTTCTGTATCCTCAGTATACGAAAGGAAAACAACTTCAGGACAAGGACGGTAACAACGTCTTTACGCAACCATTCAGCCAGTTGATCGGCGCATCACCTATGATTCGAATCCGACTAGGTGACCTAATTCGCAGCAATTATTCATTGTATGCTCTTGGTCGACTTTTTGGAATGGGAGATCCAAAATTCACAATTGACAAGAAGAAACTTGACGAAGGTTCTATTGCAGTTCTTGATGATAGTGAAACGCTGAGATCTCTTGTTGTCGGTCTAGACAAGGCACTATCGAGTCCTAATGATGAAACGTACCATCTTCCTTCTGGTTACATAGCTACACTTGCAACTGATCAAGAAGCAGGTGGCGGGGGCATTTCAATTCCCGTTCCCCCTCTTCCATTGGTTGGCACTAAAAATACGTTGAAGTATTCACCGACGTTAAGCGTATTTGCTGACTTTTTAGAAATAAAAGCTAAGAAAGTTCATCCCGATAACCCGCAACTTATTATCGGTGAAGTGCAACTAACAACCGATCCTACCATTCTAGAAAAATACAAGGCAAATTCATTCAAAGAATTCAACAAACAATACGACAACCCTGACAATCCATATGAGCGTATCATTGGCGGAAAGTACATATTTCCAGCAAGTCAACTAACGCCCACGTCTAAAAACACGTCAAATCTCGTTAAAGAACTCAGTACGCTAGCAAGTGTTCTAAAGAAAAACGAAGGTTACGGTGTTGCAGTTCAAAAATTCTTAAGTGCTGATTCGAATGCAATCGTCAAATCGTTCGAAGACACTGCAGGAAAAGGCATGGCAGGATTCATCGAAACAATGAGCTTTGATTGGTATGACAAGGTAACATGGGAGATCGACCATGGTAGAATTGCACCTAAGATGTGCAAAATTACACTGTCGTTTGCACCAATTCATGACATCTCGCCAGGTATCGATCATAATGGGCACAACAGAGCACCCGTGTACCCGGTTGGTAATATGGGCCCTCAGGAAAAATGATCAATGCCCTTTACTAGACAAAAACGGACACCTGTTCTGAATTTTGGTGAGCAATATGGCACTGGCCGCGCTCAAGAGGCTATTCGTTCAGCCATGGCCGCCGGTACGCTCCCAGCAAAGACGATTATCGTCAGAGGAAAAGAACGTCTTGACACGATCGCAGGTTCAGTCTATGGCGACGGACGGTACTGGTGGATTCTTGCGGCCGCATCTGGGATCGGTTGGGGCATGCAAGTTCCTGCGGGCACTGTCATTCGAGTTCCATCACTTAGTGATGTTGCTTCGTTGGTAGGATAATCATGGCAGAGTTTAACTCTCTAGATCAGATTTTCAACATGTTCACGCCTACCGATCTTGTCGGTGCGGTCGAGCCTACACTTGGCTCTTCAGTTGACAAGGTTGATAATGCGCTGATTGCGTTGTTAAAGATCATCGAGAACAGTGGACGTGGCGTACGAAGCGTCGAGGCGATGAAAACTAGTCTTCAGGATTTAGCTACGCACAAGACCGACAAAAAAACAGGAGCGTCTCTTGACGCGGGTATTAAGCTCAATGACTTTTTGTCGTTCTACAGTAATTTAGGCTTTGTTGAAGCACTTGGCAAGGATTGCTTACAAGCTGCTGACCCGACAAAGGGAAATGCGTTGACCGCAATCGACAAGATTGAGGATATCTTGGGTCCGACATTCAAATCAGATCCAAATTTCAACTACTCAATTTTGCTCAGCAAGTCACCGTTCTTTCACCCGAACAACAGAAACACTCGCCGAGTCGAGATCTTTCTAAACAGCATGCCAGCAACGGTCGTGTCACAACTTGTTCCATTTCTCGATGCTGAATTTCAAATTTCACGACCGATTGCAACTAAGTTGCAGTCACCCGGCTTGCTTAAATTTTTGATCGGTGCGGCTGACGTAAAAGACGGAACTGACGCAAATGATCTGATGATTGCTGGTCATCAAATCAACGCAAAAGACAAAAAGGGGGTGGAGGGTGAACTTGATTTTGCAGGAATGGAGATGTTTACGACGCCACAAACGTTGGTCAATCCACAGCCTAACGAAAGCGTCGGCGCGAAAGGTGCTCGATACGTTCCTGTTCAAGATCCATTCAGACCATTTGCATCTCTCGAGAGCGTAACAATTTCGCAGCCTCAATTCACTGTTGGCGTGTTTGCACATAAAAAGTGCAACATGGTCATCAAACTACATGATCGTTCTCGTCTTGCAGAGATTAGCGATTTCATTCGGCCCAAGGTCTACACTGGCGTCACGATATGGATGACATATGGTTGGCGTGCACCCGTGAGAAATGGTGAGAATCCGTACTTTGATTATATCAACAACAACATGTTGATGCGCGAAGCGTATGGAATTCAGAATTGCAGCATCGCGTTTGACAACATCGGACAAGTAACAGTGAATCTCGAACTGTTCACAAAGGGTGTCAGTGAGCTGCAACAATTGCTAATCTCAGACACAACTGAAGATGCGCAGGCTCAAATCAAAAGAATGCAGATACTCTCTGAGAAGCTCAATGCGGCACTTCAAGCAGCAAACTTGGCAAACATCGACGGTCCAAGCAAAGAGATCCGTGCGTTTCAAGTCATTCAATCTGCGCAATCTGGCGAACTACCTCCTTTCAACAAGGCTGACACTCAGGCGGCGATTGCTGGTCTAGATAAGTTGTTGCGCATTGGGGGAACGACGAATCCCACCGCTATTTCAAATCTCAAAAAAGTTCTGAATGACATCTATGGCGATTCATCTGCGAAACAAGCCGACGCTAAGTTGAACTTCAAAGAACGCCTTGATTCAACTGTCACTCAAACCATTAACAAACAATTTCAAGAAGCACTAACTGGCAAAGATCCATTTCTTCCCGTCCCGGGAAAAACAAACGTTGATGCTAAGTTAGCGAAACAAGTTGCAGATTTCAACAAGGCACCCACGACAAAGGTTACTAAGTTCAAAAATTCCGTCGTATCGTTTGGAAAGTTGTTCAGTGTTTTTGCATTGAAGACGATTGTGCATGCAGGAATTGCTGACGAAGTACAGATCTTTTTCTACGCACTAAACAGTCAATGTGGTCCAGTGAGTAGTCACAGCGTCGCGGAATTTCCCGTTGAAATGGCAGTCTTTCTTGATCAATATCGTGAACAATGCGTTCAAAAAGGTAGTGACAAGATGACACTTGACGACTTTTTGTTACTCTTACGAAATTCACAGTTCACTGACAATCGAGCGATTGGGTATGGATTGAGGTCTGCTTATAAGCCCTATGATCCTGCATCAAAAGATGCTGTTGTAGAAGACAAGCAAGGAAAAGGCGAAAGCATGATCGCAAAGAGCATGCTTGAATACGGCACGTTCAAAATGCCGACGATTGAAATGTACGTTGAAACATCGCATGAGTCATCATCTGAATTAGGTGACAATGACGTTCTAGAACAGTTGAACTACTCAGCACGTGATGCAAAAGTTGAGACTGCAAAAGACCTCAAGGCAAAATCTTCGAAGCGCATCATGCGCTTCCACATCTATGACAAGCAGACTGATTCAAATGTCGCTGCAACATCGCTAGCAAAAGCAGAGAATACGTCAGGCGAGCCCGGGTTTGTTCAGAATCCATCAACGTCAACAGCAAAAAAGCTGTCAGGACAGACGAACACCGACCCTTTGAACTCAGTCGTCGAAGGTCAGGCAAAAACATTCGAAGCAATCCCAGATTCGACGGGCGTCAGTTGGGTCGGATCATTTGACAATCAAAAAATCAAGGACACTGTATCAAAATTGATGCCGACGATCATTTATGGATCGAATGGTACGACGATCTTCAATGCGGCACTTTCTTCAAAGGCAGACCCGCTATTGACTGCTGCGAACCTTACCCGTGGGTTTTCAACACGCAATGACGCTGCGCCAAACGGCTCTGGTGAGTTGGGCATTCCATTGCGTGTTATCCCAGCACAACTGACTGTCAATACGTTGGGTTGCCCTTTGGCGACAATGGCCCAGAAGTTCTTTATTGATTTTGGAACAGGCACAACGCTTGACAACGTCTATGTCGTTACCGGGTTGTCACACACGTTTTCACCTGGAAAGTTCGAGACGTCCTGGACATTTGCGTTTCATGATGCATACGGCGTATTCCAGGATGCGCCAAATATCACAAAGCGCGTCAAGGCTCTGCTTGAAAAAACAGATGATGCGTTCATTGGTAAGTTTAACGAGCTCATCAAGAGTAAAAAGTGATGTTGTGTAGTCTTGACACTTAGTGGTGTAAGATGCACTGATGCCACGATTTTGCCTCGATATGTCTCTTCTTGGGACTGAGAAACACCTTCTTGTTGCCGATGGTTCGTTTCAGTGGTGTGACAACGTGCCTAAGGACGTCTGGCACCTCAGCGGACACGTAAAAGACGCTAGCGACTGGTGTCTAGACACCGTGTTTCGTCTGTCTGGGAAGCAGGTCGATCTGTTGCCACCCAAACGATTCGTGCAGGCGATGTCAATTATGTCTGGTTCACTGGTCGACACACAGATCCCGTGGCGAAGTGTGATGCCTTCAAGAGAACACCAGGGCTTCACCAAGCAATTGATTGGGCGTGTGGAAGAGGCCATGGCCGACAGTCCCTTGAATTACTACAAGGACGCGTGGGTGCCCAGTAACGGCGTCTTCAGGGCTTTGAGACTGGCGTGCGTCGACACAAAAGCCCGTCAAGAAATCCTTGACAAAGGTGAAGGAAACATCCCTGCGGTTCGTTCCTTCGAGCCTGATGAAAATAACTTTGCTCCTCGCGTGTGTTACAATCGGTTTAGAACATTGACTGGTCGTTTGACGGTCGAGAGCGGTCCTCAGATCCTCACTTTGAAGCGTGAACACAGGGGCATCATCAAGTCTTTCTATGGTGACAAGGGCACCATCGTAGCGCTAGACTTTGCTGCACT
>Ga0315284_10004731_pt1 | contig 19338 bp, 10 predicted proteins | sample YL17G09_16_MG_FD_203696 | JGI IMG/M metagenome (GOLD analysis project Ga0315284, IMG submission 203696) | Sediment microbial communities from Yellowstone Lake, YNP, Wyoming, USA - YL17G09_16 | ecosystem: Environmental > Aquatic > Freshwater > Lake > Sediment | place: USA: Wyoming | collected... | reverse complement strand
CGAGGCCCGGCGTGGAGAGACGCCGTCGCGGGGTTCGAGAAACCCAGTACACGCCGTAGTGTGGGACAACTCCTCGACAGCGTCCTTCCGTATTTCGCCCTTCTCTTCGCGATGTACTTGGTCCTCGACGTCTCCTACTGGATCAGCCTTGCGCTCGCCGTCCCCGCGGCGGGGTTCCTCACACGGACATTCATCATCTTCCACGATTGCGGGCACGGGTCATTCTTCAGATCGAAAAGGGCCAACCGCGTGGTCGGCTTCTTCATGGGGTTGTTGACGTTCATCCCGTCCTATTATTGGAGCCACGAGCACGCCAGGCACCACTCTTCCGCGGGTGATCTCGACAATCGCGGCTCGGGCGACGTCTGGACGCTGACGGTGCGGGAGTACGTCGAGCTTCCCTGGTGGCAGCGCCTCCGGTATCGACTCTACCGGAACCCGCTCTTGATGTTCGGTGTGGGACCCGCCTACACCTTTCTCATTCACTACCGGTACTGGCGCCGGGGCGACGGCGCTCGGGCGAAATGGAGCACGGTCAAGACCAACGCGGCGCTCGCCGCTATCGTCCTCGTGATGAGCGTGACGATCGGTTTCAAGACGTATCTGATGATCCAGATGCCGGTCTTGATCCTCGCCGCGACGGCGGGTGTGTGGCTCTTCTACGTCCAGCATCAGTTCGAGGGGACCTACTGGGAGCGTCACGACGGTTGGAGTTACGTCAGGCAGGCGCTCGAAGGATCTTCCTACTACAAACTCCCCGGGGTTCTCCGGTGGTTCTCGGGGAACATCGGTTTTCATCACGTCCACCATCTGAGCCCGCGCGTTCCTAACTACAATCTGCAGAAGTGCCACGAGGGCAGTCCCGTGTTCCAAAACGTCAAGCACCTCACCCTCTGGTCGAGCATGCGGTCATTGACCTGCCGGCTGTGGGACGAAGAACGGAAACGGCTAGTGGGTTTCGGCGACATCAGCGTTCTCCCAGGCGCGGATTCGACGCCGGCCGGGCGGTGAGCATCGGGTTTTCAGGCCGCCGACCAATCGCGCAAAGCCGATCCGACGCTTCGGGCTTCTTTACCGCAAAGAGACGCGGTACTGGCGCCGGGGCGACGGCGCTCGGGCGAAGCGGACTACTTCATAAGAATCATCCGCCCCGCTGCATCGTCTTCCTCGAGAAGAAGCGTCCGCAGACCGGGCCAGTCCTTTGGGAGGACGATCGATGGATCGAGCGTAAGCTCGCGACGGATCACCACCCAACCATCCGCCTTTTCGATGTTGAGAGCGGACCGTCCGATCCTGTTCGTGGTCTCGCGTCCTTCCGGTGAATAGACTATCTCGCGTTCGCCGGTTTTCAAGCGAAGCGTGATACATTGAGTCATCTTCCCCCCAAGATGGACCGGCGAACCGCGGCGCTCGTCGTAAAGATGCGCGTCGGGGGGGAGTTGGGTCATGATGCCGCCCGCCGGATCTCCGATGGCGACGCCGATACGACCCTGAGCGTCGGGTTTCAAAGCCTCGATCTCGAATTCGAAGCCGACTGTGACGAGGTCCCTTTGAAAAACCTCCGGGTTGTATCCGGTCACGATCGCTCCCGTAAGCACCGAGCTTGCGACCTTCCCAACGAACGCGAGCGCTTCGCCGTCGAGTCCGGCCATATCGCCGTGCGGAGAGAACCGGCCGCCGGCGCCGAGATAACCGTGGCCTTTCCACCGCCCGTCTTCACCGGGTTCGAGCGAGAGGATGAGTTCGAACCGGCTGTGCCTTTCCGCCCCTCCGGCATCCGGCCGGGATTGCGGCTCGCTCTCCGTCGCCGGTTCCCACACGACGCGGCCGTGGAGAGGAAGCGGGCCGTCTGTGAGCGTTCCCTCGACGGGATCGTAGAACGCATCGAGCCCGTCCCCGTGGACCCAGACACCGGCACTCTCGAATCGTGAAAGCCCGGGCACTTCGCCGTCGATCCCGCCCGGCCCGATGGACCGGTAAACGGGGTCGGCGCCAAGACCTGCCTGACGGAAAAGCGCCGCGGCCAGCACGGCGCGATCGAGTCCGTGACCGTAGGCGGTCTCCCGCGTCCTCGTCGCCGGGCGAGGAGAGAAAGACCAGAACCGTGTGTCGTAATGGATGCTTCGCGTGCACTCGTCGACGAACGACGCGATCTCCCGCGCTTTCGACGGGGGACTGGGCGCGTGTTCGAGGCGCGCGGCAAGCGTGTCGGCGAGCGTATCGTCCAGGACCGCGGCTTCGTCGAAGCTCGACACGATCCTACGCCCGAGCGCATCCCAGCTTTGCCACGTCGACCACGACACGTACGGGGCGTAGGCGGCGGGGTCAGTGACGCGCGGTGAACCCAGACGATCGATCTCGACCATCTGCCACGTATAGGTCGCCGTCCCGCCGGCGTCCCGGACAACCCCCGGGTCGGGCGCGCCGTTTCGAGAAACGAAAGTCACATCCACACCCTGGGGAACGGTGAGCATGAACTCAACAAGCGCCGAAGGATCGTTTTGCGAAAACACCCATAGACCGTCGATGCCGCCTTGGCCGCCGCCGCGTTCCTCGATCTCATACGCGGTCTCCATGATGCAGGGGATCTCCACGCCGTCGTGCAAGAGCATCGTCTCCCGCATCGTGGTGTAGTCATCGGCCGTCGCCAGGGCGAAGGGAAGAGTTTCGACGACCGCGGTCGGACCGATCGCCGACTCGTCCGGCCACCACTTATCATTCCGCCAGGTCCGGAGCGCGGTGACCGTCATGGTCGCCGTCGCGGAATTGTAGGGTATTCGAAGGTCCGCGTGATCACGGATCCCCATCGCGGTTCCGATCCAGACGACGCGATGGACCTTGGTGCGCGTGTCCCCGTTGGCCAGCACTGTGACGTGCCGGCTCTCCAGCAGCACGAGGGCATCGTGGCTCGATGGGTCGAAGCGCTTCTTCGCGCGAGACCACAGAGCGTCGAGATCGTGTCCGCCGGAGACTCCCATGGACGCCGCGTTTAGAGGCGTCGCCGGTGCGCACAGGAGCGCGGTCAAGCCGATGGTCAGGCAAAGCAATCGCAGGCGCGTCATGACTTGCCTCCTTTCTCGATCCGAAACGACGTCCCGCCCCATTTCTTCGCCTGATCGATGACGCGCTTGAACCCGGCGTAACCGTCGGGAGGGATCTGCCGGCGCCGGATCTCGGCGCGTTGCGTGACGGCGAGGTTCCGGCCGTCCATTCGACTCGTCCCCTTGAAATACGCGTACGTCTCGTCGATCTCCTCCGATGATGGGGGATCGACCGCCTTATAACCGTCGGGCAGCCGGATGTTTTCTTCCCCCTCGACGAGCTGGGTGTAGTAAAGAAAAACATCCGTTTTTCGATCCTCGCCCCATTTGGTCTGAGCGGCGCGGAAGAGGCTTGCATCATTGAGCACCACGCTCATCATCGGGCTCGAGAATTCGAATCCGCCGGCCACGGGCCGCGCGAAACGCTCCACCCGGTACCGGACCGTCACCCACATGTCCCGGCTGAAATCGCCGGGTTCGAGGTAGTCGAACTCGATTTGTTCGACGCGCTTACCGATAGGGGAGAGGATTCTGGCAAAGGCGAACGGCAGTTCCTGACGACGGGTGCCGGAGATCATGCGCCGCAGTCTGCCGTCGAGCGCGCCGGACCCGGAGAGTTTGAAAGTTCCCTCGAGCGTCCCGTCGTCGCCGAGCCTCGCCTCGTGAACCACGCGTAGGGGAGACTCCTCCGGCGGGCTGTAGGGGATCCGGGAGAGGGATTCGCCCTCCGGGGTGCCGACAAGATAGTGCTGCTCCGCCTCGAGGAGCGACCAGATATTATTATTGTACGGCACCCAAGTCGGGTCGTACATCTCGAACGACCCGTCGTCTTTTCGGAGCGCGCAGACGCAGTGGTTGAATTGATCGGCGGGCACGCTATCGATCCGGCTCCCCGCCATGGTCATCGCGCCAAAGCTCGCGAGATCGGCGGCCCGCATCATGGTGACGAGCATGCCCGCGATATCCTTGCACACGCCGCTCCGTTGCTCGAAGATCATGGAGCCGGGGTGGAGCGTGAAGCCCTCGCCCTTGCCCATCGTCTGACCGCTGTAGCGGATGTTCTGCGCCACCCAGTGGAGGAGCGCTCCGGCCTTTCGCTCGTCCGACGCGCTCGACACTCCCGCTTCGTCGAGAATCTCGTCAACTTTCGCTTTGATCTCCGGTGTGACCTCGAACTGGTTGCGGTTCACGTCGAAGAACCATCTGCTCTTCGCCTCCCAGTCGGCCACGGTGGCCATCACCACTTTCGGCACGAAGTCGCTCTGGTCCGGTTGTTGCGGCTCTTGCGGCCGCGGCGGCAGGTCGAAACCCCACCACGCGTATTCGGTGGTCTCGCCGGTGTACGAGGTGCCTGAGTAGAGCGGGCCGTTGTAGACCTCCGAATGAAGCCGCTTTCCCAACGGCAGCCTCAGCACGTATTTCTTCTCGATGATCGGGGCCGCATCGGCGAAAAGAACGATGTCGAAGTACTCTCCCGGCATGGGAGGGATGTATCGCTCGTCGGCGGGCGCATCGAGCGCGAGGAGCGCGTAGGTGAATCCTTTGCGGAAGACCCGGACCTCGATCCCGTCGTTGACCTGCAACCGAGGAAGCTGGAGGGTCTTCGTGCGGTCTCTCCAGTAAATCGCCGACTGAGGAGCCGGCAGGTCGTGGACCCGAGAGGTATCGACCGGGATCCGCTCGGTGCCGCGGACGACGTTGACTTCCCGTACTTCCACGTGGCTACTCTGCGGGTCGTAGTTCCATCGGAGCACCGACTGGTTCCGGCACCCGGCCGGCGTCAGCAATTTGTAGATGATGTAACTCTCGACGTAGGTGACACCGGAGGGTTCGACCCGGTTGACGGCGAAGTCGTAGACGGTGACGTAGTCCGCGCCCGCGTGATCCGCCGCCTGACCGGCGTCTTGGACGCGCGCAAAAACGTCGCTCGGGGGGCGATCCCCCGGCGGAAGCTCCCCGTCGCCGGGGAGCGCGTGGCCGGCGATCGCCGGAAACGCCAAGGCCATGATCACGGCGAACCACCCGGAATGCCGAATCCAACGTGTGTGGCGCAAATCAACCTCCCGTGTGCGGGTCTTCCATCCAAAAAGGACCGTTCAAGAGGCCTCCCGCGGGGCGGTGCGATCGCCCCGATTCCCGAACTAACCGAACCGTCCCGTCACGTAATCGCCGGTCTCTGAGAGGTGCGGGTTGAGGAACATGTCCGGGGTGGGGCCGTATTCGATCAAGCGTCCGAGGTACATGAACGCAGTATAATCGCTCACGCGCGCGGCCTGCTGCATGTTGTGGGTGACGATCACAATCGAGTAGGTGCCGCGAAGCTCGTGCATGAGCTCCTCTATCTTGCTCGTCGCGAGAGGGTCGAGGGCGGAACAAGGTTCGTCCATGAGGAGCACCTCGGGTTCACCGGCGATCGCGCGGGCGATGCAAAGACGCTGCTGCTGGCCGCCGGAGAGCCCCAGCGCGTTGTGACCAAGGCGCCCGGCGATCTCCTCCCAGAGGGCCGAACTCTTCAAGCTGCGCTCCACGACCTCGTCGAGAACGTGTTTTCTCCGCTCGCCGTCCACTCTCAGAGGGTAGACGACATTTTCGTAGATGCTCATGGGGAAGGGGTTCGATTTCTGAAAGACCATCCCCATGCGTTTCCGGAGCTCGATCACGTCGACCCCTTTCCCATAGATCGAGTCGCCGTTCAGAAGGATGTCGCCCCCGCAGCGAACGTTGTCGAGGAGATCGTTCAGACGGTTGATCGAGCGCAAAAGGGTGGACTTACCGCAACCCGAAGGACCGATGATCGCGGTGATTTTGCCTCGCGGGATCTTCATGGTGACATCGTGGAGCGCGTGGTTCGTGCCGTACCAGAAGTTGAATTCGAGCGTTTCCACGACGGGGGTCTCGCCGGCGAGCGCCCGATGCGTTTCGGTATCCACTTTCTCGCCGCGCGTGATGGCGGCCAGCCGGTTGGAGGACTCTGCCGTCGGGCGCTGCAAACCGTAAACCTCCGGGGAAGCGCGAAAGTCTAGAACTGGGCCCCCATGAACCTTCTCCGCAGCCGCGTTCGAGCCCAGATCGCCGCGATATTAAGCGCTGCGATGATCACGATCAAGAGGAGAGTCGTCGTGAACACCATCGGCTTGGCCGCCTCGCTGTTCTGGCTCTGGAAACCCACGTCGTAGATATGAAAACCGAGATGCATGAAGCTTCGTTCGGGGTGGAGATACGGCGCCACGCCGTCGATCGGGAGTTGGGGGGCGAGCTTTACCGCGCCGACGAGCATGAGCGGCGCGACCTCTCCCGCCCCGCGCGCCATGGCGAGGATAAACCCCGTCATGATCCCCGGCATCGCCCGCGGAAGCACGATTCGCTGGACGGTCTGCCACTTGCTCGCCCCGCAGGCGTAGGAGCCCTCGCGCATCGAACCCGGGACGGCGGCGAGAGCCTCTTCGGTAGCCACCACGACCACGGGGAGCGTGAGAAGGGCGAGCGTCAATGACGCCCACACGACGCCTCCTTTTCCGTAGGTCGGATTAGGGAGCCTCTCGAAGAAAAACACCTGGTCGATCGACGCGCCGAGGATGTAACAGAAGAACCCCAGACCGAAGACGCCGAACACGATGCTCGGCACACCCGCGAGGTTATTGATGGCGATGCGGACCGCGCTGACGAGCGGCCCCCCCTTGGCGTACTCGCGGAGATAGAGCGCCGCGAGGACTCCGAAGGGGACGACAACGAGCGACATGAGAAGCGTCATGATCACGGTCCCCACGATGGCGGGCCAGACGCCGCCCTCGCTGTTGGCCTCGCGCGGATCGCCAGTGATGAACTCGCCCCAACGCGACGAATAAACGGAAAGCTTGTCGAAGAATCCGAGCTGGTTCGCGGGGTACGCGCGGACGACGTCGGAAAGGACGAGTGTCGCCTCCTCGCCGTCGATCGTCGTCATGACCATCGCGTACCGGTCGTTTTCGTGGCGCAGATCGCGGATCTCACCGGCGAGCCGCTCGTTCTCTTTTTCGATTTCCCGGGTCCGGTTTTCGAACGACCTTTGCGTCTCGGCGTATTCCGGCGACTCCAAGCCTTTTTCGATCTCGATCTTCTTGAGCCTCAAGCGGACGTTTTCGAGACGCGCGTGGACCTTGCCGAAGTCGTACTTCTGGAGCCGGTAGAGCCGGTCGACGCGCTTCGACACCGCGCCGTGATGGGCTCGGAACTTGTCCCATACCTCAACCGGCGTATCGGCAACGACCTCGCCGTCGACGAGAAACCTCGTGGGGAAACCGTAAAAACGTCCCCACGCGCGCCGCTCGATGACGACGCTCCATTCGTCCTCGCCGGCGCCCACGACGGAGAAATCATCGATCCAGTCGAAATGCGTATTGGTGATGTCGAAGTTGCCCGTTCGATAGAGGCGGCGGCGCGCGATGGCCTCGGGATCGTCCAGAACGGCGCGGGCCCGGGCGGCGGTTTCCTTGGGAAGACCGCCGACCATGGCCTCGGTAAGCTTGTAGTCTTCTTTGCGGGTTTCCTCTCCGAGGTACTTCGTTCCGTCGGCGAGAGTCAGGGTCGTAAGAGCCCTCGGCCAGAAGGTGGTCACCCCTTGATAGAAAACGAGCCCGAGGAGACCGACGATCATCACCAAACAAATCGTGAGCGCTCCTCCCATCAGCCACACCATGGGTTCCCCGTGGGCAAGAAGCGAGGTTCTACCCCTGGCGCGCTTGCGGGAGGCTCCCCCGCGGGCGGGCTCCGGCGGTCTCGACAGGATGTTCGACGACAGGTTTTCCATGTCGGCTACAACTGGTACGCCCGTTTGCGAAAACGAAGACGCACGATCTCGGCGACGGTGTTGATGACGAAGGTCATCGCGAAAAGTATGAGCGCGGCGAGGAAAAGCGTCCGGTAGTGGGTGCTGTCCTTCACCGCTTCGGGGAGCTCGACCGCGATGTTCGCCGAGAGCGTTCTAAACCCGTTGAAAATGTTGATATCGAGGATCGGCGTATTCCCCGCGGCCATGAGCACGATCATCGTCTCTCCGACGGCGCGGCCGAGCCCGATCATCAGCGCGGAGAAGAGCCCGCTCATCGCGGTTGGAACGACGATTCTGAAGGCGGTCTGCCACGGTGTCGCTCCCGCGCCGAGCGAGGCGGCTCGAAGGTGCTCGGGCACCGCGGAGAGCGCGTCCTCGGCGATCGTGTAGATGATCGGTATGATGGCGAACCCCATCACGAACCCCACGATCAGCGCGTTTCGCTGGACGTACGTTCCGAAGAACCGGCCTTCGCCGCGCGGATCGAGACCGGCGAGCTCGAGGATCCAGGCCGCGACGAGCGCGAGAGCGAGAACCAGGGCCGCGCCGACGACAAACCGTCCGGCGTCCAGGAGCCCCAACCCCGTCCGGTCCAACCGGGTCGCCTTCTCCCTGAACCACGGCCCGAGGTAATGGGTCATCGCCACCGCGACCACGAGGGCCGATGCGGGGAGAAAAAGAAGGACCCATCCGCCGAACGGATCCCCCTGGTTGCCGTCGAGCCAGAGCTTGATGTTGCCGAGGAAAAAGATCTTCTCCATCATCGGTCCCACACCGGCGGCGATCAACATCCCGAGGGGCAGCAGGGCGAAGAGAAAGAGCAAGCGGAGCTGCGAAAAACGCAGGGTAAAGCGATGGGGAAGGAGCTGCCAGACGTACGAACCGATGAGGATCGCCGCCGGTATGGTGACGAAGCTCGCGAGCGCCACCGGGATGATTTCCTGGACGAACGGCGCGAAGACGAGCGCCGCGAGAAAACCGAGAACGACGCTCGGAAGGCTCGCCATGAACTCGATGAGCGTCTTGACCCTCGTTCGAAGGGCGGGAGCGAGAAACTCGCTCGAAAATATGGCGGCGAGAAGCGCGATCGGCGCGCCGAAGAGCATCGAGTAGAGGGTCGCCTTGAGCGTCCCGAAGACGAGTGGCCACAGACCGAACTTGGGTTCGAAGTCGTCGGTGCCGCTCGATGATTGCCAAACGTGAGAGGGTTTCTCATAGCTCTCGTACCAGACAGGGGTAAAGAGCGCCCGGAGCGTCACCTCCGGATGACCCATCTTGAGATCCCAGTGCCAGAAGTTCTTGGGTGTAAGCGCGAGGAGGCCGTCGTTTTTCGCGGTGATGTGGAGTCCGATCACGGGCTCACCGGGGTCGGCGGTGGTTTCGAGTATCGTGGCCCCGCTCGTCACCTGGTAGAGCCTGATCCGCCCGTCGGCGTAACCGACGGCCATCACTCTTGTCCGCGGAGACGAGGCGATCGCCGTCACGGGGACACCGGGTCCTTCGAAACGGTGCGCGGCGACCATCGCGGCGCCGTCCGGTGTGTCGGCGTCCTCCGGTTTGTGTTTGAACCACGCGCGGACGTCTCCCGCGGTGTCGCCGACCAGAAGCGTGGCGTCGCCGAGAAGAAGACGAACGACGGATAGATCGATTCCTTTTCTCTCGGAGAGCGAGGTGCGTTCGGCGATACGCGGCGCGGCCAGGTTTTGGGTGTCGTATCGGAAGAGCCGTCCGTCAGGCCAGATGACCGCGAGATCGCTCCCGTTATCGAGAATCGCGATGCGGTTGGGCCACGCGCCTTCCGGAGCGGCGGACTCGGCGCCGGCTGACCCACCGGTCGAGCCGGACACCGGACCCGGTATCGGGCTGGGCAGCGGACTCGGCATGGGGGTGGGGAGGATCGTGTGCGTCACCGTTTGCGACAACTCGCCGGTCATCAGATTCTCGGTCTCGCGAAGCAAGCTGAGCCGCAGAGTCCCATCGGATGCGAGGGTCGCAAGCATGGAGCCGGTGTCTTTCGCGAGAAGATCGACGAGTACGACGCTTTGGGTGGTGTCGATCGAGACCGGTGGGTGGATGTCGACGCTCAACCGCTGGCGTCTAATCTGTCCTTCGAGCGTCTTCTCGACGATCGAAGCGCCGAGGACCGCTCTCTCGCCGGGGGGGAGCGATTGGGCCCATTCGGGAAGGGAAGCGGGATCGGGAAAATCGGTGACGAATCCGACAGAACCGATCTGAACGGTTCCGTCGCCGAACCCGAAGGCGACCCGGTCTCCCTGAAAGGTGGCGGCGCTTGCGGTGAGTGTCTTGTTTTCGAAAACCCGGTGTTCTTCGACAAGCTCGCCGGTATCGAGCCGTGTCGAGTGGATCGTTCCGTCGGGGAAGACCGTCCAACCGAGCACGCGATATTCGTCGGCTCCGAAGAAAAGCGGGGGCGCGGTTTCGATTCCCGCGGCTCGACGACTCACTTCATCGGCCGAGCCGGGGACGAAAACCGGAACGACGACGGCGACGAGAAAAATACAAACCGCGGAGACGGCAAGGATGGTCCCAACGCCGCCGATCGTGATCCCGACGGTGGACAAACGGTCGATGATTTTCACCGACCGGCGCGTTTTGAGTTTGCGTCGCCGCTGGGGCGCCGCCTCCTCGGATCTTGGCTTTGCCGGTGTAGACATGGTTTCAAAATGGATGGCGGCGCACGGCCGCCGCCATCCATTTTCTCAGAAGACCGCGGGAGCGTCCAGACTCCCTTTCGGAAACGACCGTTGCGAATTCGCTACTTGACGCCGACCGTCGCGAGGTCTTCGGCGGCGATCCTGGCGGTGACCGGGTAGTAGCCGTCCTTGATGACGTTTGTCTGGCCCTCTTTGCCGAATACGTACTTGATGAACTCCAGGCGCAGGGGATCGAGCTGGGATCCCGGCTTGTAGTTCACGTAGAGGTAGAGAAAACGGGCCAAGGGATAAGTGCCGTCGTACGCGTGTTCGGCGACAGCGGGGACCGCTTCGGCGCCGGCATCGGGCTTGAGCGGGACGGCGCGGACGTCGGCCGTTTTGTATCCGATCCCGCTGTAACCGACCCCGTATTTATCGCTCGCCACCGCCTGGACGACGGATGCGCTCCCGGGTTGTTCCTTGACAGAGTCCTTGTAGTCGCCCTTGAACAACGCGTGTTCCTTGAAGTAGCCATAGGTCCCGGACGCCGAGTTACGCCCGTAGAGGCTGATCGGCTTGTCCGCCCACTCGCCCTTAAGACCGAGTTGCCCCCACGTGGTGATGTTTTCGGATGATCCGCCTTTTCTCGTCTTGGAGAAAATCGCGTCGATCTGCTGCATGGTGAGGGACTGGATCGGGTTGTCCTTGTGGACGTAGACTGCGAGCATATCGATCGCGGTCCGCAAGGCGGTCGGTTTGTAACCGTACTTGGCCTCGAAATCGTCCAACTCCTGGCTCTTCATCACCCTGCTCATCGGGCCAAACGTCGCGGTCCCGCTGATCAGCGCCGGCGGCGCCGTCGATGATCCTTTTCCTTCCACTTCGATGTTTACGTTGGGGTAGAACCTGCGGAAGTCCTCTCCCCAAAGCGCCATGAGGTTATTCATCGTGTCGGAACCGACGCCCTTTATCGTGCCGGAAACGCCGGACACGGGTGCGTAGGATTTCAAACCCGGATCGACCTTGACCGCTTGTTCTTTCTGTTCGGCGAAGGCGAATCCCGCTGCGACCACCAGGGCGGCAATCGCCGCGATGGTGCTCATGACCAGACACCTTCGTAACATGAGACCCTCCTTGTGCGGGGAAAAGTGCGTGTGTCCGCGGAGAGAAGGATAGATATCGAATGTTAGGGTTCCATTAGGAACGCGTGCGGATTCGGCGAAAAACGCCCCTGGCGGGAAAACGCCCGGGCGAGCGGGTTGGCGCCTCGCGGCCGGGCGTTGTAGTGCTTTTGGATACAGCGGGTTACCGTTTGGCCGAGTGGAGCGATCGCATCTCCCGCGCCGCCGCTACGATCGCGGCGAGAGAAGGTCTGACCTCCTCCCAGCGGCGCGTCTTGAGCCCGCAATCGGGGTTGACCCATATCTGCGCCGGGTCGAGTACTTCGACGGCCTTTTTCAAAAGACCCATGATCTCCTCGCGCGAAGGAACGCGGGGCGAATGGATGTCGTAAACACCCGGTCCTATCTCGTTCGGATAGTCGAAGTCCTTGAACGCCTGGAGAAGATCCATCTGGGAGCGCGACGCCTCGATCGAGATCACGTCGGCGTCCATCCCGGCGATCGCGCCGATGATCTCGTTGAACTCCGAGTAGCACATGTGCGTGTGGATCTGCGTGTCGTCCCTCACACCGGACGAAGCAAGACGAAACGCTTCGACCGCCCACGTGAGGTAACGCTCCCACTCGTCGCGTTTCAGGGGGAGCCCCTCGCGCATCGCGGGCTCGTCGATCTGTATCACCCGGATCCCCGCCTTTTCGAGATCGAGGACCTCGTCGCGGATCGCGAGCGCGATCTGAGCGCAGGTGAGCGCCCTCGGCTGGTCGTCGCGGACGAACGACCACTGGAGTATGGTGACGGGTCCCGTGAGCATCCCCTTGACCGGGCGCCGGGTGAGGGACTGGGCGTACGCGGACCAGTCGACGGTCATCGGCGAGGGACGTTCGACGTCTCCATAGATGACCGGAGGCTTTACGCACCTCGATCCGTAGCTCTGCACCCAACCGTTCTTGGTGAACGCGAAACCGGAGAGCCTCTCGCCGAAATACTCGACCATGTCGCTCCGCTCGGATTCGCCGTGGACGAAGACGTCGATTCCGACCTCTTCCTGGAACTCGATCGTCTTCTTGATCTCGTTTCTCAAAAATTCTTCGTATTCCTTGGGCCCGCGTTTCCCGCTCTTGAATTCGGACCGAGCCGTTCTCACTTCCTTGGTCTGGGGGAAAGACCCGATCGTCGTCGTCGGAAAGAGCGGGAGCCCGAGCGCCTCTCGCTGGACTCTTCTCCTCTCGGCGTAGACGCTCTTGCGGCGGAGCATCTCGGGCGACACCTCCCGAACCCGCATCGCAACCCTCTCGTTGTGGATCCGCGGCGAGGTCGCTCTCCGCTCGAGAGAGCGGCGGTTGGACTCGAGCTCGGCGCGGACCGCGTCCTCTCCCTCGTTGATCGCGCGGGTCAGAAGGACGATCTCGTCGAGCTTTTGTCTCGAGAAGGCGAGCCACTGCCGGAGCTCCTCGTCGAGACCGGTTTCCACCGACAGATCGACGGGGGTGTGGAGGAGCGAGCAAGACGGTCCGACCATCACGCGGTCCGCGCCGAGGCGGTCGACCGCCTTTTTCAACATACCCAGGGCCTTCGACAGATCGGTTTTCCAGATGTTCCGCCCGTCGACGAGCCCGAGCGAGAGCGATCTTTCGCGGGGGATCTTCGCGAGAACGAGATCGATCTGCTGAGGCGCTCTCACCAGATCGACATGGAGGGCGGAAACGGGAAGCGCGAGCGCCGTCTCGAAGTTTTTGCGGAGCCCTCCGAAATAGGTCGCTACGAGAATCTTCAGATCCGGCACCGCGCGATTGATCGCCGTATATGCGGTTTTGAACGCGTCACGCGCCGCGGAGTCGAGATCGAGGACGAGACACGGTTCGTCCATCTGGACCCAGGAAACCCCCGCTTGGGAGAGCTGTTTGAGAATGTCGCTGTAGACGGCGAGAAGATCGGGGAGGAGCGAGAGCGGTTTGAGACCCTCGTCCTTCGATTTGCCGAGAAGGAGGAACGAAACGGGCCCGAGGAGAACCGGCCGCGTGTCGACGCCGAGCGCGCGCGCTTCGGTGTACATCTCGGTTGGCCGCGCGGACCCGAGGCGGAACCTCATTCCTTTTTCGAACTCGGGGACGATGTAGTGGTAGTTCGTGTCGAACCACTTCGTCATCTCCATCGCGGGCGCCCCGGTGGTATCGCCGGAGCCGGCGCGCGTGTGCTTCTCCTGGATCCCGCGGGCCATGGCGAAGTAGGTGGCGGGATCGACCGGACCGCCTTTCCAGCCATAACGCGAAGGCACCGCTCCGACCATCACCGACGTGTCGAGCACGTGGTCGTAGTGCGAGAAGTCATTCGACGGGATGTGGTCGATCCCGGCGGTTTTCTGGAGGAGCCAGTTGTCGCGGCGGAGGTTCCGGCTCGTCTCGGGGAGTTCGATCTCGCCGGCCGCGCCCGACCAGTAGTCTTCGAGGGCCTTCTTGAGCTCGCGCTTGAGGCCGATCCTGGGATAACCGAGGTTCGTCGCCAGTACCATTGGGAATTCCCTTTCTTCGTTTTTTCGTCCGCTCTCGCGGTGTCCCCCACCGTGCCGGATCGTCCCGGGCGTTTACGTGCGAGTTAATGAGGTAAGTGGCTTAGGAATATACTCAATCGCGGTTCGAGGGTCAAGGATCGCCCAGCCCGGTTTAGCATTCGGGTCGCGAGAACGGCCCGCCTGGGGCCACGACCGTACGTCCCCCTAGCGCGACTCCGGGTAGCCGAGAGAGCGCATCCGGCTAGCGCGACAGCGGGTAGCCGAGAGAACGCATCCGGCCGGCGCAGATTGTCTCGATCGCCAAGAGGTTTTGAGGACCGAAGAAGTCGTTCCAGCGGACGCTCCGGTCACCCGCGGGTTGGAATTGAACGTCGAGGCGGCTCGAGACGTCCCTCTTTTTCTCCAGACCGAGCGTGTCCGCGAGGCCGTGGAGCGTCCCGGTCTTGTCTTTCGAAAAATCCTCGTACTTGACGAGGATCATCCGTCCGGGGTTTGCGAGGTAGAGATCGGTGATGTAGTTCCACCGCTGCGCGAGCATCTCGATGTAGCTCTTACCGTCGAGCCCAAGCCACCGGCCGTCGATGATGAGCTCCCATGCCCGCGTGATCCGGGATCTCTCGTCCGCCGGGATCTCGGCGAGCGACCCGGGGATTTTCAGGCGGTTGAGGATGCTCCGGATGTTGTCGCGGGGGTCGCGGATCACCATAACGAACCTCGCGCGGGGGAACTCACCGGCAAGCTCGTGGAAAAAAGGGGAGAGGCTCGGCTCCTTGATCATGTCGCGCGAGAAGTCGAGCTTGTTGCGCCCGACAAACTCCCTCATCGACAGACCCCCGGTCTTGACGCGGTCGATGACCGGGTTCTTCATCTCTTTCTTGAGGTCGAGCGTCGCGGAAAGACCGGTCATCTCGGAGAGAAGCGCCGCGATCGCGGTCGTCCCCGACTTCTGATTGCCGAGGATGATGATGGGGCTCGGGTGAACCCTGGCGAATACGCCGCCGATCGCAGTCGAGGCGCGCGCGGCGATTTTTCTTGCCGTTGCGGTGATGACTGTGGTCGCTCGCGCGGCGATAGGCCTCGCCGGCGTGGCGGCGGTGCCGTGGCGTTCTCGATCAGCCGATGTCGGCGTCAACGTTTGTCTCCTCCACGGCGGGACGCGATGACTTGAGTTCGCGCGCGATTCCCGCGATAAGAGCGAGCGATCTGCGCCCGCCCGGTAGACCCACCCACACCATTATATAGAACGCTGAATAAACCAGGAAGTCGAACCCGAGCGACAACCCCAGCGGCATCGACCAGTTCAAAACCCTGCCTACTCCGAAGAGAAGCGCGCCCGCCGCGATCGAGGAAAACGCCGGGCGCCAGAGCGCCGTCCCGAGATCCTCGAGGGTGAGATTCGTTTGGCGGAAACAGTAAAGGACCGACGGAAGACGGAGGACCACGAGCGACGCGCTAAAGGCGAGCGCCACCCCGATCGGTCCCCACGGGAGCCCGATCGCATAGGCGAGGAGCGTGAACCCCGTCGAAAAGAGACCCCAGTGGAATTGCCGGCGGGTCGCACCCAACGATACGTACACCCATCCCGTCGCCACGTTGAAAGTCCCGATGAACGCGGCGGGCCCCAGCGCGCGGAAGATCGGAACGGCGGCGAGCCACTGGCCGCCGAGAAAGGCGAGCACCGCCTTTTCCGCGGCGACGAAGAGGAAGACCACGACGGGCATTCCCGCCGTCACCGTGAGGAGCACGCCGCGCCGGTAGTACGCCCGGTAGCGGTCCGGCTCGCCGTGTATCCGGCTCAGCGCCGGGACGGCGACGCTCGTCAGCGGAGTGTTGATCTGCTGGATGGGAAGGAGGAGGATCCGGTCGGCGTTGTTGTAGAGCCCGACGGGTCCCGCGCCCCAGTACCAACCGATCAACATCTTTTCGACGTTGCGGGAAACGTACGCGAGGATGTTGAACCCGCTGAGGTGCGCGCCGAATGACACCAGGGAGCGGACGCCCGAGCGGCGGACGGGACGACCCGGGCGCCAGCGGCACATCGCCCACACCGCGGCGGTGGCGGCCGCCTCGCGGACCACTTGGAGCACGACGAGCGACCAGTACCCGTGTCCTGCGAGCGCGGACAAGACGGCCGCGACGGTGCCGATGCCAAGAGACGCGATCTCGACGAATGCGAGCGCGCCGAAACGCATCTGCCGACGGAGGAGAGCCTGGTGCTGAATGGCGAATCCGCCGACGAGGACGGTTGTGGCGAGAACGATGGTGACGGCCGTCACCCGGGGCTCCTTGTAGAACCACGCGAGAGCCGGGGCGGCCGCCGCCGTCAACGCGGCGATGGCGACGCTCGCGACGACGTTCAACCAGAAGAGCGTGCTCACCTGAGCGTGACGGACATCGGTCCTTTGCACCGTGGCCATCGAGAGACCCATGTCTTTGAACACGGAGGTGAACCCGATGACCACGGTGGCCATCGCGATGAGACCGAAATCCTCCGGCGTAAGAACTCGGGCGAGAACGGCCATCGACGCAAGGGTGAGAACGAACTTCACCGCTTGTCCCACCAGCGTGACCGCGCCGCCCCGGACGGACCGGCCGCGGAGGTCGGCGGTGAGATGATCGACACGAAGAAACCGGTCGGGATCGCGGGAGGGGAAATTATCGCTTCGTATTCGGGATTCCACGTGGACGATCCGGATCGAGCTTGCGCTTGAACGCGACGATGCCTTGCGAATTCCCGAAAACGATAGCCGAATAGCCGTTGAAGGTCAAGAAAGGAGGGGATAGCATGGCGCTATGCTCACGACCGGATACGTCTGCGATCCGAGATACCTGAACCATGAAGTGGCCCCCGGTCACCCCGAGAGACCCGAGAGAATCGATGCGCTCCTCGATCTCTTGCGCCGGTATACGAGGGAGGGGCTCTTGAAAATCTCTCCCCGCGCGGCGACGATCGATGAAATCGCGGCGAACCACGACCGCCGTTACATCGAACAGGTGCGCTCCACGGCGGGTAAACCCTTCTTCGTTTTCGATCCCGACACGACGGCGTACGCGAAGTCTTACGAAACGGCTCTGCTCGCGGCGGGCGGTTTGCTGGAGCTCATCGACCACGTCGTGGCGGGGAAAGTGGACAACGGTTTTGCGATGGTCCGCCCCCCGGGCCACCACGCGGAAGCGGATCGCGCAATGGGGTTCTGTTTTTTCAACAACGTCGCGATCGGTGCGCGTTATCTCAGGGCGGCACACGGTCTCGATCGGATCCTCATCGTCGATTGGGATGTTCACCACGGAAACGGAACACAACGAAGTTTCTATGCGGATAAAAGCGTGCTCTACGTGTCGCTTCACCAGTATCCCCACTATCCGGGGACGGGGGCGGTGAACGAAGCGGGAGTCGCCGAAGGTTTGGGGTACACGGTGAACATCCCTTTCCCCGGCGGGTACGGCGACGACCAGTACGCCGCGGCTTTCCGAAGGATCATCGAACCCGTCAGCCGGCAGTTCGCCCCCGAGTTCGTGCTGGTATCCGCCGGATTCGATGCCCACCGGAGCGATCCACTGTCGCAGATGCGTCTATCCGATGACGGATACGCGGCGATGATGCGGAGTCTCCTCGAAGTGGCGAGAGACCACGCCGGCGGGCGGTGCGCGGTGGTTCTCGAAGGAGGGTACGATCTCGACGCGCTCGCGCAAGCGGTCTCGCGCGTGCTCGACGAGCTCGGCGGAGAAAACCTCCACGCCGGGACACCGCAAGCAGTGGGTGCTGAAGCCGTGCTCGACGCGGTGACCCGGATCCACAAACGATTCTGGAAGCTCTAGTGTGCTGCGGGTGGCTTGTAGGACCTCCACGGGTCCAGCGCTCCACTTCGCTCGGCTTCCCGCCTTCGGCGCTCGATCCTCGCTCGTTCCCGCGAAGGACCCGTGAGGACCCTCCCACCCGCCCGGGGATCCCCGATCGATGACTCACCGCGTCCGCGTGGTGTCCGCCCGCGCCGGTGATTTTTTCTCCGCAGGAAACAGGTCTTTGAGGTAGTTCTTCTTCAAGCCCTCCAGCCCTTTCTCGACAACCCCTTTGCCCAACAGGTTCTTGAGATACTGTGGGTCGGGCTTCACCTCGACGTTGGGGATCGCGCCCCCGAGGATGAGCGGGAGTTCGATCTCTCCCCGTGAGTTCTTGAGGTACGCCGCCGCCGGATAGCTTCGGGCGATATCGTCGGCGAGTTTCTTCGCCACCACGAACGTCGCGGCGACGTCGAGCGTGCGGTCGAAACCGATCGAACCTTTCGCCAGTATGCCGTAGTCGTTGTGTTTGAGCTGGAGGTTCCGGGCGAGAAGCCTCCCGTTCTCGAGGACGAAATCGCTCTTGAGGTTGTTGAAGCTCGTGTTCTTCTGTTCGAAGACGGCCGGGTACTTCGCCTTGAGCGCGGCGGGAACGAGGTTCGCCGCGCCGAAGTAGCGGCCGATCTCGTCGAAGATCGCCCCCGCGAAATTGATATCGATGATCTCGCCGTCGAAGAGCTCGGCGAGCCCGGATCCCTTGAGCGTCTTCTGGATATCCGGCCATTCTTTTCCGCTTCCCGAGAGAGAGAGGTCGAGGCTTGCTTTTCCGCTAAGACTCTTGTGGACGGAGCCGGGGAGGGCGGTGAGGAGCTCGGTGATATCGACCTTGTCGGCGGCGAGCTTGATGTCGAAAGCGCTGCCCGACTCGCCGGCCGTGATCACTCCTCGCCCCGTGATGCCGCCTTCGAGCGCCCGCGCTTTCAGATCTGAAAACCGCGTTGTCTTGCCGTCGATCGTGAACGACGTCGCGAGGGCGGTGTAATCGACGTTTGCCACCGATCCGGCCGATGAGGTGACAGTCCCGCTTCCGGACGGAAGCTTGCTCACCGGATCGACCGTCAGACGACCCCTGGCGGCGAGCCCGTCGAGGTGCTCGGGTTTTTTCACCGTGGGCTGTGGGGGCTTGACGTCGACGAGCGCAAGCGAGGATGAAGTTGCCTCGTAGCCGAGCGTCATGGGTTTGAACTTCTCGATTGTCGCCCGTCCTTCCACGCGAGAACCGCCGATCCGGAAGGACGCGTTCGTCACCTCGGCCCGCTCTTGCGTGAAGGCGATGTCCGCCCGTAACCCGGTCGCCGGGTTGAGGAGCTGCGGCAGGGCGGCCGACGCGTCGACGACCTTCGCCCTTCCCACGACGGCCGGCGGC
>Ga0315284_10004729_pt1 | contig 19348 bp, 14 predicted proteins | sample YL17G09_16_MG_FD_203696 | JGI IMG/M metagenome (GOLD analysis project Ga0315284, IMG submission 203696) | Sediment microbial communities from Yellowstone Lake, YNP, Wyoming, USA - YL17G09_16 | ecosystem: Environmental > Aquatic > Freshwater > Lake > Sediment | place: USA: Wyoming | collected... | reverse complement strand
CAGTTGCACCTTGGTGGGGTAACCCATTGACGGACTCCTTGTGAGCTAGTTATATAACTAGAACCTATTGCCGACAAGAAAACAAGAGCCATCCACAAAAATCTTCAAATAAAGGGCCAAACTCCAGCCACTGGCAGCAAGCTGCCAGTGGCACCCAGGCCATCAATTCAAGAGTGACGGACCACTAGCCCCGACACACCGCCCCCCCAGCAGAAAACGCCCACGGCCCTCCCATGGGTCCTCCCCTATCTTATTTTCTTCTTGACATTTGCCCGGCTGATGGTAACCTGAATTACAAGGTTGTATTTCGGGCTTGGTGGCGGAGCCTCGGGTGTTTGCGGGGAACTGCTGGCCCGGAGACCCTGGCTATTCGCATAGCTGGCTGGGAGCGCCGGTATTCACCCCCCGGCCCCTCCAGAACCCCATTTCCTACCGGGTGGGAACAGAAGGACTTATGTTTCTCGTATCGTTTCAGTTCGGTATGGGGGGGGGGTAAAATGCGCACCCGTCGGCGACTCCTCGCCAACGCCGCAGGTGCCGCAGTCGAGCAGCTCGAAGGCCGAATGCTCCTGTCCTCGGTGGGCAACGACCGACAAGGGTATATTGATCGCTTGGAGACCCATCAACTGAGCCCTTCGGAGATGCTGGAACACAACCTGGCCTCGATGAACTGGCAGGGCCATGACCAGTACGTGAAACGAGGCGAATGGCTGGTGAAACTGCGTCTGGACCGCCCTGGCACTTCCGGCAGCGCCAAATCCATCATTGCCGACCTCGACATCGCAGCCGAATTCCAGCACACGGTCGGCGTGGACGACGTGGCCCTGGTCACGCTCCCCGACGGCCTCGGCTACACCGACCTGGCGGCCTCCCTCACCCGTCGTGGCGTCTTTGTCTGGGCCGAGCCTAATGGAATCATGTGGATCAATCGGACCGCCAACGATACATTCTTCAGTTTACAATACGCCCTCAACAACACCGCTCAGGAATACGGAACCACCGACGCTGACATCGACGCCACCGATGCCTGGGACATCACCACCGGAAGCTCCAGCACCGTCATCGGCATCCTCGACACCGGCGTCGATTACAACCATCCCGACCTCGCCGCCAACATCTGGACCAACCCCAACGAAATCGCCGACGACGGAATTGACAATGACAACAACGACGTCATCGACGACATCCACGGAGCCAACTTCGGCGTCCCGGCAAACGACCCGTCTCGCGGCAACCCCATGGACGACAATTACCACGGCACCCACGTTGCCGGGATCATCGCCGCCGCGGGGAACAACTCCGGAGGTGTCGCAGGAGTGGCCTGGAATGCAAAAATCGTGGCCATCAAAGTCCTGGATTCCGATGGCTACGGCACAGACGCCAGCATTGCCGCAGGCATCGACTACGCCACCAACCTGCGCGGTGCCGAGGTCAACATCTGGGTCACCAACAACAGCTACGGCGGCTACGGCAACTCCGGCGACTTCCAAGGCATCAAGGACGCAATAGAGCGGAATTACGAAGCCGATATGCTTTTCGTCGCCGCTGCCGGCAACGCCTCCGTCGACATCGACACAATCGCTTGCTACCCCGCCGCCTTTTGCGATGACTTTGACAACGTCATCGCCATCGCCGCCACCGACCGCAACGATAACCTCGCCGACTTCTCCAATTATGGCGATACGCGTGTGCTTCTGGGCGCCCCCGGCACGCGGATCTTGAGCACCTTCCCCACCTCCTCAACCGACGCGATGGACTTCTTTCAGTTTAGCACCAGCTACGAAACCATCAGCGGCACCTCCATGGCTACCCCCTTCGTCACCGGCGTCGCCGCACTCGCCTTCACCGTCGCTCCCACCGCCACCTATACCGATGTCATAGCCGCCCTCCGCGACGGCGTTGACCCCATCGGGAATCTCGTCGGCAAAACCATCACCGGCGGACGCCTCAACGCCCGACGAACCCTCGACCTCATCCGCGGCCCTGAGACCGTCACCGGAACCTCCTCGGCTGACACCATCACCGTCGAAATCAATGGCACCGACACCGAGGTCTACGTCAACAGCCAAAACCCAACCTATACCTATACCACTTCCGACCTCAGTTGGCTCACCATCGATGGCCTCGCCGACAACGACACCATCACCGTCAGCAGCGACGTATTAACCTCCGTCAGCCTCATCGGTGGCTCTGGCAACGATACCCTCACCGGCGGCTCCGGCGCAGACCGCCTCGATGGGGGCGACGGAGCCGACTCCCTCGTCGGTGGCGTCGGCGACGATACCCTCGTCGGCGGACCCGGCAACGATTCCCTCGACGCCGGAGGCGGCCGCGATCTTCTCCGCGGCGACGCCGGCAACGACGACCTCATCGGCGGCGCCGACAGCGACAGCTTCGCCTTCCCCGGCGAAACCCTCGGCTCCGATGTCATCACCGAAGCCTCCTCCTCCGATGCCGATACCCTGGATTTCGCCGCCTTCGCCGAGGCCATCAATCTCAACCTCGTCAATTTCGGAACCCGCAACTCCGGCGCCGCCGCACTCAGCAACTCCTCCCTTGTCCTCTTCCTCAGCAACAACACCGCCATCGAAAACGTCCGCGGAACCCCCTTCAGTGATACTGTCGACGGCAACACCCGCCCCAATGCTCTCTTCGGGAACGGCCTTGACGACAACCTCTATGGCGTCTCCCTCAACGATACCCTCCATGGCTGTAGCGGCGACGACGCCCTCTATGGAGGCACCGGCAGCGACGTCTTCGTCTTTACTGGCGGCAACCTCGGCACTGACCTCGTCACCGAAGACCCCACGCTCGACACCGACACCCTCGATTTCACCGATTTCGTCGAAGCTTTCAACCTCGACCTCTCCGTCGCCGGCGTTCCGGGCATCGGCAACCCAGCCTTCAGCGATTACTGGGCTTGCCTCGTCCTCTACCTCAGCAGCGATCTCGGAATCGAAAACATCAAGGGCAGCAACGAGATCAGCCTCGATTGGAACGGGAATATCTACCAATCCGGCGATCTCATCATCGGCAACGCCCGCCCCAACGCCCTCTATGGCAACGCCCACAACGACACCCTCGACGGCGCCGCCGGCGCCGACGCCCTCTGGGGCGGCTCAGGCATCGATACCGCCGATTACTCCTCCCGAACCGCCGCACTTTCCATCACACTCGACGGTAGTGCCAACGACGGCGCCGCCGGCGAATACGACAACGTCCACTCCGACATCGAACGGATCATCGGCGGCTCCGTCAACGATACCCTCACCGGCGCAACCGTCGGCTGCACCCTCTACGGCGGCTCCGGCAACGACTACCTCACCGGTGGCTCCGGCAATGACGAAATATGGGGCGGCTCCGGCAACGATACCGTCTACGGCGGCATCGGCGACGACACCATCTACGGCGAAGAAGGCACAGACTACCTCGACGGCGGGGTCTATTACGGTGGCTACGGTGGCGAGGACTACTACGGCAACGACTACATCGAAGGCGGCGATGATTCCGACACCATCTACGGCGACTGCGGTAATGACGCACTGTACGGGGAGTCGCCAGGAGCTTCGACAGGCGCAGCCGACGTCATCTGGGGCGAAGATGGCAATGACACTATCCTCGGTGGCCTGGGCAATGATCGCGCGTACGGCGGCTCCGGCCATGACGCAATATGGGCCGGCGCCGGCAACGATACCGTCTACGGCGGCATCGGCAACGACACCATTTACGGCGAAGAAGGCACAGACTACCTCGACGGCAAGGTCGAGCCGGGTGGCTACGGTGGCTATGGGGACTCCTACGGCCACGAGTACATCGCAGGCGGCGATGATTCCGACACCATTTACGGCGACTGCGGTAATGACGAACTGTTCGGCGAGTCGGATGGAGCTTCGACAGGCGCATCGGACGTCATCTGGGGCGAAGCTGGCAATGACACTATCTTCGGTGGCCCGGGCAATGATTACGTGTACGGCGGCGATGGGAACGACAGAATTAATGGTGAGGACGGCAACGATGTCATCCACGGCGATGACGGGATGGATGTGATCACCGGAGGCGACGGAACCGATTATATGTATGGAGATGCCGGGGACGACCAATTCTACGCTCTCGATGGTGTCGCCGAAACCATCCACGGCGGAAGCGGCTCCGACTCGTTTTTGGACTCAGATCAAACCGATGTGCTGTGGTGAGCATGCCTTGACCTTGAGCATGGATCTGTACCTCGGCCGCCTAAGAACCGGCCGAGGTACCAACCACGGAGGACCAAGCTATGAAGAAGCACAAGGCCTTTACCCTGGTAGAACTCCTGGTGGTAATCGGGATTATCGCAGTGCTCATCGCAGTGCTGCTCCCGGCCCTTGCCGCCGCCCGCCGCCAAGGCTATCGTGTTGCCTGCGCTTCCAACATGCGTCAGGTCGGCATGGCGTTGCTAGGCTACGCGCAGGATTACCGGGGCGCGCTTCCGCTGGCGGCATGGTACCATGCTCCGCAGGCGGAGGACTGGATCCATTGGCAGAGCAACCGCGACGTGAAGCAGAGCGCGTTGTGGCAGTACTTGGGGAAGAGCGCCCAAGTGCTCAAGTGCCCTCTGGGCATCCTGCGCCCGACCAATCAGTACCAGTACAGCTATGCTTTGAACAGGTTAATCGCGGGGGCCGGCGAACCGAACGGCTATCCCCGGTGGCCGGAGTATTCGTGGCGCGTCACGCAGGTGCGCAACCCGGCAAACAAGATACTCCTGGCCGAGATGAACAGCCTGACGATCTTCGATGGAATGTGGGACTCCAACAATAACGGGCGCTCGTCTCCCGAGGGGAAAGAGGTTAATCATTATCCCTCAGCCCGCCACGACAACAAGGTGGCCGAAGAGGCTCACAACTCCTTAGGCTGGCCCCTAGGCTCCTCCAATGTCATCTTCGTCGACGGGCACTACATGTTCTTCGAGCGATGGAAGATGCACGATCTGACCTACATCGACCCTCGCTACACCGGCCCTATCCAGTACCCCTTCTTGCCCCCCTGATAGCCAACCACGGAGGACCAACCATGACAAAAAGGAGAGCGTTCACGCTGGTAGAACTGCTGGTCGTCATCGGGATTATCGCCGGGCAATGAAACGGGGACACAGGCAATCCCGTTCGGCGTGACGGTTGCTGCCTCTGGGGCGAGCAGACCGGGGCCAGGGCGCGGACCCGGCGGGAGAGGGGCGGCGGTTGGGGCTTCTGGGGTCGGGCATTGTTCTAAAGGCGCGGGGAATCTTCGCGGTCGCTTGGGCGTCCATGCCAAAGCTCCTTTCCAAGGTCAGGGGTTGAGCGAGTCCAACGCGAAGCTTCGCAACCGATGGGGTGGACTATACCTGCGCGCCAGCCCGCGCGCAATGCGCGAAATCATGCAATTCCTGCCCCGCCCTGGCCAAACGCAATTGCCCTGCATCAAGGGATGATCCGCATGTGCCGGATGTACACCATCGGCCATGGATGCCGTATGATGCGTTTCGGAAACAGAAGTCATACTGTGGAGGAACACATGATCGAGATCGGAATCGCCAGCGACAACTTCCGGCACGACGAACGCGGCGAATGAGCGGAAGGAGCGGATTCATCTGTCGGGTGACGTGCCGTCGCCGAGCCATCCGCCGAGGGGGTGCCATTTTCATCCGCGGTGTGCGTGTGCGAAGCCGGTGTGCCGGGAGGTGTATCCGCCTGAGACGGATCTCGGCGGGGGGCGGAGGGTGAGGTGCCATCTGCACGGGAAGGGGTGAGGATGCGGCGCCCGCATGGTCGGAGGGGGACCTCCCCAATGGGGATTTCCTGTTGGAAGCGGATGGCCCGGCGAGGAGCAGCGGCGGAGAACCTGTTCCCGCGGAGCGAGCAGTTGCTGTTCCGCTCAGTCTGGCTGAGGGGTAGGCGGCGGAGGCTTCATTGCAGCATATAGCGGCAATGTGACCGTGACGGTTTCAGAGGTGTCGGACATAATCGCATGGATGATGAGCTTTGCGGGATGGGCCTGGGGGAGCGGTGGCATTTTCCCTTGCAGGACGATGTCAGCGGAGGCAGTTTCCTGCTGCGGGTAGGAGCATCGGAGGCCGGTCTCCGCGGCGTCGATCGAGGTGATGCGGAACGACCCGCCGTCGGCTCTGAACGCCTTGACGGTACGGCGGATGCTCTCTCCGGCCTGGATTTCGCCGAGGTAGACGGTCACGGGCAGGATCGTGACGGGGGCCACGACGTGGGCCGTCAGGGGCACTTTGATGAGTTGGCGGTCTTTGAGGCTGGTGTGCAGGTAGATGCTGCCGCGCATGAGTCCCAGAGCATTCGGTTTGGGTGCAATGTGGATCTGAACTCGGCAGATGCGATCGAAGAGGGCCAGGGGGCCCTGGGTCGGAGGCGCGCGTTGGCGGACCTCGTCTTCGGTCAAGACAGAGTACTTGACGGTGGCATTTTCGAGATCTGAGGAGACGGTCACGTCGCGAAACGGATCGTCGCCCCTGTAGGTGATATGGCAGACGGCGACATGGGGGCTGCCGGCGACGATTCTGCCCAAGTTGAGATACTCAGGCTCAATAGAGAATGCGGTCGCGACGTTGCCGGAGGCGGTGAGCTTCACGATCGGTGCGAGCGGATCGTTGGTGACAATGGCAGCGGTATGGGAGAAGGGGCCGCCGGCCTGGGGGACATCGTACTTAAGGGTGATGGCGCCGTCGGCGCCCGGGGGGAGGGGCTGTTGGGGCTTCTCGTGGCCCATGCAGCCGCAACTGGTCTGGACGGACTTGATGAGCAGGTTGCTGTTTCCGGCGCTCCTGAAGGGGAAGACGAAGGTGAGGTACTGGGCGGTGGGTGCCACTTCACCTTTATCGATCAGGAGGGTGGTCCATTGGATGCGTGGGGCGGAGCGGGCTGCGGGGTCGGTCGAGAGGGGCAGAGGCCCATTGCGCGGGTCGCGCCCCACGTTCAGTGTGTGACTGGTCCAGCGTTTCCTGAAGTCGGCGGTGAACCATACCCTGCGGCGCCCCTCTCCGTCGAAGACCGTGACATGGCGTTCATTGGCAGCGACGACCACGACGAAGTGGTCGGGCGAGAGGTGCACGATCGCAGGGAACGTGCCCGCCGCGAGCTTCCCGAATGTTTCGCTCCTGCCCTCGGCGCGCAGGCCGATGCGGGTGAGCGCCTGCTTGAGGAGGAGCATGCTGTGACCTCGTTCGCTGGGAGGCAGCAGGCTCATGAGCTGATCCATCTGGATGGGGACTCCGAGCAGTTCGCAGGAGCGAAGCAGGGCCCAGTGTCCACATTGCGGCTCGGGCTGCTTGGTGCCGATGGGCGATGCGCCAGCGCCGGCGAGATCGCCCGTGACGGCCAGAGCGCAGACGGCGGCGGTAACCAAAAGACGGACCTGCGATGCGATGAAGGTCCGGAATAACATGTTCATGCTGGTCTCCGTGGCACGGATCGGCGGTGTTGGAGCATCAGGATCAAAGCCACGATGGCGACAGCGGCAAGGCCGCCCATGATGTACCACGCGTAAGGGGTATCGGGAGGTTGGGCCGCGGCCGGGGTGGGCGTGGGGGCGGCATCGGCGGGCGAGGAGAAGGAGCTTGCGCCTGGCAGCGGGGGGGTTGTGGCGGGAGGTTGCGAAAGGGCGGGCACGGTCGCCGCGTTTTTAAGCCCGGGTGTATCTTTCGCGATCGTGAGCGGCGTGTCGCCGGCGTATCGGTAGGCGATGCCGAGTATTCTGTCGGTGGTGTAGGTGCCGGCTTTGACGCCGAGTTTCTGCAGCGTGAACTCCGAGGGATCGATGGGCTTGTTGAGGGTGTTGCGGGTGAAGACGACAACCCTCTTTGTTTTGGTGAACTTGCCGTCTCGGGATTTGTCGTAGCCGTCGTTCGTGTAGGTTTTGGGGACCCAGGCGCCATCCACGTTGGCATAGGTCCACTCGATGACGGCCTTGCCCTGGTCGCTTTCGGAGTAGTAGGACACGAGGTTGCCGCCCTGGTCAAGGTCGAACTTCCAGCGGTTGACGGTTCCAGACAGTTGCGTTTCGAGGATGACGAGGTTGCCTTCGCGTTTGACGGAGCCATCGGACATATTGGGGTTTCTGGCCTCACGCTGGTAGAAGAGGAGCTTTTCGGCCAGATCCGATCCCTGCTTGGTGAGATACCATGTGGGATCGAAGCTGTCGCTGGTCTGGCGGCTGAGGGCCTCCTGGCCGGGGTAGATGACCAGGGTGTAGTCCTTCTGGCCGTCGGCCTGGAGCAAGCCGGGTGCGTGGCGGTAGAAGCGATCGCCTTTCCTCATTTCGTGGATGACGTAAGGGTCGGGTGGGACCACGGCGAGCTGGTTGCCGTTGCGTTCCTTTCGCTCTTGGACGGTCCAACTCCAGCGTACGGCGTTCTGGACCTGGTCAAAGAGGAAAGAGGCCGAGTTTCTGGTCGCGTTTCTCGGGCCTGCTTCATCTTCGGTGCTCATCTCGACCTGGGCCGTTCCCTGCCAGGAGAGGATTCTGCCCCTGTTGTCGGTGTAGGCGGCCGCGGTCAGCTTGAGGAGGTCGAGATCTCCCTTGATCTCGGCATGGGCAAGCGGCGGGAGGGATGTGGATGCCAGAAGCAAGGAGAAGACGACTCCGCAGGGCGGGAGTCTGTGTTGGCGCGCCCTGGCAGAGGGTAATGCGTGACGACGATTCATGTTTCTCTCCTTTGGCGACTTTGGTCGCTGCATGGATCCCGCCGGATGTCAGATCGCGACTGCCTACAATCGCCCGCGGAGTGTCCCCGGCGCCAGCGCGGCGTTCCAGACATGTGCGGGCGGAGGAGTTGTCTCGCCCGCACACAGTGTCTTTCAGCTACCACCGGTTACTTCGGGGGTATGGTGCACTTGTAGTTCACCTTATAGGTGTTGTTGCCGTCGCTCCACTTGGTCCCCTTGTTGCACAACCTGCATTGGCCTCCCGGGCTGGAATCGCTGCAGGTGTTGCTGCTGCTGCACTTCACGTTGTTCTCAGCATCGCCGTTGTTGTTGCAGTCATACCTTTCCGTGCAGAGCACATTGGGGCCGTCCACTTCGCACACCCCGTTGGGTGTCCCGATGGTCTTGCAGACGTGCCGCGAATTTCCTGTGCCGACGTCTGCATAGGTCCCGCAGTCACTGGAGTTCTTGCACGACGGGCAGCCGTTTGCGTTGCACTCATCGGTCACGTTCTGCGTTGCATCGCAGTTGCACGTCGCCTGGCTGCCGTACACAACGGCCATTTCGGCGTCGCTGAGGACACCGGGCGATGCGTTGACGCGCGAGGCAGCCGCGAGAGCGACGGCCAGCATCGCAGCCACCACGCAGGCCGTCCCAAACAAAACTCGGTATTTACATTTCATGATAGAGTCTCCTGGCATGGATGTCAAGAATCAAGCACGAACTGAGCGTACGTCATTGGACGATCTGCCAACTCAGCCAGCAGGCATAGGCATCACCTCCTTCGGCGTGTTGCATCAGTTGCGCCATCCACGGTCATCCCCGGAGGCTTCTGAGCCAACAGACGATCCAAGCCTGGCCAGGCGCGCCAGATCGCCTCTGATTCATTAGTGACGCAGGTGCGTATGTGGCCCCATGCTGTGACCAAGATTGGTGCAATGTTCATAAGACAGCGACGGCAGGCGATGCAGCCGGCAGCGTCTCTGCGTCCGCGATCGCGGGCTCGCCGGAGAGGGCGTCGTCTTGCCGCTACGCTCGCGACAGCAAGGGTTTACATGGGCCTGAACACAGGAAGGTGCTCGGAGCCATATTGACATGCATCCGGGGTCGAGCGGGATGAGCGGCGGGCGTCCTCCGCGGCACTGGCATGTGGTTAGATGGAGCGTAGTCAGGGAGTTAGGAACGTCAGTTCGCGTCCGCGATTGCTCTCAACAGTGCTTCTCGCGTGTAGACGCTGTCGAGGGTGAGCGGCTGGTCCCACTTCGGGGAGTAGATGGCGGTCAGGGGGATGCCGCCGGTGGTGTTGAGTTTCTGGAGGAGCGACTGGGCGGGGGGATTGGCGTGGGTGAGGTCGGCTTTGAGGGTGACGACGCCGGCTCGTTGCAGGGCGGACCATGTGTCGGGGTTGCCGAAGACGGTGGACTCGACCACCTGGCAGTTGGCACACCAGTTGGCGGTGAACTTGACGAGGACGATCTTGTTCTGCTTGCGGGCGTCTTCGAGGGCCTGGGGAGAGTAGGGGACCCATGAGCCGTGGCCGACGCCGACGGCCTGCCAGAGGACGGCGCCGAACATGGCGACGGCGAGCGTGGAGGAGATGCCAATGGCCAGGGCGCCCTTCGTGAGCTGGGCGGTGCGGGTGACAAGGAAGAGGCAGGCGACGGCGACGACAGCGAGGACGGCCCACCAGAAGGAGCTTCCCTCGATGAGCTGGCCGGCGCCGAAGTAGGCGGCGGCGGCGAGGAGGAGGAATCCCATCATCTGCTTGACAAGCTCAGACCACGGGCCGGTGCGGGGGAAATTGCGGGCGAGGCCTGGGAAGGCGCTGAGGACGAGATAGGGGGCGGCCATGCCGACGCCGACCATCATCACCGCGGGGATGCCGACGGCGATGGGTTGGGCGTGGGCCCAGAGCATCAGGGGCGGAAAAAGCGGGGCCGTGCAGGGGGTGGAGAGGACGGCGGTGAAGATGCCGAAGAGGAAGTTGCCGGTGTAGGTGTCGTGGCGTGGGGTGAAGCTGTAGAGGGTTGTGGGGAGGTTGAAAGTGAAGGCGCCGAACATGCCGAGGGCCATAACGACGAGGATGCCGACGATGCCCCAGAGGAAGTAGGGGTTGGAGAACTGCTGGCCCCAGGTGAGGCTCTTGAAGACGAGGATGACGAGGGCGACGGCGGCGAAGAAGGCGATGACGCCGGCGCTGAAGACGAGGCCGAGGAGGACACACTTGTCGCGATGGTGCTGGGAGACTTCATAGAAGCCGATGGCTTTGAGGGGCATGACCGGGAGGACGCAGGGCATGACGTTGAAGAGGATGCCGGCGAGGAAGGCGACGGCGAAGGCGTAGGCGACGCTCCAGGTCTGAGCCGCGGGACCGGCGAGGGTCGGGGGGGGTGCGGGTCTGGAGGCTGGGTGGGATTCAGACGATCGTGAGAAGGCGGCGGGGTCGAAGGCTTTGAAGAGGTCGGGCTGTTGAAGCTGGGGAGTTGTGCCGGCGGGAAGGATGGTGGTTTGGACCATGAAGGGGGTCTTCTCGGGGAAGAAACAGGATTTGTCGTCGCAGATCTGGTAGGTGATGTCGCCGGTGAGCTTGAGGGGTCCGGGGGCGGCGTCGGGCTTGACCTCGATGGGGAGGTAGATGACTGCGCGGCCGCTGTAGACGCTGAGCTTGCCGAGGGCGGGATACTCGACGGCCTCGCCGGGAGGGTAGACGAAGGGGTAGAGCTTGATGGCGGGGTTGGGGGTCAGAGCCACCTCAGTCTTGACGCTGTCTTTGCTAAGTGGGGTGTTGGACTGAGCGTGGAAGCCGAGCTTGATGTCGAGGACAGCAGCGAGCACGGCGCGCCGGCCGGCCGGGATGCCTTGGGTGCTGAGGACGGTCTGGACGGATGCGCGGGGTTCGGCTTGGGCGTAGGCGAGAGCCGAGAGGACGAAGAGCGCACTGAGCGGCAGGCATCTGGACAGGAGGTGCATGGCCATCATTTTAGAGCAGGATTGGGGACGAAGAGCAAGGTGCAGCGTCTTGAAGATGGTCGGGCGACCGGGGTCGCGGAATTGACAGCGTGCGGAGGTCGCGTACTATCTCGATAGGAATTGTCGGGAGATGATGTGCGGCTGTCAAAGCGGACGGAATACGGACTGCGAGCGGTGGTGCAGTTGGCGAGGCTCTGGCCGCGTAGCTACGTTCAGTCACGGGACTTGGCGGAGGAGGAGGACCTGCCGGGGAAGTTCCTGGAGTCCATTCTGTTGACGTTGCGTCGGGGGGGATTCCTGGAGAGCAAGGTAGGCAGCGGGGGTGGGTATCGGCTGTCGCGGAGCCCGCGGGGGATCCGGGTGGGTGAGATCATACGGCGGCTGGAAGGTCGGTTGGCGCTGAAGGAGGCGGAAGGCGGGGCGGAGAGGTCGCCGGGCAGGATCGCGGTTCAGTTGATCAACGAGAAGCTGACGGAAGCGACGGATGATGTGCTGGATGATATGACGCTGGAGGACCTGATGGAGCATGTGAACCGTGCGGCGGCGGGGGGGCAGGGGATGTACTTCATCTGAGTGGCGGGGAGGCCGAAGTGGGAATCAAGGGCGCGGACTGGTCGTGTCGTCGGTCGGTGGGCGCCTTTGCGTGGGGGGCGATACTGAGCATAATGCCGCGTGCCCGGTGAGGCGGTGGCGGAGGCAGTGAGGCGAGGGAGGGGTGAGGTGAAGAATGCTCTATGGAGATGCTTGCGCTTTTCGATGTTGACCAGGTGCGGAACTGGATGGAAGTGGGGGGGTACTTTCTGCTATTCGCGATGCTGTTCTCGTGCGGGCTGGGCGTGCCGATCCCCGAGGACATTCCGCTGACGCTGGCGGGTTTCTTCGTGGCGCAGGGGAAGATGAACCTGGCGATCGCGTCGGTGGTGGCGTGGTGCGGGATCATCGGGGGCGATTGTGTGCTGTACCACCTGGGGAAGACGTACGGGCTGAACATCACGAAGCTGCCGATGATTGGGAAGCATGTGACACGCGCTCGCATCGAGAAGGCGGAGCATCTGTTCGAACAGTACGGGATCTGGGTGGTGGGGATCGGGCGGATGTTCGCGGGGATTCGGGGGGCGATGGTGGTGGCGGCTGGCACGATTCGATACAACTTTGTGAGGTTCGTGATCGCAGACGGGCTGGCGGCACTGGTAAGCGGGGGATTGTTCGTGGCGCTGGGCCACTGGGGCGGGAGGAAGATCGGCGACCCGCAGAAGTTCTTTGACGAAGTGGTTACGCCGTACAAGCACTGGTTTTTCGTGGGGATGGTGGTGGTGGCGGCGGTGATCGCGCTGTACATCTGGTGGCGGAGGAAGCGGCACAAGACGCTGGCAGACGTTGCGATGGCCAAGGCGGAGCACGTGGTCGAGAAGGACTGAGGGGGGCGGCGTATCGGGGCTATTTCCCAGTGAGGCGAGACGTCCACCAGGCGCCGATGACGCCGGGGATCTGCATGATGGCGTAGAAGAGGCCGACTCTCGGCCAGGGGGATTCGTAGGCGAATCGCAGGATCGCGCAGACGGCCAGAATGGGGATCTGCATGATGAGGAATCGCTTGCGGTAGATCAGCCACATGGGGGTACTGTAGCGGGGTGAGGAGAAAAGGGTAAAGGGGGGGCGGGTCTCCGCGGGATGTGACCACTTGCCCGTGGCGTGTCGGGGGCGTACAACGCTGGGCATGGCAAGACTTTTTCTATGCGATTGCGCTCCTGGCGATGTGGTCGAGGATGTGTTCGTCATCACGGCCAAGCAGTTTGCGGCCACTTCCACCGGGAAGTACTTCATCAAAGCGTTTGTGTCGGATCGGACGGCGCAGGTGACGGCGCGGATGTGGAACGCGACGCGCGAAGGGTTCAACAACATTCCCGACGGGGGCTTCGTATACATCCGCGGGCGCATCGAGAACTACCAGAGCAACCTGCAGTTCATCATCGAGCAGGTGGGGCCGGCGAAAGAGGGGTCGTTCGATCTGGCGGAGCTGATCCCGCACACGGAGAAGGATATCCCTGCGATGGCGGCGCGGCTGGCGGAGATGCTGGGGAGCATCCAGAACCGGCACCTTTCGGCGCTGGTGCACGCCTATCTGGATGATGCCAAGCTGATGGAGAAGTTCCGCAAGGCGCCGGCGGCGATGAGTTACCATCATGCTTTTCTGGGTGGGCTGCTGGAGCACACGTGCAACTCAATTGAGGTGGCGGAGGCCATCTGCCGGTTTTACCCCCTGTTGAACCGCGACCTGGTGATCGCGGGGGTGTTTGTCCACGACATCGCCAAGACGTGGGAGCTGACCTATGAGTGTGCGTTCGGGTACACGGACGGCGGGCAATTGGTGGGGCACATCGTGAAGTCGGCCATCTGGGTCGAGGAGAAAGCGAGAGAGGCGGCGGCCGTGCTGGGGGAGGCGATTCCGCAACCGCTGATCGACTCGCTGCAGCACATCATCATCAGCCATCACGGGGTGCCGGAATTCGGGGCGATCAAAGTGCCGAGCACGCCTGAGGCGATCGCCGTGCACTATATCGACAACCTTGACGCGAAGCTGACGACGTCGTTGTCGGCGACGCGCGGGGAGGCGCGGGCGGGAGGTGAAGGGAACTGGACGGAGTATCTGAAGATGTTCAGCGGTCGGCTGTACCGGCCGGACCCGGCGCCGTCGGACACACCGGTGGAGGCGGCAGCGGATGAGCAGGTTGCGTCGCCTGTCGAGGAGAAGGCGCAGGATCCCGCGGGCGCGAAGGTTGTTCTGAGCAATCCGCTGTTTGAGATACGGCCGAGCCGCAAGAGCTGAAGGGGGGCAGGTGCTATTGCGGGGCGTCAAGGGCTTCGCGGAAATCGCTCTCCTTCCGCAGGCCGATGAACTTCTCGGCAACCTGGCCGTTCCTGAAAAGGATGACGGTGGGGATGGCGCTGATGCCGTATTTGACAGACACGTCGCGGTTGGTGTCGGTGTCGACCTTGCCGACGGTGACTTTGCCCGCGTAGTCCTTGGCGATCTTCTCGATGGTGGCGGCGAGCATTTTGCAGGGCGTGCACCATTCAGCCCAGAAGTCCACGAGCACGGGCTGCTGGGATTTGAGGACTTCCTGTTCGAAGTTCTGATCAGTGAACACTTTCACGAACTCGCTTGCCATCGTCACATCTCCTTTTTGATGATGAGCGGCTCGATCTTAGGAGGCGCGTCGAAGGCTGTCAACGCAATGAGTTGCGGCGGGATATGCCAGGGGACTCGGCCCGGTATAATAGCGCGCATGTCCTACAGAGTGATCGAGAAACAGGGTATCTATAGCGGCAAGAAGATCAGTCTGGAGATCCATCACCTGGAAAACGAGCAGGGCGAGCGTGTGAAGAAGGAAGTGGTGGTTCATCCGGGCGCGGTGGTGGTGCTGGCATTTCTGGACCAGCAGACGATCCTGCTGCTGCGCAACCGCCGGTATGCGATCGGGCAGATCCTGGTGGAACTGCCGGCGGGGACGCTGGAGAAGGGCGAAGCCCCGATGAACTGCGCGGGACGTGAGCTGATGGAGGAGACGGGCTATCTGGCCACGCGGCTCAAACCCATCGGGAATTTCTATCCGTCGCCGGGCGTGATGAGCGAGAAAATGTACGCGTTCGCCGCCTATGATCTGGAGAAGGCGGAGAGGTCGTTGGAGGCTGGCGAGGAAATCGAGGTCGAGCCGACCGGTTTGGCGGAGGCGATTAACATGATCCGCACGGGCCAGATACAGGATGGCAAGACGATTGCCGTCCTGCTCATGTACGAGCGGTTTCACGGACGGAGCTAGACTGCCCGCGCCCGCGGCGCGGGCTTTACATGGTGAGGGGCGGACATGAGTTGGCAAGATCGAGATTACAGCCGGAGCGGGTGGGGGGGCGGCGGCAATTTCTGGATGAAACTGCTGGCTGGCTCGCTGCCGCTGGGCCGATGGTTCGGCATCCGCGTGGGGGTCCACTCATCGCTGATTCTGTTCATCATTTTCACGATGGCCTTGGGGCCAAGCTCGATGGAGCATTTCCGTTTCGCGGATGCGGCGACGGCGATGGGGATTCTGTTCGGGATTGTGGTGCTGCACGAGTTCGGGCATTGCTTTGCCGCCAGGGCAGTGGGGGGCGGGTCGGATGAGATCATTCTTTCGCCCATCGGGGGGTTGGCGATGGTGCAGGCGCCCCATCGGCCTGGGGCGCACTTCATCACGGCCGGCGCGGGGCCGGGCGTGAACGTGGCCATCTGCCTGGTGACGGGGCTGGCCTTGTGGCACATGACGGGCGGGATGGCGCCGCTGAATCCGTTTCACCCGGCGCCGCCGATCGCGTTTTTCCTGACGAGCGCGACATACTACCTGTGGTGGGTGTTTTCGATCAGCTATATCCTCCTGCTGTTCAATCTGCTTCCGGTGTTTCCGCTGGATGGCGGGCGGCTGCTGCAGGCGATCCTCTGGACGAAGATGGGCTATGGCAGGTCGATGAAGATCGCGTGCCAGACGGGGATGGTTGGGGCCGTGGCGATGGCGGTGGTTGGGCTGGTGACTGCGAACGTGCTGGTGATCTGCGTGGCGGTGTTCGGGTTCCTGAACTGCTATCAGCAGCGCGCGGCGCTGGCGGATGGAGGGCCGGAGATGGGCGCCGACGGGGAGGACTTCAGCGCGAGCCTGGAGCCGGAGCGGCCGGTGCGGCGGCGGAGGCTGAGCCGGCGCGCCGCGCGGATGATCGCGCGGCTGGCCGAGAAAGAGCGGAAGGAGCGGGCGCGGCTCGACGCGATTCTGGAGAAGGTGTCGGCGCAGGGGATGCACGGCCTGAACTGGCGGGAAAGGCGGGCGCTGCGGAAGGCGACGGCGCGGCAGCGGCAGCGGGACACGGAGCTGGAGCGAGCGTTCAAGGAGAGATGAGGGGGCGTTTTCCGCAGAGCGCCGGACCTGCAGGTGTTGCAGAGCGGCGAAGCAGGCGGGAAATGCGCCGGAGCCTGTCTGACGAATCGCATTGGGGTATGAGGGCTCGCTTCCAGCGAGGTTGCGCGGATGTGACATGATGGCCTACCTGCGTCGGCGCGCAGAAAAACCGAGGGCACAGGACGCCAGCAGTGCCAGGGCGGTCGGTTCGGGCGTGAGCACGGCAGCCCCCAGGTCTACGTCGCCGAACACAAGATGATTGAGCACGACCACGCGGGCGCCGGCGAAGACCGCTTTGGCGCCGTCGCCGAGGATCAGAGTGTCCAGGTGCTGATCGCAGGCAAAGAGGACGGTGGCGTCGCTCATGCGAAGCCGCAAGTGGGCGCCTTGAATTCCGGCATCCGTCATCAGGACGAGCGTGCCGTTCACGACGTCGAACAACGCGCCGGGACTGTAATTTTGAGTGCCTGACACGATCAGCGTGCCGTCACCTGACTTGGTGAGAGTGCCGGTGCTGTCGAGGGCTCCGGGGAAGGTCCAGGTGATGCCGGCAGTGACTTCAAACTCCACGAGGGCACTGTTGGTGATGGGGCTGGCAAAGGTGGTGGTGTCGGAGAGTTTGAGCGTTCCGCCGCTGACCGTCAGCGTGGCAGCCTGCCCGTGGGACTGGGGGCCAGCGAGGGTGGCCGAGCCGTCGCCGGTCTTGGTGATGGCCATGCCCGATGGGTTGCTGATCCCGCCGGAGAGGGTGATGGCCGCGCCGGGGGCCACGTTGAGATCGAGCGGGCTGGCGAGCATGATGGGGGCCGAGACCACATGTCCGCCGCCGGGGCCCGACTGCGTGACCGCCACGGTTGCGATGCCCGTTCCGGCGGCCTTGAGTTCCAGCACTTGCGAGCCCGCGAGGGTGTAGTTGTGGGGGCTGCTGAAGTTCATCGTCCCGTAGGTGACGGGAACATCGATGGTCACGGTCCGCTGAGCGGAAATCGCGGCGCCGAAGTTGGCGGTATAACCGCCGCCGTTGGGGACGCCCGCTGTCCAGTTTGTCGTCGTGGAGACATCGCCACTCTGGTCCAGCCGCCACCTCGTTGTCGGCTCAGCGGGGACGACCTTGCCATCGAGGTTAAGGCCGGCGGTTTCGAGGCCCATGTGCGCCATGGTGGTCACGGCAACGTCGTAGACGCGAGGCTGGCCGAGGTTGGCACCAGGAACAACCCCTGAGCCTGTGGCGATGTAGAAGGTTCGCTGGATCTCCAGCTCGTGGCCCGGCGCGGGCAGGTGGTGACTTGTGCCGTAGCCGCCGTGGTCCGTCACGGTGAGGATGAGCCACTCCTCGGACCCGTCGATGTACCCAGGCCGATTGCGGAGGGCCGTGAGCACGGTGCCGTAGTATGTGTCGGCGGTGGTGATGGCGTTGACGTAGGCGGGGTTGGTCGGGGAGAAGCCCGATCCGCTGTGCCCCGCGGAATCGACGGCGGAGATCTGCCAGAAGATCACGTCGGGGTCGCCGTTGGTCAGGAGGGTGGCGATGCGGGCGGCGTTCCCGGAATCGCCAAGCGCGCCGACCTCATTGGCGTAGTGGTCTGCCCAGGTGCCTTTGTTGATGGGGCCCCAGCCGACGAACTGGGCGGTGTAGAGCGACGGATCGGCGGCCTCGAGATACGAGAACATGTGCGGCCACTCGTCGAAGTGGTTGCCGGGGAACTCATTGCCCGCGTTGCTGCCGTTGTAGTCATTGCTCGTGACGCCGTGCTTGAGCCACGTTCCCGTCAGCATGCTGGAGTAGTTGGGTCCGCTTTCGCCGTACAGCAGCGTGTTGCGGGCATCGAAACTGACAGCACCGGCGTCGATGAGCGCATTGACGTTCGGCGCCTTGGCCAATAGAAACGCGTCGGGGCGGCAGCCATCGATGCTGACAATCAGCGTCTTTTTCTCCGCCATCACGGGCGAGGAAACCAGCAGGACGGCAGCCGCGACCAGACCTAATCTGCAGCTCATACCTCTCCTCTCTGCCGATGGGATGCGACATCCCGAGCTTGGAGTGCCACCGCAAGGCCACCAGAAACCCGAGCGACGCCCTCTGCCCCCACCAGCTTCTCCGACGATCATTACTGTTGATTCCAGTTCATATTGTAACACTGGCGGGCCGGCCGTCAAAACGGAATCCCGTGCGAGCAACAAAGAAGCCCGCAGATGTAACGGGACAGGGGGATTTGGACGGATGTGGGGGGATTTGGGGGGATGAGATCATCCCGGCGGGCGCGAGAGAATCTGCGTGTCAGGGTACGAGAATCGTACTTTGGAATGAGGGGCGAAAATGGGCCCAAAATCGGCGTGGTGTTGCGCTGCGCGAGAGGGTGGCGGCCGAATTTCGCGTTTTTGGGGGGGTGAAAACGGGTAGGTGCTGGCCGGGCCGGGAGTTAAAGGCCGAGGGGTTCGTAAAAACCGACCCTAAACCGACCCCAAAACGACCCCGAAACGACCCTAAAACGACCCCGAAACGACCCCGAAACGACCCCAAATCGACCCCAAAACGACCCCGTTTTGACCCTGAAAGGACCCTGAAACGAGGGGGATGGCGAGTGCCGAGGGCCGAAAGAATGAGGAAGGACGGAGCGACGAGGCGACGAAGGGGAATCAGGTCCGTCACGCCTGTGGGCGCAGCGAGGATGAGGCGGTATGCAATTGTCAAAGAACATCTCCTCCGAACAGAAGGAGGAGGGGCGGCCGGGCCGCTATCCATAGGGTATTCGACGCCGGCGGGGGGATTTGGCC
>Ga0315284_10004726_pt1 | contig 19350 bp, 20 predicted proteins | sample YL17G09_16_MG_FD_203696 | JGI IMG/M metagenome (GOLD analysis project Ga0315284, IMG submission 203696) | Sediment microbial communities from Yellowstone Lake, YNP, Wyoming, USA - YL17G09_16 | ecosystem: Environmental > Aquatic > Freshwater > Lake > Sediment | place: USA: Wyoming | collected... | reverse complement strand
AAAGATGTCCACCAGACCCTCGCCCATCTCCTCGTCTTCGTGCTCCGCTTCTAAAGAGGTAAAAAAGACTTCTACCAGTGTCTGTAGCTGGGATCGGCGTTGCGGGGTGAGCATGGGAAGGCCTCTTAGGAGATCCTCCTTGCCTTTTTATCAGAGGGACGTTAGAAAGGGAACTCGATGTTTTGAACCCCAGAAACGGCAAAGGCCAGCGGAGCTTAGACTCTCCTCTGGCCCTCCGCTCTGATCCGTACCAGAGGTCAGAATCTTCTTCAAAAAGATTCTGACTGATCCAAAGTCTTTTAGGAGAAGACCCGGATGAGCCAAACTAGCGCCACCACGCGCCCAAATCAAGCAAAATCTGTCTCACAGTCTCGTCCAGGCCTCTCCGAGAAGCCCGGACGCCCCTACACGCTCATTTTCATTCAAGATTACGGCCCGCTCTTTTTTGCGGGTCGAAGGAGGTTCCATGTCCGCAGCTGAGATCATCAGGCACTTCGTTCCGGTTTCACACTTCAGCCTCGACATCCCGCTCACGGCGGTCGTCGGCGCGAACGCCATCGCGGTATTCCAGCAGCTTCGTCGTCAGATCTGGCGCAGCACTCAAGCTGGAGATGGCGCGGTTCATCGGCTATCCAAGGAGGGCTACCTCGTCGCCCGGGTCTCTCAGCGCTATCTCTACACGGTTGTTGGGATCTGCCGTACTACCCTCCAGAATGTGCTCAACAAGATGGAAGCGCTCGGCTGGCTCAAACGCTACAGCGAAAAGGTCCTTGGCGGGAAGGTCCACTGCTTTATTCTAGGCCGTAAATCTGCTCAAGGGGTCGAGATCTACGCCCAAGATCTGTTCTTACAGTACGTGCATGACTGCATCGTCCGGGGCGCCAGGCAGGACTACCCAAACACAATGTTTTCCAAGATCCCCGATCTCTACTGTCGTCAAGCCCTGGAAGCTGTCATCGCTGAAACAGAGTACGCACACTACCACTCTCATGAGTACAGCCATCCGTTTTTGGCCCCGAACTACTACCCCGACTCCATCCACGAGGTCGCACTCAACCCCTACCTGCACCACGTTCCTGTTCCTCCTTTGGAGCTAGTACGACAAGGTGTGCCTAACACCCACACAGACGATACTTCCGCTTTGGAGAAGTCCTTTGCGGGTGCGGATAATTTTACAATACCTGCCCAACCAACGGGCCACACTCCCCTATCTGTGGCTACCGGGGCCGATGCTAGCTGGTCACTAGAATCAGAGAATCAGGGAAAAGAGAATTGTGAAGAAAAGAGAACAGAGAAAAGCAGCAGTCCACAAGGAGTCGAGGGGGTTGAGAGAGGTAGATCCACCCCCGGTTTTAAAAGTAATACAGTTCTCGAGGACGAGATCCTCGTGAATGTTCCCGTGAGCGGGTGTGACCGGGGGAGCGAGTTAGGGGCGAAGCCAGGGAACGAGGTCACTACCGATCCGGACCCCACCCCCCTACCCCCCGCCCCGGCGCACCTACATTTGAATACATCAATCATAACCAAGGAGGAGGGCGAGATGAAAGAGCGCGTGGTGGAGATGAAGGACTATCGGTCGAAGGGGCCGAAGAAGGTCGCAGCGTGGAAGACACAGGTGCCGGAGGCTGGTCCTGTGGTGACGCAGGAGGAGGTGGCGGTAGAGAAGCCGATGCGGACGGCAGCGGAGCGGGAAGCGGACTTTACGGCGGCAGTGGAGGCTCGTCAGGAGGAGAAGAAGAAGCGCCGGGAGACGGCGGCACAAGCTCCGGCCAAGCCCCGGTACCAGGCGAAGCCGTCGGAGCGAGGGGAGAAGAAGCCCTTCCAGACGCGGACGTCGGGCTTTGGCGGGGATAAGCCAGTCTTTACCAAGTACGCCAAGGCACCGATCTCCGAGGACGCCCGACAGATCGGCGCGCTGTGGAACGAGGAGCTTCGGAAGATGATGCGACCGGGGTCGGTGATCCCGACAGACGAATCCATGTTGCGCCAGTTAGATGCCAAGTTACCGGGGGTGCCTTTGGAGATAGCGCTAGAAACCGTCCGCTATGTCTTTCGGACGTGGAAGGGTTCGAACGGGTATCAGAAGAGGCTGCAGCCTAAGCAGGAGCTTCCCGATCTGCAGACCTTTATCTGGCAGTTTTCGGCGGCGGTGCTGGCGATGCAACAGGCACCGAAGGGGGTACTCAAGAGCTACACCACCGATGCGGGGATGGCCTTCCCCCAGAAGTCGGAGGGGGCACCGACAAACCCGTCTAAGCCTACCCCCAAGCGGGGCCACTGGTAGTCTATTTTTTCAAAGGAGAGGCTTAGATGACAACACATACTCGTCGGCTGCTAGAGGTGTCAGATTTTATCAGTATGCGGATTCCGATGCAGTACCGCAGCGTGCTGCCGGAGAAGATGCAGAGGGTTACCTACGCTACGCCGCCCTCGCTTCTGGCTCAGTTTGGTCCTGTCGTCACGCAGGACGCCGCGAAGTTCATGATCAGGTTTCGAGACCTCACCGTCAACAAAGTACCAGCGTTCCGAGGGAGGGGCTTGCTGTTCTACGGGGAGAGCGGGGTGGGGAAGACGGCGTTAGCTTGCTGGCTCTTGGCGCAGCTTCGTGCCTGGATCCCCAGGTCTAGCGCACTCTTCACGACGGTTCCGGATCTGTACGGCGCGTATCGAGAACCTTGGAAGTCGGAGCAGGTGACCCGAGAGGAGAATCTGCACCAGCGTCTCAGCAGCGTGCAATTCTTGGTGATAGACGGTCTGGCTCCCTTGGCGTCTCACCATCTTGGGTTTACAGCCGAGGCGTTGCGGATGTTGGTCGATACCCGGAACCAGGGGAACCGCGCTACCTTCATCACGACGGCCATGACTCCAGAAGAGATTCAGCAGGAGCTACCTGAGATTGCGTCTCTATCCTACGTGATGCCGGTGGAGGTAGAGGGGGAAGATCTGCGGCATCCCGCAGAGGACAAGGCAAGGGAGCTACTGCTCGCGGAGCTGCTCACAGACTAACCAACAGGACAACGTTGACCTGTTGTTTTTAACAGAGAGGGAGAGGGAACTTATGGACCGTGTAACCGGGTTTTTGTACTGGGTGATCGACGACGGGATGGTCAGTACGCTGGCAGGGATTCAAGAGAGGGGGGTCACACCAGAGATGCTGGGGCCTACAGGGGAGAAGGCGCTTCAGTTTATTTACGATTACGTGGGGGAGTACGGACGTGTTCCAGCGAAGATGATCTTCTGCGAGAAGAACCCAACGCTGCTGCTGACCGATGAACCCCCTGCCCCGCTGGAGTACTACTGCAAAGAGATCCTTCGCCATGCACTCGAGAAGGAGCTGAACACAGGGCTCGATAAGATCGACGAGCTGCTCACGGTAAATCCCTACGAGGCGTTAGCTACCTTGGAGACCGTGCTCTACGACATTCGTAAGAAGCAGTTGGGTACCGCTCGAGTGGTGGGCATCGCCAAGCTGGCAAAAGAAGCGGAGGCCTTCTACGAGAAGATGAAGAAGGGAGAGAAGGGAGTCTTAACGCCTTGGGGGACCGTCAACGAAGCTACTGGAGGGTTCTGGCCTCAGGATTTGGTGCTGATCGTCGGGCACTCTTCCGTGGGTAAATGTGTTGATGCTACTACGGAGATTGTGGACCCGGTAACCGGAATTCCTCACAGTATTGAGGAGGTTTGCCGAGACACCTCATTACAACAGGTATTGACGTGGGGGAAGGAGTCGGGGGTACATTCAGTTCCGATCACCATGAAGGTAGATACGGGACGCAAAGAGTGCCTGCAGGTAACGCTATCCTCAGGGCGATCCATCGTGGTCACCCCGGAGCACCCGTTCTTGACTCCGGAGGGGTGGGTGCGGGCGGATGCGTTGTCCTTGGGCGTTACTTTGGGCTTACCCGATAAGCTGCCCTTCCCACAACAGCCGATTTCTTTGCCTCTCGCCGAGATTGATTTGTTGGCGGTATTACTAGCAGATGGCACTTATACTGGAAATCATGTTGGATTCACTAAGGCAGACCCCTCCATTGTCACACTGTGCCAGGAAGCGGCGTCTAGCTTCGGGGCTAAGGTGGTATATCGCTCTAGGTGTGATTACGACTTTGTCGCGAACTTACCTAGAAACCCAATTCGGACGTTGCTCGCTAAACACGGCATGGGGAGGACGAAGTCTAAGCACAAGATCATTCCAGATGCGATTTACTCGCTCCCCAAGGAGTTACTTGCCCGGTTCTTAGCTGTGTTCTGGATGTGTGATGGGCATGTGACGAAGCGTGGTGCGCTGGAGCTTACGTTGGCTTCGGAGCGCATGGTACGGCAACATCAGCACCTGCTGTTGCGCTTCGGGATTCAGTCCAGGGTTGTATACAAGAAGGCCTTGTGTGCGGGAGCTGCATTCGACGCTTGGCGGTTGTGCGTATATGTTCGAGGAAACTCGCAGTTCTTGAAGGAAATTCCTTTATGGGGAGAGAAGCGACTTCGCCTGGAAGCGGGCGTGGTGGGCAAAGAGGAGCGGGAGACGATTGGGATGCCCTGCGTCTCTGAGGCGTTTAGAGATACCCTCCGAGAACAGATCACTGCGAAGCAACTCCTGGGGATGAGACTGGCTTCGGTGTCTCGTAATCTGGGGTGGGACTGCAAGTTTTACTTTGAGCAACTCTTCGCGGTAGGTACGAAGGGTCGCCAGATCCATTTGTCGCGGTTTAAGGAGTTGTGCCGGGTATTCGGACTGACTGAGCAGTACGCTTGGTTGTGGGGATCTGATTTATTTTGGGATCCTATCGTGTCCATTCGCTCTGCAGGGGAGCGGAAGATTTACGATTTGTCGGTACTCCCTACACACTGCTTCATTGCAAACGACATTGTAGTCCACAACACCTGGATGCTGCTCCTGATGCTGATCCATGCGTACCGCACTGGGAAGAAGGTGTTGGTGGTCACGACAGAGATGAGCCAGGTTCGCATCATTATCCGCACGCTGGCGATGTATTTGGGTCTACCTTTTGGGACGCTGCGTAAGGGGAAGTTGAACGATACCCAGGAGGCTGAATTCTACGAGGGGGTCGCACTACTCTCTGTCGCAGAGAATCGCTTCTGGGTCGTGGGTGGGGACTTCGACTTCAAGATAGATTCGCTTGCGCTGGCGATCGAGGAGGTGAAGCCAGACATCGTCGGCGTGGATGGAGCCTACCTCTTGAAGACCTCAGGGAAGGATCGCTTCGATCAAGCCGCGACGGCTTTCAACGAGCTGAAGCGAATGGCTAAGTTCAAGAACGTCCCGATCTTAGCCTCGATGCAGTTTAACAGAGAGGCTAAGAAGGGGGCGATCGCTTCGGTACAGATGCAGAACATCGCCATGACAGATGTGGCCTCGTGGAATGCCGATCTCTGTCTTGCCCTTCATCAGGACGAGGACATGAAGAAGGACAAGCGGATGGTGATGCGCTGGCTCAAGGCCAGGGACACATTTATCCCCGACATGGAGATCAACTGGGACATTGAGAATGGCAACTTCGAGGAGCTACTGTCGGAGGAGGAGGTAGCTACCCAGGCCGAGCAAGCAGCTACAGATGGGGCGCCTGCGCTGGATCTGACCGAGGACGCTGAACTTCCCTTCTGAGCTAGCCTTTCATTTCGACCTCCGCTACCATCACCCCCATGAGCCTGAAGCACCTACTCGAAGAGCTGTCTCGACTTCCCCTGGAGGAGAAGGTCTATACTCCCGGAACCCTGCGTCAGTGGAAGATCGGCACCGTGCAGAAGCAGTCGGACGGCTCCTGGAAGCTACACCAAGCTTCGGGCAGAAGTACCTTCTCTTTGGGTAACCCCAAAGGCGCGCAGCTTCACGCACGATCTCCTGTAGCACCGCTGATGGGCGGTATGCGTGCGCCAGATCCTGCGGTCTTAGCGGCGATACGAACCCCGATTGCGCCCCGGATACAGCCATCTTTCGGAGACGGTGTCTCGATGAAGAATCGAGGACACCTCGAACAAGTAGAGAAGGACATCGAGGCGCTTCCGTGGGAGGAGGCCCACATCTTCAACGCCAAGGGAGAGCGGATGCACCGCTTGCGAGGGAACGCGACTTCGGTAGAGATCCCGGACATCCCGATGGACGATATGATCCTGACCCACAATCATCCCATAGGTCTGGCGCTGTCTACCGAGGATCTGCAGCTCGCTATCTTTAAGAATCTAGGGGAGATTCGGGCGGTGTCACGAGAGCACGACGGCACCTATGTGCATCGTCTCTTACGCCCCGCGAAGGGCTGGCCCAGCATCGATACGGTCGCGGCCGTGTTTTCCCGAGACACTGAGCGGAAGCTTCGTAAGCTGCTTCTGGATAACTTGACTCCGCTGTTGGACAAGTTCTTACCCGATTCGCGGACCGGTAGTGCTGGGAGGATCACCTTCAAACAGGCCGACTACAAGTTTACCGAGGAGTACCTGGCAGCACACGCCCACATCCTGAAGATACCCTACGTCCGGGAGAAAATATCGTGAAAAAGCTCTCTACTCTTTTAGAGAAACTGGAGGAGGTTTGCATTGAGGAGGGCTACCGATCTATCAGCGTTACACTCAAGGTAGATCCCGCGAACCCGATGCCATACACCTTCAACAAGCGGCATCGGCTGAGACTACCCAGCAAGCACTGGTTCCCACTTCACGCCCCACCGGACTTCTTGTCTCGCCTCTCTACCCTGGCGAAGAAGAACAAGATTCGTCCAGGTCTAGACGACTTCGGTGTCTTTAGTGAGCTACTGCACAAGTACGGCGAAACCAGACTTCCGGACGACGGAGACACAAAGGTTTATCGAGATCACCGTAACCTCCTGGCGCATTGGCTGAAGATCCCAGTGGCAGACCTCGACAAGTACCAAACCTTCTAACGCGCAAGGTGTTGACAATGCAGAACGCAGATGGTACATTCACCTTAGACTTGTACCCAGAGATAGACGACAGTCATTTGTTCTCTCCAGCTTCGTTGGAGAAGCGGGGGATCGTTGTCGATCAAGCCTACCGGGACGAGTTCGAGGCGATGAAGAAGCTCTCACAGGGGGATTTGTCTGATGTGCCTACAACGCCTGCTCCACCAACCAAGTAACTTACCCCGATGAGTGACGAGTCCGTCCAGGCGCTCCTAAAAGAGCTGGGGGTGGATCCCTACAAGAGCTACCGGAGTGGGGATCACATTCAGGTGTGCTGCCCTTTAGCGCCTTGGACACACCCGAAAGGGCGGGACAGTCGGCCCTCGATGGGGATCTGGCTGCAGGGGGGAAAGGTTACCGCCCACTGCTTTTCATGCCAGCATCGCTCCTCGATTGCGGGGTTGGCCTGGAGATACTCCTCACTCTCCGGGGTGGTGCTTGATCCCTTCCTGATAGATGCAGCCTCGTCTGCGCCGCGTACCTTGCCGAATGCGAGAGTCCTGAAGCGGCAGGAGCGTCGGACACGGCAGGAACATCAGGCGGCAGGGCCTCAGGAGGTGGCGGGGATTTGGTTTACGCCCGACGCCCTCTACGGGGTGGACCTCTCTAAAGTGCAAGAGTACCCAGAGACGCTGTTAGACCCTTTCTGTGAAATGGCAGACGACGGGTATGCGTACTTGACCAGCGGGAAGCGGGGGCTTATACCCGCTGCGATCAGCACTTGGGAGCTGGGCTGGGACTACGCTACCGGTCGAATCGTGATACCCATTCGAGACTGTAAAGGCAGGTTGGTGGGTTATTCACGGAAAGACCCATACCCTAACAGCTCATTCCCCTGGTGGCACTCGAAGGACTTCCAGAAGAAGTTTTATTTGTACGGAGAGCACAAGATCGAGCCAAAGAACCGGAGCGCGATTCTGGTCGAGGGCTTCTTCGATGTCATCTATTTGTGGCAGTGCGGCTACGTCAATGTGCTGGCGGTGATGGGGACTACCTTGAACGAGCCACAGAAGGAGAAGCTATGTCGCTACTTCGATCATGTGACGATCGCGCTCGACGCCGACAAAGCTGGAGAGCTGGGTGCGGACAAGATCGAGGCGATGTTGGCCTACCGGGTTGCGACCAAGCGTCTACGGTTGCCTGAAGGTCTGGACCCCGACCAACTACGAGATCGCGTGGAGCGAGAAAAGCTCTTTGGCCCCCCACAAAGAGCTTGCTTGACACCCGATAGGACACATAGTATAAACGACACGCTCAAGGGAGATAACCCCGACTCTGGAGCGGTACGTAATGGGGTTGGTGATGTTGAGCGCCCTGAGGGCCTCATAACAGAAAGTGAGTTTACGATGACGTGGACACCGAGCGAAGGAAAGCGACCCACCCCCAAGACCTACACGGGAGGGCCACACAAGAACTTCAAGCCAGGAGACATCCCTCTCTGGATCTGGGAGAGGGATCCGTTTCAGTTCAAGATCCCTGTGGCGGCAGACAACGAGACCCCTGAGGTGAGGGACATCATCTTCATTGATCGCGCCTGCGCTGGCGTGTACCAGCACCAGGGGACGCTCCTGAAGCAGAAGCTGAACGGGGAGTCGTTCAAGCGCTTCTCAGCTCTGCTGACCTGTCAGTCCGAGGCAGGGATCCCAGAGGGTGATCGGGTCTGTTGCAAGGAGTCCGGGAAGAAGCCCAACAACGAGAAGGCGATGGACGAGCTGAAGAACAAGTCGTGGTACGGGTACTACACCGCGACCTGTCTGCAGCCGATGGTGATTGGCGATAAGGTCTACACGCTGGAGCCTGTGTTTTTGGCGGCGACGCCGAAGTCGGACATCCTCCTCGAAGACGCCCGCAAGGACGCCGGGGATCGTTTCGAGGGTCATCGCTGGGTGGCGAAGCGCTTCGCCGACAAGCAGAGCCCAACGATCGGCTCGAAGTTCGTGATCGGGAAGCCGGTCGCGATGGACAAGCTTTTCACGAAAATGACCTGGGCTGGCTTTCCCCTGAGCGCGCTCTGGGATGTCGCGGAGGCACACCCGGAGCACATGGAGGGGTTGATGAACCTCTTCAACGTCAAGAAGAACGAGGACGGCTCCTTGGTCCGGATGCCACCTGCCTTCAACTACGCGCACTTGCTGCGTCCTCTCCCTGGGGAGGAGATCGAGCAGATCTTAGGGCTCAAGCCCTTCCCCTCGAAGAACCCATCGAAGCCCGCGTCGGCGCGTCCGGCGACGAAGGTCTCGACGACTGACTTCGACCTGGACATCGACGAGCCGGGTGCTGACAAAGACACGGTTCCTACCGAGAGGGCAACGGTTTCTCCTACAGAGGCCGCTGCCGCTTTAGAGGAAGAGGACGACATCCCTTTTTGATCGTAAGGTACTAGAATAACATGAGAATAAGGTCAATCTCTATTTCGCTAAGTAGCCCTAAGATGACGGTCAATGTAGACCACGTTGACGCGGGGCCGGTGTCTGTTCCTATCGAATGGAGCGACGCCACGGGAGCCCTTCCTCCCGCTTGGTTCGCCCACCTACAGGTCGTCCTGGCCGAGCCTGCGACTACCCCCGTCCCCTAGCCTTAACACCTTCGCCTCTTATTTTCTTCACCTACGTTGACAATACACCAACACTTAGTATACTATCCTTGTATACGTGGGAGGGTCGGGACAGGGAAGTGTGTTTTATGACAGCAGCACTAACACCGGAGCGTCAAGAGTATCACCGGATCCGGTACATCAAGAACAAGCAGGAGATCTCGGAGGCGAGAAAGACAAAGTACAGGACAGAGCCTGAATACCGGGCGACGATCGCAGCTCGGAACCGGAAGTCTCGGCAGGCGCTGGCAAGCTCTGCGCGGATCCGGCAGGCGAAGCTGGAGACGCAGTACATCGGGAACTACCGAGGCTACGAGGAGAACGGCGTCGCTTACTTCACGATAGGGGCCTTCGCCGAGGGTCTTAACTGCTCGGAGGAGACAATTCGAGACTGGGAGGAGAAGGGCGTGATTCCTCCCTGTGAGCACCGCAGCGACAAGGGAGACCGACTCTACACCAAGGCCAGCTTACTAGGTACTTTGGATGTTTTGGTGCAGCGCGGTCGTGTAGTCGGGGTGGAGTCGCAGGGAGGGCAGCGAGTCTTTGTGCTCGCGCACCCACAGCCTCCAAGGTCGGCCAGGGAGTCCACGATTCGTCTGACAACAGGCGATCTCGTGAAGGTGCCGCTCTACCGAGTAGGGGTGCTGGCTAAGCGTCTGGGCTACGCGGTGAGCACGATCGTCGCCTGGGAGCATGATGGTCTTCTGCCGGAGACCCCGTTTCGGACGATCTTCCGGAGTTCGCTGACGCCGGAGGGAACCAAGCCTGGGACTAGGTTTTACACAGAGGGGATGATCGCCGCTTGTCTCCGAGTCCTGCATGGGTATCGGACCGCACCGTCAGACGCGCAGTGGGTCACGATTAAGGCAAATCTCATCTCTGCGTGGAGTGTGTTAGGTGTGTACGGTGAGGGCGCGGCCCTCGTAACATAGGTAGCTTATGTCAAAAGGTAAGAACAGTAACAGCGTAGACGCAAAGTCAGGCTTGTCCCTCGACGAGTTCGAATTGGATCTGTCCAAAGTGGCGGTTGTTGAGGACGTCGAAGAGGAAGAGGAGGGGGGCGTCGAGGACGAAGACGAGACATCGGCGCAGTTGATAGCTCCGACGACAGCGTCAGTGCTACCTACCGTTTCACAGAAAATAGAGAAGGCGAAGAAGCCCAAGAAGAAGCTCGATGTCGAGATCGTTCCCGGCGGAAACGAGGATCGGTTTAAGCGATTACTCACGAGTCAGACCGTCACAAATCTGGTTAAGCAGTACGGGAAGCTAGCTGTAGTCTCCGCAGCGCAGCTTGATCTCATCAAGCCTCCTGTACTACCTTTTGGGATCTTCCCGCTAGATTATGCCGTAGGTGGAGGCGTGCCTTGGGGACACGTCGTGGCGCTGTTTGGTCCCCAGCACGGGGGCAAGACCACGATCGCGACCAAGCTCTTGGTGCAAGCGCAGAACACCTGCGTTTCATGTTATTCCCAGATCAGCAAGGTGACCGGCACCTGTGCCTTGGACTGCGGGAAGATGAACATGGCGGTCTGCTGTGTGGTCGATGTCGAGGGTACCTTTAACCTCGATTGGACTCGCACCTTGGGAGGAGATCTGTCTCGGCTACTGCTTTCTAAACCCTCCGTAGGGGAGGAGTCGGTAGACATCATTGAGGCACTCTTGCGCTCGGGGGATGTAGACTTCTTGGTGTTAGACTCCATTGCCTTCATGACTCCGGAGAAGACGCTAGAGAACGCCTCCGGGGTGTCAGATATGGGGGTGCAGTCCCGGATGTTGAATCAGGGTTTTCGGAAGTTCCGCGCTGCGATTGCGGAGCGGGCAAAACACGATCACTTCCCCATCCTCGTCTTTACGAACCACATTTACCAAGCAGTCGGCGTGATCTTCGGGAGCCCAGAGCGCGTGCAGGGCGGGAACAAGCTTCGATACATCACATCAGTGGAGATTCGGCTGCAGGGCAAGGTGAAAGAAGACACCGATACTGAGGACGTGATGCACATCCAGATCGACTTCAAGGTGGAGAAGAACAAGTGGGCGCCCCGGGCCAAGAAGGGGGAGCTAACGATGCTCCTCGCGAACGTGGGGAACCATAAGGTCGGGGAGACCTTCGACGAGCCCTACATTCGACAGCAGGCTGAGCATCACGGGCTGATGAAGAAGGGCATTGGGGGCAAGTACTGGCTTCTGGACCAGGGTTTCGCTACCTACAAAGAGATGGACTATGCCTTAGCGATCGATCACGAGTATCGCGCTCGGGTGGTAGCCAAGCTCATTGAAGAGGGCGGGAAGCTCCACCTGCTGTGAGACACCCCAAGAGCGTACAGGTCCGGGAGTCTCGGGCGCACGAGAACAGGATTGCGGCTTTGGTCGCAGGCCGACGTCTACCTGCGTCCGGGGCGTTAGCCTGGGGTACGTTCGCGAAAGGGGTGACAGCGGGGGGCGATGTCTCTTCCCCGACGTTCCATATCGAGCACAAGTTTACCCGTAACAACAAGCTGGTGGTACAGCGGGAGTGGTTACAGAAGGTGAGCTACGGCGCAGATCGCGTTTCTAAGTTCCCTGCGCTGGTCCTGACCTTCGTTACGGATCAAGTGGACAACGTTGTCCACCAGTCCGCAATCGACAAGCTTTTCATCCCCGAGGGGGTAACGGGGAAGGTCTGTCATCGATTAGCTCCTCCCTGGAACGCCTTTCAAGAAGCACAGACTCGTATACCGACGATTGAAACGGACGCAGCATCTACCCAGATCTCTAAGGACGCTGGGATTATCCGGTACGTGTTTTCCTTTTCGGATGTTGTGGGTCGGGTTCAAACGATGGCGTGGTTTTTGGTTCCGTTCCAGATTTGGATCCCGGCCCTGCGGGGGGAAGCATGATCCTGATACCTGCCTGGGAACTCCGGCCACTACCCAAGCCGTTGCTTGGATCACGGTGTACGTTCTGCTCCCAGCCCCAGGCGGTGTGGTTCTACTTCGCTACGGCCACAGGGACAGGGGAGCCGCTCTGTTCGTTCTGCTTCCTGGCCCAGCGGAAGATCTGCACCGCAGAGCGGGAGGCAAAGATCTGGCAGCGGTTGGAGAGGCTGCGAGAAGCGACGATGGATCCGCTCACCTGGAAGGATCGGGTGCTGGCGGATCTGCGGGTGCTAAACCTGTTGCTGGGTAGGGTGGTGTTGGAAGATCGCCTGGAGTGGATGCACCGAGCTACCCGGGAGGGGCTGTGAGCGGGAACGAGTCTAAAAAAGACAGGTGGCTGCGAGAGACTCTTTCCGCAGAGGCTGCGTCGAAGGGCCACAAGCCTAACGAGTGGTGCTCTTACTGCGGTCGTAGGATTACAGGGGTCTGGGAGTACTACAACCTAGCAAGGTGGCATCCTGACTGTAACAAGCTGGCGAACAACCCGCAGCGCCGTCAGTGGCAGAAGGAACGTAAGACATAACAACAGCGAGGGTCTCGCTGGGCGTGGGACAAACGCGCGGAGTCCTGACAAACACAGAGGAGGGCTGTCCTATTCGGGTACAGAGGTTCCTCTGTGTGCGCGGGGACAGACCCTGATGCTTGGATCGACTAAGGAGGTAGACGCTACATGATATTTTTAGGGATCGATCCTGGCTTGGCGAATATGGGCTTGGCTGTGGTGCGGCGAGAGAAGCAGGACAGCATCTGGACGCAGGAGGTCAAGTATCTGGAGCAGATACTATACCTTGGGGTGTTCTCTACGGAGAAGGACGCGGAGAAGGTGACCTCTGTATCGGAGGCGAACGTGGTGCGATCTCGGAAGCTCTACACGTACCTGAGCACCCTGATCTCCTCTCAGCGGGAGGCTGTGCAGGTGATCTGCGCGGAGTCGATGTCCTTCCCTCCGAACGCGGCTTCAGCGGCGAAGATAGCGATGTGCTGGGGCGTGCTATCAGCGGTTGCGGAGAGATGTCGTCTTCCTATTTTACAGATCACGCCAAAAGCGTTAAAGAAGGAGGTGGGAGGGCGTAAAGATCTATCCAAGAAAGAGGTGGAGCTGGCGTTACGGAAGCGATTTCCAGACCAAAATCTGGAGCCGCTGCTGACCGGCATCACTCGCTCAAAGTACGAGCACTGCTTTGACGCCTTGGGAACGATCGTTGCCTCCTTCAACCACGAGTATCTGCTCCTACTAGAGCAGTCTCACTGATAACCACACACTACTGGAGGCCCGTATGACGTCTACCCCACTCAAGCTTGTGTCGAACTCATCTGAACTCTCACAGAACACCCCTGCGTGGTGGGAGGCCGTCCGCTCCGATGCTCGCCAGTGCGCGTCCCGTATTCAAAAGTCATTCTGGGACCTGGGTAAGATGCTCTACAACATCCACAACGCTAAAGACCCAAGCGACCCGAAGACGCCTGTTTTTATCGCCTGGGGCTTCCCCGACTTCTACACCTACGTGGAGGAGGAGCTGAAGATCCCGGAGAAGACCGCCCAGCGGATGCAGCGCCTCTATTTCAGGCTCAACTTTGACCTGAGTGACGCCCCTCCGGAGTCCAAGGAGGCTTTCTTGGCGTTGGGCTTCTCCAAGGTGACGCTGCTGCTCGAAGTGGTGACCTTGAAAGATCTCGACGCCTGGGTGAAGGAGGCCGCTTCGTGTTCTTGTTCAGCGCTTCGTGTGAAGCTCGAGCAGGCCAAGAAAGCGCACTTCTTACAGCAGCAGGCCCAGTTGATGCGAACCGACGAGGCTCCGGTGGATCCTTTCTCTGAGCCTGCGCCTGTGCCAGTGAACAAGTCACAAGCCAAGACTCCACGGGGTTCGTCTGCTCCCCGAGAGATCCCATCCCTGGCTCCGGTGGAGGCTGCTGGGGCTGGCTACGTACCCACCGAGGAGAAGAAGTTCAAGACCTTCGCGCTCTACCCAGAGCAGTTAGAATCAGTGGAGGCCGCGCTCGAAGCCTCGATGCAGATCTCGCACTCGGTTCACTCCTCCTACAATCTGTCCCTGATTTGTGACGATTTCCTGATGACCAATCGCCTGGGTCAACCAGGGGATCTTCGGATCATGCTGCACTACCTGGCGAGGATGGAGCGGCACTTGGGGGTGAGGCTGGTGGCGGTCGATGCGAACACCAGCGAGGTGCTGTACGGGCTGCAGGCGTTGATGGACTCGGTTTGTTTGATGGAGAAGCTAGCAGCGGCGCAAGAAGTTGCAGAATAGAGGTTAAGATGGCAGGAGAGGCACAACGATTTACGATGTTACTGACGCCGGATCGAATCCACGACGAGCTGGAGTTGATCATCAAGCAGCTCACCGAGTTGAAGCTGCGCCTAAACAAGCAGCCGTTCCCTGGAGTGGATCAGGACGCACCTTCAGCGGCGTTTCAACAAGCAGTGACCTACGTCGCAGGGGAACTCTCCTACTGTGGGGAGAAGATCCAGAACTTGGCTCGTCACGTCTCCGGAGACATCGGATGAGCCAGCACCACTACCCGCTTCGCTACCTTCCGGTGTCGTCTCTGTTTCCGACGCCCTCCAATTTCAATGAAATGGACAATGTCACCTTCGAGCGGCTGGTGAACGAGGTGGCGCAGGGGGGTGTGATCGAGACCTTGACGGTGGTCCCAGTCGAGGGGGTGTCAGATCTCTACCAGATTGTGGGGGGAGAGCATCGCTGGAAGGCTGCGAAGGCAGCGGGCGAGACGGACGTGCCCTGTCTGATCTTGGAGGGGCAGCGATGGAAGGACAAGGATCTACAAGAATTTACGATGGCACGGCTGAACCAGATCAAGGGGAAGCCGAACCAAGACAAGTTCTTGAAGCTCTACGACCGAGTCGCTGCGAAGTATGGCGAGACGGCAGTGCAGGATCTACTTGGATTCATGGACCGAAAGGTTTTCATGGATTTGGTACGCCAGACCAAGAAGACCTTGAAGGAGACCTTTCCGAAGGAGCTGCACGACAAGATCGAGGAGGAGCTGAAGTACGCCCAGACAGCGGACGACCTCGCGGCCATCGTACAAAAGCTGATGGATGGCTACGGCGAGACGATGGACTACTCCTTCATGGTCTTCACACACGGCCATCAGGACCACGTCTACGTACAGATGGATCGACGGATGAAGCGGGTGATGGACAACGTCATGGCCCACTGCAAGGCAGAAGGTGTCGGGATCAACGACATCCTGGCCCCAGCGGTAGAGTGGGCGCTCCGTAAGAACAAGATCAAACCCCCCGACGACTAGGGATCTAAAAGATGGCATTTACCATATCGTATGAGCTGGTCACCACCGAGGAGCAGCTCAAGGCTGTGTCGAACCTTGTCTCGGCCTCTACCCAGAGCGAGGTTATTGCGCTCGACTTGGAGACGCAGGGCTTTGATCCCTACGGGGGTCGAATCCGGATCATCTCTTTGAACGTCAAGGGGAAGGTCTACGTGATCGACCTCTTTCGGGTAGGGACGATCTCTCCGCTTGATAAGGCGCTTTGGGCGTACAGGGGGGTAACGACCGGCCAAAACTTGGTCTTCGATCAAAAGTGGCTCTGGCTACACCATCGTATCCGGATCAAAAAACCCTTCGACACCTACCGAGCCTCGAACCTTATCTACAACGGGCTGACGGAGGAGGCGACGGGGCGACCTTATGGTCACAATCTGTACGACATCTACTGGCGGGAGCTACGGGAGCGTCCAATCGCACAGGAGCTGGGGGCGACCGACTGGGGTCTGGTGCTGAACCTCTCCAAGGAGCACTACGACTACGCAGCCGAGGACGTGACCCTGCTACCAAGGCTTCGACAGGTGCTTCTGACAAAACTCGTTAACATGAAATTGCAGCGGGTGGCTAAGATCGAGTTCGACGTGATCTTCGCCGAGGCCCGGATGGAGCTGAAGGGCTTTCCTCTGGATCGGGAGGCCTGGTTAAAGCTGGCAGCGGAGAACCTGAAGAAGGAGCGGGCACTCCGGGTGAAGCTCTTAAGTCTTCTACCCAACCCGATCTCGCAGTTAACGCTTCTGACTCCAGAACAGCTCGAGCCTCCTCTACTAGACGTGGACTTGAGCCAGTACGATCCTGAGGACGACGCCAACTATATTGAGTGGCTGACGAGGAAGCGGCCCAAGGCCGTGATCAACAAGGCGAAGGGTCAACTCTTCAACGTGGACTCAAGTGCTCAGATTCTGAAGTCGCTTCAGATGCTGAACCTGCGCGTCATTGAGAACGGGAAAGCGGTGGTGATACAGGACACCAACGAGCTGACACTGGCGCAGTTCGCAAAGAAGGTGCCCGTAGTGAAGATGTTATTGGAGCATCGGGCCGTCGCGACGCAGATTAAGATGTTTGGGGCACCATTTATCAGTTATGTGAATAAGCACACGGGTCGTATTCACGGGAGGTATTATCCATTTACCGGAACAGGCCGGTATGCGATGCGTACTCCGAACTGTCAACAAATACCAAAGGATAAGGCGTTTAGACGGTGCTTTAAGCCAAAGGTCCCGAAACGCTTTCATATTGCAGATTTTAGTCAGGTAGAATTACGTATTATGGCGCAGCTTTCTAAGGATCCTGTGCTAATAGATGCGTACAAGAACGACATAGATATTCATAGACTTACTGCCAGTATTATTTATGACTGTCCGATAGAAAATATAAAGAAAGGATCACCGGAAAGAGACGCAGCCAAACCAACTAACTTCGGGTTCATATATGGCCTTATGCCCCCCACATTTGTTTTGTACGCTTTAGCTCAATATGGCGTAGAAATGACGTTGGAGCAAGCGAAAACATTTAGGGATCGCTTCTTCGGTAGGTATCAGGGAGTAGCGGAGTGGCAGCGGCGTCAGCTTAAGTTGGCGAGTGAGTCTGGGTTGTTGCGAACACTCTCCGGAAGAATTCGATACCTACCCGAGACCGCGCACAACGAATGGTTTAACACGCCAGACCAGTCCGTGGGTGCAGACGCCTTGAAGATCGCGATGGCCCGGATCACCGACCACTTGGATGAGCTAGGAGGGGGCGCGGACCTCGTACACGTCGTTCATGACGAGACGATCGTAGAAGTTGACGAAAATGAGGAGTTGATACAGAATGTGGATAAGATTGTGGTCATGGACTTGGAAGAAGCCTTGGCCGAGTTCGTGACGGTGGTTCCTGCAGTCGCTGAAGCGAAGGTAGGGACTACCTGGGCAGATAAGTGACGATGGCGAAAGCTTCAGGACCAGAGGGTCCAAAACCTCCCAAACCCCCTCCCAAGAAGGTTCCTATGGCAAAGGTCGTTCCTATTTCTGCACAGGCTGAAGCTGAGAATCACCGGCAGCGCCAAGGGCGTCAACGAGAGGATGACAAGGTAGCGGTAGCTCTCGAATGCTTGGGGAAGCTGTCTTGTTTCACAGAAGTGCAGCGGAGACTTGTGCAGGGGGAGTCGATACGAAAGCTTGCGAATTACATTCAGCAGGACAAGTGCGAACTTCTACATTTGACCCGTCTTCGTGTCGAGAAGTACCTGACGGCCTACCAATCTTCATTGTCTCCCGCCGAGAAGTTAGGCGCGATCGATTCTTTGCAGGTTGCAGAGGCGAAGCTCGTGATCGCCAAAGGGCTTGAGGCCTGTGAGTATTTGCAAGAGCTGGCGATGACCCAGCGGAACCGCATCAAGGAGATGCGCGAGATCGAGAAGCGCACGAAGCTGCCTCTACAGATGTTGGGGAAGGAGATCATCGTTGGGCGGGACATCGTGCTGTCCTACGTGGAGGTCGCGCAGCAGCTTGGGCTCTTGGCCCCCAAGAAGCTGGGCGAGTTGGACGTGGCGGTGTCCGCGTCTGTGGGCTCTCGATACGGGGCACAGGTCGCCAGCGTCGCCGAGGATCCGCTTCGTCGCCGTCGTGTCTTGGGCATGGTGCAGGAGTTGTTGTCCGTCGATAACATCCCCGCAGCGGTGTCGGAGGCGTTGGGTATCGGGGAGATTCTACCCGCCCGTAGCACCGTAGTAGATGTGCATGATAACGGGGACGACGCCGATGAAGACGACTCATAAGGGAGGGTGCTGCTTTGATAGTTCAACATGACGGTAGAAGTCGAACGGTACGGACGCGAAAAGAGATCGAGCAACGCATCAAGGCTGAGTTAGATGCCGCTACCCCTGCTGAACGAGAAACCTTATCTCAACTCATCGAAGGTATTTTAGCGGAGCCTGTCGCACCAGGACAGCCGCCACCTGAGTCTCTCTACGAGAAGTTGATGGACCTGGAATATCATACCAGGCCAGTGGACATCGAGACCTTCTGCAAAGATCCGTACTATTTAGGTGAGACTTGCGCGAACACCTACCCGGTCTGGCTCGAAGACATGAAGGAGTTGTTCAACGGGGGGTATCGGGAGCTGGTGCTAACTGGATCCATTGGCGTGGGTAAGAGCTTTGTCGCCTCTATTGTTTGTCTGTACGTCCTCTACGAGATCTCTTGTATGCGGGATCCCCATCGAAGCTTTGGCCTCTCTCCGGGATCAGACATCTCTGCGGTGGTATTCTCTGTGACTGAGGATCTTGCGATTAAGGTCATCTTTGAAAACGTAGCTACGAAGGTCGCGGCCAGTCGATACTTTCAAGAGAAGTTCTACCCCAATGTTTTAAAGAAAGAAGTGCGGTTCCCGAATAACGTACGTATAGCACCAAAGGCAGCGAACGATACATCGGCACTTGGAATGAACGTCATTATGGCGATCATTGACGAGAGCAACTTTTTAAATCGTTCTAAGAGACGTAAAATAGTAGATCCCTCTCAGGGTGGCGTCGATCGCGCCGAGGTAATTTACAACTCTCTCAAGCGTCGTATGATTTCGCGTTATCAACAGCGGGGTCGTCTTC
>Ga0315284_10004723_pt1 | contig 19355 bp, 21 predicted proteins | sample YL17G09_16_MG_FD_203696 | JGI IMG/M metagenome (GOLD analysis project Ga0315284, IMG submission 203696) | Sediment microbial communities from Yellowstone Lake, YNP, Wyoming, USA - YL17G09_16 | ecosystem: Environmental > Aquatic > Freshwater > Lake > Sediment | place: USA: Wyoming | collected... | reverse complement strand
AGTGTCGATGAGTTTCCGGATGATGAACTCCAGACTTTGGAGCGCCAGCTTTTAGGATTTTCGCTTTCTGCCAAACCTATAAACGAAATTATCGGTCCTCTAGAATATCAGTCAACTCATAAAATTTATGAGATTTCAGCCGAGGAGGGGTACCCCGATATGGTGAAGGTGGCGGGTGTTTTAACCGAAGTGCGCGTAATAGTAACCAAGAAATCCGGCGCAGAAATGGCTTTTGCCAAGGCAAATGACGGAACGGGCGTCATTGATCTTGTCGTTTTCCCGAAAATCTTTAAAGAAACGCGCGACTTTTGGATAGAAGGCCAACCCCTACTCATTACCGGCAAGGTTGATATTCGGGAGGACACCCCGAATATTTTGGTGGGATCTATTGCAACCATGGCCAGCTTGGAAGAAAAGAAGGACCGTGAAGTTTTTGTCAAAATCCCAAAAGATACGGACCCCGGAACCTTAAGGAAGCTTAAGGAACTGTTTACAAATAATCTTGGTGATCAAACAGCTTTCCTGGTGTTTGAACATGCAAAACGCGTCCGCCTTCCTTTCAAAATAGCCTGGAATGAGACATTAGCCAAGGCTATTGCCGAGACTCTTAATCCAACGTATAATAACTGACCATGGCTCTAAAAATAAAATACAAGGAAGTTGAATTTGGTGTAGGGGATAAAATCCGTGTCGTCCAGAAGATAGCTGAGGCAGATGGTAAATCCCGTGAGTCTATTTTTGAGGGAATGGTTATTGGAATCAAAGGCCGTTCTCCGGGTAAAACTTTTACTGTCAGACGGATTGCCGAAGGTGGAATCGGAGTTGAGCGGATTTTTCCCCTAGAGCTTCCGTCTCTTGAGAGAATTGTGGTAGTAAAACAGGGTACTTCTGGAGTCAAACGTGCCAAGCTTTATTACACCAGAAAAAAGTCTCCGACAGAAGTGGAAATGATTTTTAAAAAAGCAGCGATTAGAATGAAGAGTGGAGAAAAAAAAGAGAACAAGTCTTCTCGGAAAACTGGCTGAAGATTTCGCGGTAAAACTTCTTTCGGGCAAGGGTTACAAAGTGATTGACAGAAATTTCAGAAGCAAACTTGGTGAAATTGACATCATTGCACTTAAGGACAATGCCTTGGTGTTTATTGAGGTTAAAGCCAGGTGGAGCAACAAGTTCGGATCTCCGGAGGAAGCCGTTACTCCCTCTAAACTTTGGAAAATTAGGCGTACCGGTGAGTATTATTCCCTTTTGCATCCATGTTTACCCAAGAAACTGGAAATTGAGGTTGTGGCACTGGAAATTGAAGAGGGACGGGTGACTTCAAACAGAATAATACGTGTCGACTAAGTATTCTAGAATTATGTTTAGTTTCTTCTATATCTCTTGACAATTCTACAAGAATTGGTAATATTGGCTTCTATTCGTTATGAACAATTGTTCTTTTACTTTTCGCACGCGGGTTTAGTGTAACGGCAGCACGTCTCATTTCGGGTGAGAATGTTGAGGTTCAATTCCTCAGACCTGCTTTAGTGGACTAAAGGACTCAATGGTGTGTTTATTCAATATCGGTCCTTTCGGTCCACTATTTCCCCCGAGAATTCAACTATAGGTTGAAGGTCGAGGCGTCTTGGGGATGTGAGTGTCATGGGCACGGCAGATCAAAGATGATGCGATCTGATAAGCGAAAGCTTGGCATTCCAAACGCTGTTTGGTTTGTAAGGTGTTTGTGACACTCTTAGGTCTACGGGCGGGGTTCTTGCTATCAGGTCAGATGCAATCGCATCAAAAAAAAGACTTGATAGAAAAGAATTCCCGCCCGTGTTCGTTTCAATCGGGTATATAATGTGAATTATGCTGATACTTGGTATTGACCCCGGTACCGCCACAACGGGATACGGACTGGTCCGGCTTAACGGCAAGGGAAATGAGGTAGTAACCTGGGGATTAATCGAAACAGCCAAAGACGGCCTAAAGGAAAACCGCTTAGATTATATTTACGAAGAAACTTCAAAATTGCTTCTTAAACACAAACCCGATATATTTGCTATTGAGAAAATCTTTTTTGCCTCAAACGCAAAAACAGTAATAGCTGTCGGGCAGGCTCAAGGCGTGTTACTTTTGGCGGCAAGCAAGGCCGGAGTAGAAGTAGCAGAGTATGCTCCCGGTACGATTAAAAAGATGATTACCGGTTCAGGTCGTGCCAATAAAAAAGACGTGCAAAAGCATATAAGGAAAATTTTGGGCAATCGGGTAAAAAGTGAAAACCACAAAAAGACACATTTTGATAATGCGGCTGATGCGCTGGCGATAGCACTGACCCATGCATTCAAAATCGGAGAAGGCGTACGGCCTGTAGAGTCTGTGGCCCGAAGGGGGGTGATTAAAGTTGTTTAAAATAGGAACGGTTTCACACTTTTATGACAAAATCGGGGTAGCAATAGTGGAATTAGGCGGAACATTAAGCGTTGGAGACAAAATAAAATTCTCACGAGGAGGAGAGGATTTATTTGAACAAACAGTCGACTCAATTCAAATCGAACATGAGAAAGTTGAATCTGCGGGTAAAGGGAAAGTTATCGGTCTTAAGACAGATGAAGTGGTAAAAGTTGGAGCTGATGTTTACAAGCTCGGTTAATCCATTAAGAAAAAAGAACTTGTGGTATGCTTCTTTCTATGAGTGGGGGTATTAAAAAGTTTGGTTGGGAAGCGGCACCGGACATAAAAGCCCGCGCATTGAAGTTGGTAAAGACGCTTAAAATAGACACGATACTCTTTGAACGCTTGTTCTTCTTCCGCTCGCATGGTTCAAAATCCCGCGCCTATGCCCGCGCATGGGGGTTACCAAAAATTTGGCAAGATGCGCTTGGTGTTAAGCCTGCCTACATTATTGAAGTGATTTCTCACCATTTTGATAAATTAGATCTTCGGAATCGGGATAAAGTGCTTTTACATGAACTGAGCCATATCCCAAAGAACTTTTCGGGTGCGCTGATCCCCCACACAAGACGAAGGAGAGGCAGCTTTCACAATAAATTGGAGGAGCTTATAAATAGGTATTTTAATAATTTCAAATAAACATATTTGATATGAAAATTATTGTTCTACACGGAGGAAACAGTCAAAAAAGTTATGAGAGGTTAAGGAAATTCGTCGACACAGCAAAATCTAGATCATGGGAAATAACCTGCCTTGACGAATCAAGCCTAAGTTTACGGGAAACACTCTCCGGAGTTTCACTTTTTAGGAAGGAACGGTTCTTTATACTCCGCAACTATCTGAAATTAACAAAAAACGAAATAACCTGGATTAATAAGAGTTTGTCGAAACTTCCTGGAAATCTAATTATTTATCACGAGAGCACCCTGCCCGTAGCATTTTTGAAAATCCTTCCGAAAGACACAAAGACAGAAGAATTTAAATTGGCAAAAATAATTTGGACTTTTTTGGATAATTTATTCCCAGGCAACACCGAAAGAGTTATCCTCAAACTACACGAGGTAATTAAAACCGAACCTCCCGAGTTTGTTTTTTCCGTTATTGCAAAACATTTCCGCGATCTTTACTGGGCAAAGATAGATGCTTCACAAATCCCATACCAGCCTTGGAGAATTTCTAAATTTAAATCACAGTCATCAAAATTTAGCGAAGAACTACTCAAGGAAATAATCGAAAACTTAGCCCGAATAGACATTGAGGTAAAGACTTCCAAAGCCGATTTGGTTTCATCTCTTGACCTTCTTATCATAAAAAAACTAAAATAGATCAAAGTGGAACCGCTAAGCGAGTTAACGAAAGAGGATATAAAAAACATTAAGCTTATTTGTTTTGACGTTGACGGAGTTACGATAAAAAAAGGAACCTTTATCAGGGAAAAGGAAACTTCAAATACGGAAACTCTGACAATCAAAACTCAACGGTTGTCGGACGAGGTTAAGAACATTCTTCTTGAATTGAGAAAACATTTCTTTATTGCTATTAATAGCGGTCGAAGCACGATTTACCTTAAAGATATTTTTAACGACCTTCTCTGGGACAATATGGCCTTAATAGGAGAAGTGGGAATCTTCTCGCTTCTTAACGGAGAGGTTGTCCAGCATGAAAAGTTTGAACAAAAGACCCTGGTCAAAATGAGGGATATTAGGCGCGAACTGGAAAAATATGTCGACAAAACCCGAATAGCGGAGGCGTTTGAACCTAAGCAGTTCTTGATTACAATACACACAAGAAGCGAGGACAAAAATGTTTATGAAATTGTTGGAGCGGTTGATCGGGAAGGCGAATTTCAAGTAATCTGGAGCGGGGAAGCTTTTGACATACTTCCAAAGAGACTGAATAAAGGAACTGCTCTAAAAAATTTATGTAAACATCTTAATATTGATCTTAACGATACCATGGCAATCGGTAACGGTAATAACGATAGAGACATGACAGAAGCAGCAGGAATAGGCGTTACCACCGAACCCAACATTCTAAAAGCAGACTATTTCACTAAAGGGATCGGACACCTTGGAGGATTTGAACTGGCAGAAAAATTATTAGAGTTAAGAAAAACATGAAAGATACATCCAAATTCAGTCTCGACCCACATCAGCTAAAAGTTGAAAAGCCGTGGGGCTTTGAGTTGATTCTATCTTCAAAAGACTCAAGAGTTACAAGCAAAATATTGCATGTAAATAAAGGGGAAAGAATTAGCCTCCAATATCATTATGTTAAAGAAGAAATCTTAACTCTTTTGACCGGAGACGGAATACTTGAGTTGGAAGACTCTTCCGGAAAAATAAGGAAATTTAAGATGGAATTTAGAAAATCGTACGTTATAGTCCCCAACCAAATTCATCGAATTGGCGCAGGAGCGCAGGACTGTGAGATTATGGAAAGTTCAACACCGGAGGTGGGGAATACTGTCAGGCTTGAGGATGATTACAAAAGAACCACGGAAACGCCTGAATCCCGATCTAAAAGAACCTCGGGCGGAACCTATATGGGCTAGGGGTTCTCCACTTTACCTTTTTCCCTTTAGGCACTAACATAGTATTATCTATGACTGCCCAACCGATTGTAGTTAACTTCCGCGATATTGATAAACATGATACACCGCTTGTTGGAGGTAAGTCGGCCAACCTTGGTGAAATGGTCAAGGCAGGTTTCCCTGTACCAAACGGTTTCGCCATTACCATAAATGCTTACGACGCCTTTTTGCAGGAAAACGATATCGCAAGGAAAATTTACGACATCTTAAAAACCACCGATGTAAACGATCCTACGCAGTTGGGAGCGACCAGTAAACGTATCCAAAAGATGGTTAGTAACGGAAAGATTTCCGATGAAATTTCAAAGGAAGTTATTTCTGCCTATAAGAAGCTTTCTGGGTCTTTTAAACACGCCTTAGTTGCGGTCAGGTCTTCCGCAACTGCTGAAGACGCAGGAACAACTTCTTTTGCGGGGCAGCAGGCAAGCTTCCTAAACATTCAAGGTGAGGCAAACCTGCTTGTAAGTGTAAGGGAATGTTGGGCTTCTCTTTTTACTCCCCGTTCAATTTATTACCGCGTAGAAAACAAAATAAAGCACGAAAGGGTCAAAATTTCGGTCATTGTGATGAAAATGGTTCAATCGGGTGTTTCGGGGGTGATGTTTTCTATAGACCCTACAAATAATGATAAAGAGAGAATCATTATCGAGTCGGTTTGGGGTTTGGGGGAAATGATTGTTCAAGGCTCTGTTATCCCCGATAAATATGTTGTTCAGAAGGGAACCTTTGACATTCTTTCTAAGGAGGTATCCGACCAGGCGGTTCAACTAATAAAAGTTCATGGTAAAACAAAAGAGGTTGAGGTACCCAAGAATATTCGGGACAAACAAAAAATCACCGACGAGGAAATTGTTAAGCTGGCAAAAATATCGGCAAAACTGCAAGAGCATTATTATTTCCCCCAAGACACGGAATGGGCCAGGGAAAAAGGAAAACTTTATATAGTTCAGACGAGGCCCGTTACGACTATTGCGGAAACTACAAGGATTGAAAAATCCGACAAGGGGGAGTTCAAAATATCCCAAACACCTATTCTTACAGGAGCTCCGGCCTCTCCCGGAATAGGCACGGGACCTGTCAAAATCTTGAAAACCCCAAAGGAAATAGGAAAAATTGAAAAAGGGGACGTTTTGGTTGCCCCCATGACTTCACCTGACTACGTTCCTGCAATGAAAAAGGCTACTGCCATCGTAACAGACCAAGGGGGGCAAACTTCCCACGCCGCCATAGTTTCCAGAGAATTGGGAATCCCCTGCGTTGTCGGTACCAAACTCGCAACACAAAAACTTAAGGAAGGGGGCGTTGTCAGCGTTGATGGCTCAACAGGCCAAATATTTATGGGAGCATTGAATAAAATTACAAGGCTAGAAACGGAGAAGATTATGGAAAGTAAGAAGGACAGCAAAATCAAAACTGCTACTAAAATATATGTTAACTTGGGAGAGCCGGAACGTGCCAAGGAAATTGCGCGTCTTAATGTTGACGGAGTGGGACTACTCCGAGCCGAATTTATGATCGCCAACATCGGGATTCATCCCAAGGAGGCTATAAAAAACAAGGAGCAGGATAAATTTATTGATAAACTTGCCCGGGACCTTTTCATTTTTTGTAAGGAATTTAACCCCCGTCCTGTTACGTATAGGGCTACCGATTTTAAAACGAACGAATATAGAAGCTTACCCGGCGGAAAAGTGTGGGAACCCGTGGAGCCAAACCCGCTTCTCGGTTTTAGAGGTGCATACCGTTATGTAAATAACCCGGAAGTTTTTAATCTTGAACTTCAGGCTATTAAAAAGGTCCGGGAACGATATAATAACTTAAATCTGATGATACCTTTTGTCAGATCCCCCGAAGAGTTATCTAAAGTGCGAAGAATCGTGGCATCCACAGGGTTATTTGAAAATAATTCCTTTAAATTTTTAATGATGGTAGAAATTCCTGTTAATATTATTCAGATAGAAGATTTTATTAAGGTCGGTATAGACGGCGTATCTATCGGCAGTAACGATCTTACCATGCTTATTGAGGGCACAGATAGGGATAATGCCGAAGTTGCCGCCGAGTTTAACGAAATGTCACCGGCGGTACTCTGGGCTCTAAAACGTGTTATAACTAAATGTAACGAAGCCGGGGTAACAAGTTCCATTTGCGGACAGGCCCCGAGCGTGTACGAAGATTTGGTTAAAATGCTTGTCAGATGGGGAGTGACGAGCATTTCGGTTAATCCTGACGCCGTAGGGCGAGTGAGACAGGTGGCGGCGGAAGCCGAAAAAGATATATAAAAAAATATGGGCAAAATTACACATATTTGGGCCAGAGAAATTTTGGACTCAAGGGGAATTCCGACTGTGGAAACGGCATGCATGCTTGACGGCGGGTCTGTTGCCGTTTCCTCCGTTCCCGGTGGAACTTCGACCGGAACCCATGAGGCCTTGGAGCTTAGAGATACCGATGTCCCCAGATACTTAGGGAAGGGTGTTCTTAGGGCGGTTGATAACGTCAATAAAGTTTTAGGCCCCGCGATAGTAGGAATGGATCCGCGGGACCAACCAGAAATAGATAAGAAACTTGTTGAAATGGACGGAACTGAAAATAAGTCCAAATACGGCGCCAATGCAATCCTTTCGATCTCTGAAGTAGTAGCCAAAAGCGGAGCAACAGCGGCAGGACAACAGCTCTATACGTGGATTTATACATTATCCGGAATGAGCGGTATGACCCAAAAAGCAAAAATGCCTATCCCCCTTTTTAATATGATAAACGGGGGTCTTCACGGTGCAGGGAACCTGGATTTCCAGGAATTTTGGGTAATTCCGGCGTCCTCTAAGAAGTTCTCCGAAGGACTCGAGATGGGAGTTGAAATCTATCTGACCATAGGTGAAAACCTGAAGCGGAGGGGTGCAATCCACTCCGTTGGCGACGAAGGCGGATTTGCTCCAAATTTATTTACAAATGCAGACGCTCTTGAAATTTTTGTAGAATCTATAAAACAAACAGAGTACACCCTGGGAAGAGATGTTTTCCTGGGGTTGGATGTTGCAGCCAACTCATTTTTTAAGAACGGACTTTATTTGATTAAAGACAGAACAAACGGAATGGAAGGAGCCCAACTCCTTGAATATTATAAGGGCCTCTGCAATCAGTATAAACTGGCTGTTTTAGAAGATCCGTTTCAGGAGGATTCTTGGGAAGATTGGGGCAAAATCTCAGGAGAATTGGGAAACTCAATAATTATTGTAGGAGATGACCTTTTGGCCACAAACCCCAAAAGAGTTGAAAAAGCGATCAAGGAAAAGGCCTGTAATGCAATACTTATTAAACCTAATCAGATCGGAACGGTGACGGAAACTTTTGAAGTAATTAAAATGGCCAAAACTGCAGGCTGGCAGGTTATAGTTTCTCACCGGTCAGGAGAAACCAACGACAGCTTCATTGCCGATTTCGGAGTCGGAGTAGGAGCAGATTACATCAAAAGTGGAGCTCCTTGCCGAGGAGAAAGAGTGGCTAAATATAACCGCTTATCTACAATTGAAACCGAACTTTCGCGCTTAAATACTCAAAAGTAGTTATGAAACAAGAACCCTCTAAATTAGTAATGCTTGTAATATTAGATGGTTGGGGAATTGCAGCGGCAGGGCCCGGAAATGCAATCACTTTAGCTCAAACTCCAAACATGAATCGTTTTTATACTTCATATCCGCACACCCAGCTAGGCGCATCCGGAGAGAGCGTCGGTTTACCGCGTGGGGAAGTGGGCAACACAGAAACGGGACACCTTAATTTAGGTGCAGGCAGGATAGTTTATCAGGACCTTCAAAGAATAAACTTGAATATTGCCGATGGGAGTTTTTTTTTAAATCAGGTTTTAATTGGAGCGATCGATCATGCCAGAGTAAGCGGCGGCGATTTGCATTATATGGGTCTTATTGGAGCCGGAGGGGTGCATAGTAATATTGAGCACCTTTTTGCCCTAATTGAATTGGCTCAAAAACATGAATTTAATCGGGTATTTTTGCACCTTTTTACCGACGGACGGGATTCACCCCCATCCACCGCAAAAACCTACGTATCGGAAATAAGAAGCATAATTGTTAAGCAGGGAATCGGCACCATCGCAACCATAATGGGCAGGTATTGGGCAATGGATAGGGATATGAGGTGGGACAGAACCAAGAAAGCCTACGAAGCTCTTACTAAAGGGAAGGGAAACTTGGTAAAGACCGCCGAGGAAGCAATTGAATCCTCTTATTCCGAAGGAAAAACAGATGAGTTTATTGAGCCGGCAATTATTACCGGTCCTGACGGAAAACCTGTTGCTATAGTGAAAGACAACGATTCAGTTGTTTTTTTTAATTTTCGGGTTGATCGGCCCAGACAACTTTCCAGTGCTTTTGTTTTCGATGATTTTAGTAAGGCAAACATCCCCGTCGGTTTTGATCCTTACCAGGTTAAATATGTAAAAACCCATTTACCTCTTCCTACACCCCCGGTTATTAAGGAACCTTTTGACCGCGGGCCGAAGTTAAAGAATCTTTATTACGTTACAATGACTGAATACGGAAAAGCAATCGTCGATGCGGGCGCCAAGGTAGCCTTCCCTCCCGAGACAGTAGAACTTCCCATGGGGAAAGTTATTTCTGACGCTGGACTTCGGCAGCTTAGGGCGTGTGAGAGCGAAAAAGAGCGATTTGTCACTTTTTACTTTAACGGACAAAAGGAGGTTGCTTTCCCCGGCGAGGATAGACTGATCATTCCTTCACTCAAAGTTCCAACATACGACCTTATACCCGAAATGGGCGCAATAAGTATTACTGATGGTGTTTTAAAAAAACTCGGTGACTCTCCCGGCTACAAATTTGTTTTGATTAATTATGCAAACCCCGATATGATTGGCCACACAGGAAGTATCGGCGCGGCTGCCAAGGCTTGTCAAATTGTTGACGAGTGCTTAGGTAAATTAAGCCAATGGATTTTGGCATATGGGGGACTGATGATTATTACCGCCGATCACGGAAATGTTGAGCAAATGATTAACGATCAAACAGGAGAAATTGAAACCGAACATAGCCATAACCCCGTACCCTTTATTGCCGTTTCAAACACATTTGAAGGCAATTCATCTACATTACCGACGGGAATATTGGCCGACATTGCTCCCACCATACTTAAATATTTAAATTTAGAAAGTCCTAAGTGTATAACCGGCAAAAATCTTCTTGATAGTGTTTAAGAATATCCGTATCATTAAACGTGAATCCCTTTTTTTACATATTTGATTTCATTCTTCACATAAACGCCCATTTAGGGCAAATCATAAGTAATTATGGTTTTGCTACTTATTCAATTATGTTTGTAATTATATTTATCGAAACAGGTTTGGTGTTTACGCCATTTTTGCCCGGAGATTCTCTTCTTTTTGCTGCCGGTGCTTTTGCGGCATTGGGATCTTTAAATATTGTATTTGTTATAGTTTTATTGGTAATTGCAGCCATCTTGGGAGATACATGTAATTACTGGATAGGACATATCTTCGGAGAAAAACTTGTGGCCAATCCGAAAGTTCCGATAAATAAGAACCATATCGCCCAAACACGGAACTTTTTTGATAAACATGGGGGTAAAACTATTGTTTTGGCCAGGTTTGTTCCCATTGTCAGAACTTTTGCTCCGTTTGTTGCGGGAATCGGAAAAATGTCATACAAACATTTTATCTCCTACAATATTCTTGGCGGAGTTCTTTGGGTGCTACTTGGGAGCTTAGCCGGTTATTTTTTTGGCAATATACCATTTGTAAAACAAAACTTTTCCTCAATTATTCTGGCTGTGATATTTATTTCAATTGCTCCGATGTTAATTCCAATTGGAATTAGAGTGGGGAAAAAAATACTGAAGCGACTTAATTCCTGACGTACTTTCTAACAAGACCTACTACTTTCCCCTGGATTCTTACTTTTTTTACAAAGATCGGCTGCATACTTGCATTTGCAGGTTCAAGACGAATTCTTGTTGCCTCCTTAAAAAACCGCTTTAAAGTGGCCATTCCGTTATCGAGAAGCGCTACAACTATTTCTCCGTTGGTCGCTCCCTCCGTCTGCTCGATTATGACGTGGTCACCGTCCAGTATTCCGTCCTCAATCATACTTTCTCCCCTAACCTGTAAAACATAAGTTCTTTTTTTACCGGAAACCATTTGCTGGGGGATTGTCATGGTTGCGTTCGGGTCCGTAAACACCTGAATAGGCTGGCCCGCTGCAATATATCCCAAAATTGGAGCATCAAAACCCTCATGAACAAAATTTACATTGCCGGAAACAACTTCAATTGAGCGGACTTTACCGGACTTTCTTTTGATTAACCCTTTATCTACAAGTGCCTGGAGATGTTCATGAACCGTAGCCAGTGAAGAAACACCGATTGCGCTGGCAATTTGCTTTAAAGTTGGGGCTGAACCGTTAGTCTGAATATGTTGACGTATGAAATCAAGTATTTGCTGTTGACGCCGATAGACAATTAGGGCCATGGTTCGATTTGCTACGCTCACTCACCACTATAGTGATAAGTAAGTGATTGCTATAAATAGCGTACGAAGATTACCCGAAGGAGTCAAGTGGATCTTACCACCTCAAACCCAAACAATAACCGAATATATACGAGCCACTTTACATGGTAAAATAGACCATGAAATTTAAATTAGAGACAGCTTACACTCCCCCAACAACAGGCCTGCATTTTGCCGACGCTGAAAGACTCCTGAAGGTCTTGAAACTTCTTGTTAGCCGAGGCAACTCCGTATTTATAATTGAGCATAATCCCGACGTTGTGAAAAATAGCGATTGGATAATCGATTTGGATCCTGAAGGAGGGGATGATGGGGGAGAGATGGTGGCTGCAGGAAGAGTAACTGATTTGATCAAATGCAAATCTTCCTATACAGGGTCATTCTTACGTTGATATACTTAGTTTGGCAATTTTTAATTTATAATTTTTTATTTTCAATGAATTTCCAAGTTTCAATTTCAAAACTTAAAGTATTAATTATTGTTTTACTTTCTCTTTTACTGTTTATTTTTTACTCCTCACCCGGCTACGTAAGCGCTGAGGAAGAATTTTCCGTAGATTCCGTTGTGACATACAGTTTCCAGGATTCGGGTAAAACGATTGTCACTCATGACATAGTTCTGGAAAACAATTTTTCTTCACTTTATGCAACCAGTTACACTCTTACACTCGAAAATATTGACGCAGAAAATGTTCAGGCGGTAGACGACAAAGGAACGGTACTAAGCTTGGATGTACAAAGAAATGCGGATCTTACAAAAATAATTATTACTTTTTCCGATGCAGTGGTAGGGAAAGATGCAGCCCGTCATTTTCAGATTACCTATGAGAACTTGGTGTTTGCAGTAAAAACCGGTGAAGTTTGGGAAATCTCCATTCCACGTTTGGGAGAAGGCAGTTCCTTTAGGAATTATTCCGTTAATCTTATTGTTCCGCCAAGCTTTGGCGCGGAAGCATACGTTTCACCCAAGCCAAAATCCGTTGATAATACCGGCTCAAAAAAAAGTTACACGTTTTCCAGGGATTCACTTATGCAAACCGGGGTAAGTGCAGCTTTTGGTCAGTTTCAGGTATTTACCTTTAGACTTTTATATCATTTAGAAAATCCACTAAGTGTCTCTGCCGAAACTCAAATAGCCCTTCCTCCCGACACCGCCTTTCAGAAAATATACTATTCAAGTATTGTCCCCAAGCCGATCAACATCCAAACCGATGACGACGGTAACTGGATGGGAACTTATAAACTGGCTGCCAGACAACGTCTTGACGTAACAGCCTCCGGATCCGTACAAATCTTTTCAAGTTTTAGACCTTTTCCAAAGCCTAGTGAGGAAACCTTAGCCCAAAATTTAAAAGATGCTCAATCTTGGCAAACTAGTGACCCCAGCATTATTTCTCTGGCCCAATCTCTCAAAACCTCCAGGGCAATCTACGATTATGTAGCAAGAACCCTAAAATACGATCTTTCACGAGTTCAGCCGAATGTCCAAAGAATGGGCGCAGTTTCTGCGCTTCAAAACCCAAATAGCGCAATTTGTATGGAATTTACGGATGCATTTATTGCAATCGCACGCACTGCCGGTATCCCCGCTCGGGAGGTAAACGGATATGCCTATACGGAAAATCCTGACATCCAGCCTCTCGGTTTGGTTGCCGACGTCCTCCACAGTTGGCCTGAATATTACGACCGTGACAAAGGAGCTTGGATTCCTATTGACCCCACCTGGGGATCAACTACCGGAGGAGAAAATTTCTTTGATAAACTTGATCTTCGGCACTTTACTTTCGTTATTCACGGAAAAGACTCGGTAAAGCCATACCCTCCTGGTTCTTACAAACTTGGAAGCAATCCCCAAAAGGACGTTTTTGTGTCTTTCGGCAAGCTTCCGGCAGACAGAATCAGTCTGCCCAAGTTATCCATGGCCGCCAAAAACACGATCCCGTTTATAAATAGTGTCTACTCCATAAGGATGGAGAATCCGGGGCCTTCGGCTCTTTATTCGCTCTACCCACTTGTTTATTTTGATAACATCCAGCAAAGCAGAGATTATGTTGAAGTTTTACCCCCTTACTCGAATTATGACTTTCAGATAAAAGTACCTTTCAGTCTCTTGGGCAAAAATACACCCGACGTCGTCAGAGTTAAAATCTCGGGCGTGAACCTGGAAATTCCGACAAACAAAACTCAAATAGTGATAAATAGTCTTTTGGCTTTATTTGCGGTATTTTTTGCAATACTTATAACTGTATTTATCTGGATAAGGAAGATAACATTTAAAAGCATTTCTGCTAGAATAGCTTCAACCTATGCAAAAATTATTAACAAGGCCTCCCAAATTAAAAATAAAATCTAAAATCCCGCCAAACCTGCCCCAAACGTCGGGGATATACATTTTTTTTAATAACCTCAAGGTTATTTATATCGGCAAGGCCATAAACTTAAAGCGACGCATTTCCTCATACTTTGATTTAAAGTTGGAGGACAAAACAGCAAGAATGGTAAAGGAGGCAAACTTTATTTCATATATTAAGGTAGCAAGTGAACTGGAGGCACTTCTTCTATCCCGTATCCGGGACGAAGCACACAGATTTGCAAGAAGGTATCATCATCATCTAATATCTAAGGTATACAAAAATGAGATCCCTGCTTAAACATTTCATTATCGACTGCGGTTCTCTTTACATTATTTCCCAATCCATCAGGGGGATGGCTTTTGAAAACGGTTTTTACACACTTCTTCTTACGGGACTTGCATTGATGCTTACTACAATGATCGTCAAGCCTATTATTAACCTACTGCTTCTGCCTATAAACCTTATCACCTTTGGCTTGTTTAAATGGGTGGCATATGCAATTTCCTTTTATTTGGTAACTTTGATTGTCCCGGGTTTTAAACTTTTAGACTTCTTTTTTGCCGGTTATTCATCAAATTTGTTTTCAATCCCCATTATTTCTCTTTCCGGTAGCCTGGCATTCCTGGCATTTGCCTTCTTAATCTCCTTTATCTCGTCCTTAATGTATTGGATTTTTAAATAAAGAAAGAGGTATACTTAAGTCCATGAGAGGAGTCTTAAATATTGCTCAAATAATTATTTCGATAGCACTTATTGCGTTTATTTTGATTCAGGCCAGAGGCACCGGATTTGGCCGATCTGCTTCGTTCGGAGGTTCAAGTTCATTCTCAAAAAGGGGGCTTGAAAAGGTTATTTTCCGGTTAACCTTTATCGTAGTTTCACTTTTTCTGTTAGTTGCCGTAGTGTCACTCTTAATTTAGTTTATATGTTTAACCCCCGCTACGTTTTTAGGCTAATCTGGGCCCTTTTAACCAGATTTAAAGTGCTGATTCTATTAAGTATATGCTTGGGAATCGCAATATTTTTCGGCCTAAAATTTTTTCTTCCGGTAATGGCAAGGCCTGTTTCTCAAAGAATTGGCATCCCAGGTAGGTTTACTCCCTCAACCTTACCCTCGGAAGTTTTGGGGAAAGTGGGGCGCGGTCTCACAAAGCTAAATCCCGAGGGAAGTGTTGAACCTGATTTGGCCTCTTTTTGGGAAACACCGGATAAGGGAAAAACTTGGATTTTTAGTTTGAAAGAGGGACCAACTTGGCAGGACGGGAAAAAAGTGACCAGTCATAGTGTCAATTACCAATTCTCAGACGTTAAAGTTGAGAATCCGGATGATAAAACAATTGTCTTTAAGCTCCAAAATCCTTATTCTGCTTTTCCGTCGGTTGTAAGCAGACCGGTTTTCAAGTCGGGTCTACTGGGGACAGGAGAGTGGGAAGTTAAAAAAATCGATCTTGCAGGTACTTTTGTTAACAGGCTGACAATACAGAATAAAGATGGTAAAAAAATAACCTACAAATTTTATCCGACTGAGGAACGCTCCGTTCTGGCTTTTGAGCTCGGGGAAATAGACACCTTAACACACATTTTAAATCCGACCCCTCTTGACAGGTGGCCAAAGGTAAAGCTAGCTCGCGACACAAATGCCGGTGAATACACTGCAATATTTTTTAATACCAAGGATAATCTACTATCAGATAAAAGCCTTAGACAGGCTTTAAGTTATGGAATTAATAAAAAGATCCTGGAAGGAGAGCGTGCAAGTGTTTACGCCAGAGCGATAAGCCCCATATCGATGAATTCGTGGGCTTATAATTCACAGGTTAAGCCTTATAATTTTGATCCGGAAAAAGCCAAGAGTATGATAAATGATTATAAAAAGGCGGCTAAAATTTCGGAACTGATAATAAATCTGACTTCTTCCCCGATTCTTTTATCGCAAGCCGAAAAAATATCCAAAGATTGGGAAGCGATAGGGGTAAAGGTAAACCTTCAGGTAATGGCAAGTGTTCCATCAGACTATCAAGCCCTTTTGGCTATTTTTGACACCCCGGAAGATCCCGATCAATATTCTATCTGGCACTCAACCCAAGCTTCCACCAATATAACCCATTATAACAACCCCAGAATTGACATGCTCCTTGAAGACGGCAGAACTCAAATAAACCTGGAGGATAGGAAGAAAACCTATCTTGATTTCCAAAGATTTTTAGTGGAAGAGTCCCCCGCGGCATTTCTTTACTATCCTTCTACCTACACCATCAGCAGGAAATAGGCTGAAGCTTACTTGCCTAAAGCACTCTCAAATGCTCTTCTAAAATCTTCAATGCTCGCGGAACTATCCATCTTTTCATAAGGACGCGTTAGGTTTGTATCTGGAATCCTTCGAGAACCGCACGATATGCAAATCTTGGCCATTTTCTTATGTAAGTGGTAAAATGCAACGGTTACTCGGTGATCGTAGCTCAACGGTTAGAGCTCCTGCTTGTGGAGCAGGGGGTTGCGCGTTCGAATCGCGTCGATCACCCAAAAATTTTAGCCTTGATTTTACAATACTCCAAATCGGATTATTAAACCATATGGTACAATATGTCCAGTTCTTTCCGTTGAGATTAGCAAAGCTTTGGTGACGATAAGAAGTTTGCCTTGAGCGAAGTGAAATATAAAAATACATTTTATGAACATTCTATTTATTAGTCCAAATTCTCCACTGGAAAGTATAGGCGGTGTCGAACGGTATATTATTAACCTGACGGATTATTGTAAAAACCAATCGCAACTTAAAACAGTTCTTGTTTTACCTACATATAAAGAAAGCTCTGTTGAAGAAACCGGAAGCATGGTTACTTATTTTGATGGAAACATCGCTCTATCAAAAAATATTTCAGGTAAAGAAATATTAGTAAAAGCCCGCTCGTTTTCTAAAACGATAGAAAATATCATTATTGAGCATAAAATCGATATTATTTGCGCTGAAAATTTCCACGTAGGCCTCCCTCCAGCTTACAGTCTGCTTCTTAATATGATAGCCGGATTACACAAGATCCCCTTAATCTTAAGGCTTCATTCCTTTGCGATAACGGACCTTCAAGCAGAGCTTGTCAACCGGCTTATGTGGAACAAGATAAGTTGTGTCAGCAAAAGTGTCGCTGGGGATTGCTTCCAGAAAGGTGCAGATATTAATATTTTATCCACTGATTATTTAGGTGTAAACATAAATGAATTTAACAAAAATATAAAAACACAACATCAGTTAAGGAGTAATTTAGACCTATTACCTGAAAATAAAATAGTTCTTATCGCTACCAGAATTATTCATGGCAAAAGAAATATACTTCAGGAAAAAGGAGTAATTAATTTAATTCAGGCTTTCTCAAAACTTTCACCGCGTTATCCCAAATTTCGTCTCCTTATCGCCGTTGCCAAACCACCGGATAATTTAAAGACTGAATTTGACCGAACGTATGAAATGCTTTTGGGTTATATCAGGCTTCACAATATCGAAACAAAGACTATCGTAAAAATGTTTAAGTTAAACGAAATGCCTGAAGTTTATGGGGGGTCGGATGTCTTCACCTTGCCCTCTGAGAATGAGACATTTGGTCAAGTCTTTATTGAAGCGATGGCTTGCGGCTTACCTGTCATAGGAACTAAAGTAGGCGGTATTCCCGAGATTATTAGCGATTCCTATAATGGCTATTTGATTCCACCCAATGATTCAAGCATCTTAGCTCAAATGATAGAAAAGCTTATAAACGATCGTTCAACAAGAAACAGATTAATAAAAGCAGGAATAAAAACCATTGAAGATAAATTTACATCAGAAAAACAATTATTCAATTTCATGAAGACGTTGGAAGAAACGGCTTTTGTCCCAGTTTAAGCCGCAGACTGCTAAATTGTGGCATACCACCCTTTTTTATTGGGAAAAATCAAACAATCGAAGTTCGGATTTTGGAGAAGGAACTAACTTCATAAAAATCTTGTAATGCAATTCCAAACTCAATCTTTCCGGTTCTAAATAAGTCTGCTAAGCGACCCCAATAATCCTATAAATTGACTTCAGGCTACGGGAGGGATATAATCCCGCAAGGACAGATTTAAAACATGTCCATGTTTCCACACTTTTCTGTTTTAATTTGCAAAGGAGGTGTAAGGAAGTACTTTAACATTCAGAAACAACTGTAAAGTCTCGAATCTATCCAGTTCATATATTCAAAAAGGAGTGTGACGCATGTCAAAAGGAAAGATTTTAGTAACAGGAGGTTCAGGGTTCATTGGGTCGTATGTTGTGGACAAGTTTGTTGAAATGGGTTTTGATGTCCGTGTTTTGGACAATCTGGAACCCCAAGTCCACGGCGACGAAGAGAAAGGTACGGACGGCTGGCCTTTATACGCCAATCGGAATGCTGAGCTTGTGCTTGGCGATGTCCGTGACTTCGAGCTTATCAAGAAATGTCTTGACGGCATTACGCATGTTGTTCATCTGGCAGGGCTTGTTGGAGTTGGTCAAAGTATGATTCAGGTGATAAGGTATACGAGTTCTAACGATCTCGGTACAGCTACTCTCCTTGAAGCCATTTCCGAAGCCAAGCAGGTTGAACGGATTGTGGTAGCTTCATCAATTTCCATCTACGGCGAAAGTTTTTATGTGAACTCGCGGGGAGATTTGATTGCTCCACCGATGCGGTCTATTGAACAACTGAAAGGAAGGCAATGGGACATTATCCATAACGGAGAAGTTCTAACGCCTGTAGCAACGAGAGAAGACAAAGAACTTTTGCCGCCAAACATCTATGCCGTATGCAAATATGTATGCGAGCGTCAGTCGCTAATTATAGGTCAGGCGCTGGGGATTCCAACGATTCCTCTGCGTCTTTTCAATACCTATGGTCCGCGCCAAGCGCTTTCAAATCCATATACGGGTGTGGCCGCAATCTTTGCCTCGCGTCTCTTGAACAACCAGTCCCCTCTGATTTACGAGGATGGCAAACAGCGCCGCGATTTTATACACGTAAAAGATGTGGCGCGGGCGATTACCATGGTGACCAATTCTGCAAAACAGGTTTGGGAACCGTACAATGTGGGAACTGGCAAATATGTCACCATCGAGTATATTGCCAGGTGCCTTACCGGCTTGATGAAGAAAAATATCGAGCCGACTATTATCGGTAAATACCGAGTTGGCGACATTCGGCACTGCTATTCCGATAGCACGAAAATCACAAAAGCCTTTGGCTTTAGCGCCAAAATTTCGTTTGAACGCGGAATGGCTGACTATATTCAATGGCTCACCGGTCAACAATCAATAGACCGCCAGGTTGAATGCGTTAATTTTCTGACCGGCAGTAAGTTGGTTGTATAACTTCAAAAATCTTGAACTTACGGAGGAAAACATGTTTACGATATCTGGATGGGCTGT
>Ga0315284_10004721_pt1 | contig 19360 bp, 31 predicted proteins | sample YL17G09_16_MG_FD_203696 | JGI IMG/M metagenome (GOLD analysis project Ga0315284, IMG submission 203696) | Sediment microbial communities from Yellowstone Lake, YNP, Wyoming, USA - YL17G09_16 | ecosystem: Environmental > Aquatic > Freshwater > Lake > Sediment | place: USA: Wyoming | collected... | reverse complement strand
GTAAAATCGCTATCCGATTGGGTGGTGTTGACGTTCATTCCTGCCGTCAAAAAATGGAACGAAAAACACGGTCCGGCGATGAAAAAAATGTTCCGAGAATGGGGCGAGAAAATCAAAATCGTATACGACATCCTGCAACCGTTGGTCGTGGAGGTACTTAAGAAACTAGGCAATTGGATCAAAAACAATGGGACGGTCACGGCCGTCGGCATTGGAGTCATTGCCGGAGCGTTGGCAATCTATGCAATCTCAATGGGATTGGCGGCAGCCGCAACCGGGGCAATGAACATTGCCCTCATTGTGTTTGATGTTGTGAGCGCACCGTTCACAGTCACCGGTGCCGTCATTGTTGGAATTTGTCTCGCACTTTTTGGTGCGTTCAAAATGTTAGGCGTCGGCATTAGCGACGTGTCCGGGTTCTTTGGAACGCTCTGGGAATGGATCAAAAAAATCCCTAATGCGTTCAAATCTATGGCCAACGCATTTGTCCCCGGTTTGAATGGGATGATTTCGGTGGTGGAGTTGGCAATCAATGTGATGATTGACGGGTACAACAAACTGCTCCCGTTGTTAAACATTTTCAAACCGGGTAAAGATTTGCAAGCGGTCGCAAAAGTGAAATTCAGTCGGGTCCAAACGTTCGACATGGGACCGACAGTTGTTGGAAATAAAGACAAGGCCCAATCGGTGAATGATGCGTTGGACATGTTTAACAATTGGAGCGGCCCCACATTGGCGACGGGCGGCATCATCACTAGTCCGATGATTGCGAAAATTGGGGAGGCCGGCCCGGAGGCCATTATCCCGTTAGGTCGCAACACGGGCGCAGGGATGGGGAGCGTTGTCAACATCAACGTAACAGCGTCGCCGCTATCATCCCCGGCGGATGTTGGTGCCGCAGTTGTCGATGCACTCAAAGCCTACGAACGGCGCAACGGTTCCCTCCGGTTGCGCGTGTCCTAATGGTCGACCGTCCAACGCTCAAAGTTGAGGTTGCATTTGCGGCCACGGCACTCGGAGCAGTCCTAGCATGGACAGACATCACATCGTTCGTTCGCTCCGGGTCCACGAATGTTGGCAGGTCCTCAGAGGTGGATGACTATGCGGCCGGGAGTCTGTCATTGACATTGGACAATCGTGCGCGAACGTTCGATCCGTTCTACACCTCGGGACCGTATTATGGGAACCTAAACGCACGCAAACAAATCAGAGTGTCCGCCACCTATGCGTCAGTAAACTATCCACTATTTTATGGCAACGTCACGGGTTGGCCATTGGCACCCGATGTCTCAGGCGACAGCGTGGTCCAATTGCAAGCGTTCGACGGCTTGGGGTATCTCGCAACGTGTGACCTACCGCAGGACCTCTACACCTACACCGTCGACCTCATAACGACAACTCTAGGGAACCGGCAAGCATGGTGGCCACTAGGGTCCACAAATGTCAACGCCTCTGACAGGGACGAAACGTTCCCCTTCACGTTTACTAGTCCGGAACCTAGAACGGGGAGCGCACCAAACGATTTTGTTGCAGGATCGTCGCAGGCGTTCGACGGATCATTTGGGGCCATTGGTCCGGTGGTCAACGCGTCGGGCGCATGGTCGGCGGCGTTCCTATTTAAGACCGCAACAGCAGGACCCGCCGGCGGTATAAACCCGATCCTCGCATCATCGGCGACCACCGATCCCGTGACAATAGGCATTGACGAATTGGGGCGCATCGCGTTCCGACGTGGTACCGGCAACACCGGCAATTCGGGATTCGCCGGCAACGATGACAATTGGCACGCCGTCGTTTTGACCTACGCCGGCAGCGGGGCCATCAACATCTATGTTGACGGCACCCTACTCAGTAGCGGCAACACCACAGGGACAGGGACCGACGGCACAGGGTTCGACATGATCGGGCTATCCAATGCGGGCACCGATCTACCCGCCTACATTGGCGAGTTGTCAAACGTGACCATTTGGCATGCAGAGGTCAACGAAACAATGGTCCACCAATTAGCGTCCGCCGCATTGTTCGGGACCCCGTACGCAGAGAACGCAACGGATGGTTGGGTGGCCCTAGTCTTAGACGCCGCCGGGTGGCCGTCGGGGAGTCGGACCCTAGACAATGGGACAGTCAAACCCGGTGGAATGAAATGGGGAACCAATGCCCTAGATGTCCTCCAATTGTTGGCACGCACAGAGAATGGCCGGGTGTATGTTGAACCCGATGGGACGTTCGTATTTCAGGATGGATCGTGGGCGCGTACCGCCTCCAATTCGATCACCTCACAGGCCACATTTAGTGACTCCGGGGTGGCGTTGACCGTCCCATTTTCTGCCGTTGGATCAATCGTCTATTCGGACGAATACATGGCGAACCGGATCACAGTCACCACAGTTGATGGGCAAGGTTTCACCGCCGACAATACAACATCGCAAACCGCCTATGGGATCAAATCGCGCAGCGTCGAAACGTTGTTGGTGAACCCTTCCGATGCCCAAACGTTGGCGTCAATCCTTTTGGCGCAGCATGGGACGCCGGAGTTACGCATCGACAATTGGACGGTACTGCCACAGACATCGGGGTCGGTCAGTTTCCCGAAGGTCCTCCAATTGGCGTTGATGGACCTAGTGACGTTTGAGATCAAACCCAACAACGTTGGCACTAGAATTAGTCAAACAATGTTGATCGAATCTATTGTGCACAATTTTACGCCCGACACATGGTCCACCACGTTCATTGGTTCGCCCGCCCAACCCGTTTGGAAACTAGAGGATGCCACCTATGGTGTCCTAGAGTCCACGACCTTTTTAGGATAACGCATGGCATCATTTACAAACGCAACAACCCGATCCGCAGGCTATCTAGTAAGCGCCGCCAACGATTGGAACGTTGTCGCATCGTCTTTGAATTTTGTGGGGTCCGGTATTGCCGGCACAGGATACCCGGCAGTCATGGCCACATCGTCGGCGGTGACCACGTTGACCGCCAACACATGGGCGTCGATTAGTTTTACGACTGCCGACGAATGGGACACGGCGACCATGCACGACACGACCACAAATCCAACACGCCTAACGGTGCCAACATCAAATGGCGGGTTGTATGCAATCACCGCAAACGTCTATGCCAACACCAATGCGACGTCCTATCCAATCCAATTGATGGTTCGCAAAAATTCCGCAGCATCCGCAAGCGGTGGAACGTTTGTTGCACAGATGACCGGCAGGCTATCGACGAACGCATTGTTGGCGACGGGTCTACAGTTACAAACCGAAACTCGGTTGGTGGCCGCCGATTACATCGAAATTTTTGTGGCGTGTGAATCAATCTCAACCGTCTCATTGATTGGGACGACCTTCCCGCACCGGTTCGGATTGCGTTGGTTGTCAACATGATCGCAGAAATTGCAGGAATTAGCGTCAACGATTTAGTGACCGCTGCCAAAATTGTTGGCGCCATCGTCGCAATCGTTGCAGGACTCGCGGCCATCAGTAGGTTCCGCCCGGTCCGATGGTTTTGGTCTCGCCTAATTGGCGAACCCGTTGGAATGTTTTTTCGCGCACAGGTTGAGGCAGTAGTGAACCCGGCATTTGATCGCGCGTCCCGGGCGTTGTACGACCACACCGAATTTGAACACTACGAAAATGACCGGATGCGGACCGCAATGATCGCGACGTCGCAACGCCTAGAACAAATCGAAATTTCGTTGGACATCGTAGACCGGCGATTGACGTCGATCACGCAGCACAACGACCGTGGGAATGTTTGACAATGCAACAATGTATACATTGCGGCACATTGCATGATCTCCAAAATGGGGGATTGTGCAACAATTGTGGCGCCCGACTAGAGGAACAAATCTATGTTTTGGAAACTAACATTGGAGCGTTGTGTGCGTGCCGGCGTGGCCGCCGCGATTGGTGTGACATCCACACAGTTAGCGGCCGGCACGTTTGATGGTGCCACCCTCCGGACGTTGGCAATTTCTGCCATTGCCGCCGGTGTGAGCGCCGTGTTGTCCCTACTGTCTCGCACTATCGGCGACCCGGGGTCGACATCGTTCACCAAATTTGAGGTCGGGCCGTGACCGTAAACGTCGAACCGGTGGTGACAATCACCGCAATTGTGACCCGGGCCGATGGTACCGTTGAGGACCTCGGGATCGTTGCCACGAATCGCAAACCTAGAACCAATCCGATCCGGCGAATCATCGCCCGAATTAAAGGAATCTAATGCCATCAACCGCCGCAGTTGTCAACAATGGACTCGCAACCATCACCTCCCGTTTGATCGGGACCGCCACGAACGTCCCGCACCATGTGGCATGGGGCACGGGAACCGGGGTCGTTGCAGTAACGAACACGACACTCACCGAACCGGGCGAGGCTCGCACCACCGGAACCGCAACACAGGCCACGACCACCTACACGTCGGACACGCATCGCGTCACAGGGACAATCGTTGCAACCGGCACCCGGGCAATCACCGAATGTGGATTGTTCACCGATGTCACCGCCGGCACTCTCTACTGCCGGGGACTACTCGCCGCCACCATCAACCTCACAACCGGGGACTCCGTTGCGTTGACTTTTAACATCCAATACACGAGCAGCGTCATTACGACCCCATGACCCCGTTGCAACAATGGTGGGCCATAGAGGCCGACACAACATTGACCGAATCGCAGAGGACCGCACAGTTGACCGCACTCCGGGCCACAACATTTTTGGCCGTCGACCTCCCATTCGTTAGCGGCGACCTCACGATTGTTGCCATCACCGTTGATGGCACGATTGTCAAATGTCAAGGGTCCGGAACGTTTGGGTGGCCATTGTGGTTGCATGGTCCTCCGATTGGGATTCCCGATCCGGATGGGATTGAGGTTGCAGCGGATGGTTCTACATGGTCGACCGCTCCGGAGGAAATTATTGCAAACGGTTTGAGGTCCGGGCAATGACAACCTCCGTGTTTTATGGGTCCGACGTTCGGGCTGTAAATGCCAACGGTTCACTAGGTGTGACACCGGCGGGCGTGTTCACGAACATCGATTCGCTATTTGATACCGGGGTCATGCAAACACAATCAAAAACATCGTCAGGTTCGACGATTAACCCGGCGGCAACGTTTGACAATACCCCGGCAAGCGGGTCGGCGTTGATTGCGGTCATTTGTCGGACGGCGGACAACATCGCATCGACGTTGACCGGGTGGACACAGTTGACGGCAAGCGGTGCGGGAGGTGTCCGCCGTTTGGAGATGTGGTGGCGTCGTGCCGGCGCATTAGAACCAACAGCGGTGACGTTTGGGAACGCTACGGCGGCGGGTTGGCAGGTCGCCCTCTACGAATTTGGCGGGTTCGCTACCCTCTACGATCCGGTAACGATTACGACAGCGGTGACGGGTACGTCGGCAGCGTTAGCAAACTTTAACATGGACGGATGTTTGACGGCCGTTGGTGCCGTTGTGATGGGATCAGTCGTTTCCAACATGGCGGTTGTTGCAGCGTTTGGGAGTTTCGAAACGGCAACGTTGACATCATCGTCAACGTTGCATGGGATCGCCCGGGTTGATGGTTGGACTAACTACGAAGGCAGCACGCCGCGTTTCACATGGACAACGTCGCGCGCCCACACTAAAGGTTCCGTCGGTTGGCCGATGATAGTTTCGGCAGATTTCACCGGTGACCAATTAGTGGGCAACGGGGTAGCATCCGCGACAAATGGTGGCGTCGCGATGATGGGAATTTCGTTTGACACGTCTGCAATCCCCAATGCAAACACGGTGACGGCAACAACATTGACATTGGCGACCGGTAACTTTAGCGGGTATCCGGCAAACACGGCCGTTTCGGCGTTCAGTCTCGCCGGTGCTGCCATCGTTGTTGACGCATCGAACACGCGCAAGGTCATCAAAAAACCGTCCGAATTGTCCGCACTCACCCGAGTTGCAACACGCGCAACGGGGAGTCCGTGGACCTATCCGACCGCCTACGATTGGACGTCCGACGCAACGTTCCCCGGTGAAATAAGTTTGACCGGATCGACAACAATTTTGATGGCCCTAGAGGACCAAAAGACAGGAACGACACGCGCAACCGGCGAACAATTAGTGTTCTCCGGTACGGTGGCGAACCATTCGTTGACAGTTGTTCACAATTTTCAGTCTAACGCCACATTTCTTGCCACGGTCGCCACCTCGCCGGTCATCACCCGAAGTTTCATTTTCGCCCGCACGATCATCGCCACCGTTGCAGGATTGCCGGTCGTGACACGCATTCCAATTTTTGCCCGGACGATTGCTGCCACCGTTGGCGCCTCACCGGTAGTGACTCGCACCGCAACGTTCGCCCGCAGTATCGTTGCGACCGTCGCCACCTCGCCGGTCATCACACGCATCGGAACATTTGCCCGGACAGTCAAGGCCACAGTTGGCAACACGATCACCGCAACCGCCGCCATTGTCATCACACAACCCGTTCGGGTGTTGTCATTGTTTATGCGTAACACGATCAAAATTCCACAGGCCGTGACCGTCCGATTGTTCGGCCGGTCCACCATCCGAATCCCTAAAGAATAGGAATCTAATGGCCACCTCCATTGAGTATGTCGCCGGCGCAGAGTTGCCGCCATTGCTAATTGAGTTACTAAACGAGTCAAACGATGTGATCAATTTGACCGGGTTCACGGGTAGCATCAAATTAGGACTCAACGCGACCACGACAGCATTGACAAAAACGTCGGGCGTGACATGCAGCGCGTCGGGAATCACCGTCGGATGGTCTGCCGGGGACCTTAATTTGTCCCCAGGTTCGTACATCGGGGAGGCCATCGCGTCGCAGGCGGGCCTAGATTATCGACGCCAATTTTCGTTGGTGATTCGGGCGGCCCTCGCGTGAGACTCATTCCACGATCCGAATGGGGTGCCGTTCCCCCGTCATCCCCACCCGAACCGTGGGCGCAGGGTGGACCCGTCGACCTTGTGGTCCATTGGGTTGGTGGTTCGGGGTCGTTAAATTTGGCCGACCATTCGAATTGTGCGGGCGCGTTGCGTTCTGTCCAACGCTACGAAATGGCCAACGGTTATTCGGACATCGCCTATTCGTTGGCCGTGTGCGGCCACGGTATGGCCTACGATTGCCGAGGACTAAATTTCCGCGGTGCCGCTAACGGTCCACCAACGAACGGCACCAAACCGTCCGTGTTGTGTTTGCTTAACATGGCGGACACGATGACAGCACCAATGCAGGACACCCTCCGGGAGATCCGCCGCACCCTGACACCCGGCACCATGTACGGCCACCGGGAGGTCAACGCGACAACATGCCCGGGGAATAATGTCATGGCGTTCGTGGACTCAGTACGCAACCCGCCCGCCCCGCCACCTCTACTCCCAACGATTGGAACCGATGACATGCAATTCCTTATGCGCGCCGACGATGGCACCCCTCAGGTTTGGCTAGTAGCCGGCAACACCAAAACACATTTGACCGGAGGCCCGCAAGGGTCGTACGACCCGTGGTTGGTGTGGTCCATTATCCACATCCCCGGTTCGACCGATCCCAAAACCAATCGGGAGTGGATTGTCCCCGCCCGCATGTTGGCCGGGATTCGCACGATCACCGTCTAAATTCGGGGTGGTCCGTCTCGCCTCCGTGGGCGGACCGCCACCCGTCGTGGACCCCGGTGGCCATCCCTCCGGTGCAGGCCCGGGCATGCGGCGCCCCGGGGTCCGCCACATCACATTCGTCGACGTTAGGAAACCTATGCGCCGCACTACATTCGCCATGTTGCTAATGGCAGTTACAATTGTCACTATTTGGGGCGCCTACGCTGCCCCATACGCCACGAAAAAGAAACCCCCGCCACATAGTGCCACCCGAATCGTTGCCCAAATTACGGCCACGACAACGACCACGACAGTTGCAGCACCTCCGACCACGACCACCCTGCCCCCTCGCCCGGTCGCCCCTAGTGTGGCGCCACCCGCAACCATCCCCGTCGGATGTCCCCCGGCAATTGTCGATGCTGTCCACCGCCATTTCGACCGGTTCGGAGTCGACGTCGCAAATTGGTTTGTTGGGATCGTGTGGCGGGAGTCCAATTGCCGGCCCGATGTGATTAGCCCGGGCCGGTGTTATGGACTCGCACAGATGGCCCTCCCCCTACATGCCGGCATTTTCGTCGCCGATGGCCACGATTGGCAAACAACATGGATGGACCCAGACGCAAACTTAATGGCCGCCGCACGCCTCTATGCCGGCGCAGGTTCTAGGCCGTGGCAATTTTAGAACCCCCAAAAATGGACCCCCGACCCTAGTGGTTGGGGGTCCCTTTTTAGTTGTCCCACCGGTGGTTTACTATCCCCCACAACATCAAACACACAAACGGAGGACACAACATGGGACAGTACGCCGCCAATCCACTACTCGGGCAGGAACCCGACGATGTAAAGAAGGCCAACCCGGAGGACCTCCGGTTGTGGTCCGTCACCACCGTCATCGGATGTCTAGACAAACCCGCATTGGTCTATTGGGCCGCCGACATGACCGCACAGGCCGCGATTAACGATGCCGACGTGTGGCAACCGATGGCCGCAAAAGATTCCACCGAGGCCCACCGGTGGTTGACGGGGGCGCGATTCAGGAAACCGGCCGGACAGACTCGCACCGCCGCCGAATTAGGCACCGCCGTCCATGCGGCCATTGAGGACTACACCCTCACCGGGAAACGTGGCAACGTTGATGCGGAGGTCCTCCCCTACATGGATCAATTCGATCAATGGGCGCAGAGATTCCAACCCGTCTATCAGGCCGCAGAGGTCACCGTCTACGATCCCGAGTTTGGCATTGCCGGGACGTGTGACGCGTTCCTCACAGTCGATGGGGTCCGGTTTATTGCGGACTACAAAACGACCCGCAAATCGTTTGACACGAAGGGCAAACCTACCGGTCCCTACCCGGAGGTAGCCCTACAATTGGCCGCATACAGGCACGCAAAATTGGCGGCCGTCTGGCGTCCCCGGAGAATCGAACAATTCCGCCGCCGGTACTATCTACTAGGCGAGGCCGAACGTGCCGCCGCGGTACCCGTCCCCGAGGTCGATGCCGGGATGGTGATTCACATCACGCCCGAACATTGCCACGCCTATCCGGTCGAATGTGGCCCAAAGATTTACGAATCATTCCTCTACACATTGGAGGTCGCACGTTGGACGTTTGACATTTCCAAAACGGTCATTGGCGACATCCTAGAAACCTCAGAGGTTTAGAAAATGGACAGTAAAGAGACCCGGCGCGAGGCGTTGCGCGCATCAATTGCCGAGTTGAGTCCGAGAGAATTAGCGGCACGGGATCAATTATTGCAGAGACTGCGCGCCTATTACGACGAAAAGAATTTGAGTTTCTACGACCTAGACACACGGTTTGGAATTGTTGCCACCGTCGCATTATTAGCGGACGCATACAAGGCCGGAGAGTTTGAGTGGACCACAATGGGAATGGCTCATTTGTTGATGGAGACCCAAACAAGAATTGACGACAGAGACACGACAAAAAAGACCTCGGAGGTTTAGACCATGCCAATCATTGATCTACAGCGCAGGCTCACAGAGGCCGGCCGTATTCGGTTAGGGGATAAGGGACCTAAAGGCGCACCCCGCAAATTGGAAACGTTTCGGTTGACATCCTCCGACCGGTTGTTGTTGGATCGGGTTGCAGCACTCTACGGCGGGACGGTCTCCCGATGGGATGCGATGCCCGGGCAGTACGAAATCACAACCGAGGCGACCACATTGGACGTGATCGTCCCACCATCGTCAATGGCATTTTCCCAATGGTTGGAAATGTGGTCCGGTGGTGGTTGTGTCAAACGATGTGACGGGATTTGGAACACCGTCGCCGATGCCCCGTGTTCGTGTGATCCGGAGAAAAGGGATTGCAAACCGCATACCCGGTTGTCGGTGATCCTCCGGGACCTCCCATCAATTGGGGTGTGGCGATTGGACACGCAAGGATTTTATGCGGCGACCGAATTGTTGGGTGCTGTCGAATTGATCCAAACAATCGGCAACGCCGGGACAATGCTGCCCGCACGCCTACGCCTAGAAACTCGCACAGTCAAACGACCCGGCGAGGGCACCAAACGGTTCGTGGTTCCCATCCTTGACGTGGCGCAGACTCTCCCGGAGTTAATGGCCACCACCGGGAACATTCCGGGGATGCCGGCATTGGCATCCGGTGGAATGACTCCGGTGCCGGTAGACGAATTGTCGGCCGCACCGGTCGCCACGATTGCAGAACAAACCGCCGCCCGGAGGGTACGCCCCGCCCGGGCAAATGCTGCCCAACCGATCCCCTCCACGGGTATCATCCCTAGACCGCAACACATGATCGATGCGCCCCCGGATTCCCTACCGGTGGGCAGCGTCGGGGACAATGGTGGGGAATCCGACGGAGCGTGTCACGCTCAGGGTTCCCCGCCGTCCCCCGACGATGATGCAACAACACGCGCCCGACAGGTCGCCCGCCTAATGCGCGAATGTGTCACCCCCGAATGGCCGGACGGGATCACCGGAGACAATCGCCAATTGTTTTTGGACGCCTATTCGTTGGGGCGTTACAGGTCCGCAAAAGAGATTCCGCCGGCAGAGTTTGAGGACGTCAAAGAAACGATCCGAGGCGTCAAACGGGGGTCCATCCTTTTTGATGCCCTCCGGGTTGATGGCGCAGGGATGCCGGCACCGGTCCTCCGGGTCGCATTGACCGGGCTAATTCACACGCCACATGGGGCAGCGGGTCCGGACGATGATGGCCACGACGAATCGCCGTTCGTATGACTCCCGACGAAATGGCGTTGTGGTATGTGATGGACAGCACCGACGGAGAAACGTGGATCAATGACAATGCGGCCATTGCCGGCGTCACAGGGTCCACCATTTTTGACGCTGCCGTCTATGCAGAGAAACGAATCATGTCGGCACACCCGTCCGATGATGTCCGGTATTGGGTCGGCCGCCTAGACGCATTGACATCCCTATTGTCAAGCGCCGGAGTTTGGGACCCCCAACAATGGTTGGACAGCGTGCGCCATTGTGTGAGGGCAGAAAACCCAAACCTTTAGCCGGCAGCGGTCGGCCGCACATACCGGCGCACGATACGCAGCACCGCAACATGAGACAGGCCGGCGGCGTCACCTACTGCCCGCAACGAATACCCCGCATCGACCGCCGCAACGATGGCCGCATCCCGGCGGCGTACTGCCGCCGGGAGGACCTTCACAGTTTTCCGGACCGCCACCAATTCTCTACCCATTGAGACCGGCCGCATCATCCCAACGTCGGTCCCGAATTTCCTGATCCACAAACCTCCGGGCCGCGCTTAAAGTCGGCAAAAACCCAATCGGTTTGGCGTCCACATTGTCCATGTCGTGAGGATGGTGAACGATGTATGCCCCCACACGTCCGGCGTTGTCGCGCAATGTCCAAATGCCGTGACCACGATAGGTCCTCAAAATTGTTTCCATTTCGTGTTCCACTAGATACGCTCCCGAGAGTAGATGGATGATTCTTTTGCAGTTTCGTCGCCATCCCAATCATCAACGTTCACGTCGACCACATCGGTCCATCCGTTGGTGAAATTGTAGAACGACAGGCGAGACCCGTCGGGGCGTTCCATTTTTCCAACCAATTTTGTCAACGTAACTTTTTTGAGGTCGCCGTTCGATTTGTGCAACGTCACATAATCGCCAACAGTTGCAGCGCGTCCCTGCCCCGACGCGATCACCGCCCGCCATTGTTGATCGTATCTCCCCAACCGTCCCTGCAAATGTTCGGTCATCGTGTTCCCCTTTGTGCGTTGATCCGTTCCACGGTTACGGCATCCAAATCCATTGCAGATTGGAAACGTTCGAATGTGCATGAATCTTTTGCGGTGACTCGGATGATGTCCCACCCAACAATCCGTTTGGTGTATTCCTTAGCAACAACAATTGCCTCCGCTGCCGTATTCGCCGCAAACCTCATGTTGTCCCACACCAATCCGGGATTCGCGCGATGCGTAAACGTCACCAAATAGGATGTTTGCTTACCGGTCATTGCAAGCAAAAAACCGGCCGTCCCTTCACGTCCGGCAGCGCGCAGGTCCTCTAAATGTTTGTCCTCATAATCGGTTCCTAAAAACTTAGTTGTCATTTTGTTCCCCTTTTGGTTACTGCATCCCGGCCGACGATTGCCGGCCGGGTCGTGCCATTGGTGTTAGTAGTTGTAATCGAACAATGCGACGTGCTTGCCAAAAACGATTTTGTTTCCGAGGAATTGTCCGAGTTGGATGATCCGAATTTCGTCACCGAGGTCAATTTCCGCCTCAGAGTTTTCGTGGATCAAACGTCCGTCGTTTTGTTCCGGATCGATGGTTGCAACAATGCGACCGTCTAACGATGTGAGGTTTGCAATTGCCCGTTTGTTTTTCTTTGTTGCGGTCATGCGTTTCCCTTTTGGTTACTGCATCCCGGCCGACGATTGCCGGCCGGGTCGTGCCGTTGGTGCTAAACGTTCTCGGTGCGTAGTCCGCTAGGGCCGAAACATTTTTTGCAAAGATGACCCGAAACAATTGCACCATTCTCAATTTCTTTTGCGGTCGTAACTCTCGGAGACATGCGAGACCGTCCCATGTTGCAGTACGGCATCGAATTTGAGTCAAGAGAGGAAACGTTGTGAGTCATCCCCGTGAGCGTGCGCCCAATGATTGCCTTTTCCCCGGTGAATCTAACGATGGTCTCTCGCTTCGTCTCGGTCATCGTGTCGCCCTTTTCTGTCAGTACCCGGGAGACCATCCCCCGTGTCCCCTAGATGGTAACCTAGATTACCAACGGAGCGCAACACCAAACCCAAAAGAAAAGGAACCCCCCCCAAAATGGACCCCACAGCCTCACTCCAATTGTTCGCCACCCCGGCGACCCGCTGCCCGACCATCCCACCAAAACCCCATTGGTCGGGTAATTATGCACAGGACCGGCACGGCACCTACCGGTTCCAATGCACCCAAAACGCAGGCCACACCGGCCCCTGCCACCTACAATGGACACCCCAAACGACCACGGAGGTCACACAATGAGCGAGACACGCCAAAACATTGCCGGCGCCCTATTCGGCATTACCGTCCTACTAATCGCCCCCGCCGCAGGCCCGTGGATCGCTGCGACCATCGCCCGATGGATCACCGGATGATGTTCCTCCCACAGGTCATGGCCATCGACCCGTCACTAACTGCCACGGGGATCACATGCCCCGACGGGACAACCCTGACCGTCCGATCCAACCTCCGAGGGATGGCACGACTCGCCGACATTCGGTCCGTGATAGTCGACCTAGCCGGCAGCGCCGAAATCGTTGCAATTGAGGGCTACGCATACGGGTCCAAATTTAATCGCGAGACGTTAGGGGAGTTGGGTGGCATTATTCGACTCGCATTGTGGGACGCGTGCATCCCTTATGTGGACATAGCGCCAACACAGCGCGCCAAATACGCGACCGGGAGTGGACGGTCCTCCAAATCGTTATGCGTTGCAGGGATCGCAGCGCGCACCGGAATCATTTTTGGTGACGATAATCAGGCGGACGCGTTCACAATGTGGGCGATGACACTAGACGCCTACGGGTCGCCCGTGATACACATGCCGGCGAAACATCGCGACGTCCTCAACGCCATCGAATGGCCACAGATAGAAAAGGGAACAACATGACACCCCGTGGCCCGTACATCCCGAAACAACGTGACCTCGACACCACATGGACACGGTTTGCAGCATGCCGGGGGATGGTCACGAATAGTTTCTACCCGGAGGAACGTGCCGGCAATGTCACCGTCGACCAAATGAACGCACGAAACAATTGTGGCCGGTGCTTAGTAGTGGACGAATGTTTGACGTATGCGATTGAAAACAAAGAACAACACGGCACATGGGGCGGTCTACCGACGGAGGCCCGCCGACGCGTCGCACGGCTCCCGGTAGATGACAGAATCACCGAGGCTCAACGACTCCGACAACGATGGGCGAACCGATGGGGACAACAACCAACCGGGACCCCGACATTGTTTGGCAGGATTGACCGATGACCGTGATGGTTGGCGATTGTCGCGACATCCTCCAAACTTTGCCGGACAATAGTGTCGACAGTATTGTGACCGATCCTCCCTATGAGATCGGATTTATGGGGAAGGGTTGGGATGGCAGCGGAGTGGCGAATGATCCGAAACTTTGGGCCGAGTGTTACCGGGTATTAAAACCGGGCGGCCACGTTTTGGCGTTTGGTGCTGCCCGTACCTATCACCGTATGGCGTGCGCTATCGAGGATGCAGGGTTTGAGATACGAGACTCCATCCATTGGGTCTACGGCTCAGGTTTCCCAAAATCTCACAACGTCTCAAAAGGGATAGACCGCAAACGGTATGACCGGGCCGAGGTTTTAGAGGTAACCGCGTGGATTAGAGAGACCGCAAAAATGGGCGGGATCAGTAGCGGCCAGATTGACGGAGCGTTTGGGTTTGCAGGAATGGCCGGGCACTGGATGTCAAGCGCATCACAACCGGCGGTGCCAACATTGGAGCAGGTGCCACTATTGTTAGACCTTTTGGGTCATACGGTGGAGACAGTACCCCCACGAATCGGGCACCTACTTTTAGAGTTAAACGGCAGGAAAGGGCAACCCGGCGCAGCATGGTACGACCGGGAAATCATCGGCACTACGACGGCAGGCCTACACAATAAAGACGAAGGGCCACGGCACACAATCGGCGCAGGAAAAGCCGTTACGGTAGACATTACGGCCCCGGCGACCGTTGATGCCCGCCAATGGGACGGGTGGGGTACAGCCTTAAAACCTGCCCACGAGCCTATTGTCATGGCCCGTAAACCGTTTGCGGGTACGGTCGCCCAGAATGTTTTAGAGCATGGCACGGGGGCACTCAACATAGACAGAGCAAGGATCGGAAGCAATGACGGATACGAACAGCAATGGGATCGACCAATTAGCACTAACATTGGGGCTGCTAGAGGAAGATACATTTCCAACGGTACTCAGCACTCCGTAGACCTAAGCGCCAACAAACCGTCGGGCCGGTGGCCTGCGAATGTGATCCTCACACACTCGACCGAATGTGGCCCCGAATGTACGCCCGACTGCCCCGCCCGAGAAATAGACCGGCAAAGCGGAAACGTAAAAGATGGCATTGCTGTTACTCGCAATGGAGGCGGGCGCAAAATCTTTGGCAAACCAAACGACGGAGCAAAAATTCCCGACACGGGCTATGGAGATAAGGGCGGAGCGTCACGCTATTTTGCGCAACCCGAATGGACACCCGGCGACTATCTAGCGAGCGTCTACACGCCCAAAGCAGGAAAGAAAGAACGCAACGCCGGACTAGACGGGATGCCAACGCTTAACCGCTACAAGGCGGGAGGAGTCGGTGGAACCGGCGGCATGCGCAGCGTCAAAGCCGCAACGGAATCGAAACCCGTTGCTAACCACCATCCGACGGTGAAACCGGTAGCCCTAATGCGCTACCTAATACGCCTCGTAACCCCACCCGGCGGCACCGTCCTAGACCCGTTCCTCGGCTCAGGTACTACAGCGGTTGCCGCCATCCTCGAAAAGTTTGAATGGATCGGTTGCGAACTCACCGCCGACTATCTGCCCATCATTGCAGCACGAACCGCGAACGCCGCCAACGACTATCCGGTCACTAACACAATCCAAAACCCGGACAACACCACCCAAACACAAATGGGCCTATTCGACACCCCCGACCAATAGAAAAGAGACTCAATGCCAATCCCCCCCATTGTCGTACAACGTGAGGCACAGCGCGGCCTAGATTGGCGGAGAGAATACGGCAGAGGCGGCACCGCCATCGGTATCGCACGCGCCCGAGACCTCGCCAACGCAGTCAACATACCCAACGAAACATTGCAACGCATGGTGTCATTTTTCGCCCGCCACGAAATAGACAAACAAGGACAGGGCTACGAACCCGGGACCGACGGCTACCCGTCCAACGGACGCATCGCATGGGCACTATGGGGCGGCGACGCAGGACGCGCATGGGCACAATCGAAGCTGGACAAATGACCAACGAACCGGACACCACCAAACGGTTCGTCCAATACGGGACCGACTATCTGTCCGCCGGGGAGATACTCGAAACCGTTTTGTGTGTCATCATCGCCGCCCAACACGAACCCCACGAACCGACCGCCACCCGACTCCGAACCCTCGCCAACCGCATTTTGGACCAAATCGCCCACTAGCCCAACGACCATCCACGGAGGATGAACCAATGGACCAAACGCCACATAACCCGGAGGCCGAACATGCGACAGTTGCCGCCGCCATCGTCCCCCAACCCGCCGAACAACGCGCCGCCCTACTCGCCACCGTCGACCCCGGCGACTTTTACGACCACACCCACGGCGACCTATTCGCCACCATCCGCCGACTCCACGACAACGGCACCCCCATCACCATCCCCACAATCCTAGACACCATCGACAGGAACGGACCCGGGCGCAGCATCACACGCGAAACCCTCAACAACCTATTCGTCGCCGGCAGCACCATCCACCAAATCGAACACGCCCAAATCGTCCACCGAGACGCCCAACGCCGGCGCGCACTACTCGCCACCAACGACCTCGCCACCCTGATCACCAACGGCAACGAATGGGGCGACCACCTCGCACACCTCGCCACAATGCACACCGCCACCCTCACAACCGGGAACCTCGGAATAGTCGACCTCACCAAAATTGATGACAACGGACCCCGACCACTATTGGGCCACATCGACGGAGGCACCCCACTTTTCTACCCCGCCGCGATCCACGACCTACACGGGGAACCCTCAGTCGGGAAAACGTGGATCGCCCTATGGGCCGCAATCGAATCCCTACACGCAGGCCACGGCGCCATGCTCATTGACTATGAGGACACCGCCGCCACATGCCGCGCACGCCTCACCGCACTAGGCGCATCCCTAGAGGACCTCGCCCGATTCATCTACATCCCGGGGCGCACGTTCACAGACTCCGACCTAGACGAAATCAGAACCCGAACCGTTGGCCTAGACGGCGGCCCCGTCATCATTGACGCCGTAGCCCCCGCCCTCGCCGCCGATGGCCTAGACGAAAACAGCAACACCGATGTCACCCTATGGATTGGCCGGATTCCTCGAACCCTCGCCCGCACCGGTAGCCCCATAATCATGTTGGACCATGTAGGCAAGAACAAAATTGACAGGGCACGAGGGGCACGAGGCGCAGGCGCCAAACTCGCCGCCATCGACGGAGCATCGTATGAAATCACCGGCACCGGATTCAGTAGAACCCAACCCGGCACCCTCAAATGCAAAATCGCAAAAGACCGCCACGGACATGTTGGACCCGTCGGCGCCATCGCCGGCGAGATCACCATAACCCCCACGGGACCCGACACCATCGGCATCACCACAAACCACACCGCTAGCCCAATCACCCCAACCGGGACATTCCGTCCCACCGGGATCATGGAATCAATCTCCCGATGGGCAGCGCAGCACGACGGCCCGTGGACCATCGGCTACCTAATCCCCAAAAGCGCAGGATCACCCCGACCCGTTGCCGGCAAAAATACGACCATCCGGGCAGCACTCACCGCACTAGTCGATGACGGGCACCTCAAAATGGACGAAGGGACACCCCCATCGGGGAACACCTACACGCACATTTCGACGTTCCTAGAGGACCAAAACGGGTGGGACTCTACCCCCCCAGAGTCCCGGCAGAGTCCCGCCCCCAGAGTCCCAAGAGTCCCGAGAGTCCCGGGGGAGTCCCTCAGTAGTCCCGCGGGATTCCCAACCACCCGGCAACCGGGAGGGGGTACGGAGTCCCGAGAGTCCCCCCCCCTTAAGGGGGACTCCGGGACTCCGGACTCCCCGACGCCCACCATTTTCGACGACGACGAACCGTTCTAGCCCAAAAACAAAAGGACCAAAATGCGAAACCGAGACCGCAATCACATCCTCAACCAAATCGGCAGAGACCTAGACGACCTCAAACACCAGACCGACCACATGACAGCACTAGAACGCGCCACCCGCAGGCTCTACGACTACCGAGGACGCGGCTACCCCACCGGCCAATCCACCGGCACAGGACAAACCAACACCATCAACAACCCCGTCGCCAACATCATCGCCAACGGCCAACCCGACCCCTACGACCAGACCATCAAACAAATCGACCAACACCTCAAACGTGCCCGAGAGTCCATCAACACCATCCGCCGCCTAGTCGACGCCACCAACAACCACAGGACCCCCAACATCACCCAAACCGTCAGTTGTGCCACATGCGCCAACCACGGCCACCAAACCCCGGCACACGCCATCACAGGGCCACACGGACCCCAATGCCGATGGTGCTACGACTACACGCGCAACCACGGTCAACCCCCCACCAAACGCCTCACAGACCTCCACCATGACGGCCAACGCATCACCCCCACCATGATCGCCAAAGAAACCAACCCCACAACGTCCCCCGGAGGTGATACGGTTCACCTAGAATCGGACCCCCTGCCCAAAGGCGGCAGCACATGAGCCACAACAAACACCCTGCCTATCGATGGCCGTGGCCAAAAGTACGCCTAGCAATCCTCGAACGCGACAACCGCACATGCAGAATCATCGGACCGGGATGCACCACCATTGCCACAGAGGTCGACCACATCATCCCCATCGACAAAGGCGGCGCATGGTATGACCCCGACAACCTCCGGGCGAGTTGCCACCGATGCAACAACCACCGCATCGACCGCACCCGCAACGATAGGTGGCGCAACGCCGGCACCCACATCGTCCTAGTCACAGGACCACCCGGCGCAGGAAAAGGCACCTACGTCAGAGAACACGCAACACCATCCGACATGGTTGTCGACTACAACACCATTTCCCAATCGTTAAACAACCCACCGCCCGCAGTAGTGAACATCGCGAGAAACGCAATTTTGCGTTCACTCAGGGCAGGAACAACGGGGGCGCGTAGGGCATGGATCACATCCTCCCGGTCCGACGCAGAAACCAAATTCCCATTTCACGAAATCATTTTGATCGATCCCGGACTAGGGGAGTGCATGGCCCGGGCGAGATCAGAACGTCGCCCACCGGACTACATGCGCGCAATTCAGGCGTGGTATGGAGAACGCGAACCATCGACCCTTGCAGAATCGTCCCGCAAATGGTGAATTTTATGCATGAAAAATGCATAAAATTCTCGAGTTATCCACAGGGTGTGGGGAGGGGAGGGGGTCAACACGGGTCTCAGAGACATCACGAGAC
>Ga0315284_10004720_pt1 | contig 19361 bp, 33 predicted proteins | sample YL17G09_16_MG_FD_203696 | JGI IMG/M metagenome (GOLD analysis project Ga0315284, IMG submission 203696) | Sediment microbial communities from Yellowstone Lake, YNP, Wyoming, USA - YL17G09_16 | ecosystem: Environmental > Aquatic > Freshwater > Lake > Sediment | place: USA: Wyoming | collected... | reverse complement strand
TAATCTTTTGCAACGATAATTAAAAGGTAAGTCTATCTCACATAATATTACACTAGGATTAACATCTTTTTCAGCGATACTAGTACGTACTAAAACGCCGGGATTAATTATTCTAGATCCCTTCTTCGCTTTCTCAAAAGGAAGATGAAAATCTCCAGAGAATATTAAGCAATTATTTACTTTCTCTAAAACAGCATCTGCATTAACATGAGAGAATTGAACATCATAAGGTACTATCATATTATGTGTAAATATAACTGTATTAGAAAAGTTTTGATAGACGTCGGCGTTATGATCTACTGAATGATCTATACCGTGAAAGTTAATACCATTTATCTGTATTAGTCCTTCTAACCGATGAACTATCCCTGAAGCGAATAAAGTACCTATTGCGGTCCCTTTTATACCGTCTTTATATCCTTGTGTACAATGATTACCTACAATGGAATAGATTGGTTGCTTAAAGGTAACAAACTTTTCGATGACTCTATTAACTAACCAAGTTTCGGGTCTAGCTTTATCAAAAACATCTCCGAGTAGAATTACTAGTTCCGCTCCCTCTCGATCAGCTACTTCCTTTATCTTATCAATTTTTGAGAGCTGAGCTTCACGTAAGTTGTCTATTCTTTTGATTGGGGTATGGTCACAGAAGTGGGTATCCCCAATGGCAAGAATTTTCATGCAAGAATTCCTAGAATCTTTGCTTCTTCTGGAGTTAATTCTTTCTTTAGTCCTACTAAAGCTAACAGCAGCGACTTCTTTTTCCAATACTTAGCTAGTTTAGTTTGGAGAATGAACTCCACAGCTTGTAGGTCCGCTTCTTCTTCTAACTTATCACACTTAGCGGTCTTATTGAAAGTTTCACTCTTAAGCTCATTCGTTGTAATCTTTCCAGTCTTCCACTGCTTATAGTGAGTCATCTCATGAAGAAAAGTAAATAAAGCTATCTGCTCTGGAGGAAGCTCGAGCCCTGTTACTTCAAGGATTCTCTTCGCTTTCTCTTCAATAGATTTCATCTCAAGAATAATGACAGGGGTATCCTCATGAACATTAAATGATCCTAACGTCTTCCCAATTATAAGAGGGTTCTTAATTGTCTTCTTTTTCATTTTGTATTTTCCTTAATTTGTAATTTGCATATAGATCTTGTATTTTTAGCCATACCCATCCCCATCCAAAGTTAAAGAGGGCTATTAGACCTATAATAACTAAAAATAATAGTAATTCAGGCATGTTCTATAGTCTCAACTATTCGGTCTATATTAACTGATGATCCGCAGTACTCACATGTAGGAGTTCTTTTTACTTCCTCTAGTAATTTATCTTTTAATTCTATCTTAGAGGTAGATAACTTACTTATATATGTCTTCGTATTAATAATGGATGATTCATTATTATTTAGTAATCTCTGAATGTCTCTTAGCTTATTAAATAATTCAGTCGACTTAATTAATTTTTCCAGTCTTAATATTTCCTTATTAAAATTAATTTTCTTTAATTCCTGTAATTTTTGATAATCTAACTTCCATTTTACCGTTTCGTTTTGTAAGCGACTAGCTCTTTGATATAGACTCTCTATATATTTTAACTTAGCTAATCTATCTTTTTCAACCTCAATTATCTCTTTGTAAAGATCTATATCTGTAAATTCCTTTATTTTTGTCGTAAGGTTAATGTTAGTTTCTTTTAGAAGTTGTATCTCTGATGACTTGGTTCTTCTATCTAAATTTAAATCCTTTAGAGCATAGTCTATCCAATATAGTCCTGTTATTCTACTTAATACCTTCGCTCTATCTGGACCTGCTTCGTAGAATAAGAATAAAGGATCGTCTTGGTTAGCTACATTAACATACAAGGGATTCTTATTTCCTATATCTATAGGAAGAGATCCTAGGAGTTCGGCAACTTCTTTTGGAAGAGTGAAGCCGAAGTTATCGAATCTCTGAGATTTTCCGTCGGGAGTCTTTACAACTATTCTATTTAAACCTTCTCCCTTATGACGGGCTACTATCACTTTCGTAGAAAGTTTAGCTATAACTGAAGCGTGAGCACTTCCAAATCTTAGATAATCTTCGTACCAGTCATTATAAAGTAGAAAGTTTAACGCACGTACTATGCTAGATTTTCCTGACCTTGTCGGTCCTATCAAACAATTGAAGTTTGGTGAAAAAGAAATTCTAGTATCTACATGCGTCTGAAAATTAATTAATCTGAGTTCTTGGATGTAAACCATCTTTTAATACGTGACCATGCTGACGGAGGTTTCTTATGAGTAAGAAAACCAATACTTAATAGATAATATTCGGCAACCTCCCTTATATAATCTTTAAATTCTGCAGTTCCCGTCGTAAAAAATCTCTTGTCAGGTCTTGCTGACCTGATCATCTTAGGTATATCATCTGTCCAGCTCAATCTAATTTGTCTATAACACGTAGGAATCTCATACATATCATAATATGTTATTATACTTTCAAGGTTAGGGGGATCTGAAACACACTGCACTATGTAAGAATTACTGGTAATGACTCTCCAAGTAATAAATGCACGTATAGGTAAACTATCTATATCTATTTTTACTACCGCCGGGGGTAGATCTTTTTCCTTAAGAAAGATAGAGTAGTCTTGAGCTATAGCATCTTCATTAGTTACAATCATTTAAGTTCCTCTTTTATTTCCCCACAACAAGACGTGTTCTCTCGGAGAATATCTATAGTTATGCTTAATGCATATATCCGCTAACTTCACACCCCACTCTAAAATGGTTTCCTTTGTAATTCCTTCCGGCATCAAATATACATTGATATTAGGAATACCTAACTGCTTCTGCAACTCTTTAATCTCTTTTAGATCCTCTTCACCTGTTACAACAAACTTAAGATAAGAAGGATATCTCTTAAAGAGAGCTTCTAAGACAGTCATATTAATTCTTTCTTTTTCATGAGTCTTCTCATGCTTCGTACCTGTAGGGGTAGAGGAAGCAAGCTTCGGAGATATAGAAAACAGCAAGTTAAATGTTAAATCCTTATCTTCATACTTCGTAGGAATCTCAATATAGTTTGTACCGTTAGTCTCTAACGTAATGTGAAAACCGGAAACTAAAAGTCCAGAGATAAGCTTCTTTAGCTCATCTCTCTGTACAGAAGGTTCCCCTCCACTGATAATAATATGATTAATAGGATTCTTTCTTTTACCAGTCTCCCTCTCTTTGTCCTCTGTTGCAAGCCTGACTATCTCATTATACATATCTTGTAAAGACATTTCTTTCTGCTCTGCCTTCCAGCTAGTATACCATGTATCACATAGAACATACTTTCCAGTTAAAGGATCCTTCCAACGACATCTGAGATTACATCCGGATAATCTAACTAAAATTGAAGGTGTTCCTACTAGAGGACCCTCGCCTTGCATACATTTGTAGATTTCGCTTACGTTCACCTTAAGCTCCTTTAAACCTTTTTAATTATAGAAGGAAGACATCTATCCTTAATTATACTCTGAGGCACTTCATAAAGTACTTTCTTATCTAATATAGTTTCACAATCTTTGCACCTAGTTCTAATAATAACTACACCATCTTCCATTATAAAATCTACTAGAAGATTATGGCCTTTATCACTAGGGTCAATTTTATCGGATAGTTGAATCATATTAGAAAAGAAGCCAGGACTGTTTTTATTGCCCTGGCTTCAAATTGCTTGATTTAAGAGGTTTTCTTACTAGAAATCCACTCGGCTATTTGCTTCTGAAGAGAGGGATCTTCTTGAATAGCCTTAATCGCGTTATCTCTACCTACCCACTTTAAATCACCTATAGAATAAGTGTGACCTGTTACCGTAAGGAAACCTTTGTTTAAAGCATACTCTACCATATCTTTAACTGTATCGATCCCCTTACCATATATAAAGGTTAGCTCAGCAGACTTAAGTGGTGGGGCTACCTTGTTCTTAACAACACTAATATTAATTACGTGACCCAAGATATCCTTACCTTCCTTAATATCAGAACCACCCATTCGCCGTACGTTAAGACGAACAGAACTATAAAACTTCAGAGCCTCCCCACCAGGTGTAGTGGTAGGATTGCCATACATAACACCGACGTTCTGTCTAGTCTGATTAATAAAAATCACGACTGTTTTTGTCTTTCCTACAATAGGTGTTAGCTTGCGTAGAGCTTGAGACATCATGCGAGCCTGTAGTGCCATAAACTGCTTACCAATATCCTCCTCCATTTCTGCCTTAGGAAGGAGAGCGGCTGTACTATCAAGTACTATGATATCAAACTCATTTGTAGCAGTAAGTCTCTCTAAAATCTCAAGAGCCTGTTCACCGAAGTCAGGTTGTACGAAGTACAACTTATCAGTATCAATACCCATACTTTGAGCATACTCAACACTGAAAGCATGCTCTACGTCGATAAAGGCAGCACGCCCACCAGCCTTCTGCGCCTGAGCAATAGCTACAAGACTCATTGTCGTCTTGCCACCAGAAGGGGCACCAAAAATTTCAGTTACTCTACCTCGAGGGTATCCCCCTACTCCGATAGCATCATCTAACAAAAATGAACCGGAATGAATAGAGTCTACTTTCATTGCTTCCATCTCCCCTAACATCTGAACAGATGTATCAAGTTCTTTCTCGATACTCGCTAAAGCTTGTTTTAATGATTGTCGTTCAATTGACACTTGAATCTCCTATGAAGTGAGTTAGCTGGTAAGAAATTTATCTTATATAGATTTTGTTTCTTACCAGCTAAACTATCGGAATCTAACGACTATTAAAACGGAACGTCGTCGTCAGACGGGGCGACCGCGGCTAAAGGGGTAGCCTTCGGTTTCGTGACTGTTGCGTTGGTAGCGACCGATGTTCGCTTTGTAGCAGTACCAACTTTTACGTCTACGACGTTAGCGAATACCTTACCTTGAGCAGAGGTCTTATTCTCAACTGTAACACGGTAAGACTTATTCTTTAAGGTATCTACGTCTAACTCATCATCGATAGTTGATGTGTCAATACCCATAGACTGTAAGGTTTTATCTAACTTATTACCTGGAATAAGCTTTGCAGGACGAATCATCGATACTTCACTGTCAATATGCTCTCCAGTCGTAATCCTGAAGTGAAACTTAATACACGCACCAAACTGACCCTGAGTCGGCTCTACGTCGAAAAGTTCTGCGTCGTAATCGCCACCCTCAACTGACTTTGCCTTCTGTATTTTAAAACCCATCGTTAACTCCTCCTATCTTCTTAATATTACACATTAGTTTTGTGTTCTTCACTTACAATTTTTACTTTGAGATTCTTCTCTTTAATTAACTTCCAGAATCTTTTATTACATTCTGTTACTGGTACTATTCCAGAGCCATAGACTTCTTCAATAGTAAGATGTTTAATAGCGTCTAGATTGATACCAAAAGCTTTAAGTCCTATGCGGGGCATTACTTTTCACCTAACCACTTTTGATGATATTCTCCTACTTTAGCGTAAGGAGATTCTTTCCATTCCTTAAGTTCTTTTTCTAGCTTTCTAACATATCTTCCAAAATAATTAGTAACATAACCTTGGCGCTTAGATTCTTTCTTCTTAGCCATTAGGATCACTCTCTTGCCAAGGCTTCTTAACTCCTAATGTTCTTGCCTTGAACGGAGCACCTGTACCACGAGCAATCTCTCCGATATCTAGCTGTAACTGAATTACAGATATCTGTCGAGATATATTCATGTTAGCACTATCAAGAAGATTATACTTATTCTGAACAATCTTCTGAAAGCTTTCTGCTTCTGCTAAATCAATAGATGCAGAATTTACCTTGGCGAATTCATCCGGGAGCTTAGAATTACACGCTGCTTTTCTCAATCCCTCCGACTTTAGATTCTGAATCTGAGGATCGGAAACTAAGATAGAATCGAATTTCCTTTCATAATCAACTCTTAACTCTTGGTATATTCGCTCTCGTTCATATACGTTAGCTATAGCTTCACTAAGAATAGTGGATACTCTTTCTTTTAAAGCATGTACCGCAGCGATTTTCTCATTAAGACTTCCAATACCAGAGTTAGCAGGATCGGCATCTAAATCAATTCTAATAGTTATCAACTCCCTTCTAAAGGTGTTGTATCCATCTAAATTGATCATGATGTCGTATCCTCAGTCTGTACTAGGTCCCCATTTTGCTGCGCTTCTTTAAGAAGCTCTGAGTGCTTAACTAGATCGGCTTGCGTGAGAGTTTTAACAGCCTTAGCTAACTTATTATGAGCTTCAAGATACTCTTCCTTCGTGGTATACTCGATATCCTTCGACTCCTCTGTCATAAACTCTTCGGAATTAAACTTGTAACTAATACGTCTTGCGTATCTCTTCGTAATTTTTGATTGCATTATCTTTTCTCCTACTTAAATTTATACAACTAACGCTTCGGGAATTTCACTATATTCTAAAGGATCAGTAAGACCATTAATCCTAAAAGCATCATATCTTTCTCTACATGCAGGACACTTACCGCAAGCGGGACGTAATCCTTTGTAACAGCTATGAGTAAGTTCGAAAGGAACTTGTAAAGTAAAACCCATAGTCACAACATCCTTCTTCCACATGTTTATGAAGGGAGTATGTACTGTCACATCTGCAGGCTGATTAGTAGCACTGAGAGATAAGAAAGTAGACAAGGCTTTCATCGTAGCCGGTCTGCAATCAGGGTAGGACAAATAATCATCCTTAACGGGAGTTAAGAATATATCGTATACTCCTACCGTTTCTCCGTACGCTGCTGCTAGAGTTGTCATTAAGCCATTGCGATGAGGTACTACTGTCTTGACTTGATCTGCCATGTTGTCAGGTACATTTACTCTAGAATCTGTTAGAGCTGATCCACCTATTTGCGTAAGATCAAATACTATATACTTAATAGGATATAGTTGTGCTCCGAAGAAATTCTCAGCGCAGTATTTCCATATATCTTCTGCAGCTTTATTTTCTGCTACTCTATGGAGTTGACCGTAGTTGAAGACTACAGGATACAATTCATAATTTTGTCTTAATAGATGGAAGAGTAGAGTTGTCGAGTCCATCCCTCCGGAAAGTAAAATTACTCCCTTCATACAACTCCACCCATAGCGGGGACGTGCTCTGCCATTAAAACAGCTGAACACTTCTTTCGAGCCTTCTCTACTTCCTTATTAAATATTTTCATAAGATTAATAGAGAACGATCTGGGGTCAATGTTAGGAGCTATCCTGGACAGATACTCAACATCTAGGGGACAATCTCCTTTTGTAATATTAAGAGCGTAGTGCATTATCTGCGTATTTGTAATTGTACTCGTAGCAATTCCAACACTTAGCTTCCTATCACCCACATAAATATCATTTCCAGTTATTCTTAACTGACTACAGATGGTAGAGCTTCTAAGCTCGTCGTAAACGATTCGAGCGAATAGCCTCTGATATAGCATCATCTCCTGCAAAGTCGTATTCTTAAATTCAGCGATGAAATGTAGCATATAGCCCTTAATAAAAGGTGCTTCGGTATTGAGATCATCCCTATCACACATCCCATCAAAAGTTACATCAGCATTTCCAATGAAAGAAACAATATAATCTTTCTCACTTTTAAAAAATCCCGATCTCAGTGTTCCATCTACATAATCCTTATTTCCAAGAAATCTAATATCTAGATGACTATTAAAACATAGCTCTCCGGTATTTCTTGCACATGTGGGACACATAATTGCAAAATTTTCAAATTTAGCGGGGTTGCTATCAAAATGATAAATAACATGATTGACTAATGGAGGGGCAGCTAAATCAGAACAAACAACACATTTTGCACCTTCTTTTGTGCGAAGCTTTAAATAAATACTATCAGACTTTGTTTTGTCCATAACTCTCCTGTAGTGCTGCTAATCTTTTACTTACATCATTTACTAACTCAATTGCCTTTTCCTTATAAATATCTTGTGATAGTTTTTCGTCTATGTCTTTCATTATATTCAAAATATCTACTACCTTATCGGAATATTTATACAAAAAATCTCTAAACTGTTTTGATAATTGTAGATCTATTATTCCGTTGAATGGTTTTTCTTTTGGTTCGAAGTTAATCTTATCTAATAGAAGTTGCATATCATCTAGTAGTTTCGATGTAGCTTGCCTTCTACTTATTCCTTCCATTGAAGCGTAGAAGTCAATAGCATCTCCTCCCTTAGAACAAGAGAAACAGAAATAGCTATTAGTACTAGGATACAGAGTAAAATTTGGCCTTCTCATGTCCTTATGAAAAGGACAAAAACAAACCAAAATATCACCTTGTCTCTTTGGTTTCAAACCATATCCTTCTGCTAACTCAACTATATTAATTATAGACATAGGCTAAGTTTCCCCAGCTTAGCTTCCCGGAGCAGATGGCCCCTCATACCCATTTAGCTTCATAACTAAAAGCTATGTCTTAAGCAGCCTTAACGTTGGATGCCTTCGGCCCTTTATCCGTCTCAGCAAGATCGAACTCGACCTGCTGCTTTTCCTTAAGTGTCCTAAATCCATCCATCTGTATCGCAGAGTGATGAACGAACACATCCTTGGATCCATCCTCTGGTGTGATGAATCCATAGCCCTTCTGATTATTGAACCATTTTACATTTCCACGCATTTTTACTTTACCTCGTTTATTTACTGATTTACAACAAATTGGTTGCGGGAGCGGGTCTTGATCCACTTATGCGCACTTTCAGCCTAGAGTTTATGAGACTCGAGCTACTTTTGCTCTATCCCACAATCTAAATCTATATTTTCTCTTATTTTACGAATGATTGTATTAATGTTCGTTCCGGTTACTCCCAGAATTCGAGCAATTTCACTTTGAGAATATCCAAGATACAATCTCTTCATAACCCTTTTTTGCTTAGGTGTCGAATTATTATACACCTTTCGAAGATGCATCGCTTTTAAATAATTATCAAATGAAGTATCTTCAACAGCAAAACTATTGGGTTGTGTCTCTACAATAAAATCTAACGAGTTAGTCTTGGTTTTATCTCTCTTGCCTGCTCTCTCTTGCTTTCTCTTATTGCGAAAGATATTCTGGTTGTACATCCAGAAGAATGAGGTGAACTTGCAGAAGGGCTTTGTTGCAGTTTTATAGCGGAGAACGGCTTCTAATAAGTGCTCATACACATGAGACTTTGCTTCATCGTATGAAAAGCAATTATGCCAGCTATATGCCAAAGCATCAAGAAAATCCGGAGTTTGTCGTATTACCTCTTCGATAATTCCGTTCCGGATCTTTATGATACGTTCCTGTATAGCATCAATGAAAACTACATCATCAGTGCCTTCTAGGAAGGACTTTAATGTTTCAAGCTGGTAAAACTTAGGAAGAATTGAATGATTAAGATTGTCTAGGCGCTGCTTTTGCAGTGTTCGCCCAGAGCCTTCTACCGATTGAGTAGCCATTTTCAATAACCCTCTTTATAGGTGACACGGTTCTGTTAAAGTAAAGATTGCCCATATACACTTAATACACTGATCCTTTTGAATTCTGACCTACTTCTTTGCATATCTATTATTAATATAACGCCCGCGAAGAAATGTTCTTTTAGCATGACAATTTGCACAAACAATGTCACACTTAGCTATTTCTTCTTTTAATGCAGTAGTCCTTGCACTATTAAGTAGGGCAGCTACATTAAATTTTTTGGTACTTCTGTCTACATGATCAAATTGCATTTGATAAAATGCAAATTTCATCCCACAATCTTTACATGGAGTTGATTCTTTTAATTGTCGTATTTCATCGCGTTGTCTGACACGGATCTTAGTAGTATAAGCCTTCCGTTCTCTAGGATGGTCTTTTTCATACATCGAATGGTAGATTCTATCACATTTTTTACAACGAGCATAAGCATCTGGAGTCCTTTTATGATACATCGATGAAAATTGATTAAGATTCATCGTCAAGAGACACTGATTACATGGTCTCTTCTCAGAAGAATTAACAGAATCTATTTTCTTGTTTTTCAAGTTAGTTAATTGTAGATGACTGACAATAATTAGGCCATACGCAAGGCATAGACTGCGCGTAAGCGTTCTTTGCAATAAACGTAAGAATGCTAAGTACTATGATTGCTACGGCGGCGATAAAAAACTCTTTCATTTAGTTAATTTCTCCTGTTTACTTCACTTTTATAGTATAACTTATTTTCTTACAAAAAGCAAGCGGTCATAATATATTTTTGTCGCTTAATATATTATATATCACTTTAAATGAAAAAGCAAGGATTATTTTTATGAATTTCGATCGAAGACTTCTTCTTTATTTTCAACAGCTTTTTGCGTTTGAGCAGCTAAAGAAGGATTTAAAATTGAAGAATTAAATAAATCTAGCCTTCGCTCAGTCATTAACATTTTGTCGAAACAAGCATCTATAATAAATCTACAACCTCTATCATCTCTAATAGCGATCGTTGCTGCGTTCATTTCGACGACATCGTTAATTTCTAATTCATCTCTATCGGCTAGCCTTAAGGATAGCAACACGTCAGCATGAGCTGATATTAAATGAGAAAGACCAATGTTCTCTACATTGTATTTATACTTCTTAGAATCTTTAATTCCTTCTCTATTGGCTTGTGCCGCTGTAATAATAGGGATATTCATCTCTCTAGCAATAGCCCTAACTTCTTCTGTAGTCTTACCTATGGTTTCCCATAAGTCTCTTCCCTTCCTAGAAGGAGTTACTAGAGTTAAATAGTCGATTACTACAAGATCTATCTTGTGGTGAAATGTTTTAATCTTTGACTTAAGGAATGTAGTATTACAGTCGTGAGCGTCTATGATATAAAATCTACCTGGACGATGCTTCTGCCTCTCGACAGTCTGCTTATATATCTCTTCCTCCTCCGAATTTAACTTACCATCACGTATCCTACTATATGAAAGTTGAGAATCTCTAGTATCATACCTTCTTTCAATCTGCTCCTTAGGCATTTCGACTGAGACATAAAGAACATTTTTTCCAGAGATATGAGCATTATATGCAATATTCAGAAGTGCTGTACTCTTTCCTTCCTTAACGGCAGCAATAATTACCATCAATTGGCCACCACGTACTCCATTCGTTGTTTCATCAAAAGAGGGCCAGCCTATATGGATACCTCGGTATTTCTCAGGGTGATCCTTAACATCATAATATCTTTTCAATCTATCAGGACCACTTTCGTCTAAGAATCCCTCTCGGATATCTTCCTTGCCGGCTAACTCAATATCAGCGACGCCAGATCTAAGATCAGATATTGCCTTGTCTACCTGTTGCTGCTCCAAAGCATTAACTGAAGAAACTAAAACTTGCTTTAGTTTCGTCTTCTTAAAGTTATGTCGTAGCTGGTCTATTATAAAGGAAAGGGGCTTGTCTTCATAAGCCGCTGACTGTACTTCGGCAAATAACAATATTAACTTCTGCTTCGCCTCATCAGGCATTCTACTCTTACTAAGAATAAGACTTAAAGAACTACCTGTCATCATAGCTGAGTACTTATTGTAATACCATAGGGCTATCTCAAATAGCTTCCTATTAACATCATCAGCTATAAATGATGCATCAATTCGTTTTTCCAAAACTTCCATAACACACGTAGAAGATAATAGAAATTTCTTTAAAAATTCTTTCTCAAGTGTTTCCGACATAGTTTCTCACTCCGTTGCGGCTATTCCCTGCCTAAAATCTATACCCTTAAATTCAACGGGTATAGTACACTCCGTGAGGATAGAATATACTTCATCGCCATATATCGTTTTCATCTTATCAAAATAGAGATTACTCGTAAGTGACGTAGTCAACATATTATTATTTCTCTTTCTTAGAACATCATTTAAACAAGATCCTACTAACGTATTATTTATTCTTCCCTCATTACCTACTTCATCAATAAGTAAGACGTCTACATCTAAGACTATATCTGTAAACCTTTCTCTCTTTTCCTCGTCTTTCCACCCGCCAGCATACAAATCAACACATTCATCTAATGTTATGAAGTAACAGGTCTTTCTTAGCTTAATAGCTTCCATTAAGACTATGCAGCCTAACCCAGTCTTAGCTAAGCCAGTAGACCCATAAAGAAATATGCCTTTTCCATTTTCAATATTACTTTCTAAATCACTTAAATAAGATGCTACCTTTCTTCTGGATTCTACCGTCTGCGGATGGGAGATGTCTTCAAACTTAAGTTGTCTATACTTTAAAGGTATAGCTGCTTTATGTTTCTTAAATTCTAATCTATAAATATCCATACAAGAGCACTGGTAATCTTTTCCCTTGCACTTTGGACAATTATTAATTATCTTTTTCTTAAGGAGGGCAAAATATTTCTTATCTCTCTCGCTTAGCATGTGATTAACTCTTATTACAAATTTGATTTGGTTGTTTTACTTGGGGTCGTCTGAAATCTTGCAGCCGCCTGAAACATGAATCTTTGTCAATGCAACGTATAGACATATCCTACAAAGCCATCTAGTTCCTACAAACATAGGATTGGTTTCCGTGGCGCATTTATCACAAAATCTTTTTCCGCAGTTAGCACATTGCGCATATGTCTTTACTAGACATATTAAACATCTTGGTTCTTCTGCCACCGTTCCTTTTCCTGTTTTAACCAAGCCTTCAGATCATCATCCATTTTAAATTCTGTCTTAACCTTATTCTCAGCCTTATTTCCTGCTATTCTTCCTGAAAGAAAATAATCTGTTACTCCTAATAAAAACTGTATATCAATTACCTTGATTCGTTTCTTTTTCGGATATTCTGTAAACATATAATCAATGAATTTGAATATCTCTCGTTGTTTACGTCCCGCCTCATGAAATCTTCTCATGATATTAACCATAATAGAACAATCTCTAGCGAAAACTACTGGGAACTCTCGGCTATTGACTTCTCTAAACTTTCTTAGAAAATACTTTACGAAGTCGTTAGCGTTGTAATCTTCTAATGTTTTATCTCTTTTTATAACCATAAAAGAAAACCCCCAGTTGGTAACGCGGCTGGGGGTGCCCGCGTGGAGGCAGCGAGTGAGATGCTGTGGGCGAGATCACAGCATCCCAGGTAAATTAGACCTTCTTCATCTTCGAGCGGCGAACGCTCACAAGATTACGAATGCTCTTTTCTTCTGTTCCAGGAAAAACTTCAAGAACCTTTCGAACAATCTCGTCAGTAGTAAGGTTAGTCTTTAATCCCTCATCTACTACGTTGGACTTCTTAACCTTCTTCACAGAAACCTCTGTCGACGTCATAACTTCCTCGTTCATCTTATTCTCCTTTAATTCGTATTCTAATGGAATAGCTATATCGCGGCCCGTCTCATCGGACTTAACAACTACTTGATGAGGTAGCTTTTGTACCACCTCAACGGAAATACCCGTCTTGGTAAGATATTTCTTCCCTATTTCAGAATCTTGTGCTCTCATGAATCATATTACAACTTTTTGTCAGAAATCTTACAATTGCTAATCCCACCAATTTCTTATATGGTCCTTTAAATACGTACCGAGTTCTTTCATATCTTTATTTCGGAGGTACTCTTCTTTTTTAATTATACTTAAAAATTCTCTTTTTTCTTCTTTCGAAGGAGAGGGCATAGTAAGGTATTTCTTTCCATCATGAACTACCTCAGTTAACTTATCAAGACGATTGCCCCATTTCTTATAATGAGCTTCTAGCTTCTTGCCACAGTAATCATCGACTATTAATCTTTCAAGAATATCTTCTGCTACCTTTATCTCTTTAACAGTTTTCTCGTAATCTACGTGATTAGCACATGTATTAATATGTTCACGGACGCATTGTAGTTTAAATTTTAGAATAATCCAAATAGTAGAGTAATCGAAGTCGCAGTCATTCCAAAGTATCTTAGACCATTTAATAATTGTAAAAACAAATGATCTGGTCTTAAAGATTGGATAAGAAATCTTATAATAAATATTCTTTAGATATCTTTTTATTTCTCTCATATAAATTTAATTGCTGTTACCAATTTAGTTTTTACTATATCAAACTCTGGCTCGGACTTATATATTTCTAGTCTCTTCTTTGAGTGCTTCCCGAGATATTTACAATGATCGTCGTAAATATCGACGACGGTAACATTATGTTTTGTTGCTGTCTTCCTTAAAGCTCTCCCTACTAGCTGTAGAGATTCTATAGAGGATTGATTAGCTTTAGCATTAATTAAGACATCCAGAGAAGGGACGTCAATTCCTTCGCCGAAAACGGTTGTGGCTATAACTACATCTAATTTCTTTGCATCTAGATCTTTCAGTATCTGCTTTCTTTCAGCTGAATCAATCTTACCACTGGCGAACCTAATCTTTCCCGGTACACATTCTTTTAGCATAGCTTCTAAGATTTGACCATGTTCAATGCGTGTAACGGCTATCAAAACGCTCTTCTTGGAGGCCAGAGCTTTAAGAACTGCTTGAATAATTAATTTATTTCTAAATGAATTTTTAACTACCTGCTGGTCATACATATGAGCGTAACCAAAAGCAGATGGTCTACCATGATTGAACTCACAAAGATATATGGTAGGTTTTGCTAGGTAACCTCTCCTAATTAATTCAGAGGCAGATAGACTTACACATCTAGATCCTGTATGTGCATCTAGAAGTAAATCGGCGTTATCTTCTCTCCAGGGACTAGCAGAGAAGCCATAGCGATAAAAAGCTTTCTCACACTTCCTCATTACTACATTGTAAATTTCACTGGATACGTGATGACACTCATCTATAATAACACACTCAGCTCTCTCTACAAACTGTCTAATAATCTCGGGCTTAGGAATTACGGTATCGTCTTCATCTACATCTTTCATTCCCTTAAGAGTACCGCCGTATGATCTATGCACCGTCTGAATCATACCAACAGTTATGTTCTGAGGATATACAATTCCACAGCCCATCTTACCGATAGGAACACCTAACCTATTTGAAAGTCTAGTTACTAGCTGATGAAAGATATCTTGCTTATGGATTAAAACTAAGGTAGGGATATTTAATCTTCCTATAAGCTCTGCAATTATCTCCGTCTTACCACTCCCAGTTGCAGCATGAACCATACCTCTTTGCTTTTTAATAGCGATATCAGCGGCCTCTATTTGATAATCCCTTAATACTATTTCTTTAAGAGGAATTGGCGTACCAAGATTTGGTCTAGCTCTCATGTCCACAACTTTAACAGCTATTCTATGATCTGCAGCTGCTTCTCTAAAAAGATTAAAGAGTCCTGTAGGAAACGCGAGCGATCTTTTATTAAATAGACGCTTTCTACCATCCCAGTATTTATTTTGAAATTGCTGAGAAAAGAAAGCTCCTGGTACCTCATAAGACATTCGAAGAGATAAATCATCCCAAAAGGGAACTGGTATATCACCTTCTATAGAAGTTAATATATTTCCTACGAAGGCGGCACAGTTATAAATAGGTGGTAGAATTGGAGGCTTAGGGACCTCTTCCTTCTGGATTTCACCCAGTTTGATTATCTTTCCCATATTCCTCTTCGAATTTTTTTAGCTGCGCTGACAATTCCGCTATACCCTTTTCTAATTCTTCAGAACCACCAATAACCATAGCTATCGCTAATATCTGTTTTAGATTTGCCTCTAGTTCCTGCCGGAACTTACTGGGATCTATTTTCTCATCCATTATAATATCTTACAGAAATTGCTCTCCTTTTGGACGGCGTTATACTATAAAATTAATAATGTATAATTTTTGTATGAAGATTAAATTATTATTTATTGACGCGGTCGCGGGGTACCCTCCAGAAGTAAGAATTCTGATACTTAATAAATGGAACACTTACGAGGAAGCAATGAGGATGGACCAGAAGACTGCTATCGAATTATACCATGGTCTACATAGACTTTTTGTGGACAAGCCAATTTCGCCTGCGAGAAAGACAAACCTGCGCAAGGCTAATAAAAAGCGAGTGTCAAGCTAGTTATGTGCGATTTAACGCTATTTAAAAGATATGTTGCTAACCATAGTTTATCAGTTAATTGTCATTTGCGGAGGGGGTCACAAGCAGCTTATAATTATATATTAATTAAAATTAATCTTCTAACAACAACAACAGCAACAGCTATAGCTGTTAATTGGATTATAGCTTATAGCTTATTGCTATGGCTAATTGAAATTGCTATGGCTAATTGAAATTGCTATAGAATCTTCCTAAAGTCAGATTCTATAGCTTAAGCGTGACCAAGGTCATAATAGAGGAGTACAATGATAGAGTGGACTAGAGTTGATACTTATGTCAGAGTAAATGGGCCGTTAGTAAAGGATTCTGTAATGGTAGTAGGGCAGATCCATTGCAACAAGTGTAGTGAGTTACTTTGGAGTTCAGTGGAAGGAAATGTAGGTAGGATGGAATTCTTTGCTGCAAAATATTCTTGGACAAAACCTTCAACTCAATGGTATAAAGAAGATCATGAGTTTCACCTTTGCCAGAATTGTTATAAGAAGATGATTGAAGATTTTACGCATAAGGATTTAATTAATGAGCCAGCTGATAGGTAAAGAGGGCTTTGAAATTTTACCAGAGGAGGTGCCTCTAAATATAATATCGTTAGCAAAAGATTGTGCTTATAGGTCGGGAAGTAGATTTAGACTGGGAGCTGTTATATATAAGGGGAGGGAAATAATTGGAAGAGGATGGAATAAAGCGGATAAGACTCATCCCTTAGCTTCGACCCCCTACTCCACGATTCATGCTGAATTTGATGCTATTATAAAAGCTGAACCTAATAAAGTAAGGGGTGCAGATATTTACATCCACAGAATACTGAGGAATGGGAAACCAGCTCTAGCAAGACCTTGTCTACACTGTTTGAAGATGTTACGAACTAAAGGGATTCGTAATATCTATTTCAGTCTAGATATCTTATAGAGTTACGGGACCGCTAATAACATCTACAACTACAGCAGAAGATGTATCTGTTAGTCCGAACTTCTTATTCTTAAAATCTCTCGCCTTAACGTTAGCAATAGCCTTAAGTTCATTCATGTCAGTATGATTTATCATCTCTGACCCTTCAACTAATATCTCTGCCGAGATATATCTCCCCGCGTCCGTTAGGAAGTAATGAACTCCGTAAAGTACCCCAGCTGCAAGGCTTCCCGCAGCTTCAGCACCACCGTTAGCTAAGCCTAGCTTAAGAGAAGCCGCAGCTGTTCCTCCTGTTACTACTACAGAGCTAGCTGCACCTGTAGTTTCAGAAAGAATAGTATACTGTTCTGTAATAGCATTATAAGTACAGACAGCACCTACGAATCCTAGTAGTCTAAGCTGCTTCTGAATTTCTGCTGCAATGAGCTGACCAGAAGTTAGAGTACCTGCTAATATAATTGTTTGAACACCCGTACCATTCATATTAATAGTAAGAGTGACGCCTGCCGCTACTGTTGTCGCTGCTAATACAGCTGAGTCAGAGTAACCAGCTTGCAGGGAAGTATCAACTACTTTGGTAGTAGCTAGAATGCTATCTACTGGACCTAAGAGAGCTGATATTGATGGGTTTCCATAGGACTGTGCCATTTATTTATTCCTCATTTTCATTAATTGTTGTAATCAAATTCTTAGGTGATGCCGCATCTTGAATTTGTTCTGATAAAGTCCTATCAGGATACATCACTACTAAAACTGTATCACATGAAGGACAATTTACTGTAGAGGGTCTATAGGTTCCATACGCAGCAAAAACACGAGTATCACAAAATGGGCAGCAATAGTTATACATTTGAGAGATCCCCTAATTTATAAGTTATTGGATTATCAGAAATTGCTTCTTAGATATATATCGACGCGGTTACCTCCTTGCCATTTCCATCCACCTGTAAGACCAAGTTCTATATTTTTCATCTTTAACCACCCAGGAGTAAAGTCGTCAATATGTCGAGTTATTCCTGGACCAAAATACTCAGGATTAATTTGACCTGTTAGCGACCATCTTTCCCAATAGAACCACTTCCAATCAAGTACAGGTAGTAACGGAAGAGTTAGATTAGACGTCTTTGTTCTTAAGCCTGGACCAATAATAAGACCATATCCAAAACGAGAGGTAAATCCTTTATTTGTAATAATAATTTCTGGAGGCTTATTAATTTCGTCCAGGATTTCTCCTAGCTCTTGCTTTAACTTCGTTAGTTCATTTAAGTCTTTTGTATTTAAAATTTTGTTAATTAAAATTTGATACTTCTTAAAGAGCTCTTCTTTCTGTTTAGTAAGCACTTCTATCTTACCTTCATCAGGAACATACACAGTTCTTATATGTACTTTACCCTGAGCATCTCGAACAGCTTGAACTAGCTCCCTATTTTTAATAATATATCTAGCTAAAAGATTAGCAGGAAGAATATTCTCTGCTAGCTCTTGATTTTCCCTAGTTTCCTTTTCCATATTATAAAGTTTGCAGAATACTAACGAGGCAGCAATAGCAGCAATTAGAATAATTCTTTCTGTAGTTCTTATATAAGACTTAAGATACTCAAACATAATTCACTCCTTAGTCGCTACCTTCTATATCATCTCTCTTTGTTGGTGAAGGAATTTGAGGCTGAATATTGTTTTTCTTTTCTAGATAAGTACTTGTTACGTAAGCACCAAAGATAAATGAGACTATACTGCCTGTTGTTACTACAACAGTAGTGCCGCACTCCTTGGCGTAATAAAGAACTAGCCATATACAAATCCAAGTATAAAGAGCTAAATAGATCCAGTTCCATAAAGCCCTTAAAGATTTTAAATCTCTAAGCAGATTTTCTACGTAGTCAACAACATGTGTTGAAGTCCACTTAGTAGCCTTCTTAATAGTTTCTTTTGCTGGAGTTAGATTCATAACTGACTCCTAAATAAATCCATATCCCATAAATTTCCAGGGCAACTTTTCTGTCGAGGGACGCTTAGCTTATCATAGACTTCTCGATGGCCTAATATATTATCTATATCAATATCAAAAGAAGCCATGAAAGATCTAGTTGTCTTCAGACAAAATTCCCACAATTCTTTTGAGGGAGCCATCTTATCATAATTACCTATAGCACATAAGCCTATATGTGTTTCATTATAAATAGAAGAAACATTTTTAACAGCAGCGTGAGCTCCTGTCATAGTAAGAGGCCTTCCAAAATGAAAGACGGGAATATTATTAACTAATTCAACGCCCCCGTGATAACCCACATCACGCCATGGCTTCTCAAAGAGATGTCCTTGCTTCTTGGATTCTCTTTCATTAAATACTTCTTCAGTTACAATGACCCCATCTATTCTATAGCTAGTATGATATCTAACTATAGCAGGCCAATCCTCAGTAGAGGCTTA
>Ga0315284_10004719_pt1 | contig 19361 bp, 27 predicted proteins | sample YL17G09_16_MG_FD_203696 | JGI IMG/M metagenome (GOLD analysis project Ga0315284, IMG submission 203696) | Sediment microbial communities from Yellowstone Lake, YNP, Wyoming, USA - YL17G09_16 | ecosystem: Environmental > Aquatic > Freshwater > Lake > Sediment | place: USA: Wyoming | collected... | reverse complement strand
GTCAGGCGTGCCCGGTTTTGACCTATCCGAATGCTGGCGATGCTCCTGTGGTGACAGAGATGCCTGTGAATTTCACAGTCTATGCTCCACTCGGATTCTCTTCTCCATCAGAGGTTGTCGGGATTCAGTATAATGGAACGAATCATATCGCAGGGGTTGTCTGCAGCTACAATGAGACTGACAGTCAGCACAGGACGTACAACTGCACAGTGCCGGTGAAGTACTTCTACTTGCCAGGATTGTATGCTCTTAATGTGACGTACACGGATGGCGTGAAGAGTGTGTCTATATTGTCATCTTCTATCTGCGAAGTTGGTTCAGTCTATTCACATAGTGTCTCTGAGATGTATGTGACGTTCCCAGGTGCGGGTCCGGGTATTGTGAATGCGCCTTCCGGGCAATCACTGATTTTGAAGAATCTGGGGAATGTCCCATTGAATGTGTCGTTGAACGGGACAGATCTGATTGGCGTTCAGAATCCATCATATGTATTGCCTGCTTCGTCATTTAAGGCGGGAGAGGCATTGAATACATCGGTGAATATGTCTAATGGTGTGGCGGTTCCGCTCAGTGTGTTGCCGGTTGGAGAAGGAAGTGAGAAGACTTTCTTTATGTGGGCGTCAATACCATCGTCTCTCCTGCCGCAGTCATATCACTCGGTTAATCCATGGCAGTGGTTGGTGAATCCATGAGCTTATCAGTTACATTGGTGGATGTTGTAATGTTCTCTTCTCTTATTACATTGTTCACTATTTATTGGAAGCTCGAGATCAGGCTTGCGAACAAAGTATATTCGAGGTTTCAGCGATGAGACGTGGTGGTTGGTACGGTAATCCTCATGGTCATGCATTAGCGGCCAGGGGTATACGGACATATAGTTCTAAGAAGGCGATGTTAATGGATCCGATCTTCTATGCAAAGAAGCGTGAGGAAGAGGTTCCGATGTGGGGCGTCATAGACATGGTTCGGCAGGGAAAGACGCTGCAGGAGATGAAGTCGGCGCATCCAGATGCTGATTCGACGTTCTTGAGGGATCGGGGAGCGAAGGCCATAGATCAGTTGAACGGGAATCGGGTCATGGTCGATATGAAGAGTGAGGGTGTTGATAAGCTGCTCAATCTGGCGAAGGAAGATGGTTATTATAGGAAACAGATGATTGATGCTCTCAGTGATCGTCAGAAGCGATCATTTATTCCAGAAGAGAAAGCGGTGATATTGAAGGCGCGTTTGGAGCAACTAAACTGAGTGTATATTAGTCGGCGTATTTAAATACTTGTGCATGAGGAAGATTGTTGTGAATCGCTACAAGCCTATTGGTTGGCGTAAGGAGTCTTATCGTCACTATCTTGCTGCGAAAGGCATCAAGACGAGGCATAAGTACTTCGCCGAGCAGCTCGCGAGTGTTCGTAAGGCTGATTGGGCTGATCACTCAGCTGATATGATTCGCTCAGCGTTTCATGATGGACGTGCTGAGGTTCCTGATTTTCATGAGGAGCACAAGAAGCAGTTCTCGAATGAGCTTGTCTCGAAGATGGCGAGGGAGCTTTCTCAGGGAGAGGCAGAGGGAAAGTATAGATCTGGTGCTGCGGAGACATTTGCGAAGGACGACCTAACGGATTTGACGAAGGACTTCTATGACAATCGTCTCGACTACGCTCAGTATAAACGGGAAGCTGAGAGGCGATTCGCGAAGCACAAGCAGCAGTACGGGACTGAAGTGAATCTCTGGAAGCAGGACGAGACGAATGAAGGGATTTTTTCCTTTGAGACGATGACGGGTGAGAAGAAACCATCATCAGGTCCGGGGTACTTCTCGAAGAAAGATCATGTTGAACGATTTGAAGTCAAGAAGATCGGCGATAAGTTTATGGTCTTTGATCATGAAGTTGGTGAGTTTCTGATAGGGTATTCTTTCAAGGATGAAGTTGAGGCGAAGCGTTTTCTACATAATGATGAGTCTCACAGAGGATATGCTGCTGAGAAAGGGAATCGAGAGCCGATCCAGTTCACCCCGGACAAAGCGAGGAGATTACAGAAGCGCTATGATGAGGCAGTGAAGAAGGGTGAGGAGAAGTTTACGTTTGAGGGGCATGAGATGCTGACAAGATATGCGAAATATGTCCTGCAGTATATCGAGATGAGGGGTCTCAAATGAATCGCTACAAACCAGTCGGATGGAGATCTGAATCACACAGGCACTATCTTGCAGGAAAGGGTATTGCTACGAAGTACGATCACAAGAGATACTTCTACAAAGTTGATGATGTCGAGAAGCATGGGACGTTGGTAAGCTACAAAGTGCATTACGACTTTGATGGTGCGTTACATCGTGTGGAATCGAAGAGATCTGGTCATTTCATGAATAAGGATCATCGGGATGCTGTGGCTGCGAAGTTGAAGGCAGATGGTTGGGTTGTGAAGCTGAAGAGTATGAAGTCGCAGAGTATGCATCCAGAGTATGTCCTTGATTATGAAGGGATATACGATACGGGGTTTGGAAACAGTGATTATCAGCATTTCTTTCCAACGATCTATGATGTGGAGATTGTACGATGAATCGATACAAACCAATCGGATGGCGTAAGGAAAGTCACAGGCATTACCTTGCTGCGAAGGGTGTGAAGACGAAATACGACTTTTCTCGTAGGTACATGGCGCGGAATGCTTTGGAGTTCGAGAAGGATTCGTTGAAAAAGGTTATGTTGAGTGGTCGCGTGAAGACGATTGATGATGCATATGAGTATTTCGATGAGCATACTCCGAAAGTTAACGGAGAGACTTTAGGTCACGAAGAGGTTCGGAAGTTGTTTGATCAGATCCGAGCAGAGTACATAACTGCTGTTCACGGGACGATGGCGAAGGAGATGGGTGAGGATCTCGAGGTCTCTGATGAGGGAAATCTTTCTCACGGTGCTTCGATGTCAACAGAGGTTGCTTCGATGCGTGTGGCTCAGAACCTGAGGGATACGGGAAAGGCGCAGTCAGGTGCGGGTGAGCTCACTGCAGCGGGCGTTAGGAAGATGATTAGGGAGTCGGGTGTGAAGATCAATCCGTATGCTGCAACCTATATTAATTCAATCGATGATGCAGAAGCGATGTATGGTGCAGACGGGGTTCGTGGGCAGATCCCTTATATCCTCTCGAATATGCGGTTCAGCCGGACGGATCCGAAGCAGGTTGAGTTGAAGAAGAAGCTCACCGAGCTTTCGAAGAGTAAGCATCAATATGGTGCTAAGGTGACTGATTTTCATGAAATCAATGAGCATGTTCCGAAAGGGAAGTCATTCGATATAGATGGTGTGTGGGTTCCGAACGATAAGGGAAATGCGCTTGATAGTGCTCGGAATCATTTGCATAGGTTGCAGTCTCGTAAGGATTCAGAGGATGCAACGGTTATTGCTCGTTTGAAGAAGTCGATTTCGGAGATGAAATGATGATGTCTCGCTACAAACCAGTCGGATGGCGTAAGGAGAGTCACAGGCACTATCTTGCTGCTAAGGGTATAAAGACGCGCTATGATGCGAATAAGGGCGTTAGTGCGCACTGGGCTCGTTACAAGAAGGATCCTGAGTATAGGAAGCAAATCTCTGAGAAGATGTCTGCTGCGCAGGCATTGAGGAGAAAGACTGCGATTATTGTTGCTGAGACAAAGAAGCATGAAGCTCCTGTTGAGCAGAAGGTTGAAGAGCAGAAGCTTGTGAGAGAGGAGATTAGGCAGCCAAAGGAGATGCCGCTCGGTTTTGTTGAGGCGCACACGAATAAGCTCTGGCGCTACTGGAATGATTATGGGTCGAAGGCTGAAGCGGATGCGAATAAGGTTGTGCTTGCTCAGGAAGGTAAAGATGTTCAGGTGAAGTTCCTTGCGGGTCGCTTTGTTGTTTATGAGTCAACTGGGGATGTGAGTGATCGTTCTCCGAGCGAGAAGATTGAGTACTTTGCATCAAAGAATGTGACGAAAGTATTTGACACGAGTACGCTGCAGGGGTTGAAGGCTGCTGAGAAATATAAGGAGCGTCTCGAGAACGAAGGTGCTGAAGTGCGTACAGAGATGGTTGGTATTCATAAGGTGTCTATCTCTGATGTAAGTGAATCTGACGAGTTGCTGACTGCTCGTTTTAGAAAGGATCAAACTCCTCTGACAAGATATGGTGCAAAGAAAGTGTACGAAGTTACCTTTGTTGATCCATCTCTTCCGACATATGGGAAGTCGATAAGGATGACTAAATCTCAGGCGGAGAAGCATTTTGGTAAGAGGGAGTGGCCTGAGTATCGGGATGGATATCTTCCGCATGTTGTTGTTGCTGAGGTGGATGCAGAATGAATCGCTACAAACCAGTTGGATGGCGTAATGAACGACAAAGACATTATCTTGCTGCTAAGGGCATTAAGACAAAGGTGGATCGCTTTGTTGATATCCTTGAGATGAAGGAGAATGCTTGGACGGAGAAGAAGCCCGTGCAGAAGACGAAGGCTGACGAGTTTGCTGATATCTTGAAATTCAAGGATAATCCTTGGATGAAGCGTGATGGTGCTGTGAAGACATCGAAAGCAGGGGCTGTTGCCGATGCTTTGATGTCGAAGGACAATCCATGGTTCACTGCGAAGGGATCTGGGAAGGCGCAGGAGTTCGCTGATGTGTTGATGTTGAGTGATAAGAAGCCTGTCAAGCATCGGGTTGTGCGCAGAAAGGTTGAGCAGGTCGTTGAACCGGCTGTTGAATATGTTCCTTCGGAAGAGCAGCAGTATCCGGAGGAAGAGGAAGTGTATGCTGCGGAGAAGGAACCAGAGTTCACAGTTGTTATCACGGGAAAGCATGCTACTCACTACCTTGATGGTATTCCTCTATCTGACGAAGAGACAAAGATTGCTCGGCGAAAGTATGGTGAGCCGGAGCATGAAGAAGATCCACATGCGCACGAGAATGATGACGGGTCGTATAGCTTCTATGCGAAGAAGCATCTCTCAGAAGGTGCGAAGGTTGAGCTGGAGCATAAGAAGACTATCTTGCGTATAGAGAAAGAGAAGCCGACACCGGAAGTGGCTGCTGGTTGGATTGCTGATGATCACACGAAGGAGCACAAAGGGTATTACCCCGCTCTTCAGAAAATGGAGAAGACGCTCAAATGATCAGAAAGCTCCCGGGACAGATGAAGTATCGCCTTTATAGTAAGAGTGGGGGGAAGAATCTCGGGACCTTCAAGACGAAGACTGCTGCAGTGAAGCATGAGCGTGAAGTGCAGTTTTTTAAGAAACGGGGGATGAGAACATGAAGAAGATTGGATTGATGTTAGCGTTGGTGTTGATCGCAGTCCTCGCCGCTGTATCGGTGAATGCTGCGGTGACGGGTTGTGTCAATGCGTATCAGTATACGGATAACGTAACCGGCGCTCATAATGTGAGTGTCGGGAATGTATGCATCAATGCGACAAGCTATGATGTGGATCCGACAGCTGCGGTGAATTGCGCAGTGTTGTATAATTGTGTAGCTGATGCGCAGTCTGCGATTCAGTATTATCGTGGATACACTGGTGCTGGGACGACGACTTGTACTGCGACTGGTCAGGTTGCTACCGGAACGACTGTGACATACACCGGCGGGCGTCATATTTTGACGACTGAGTATGCGGTTGCTTGTTCAGCAGTAGGGTATGGTGCGACATACGATAAGACTGATTTCAAGTATATAGTTGTTGATGGGATGGGCACAGCTGGTGCATCGGTTGTCGAATGGATCGACTTGATTGTGATGCTGATTGTGCTGGGTTTCATCATCGGTATATTCGTGAAGATGGCGCAGCTTTTCAAGTAAACATATTTTATTTTCAATTATATGGGGAAATGATATGCGTGGATGGCATAGAGAGTCGTACAAACACTCGTTAGCGGCGAGGGGTTATTGTTCTAAGAAGTACGACTATGCCATCAAATACGCACCTGTGAAGTCTTCGAAGTACGATATGGTTCTCGTTGGAACTGATCGCAAGGGTCGTCGCGTCAGGAAGTATGATGATGACCATTGGAAGGAAGCTTCTAAGGAGAAGTTCGCAAGAGTTCTTGCTCTCAAGAAAGAGTATCCGGAAATCATCGGTGAAGTGAAGAGGGATATGCATTCTGAGGATCCGAATGTCCGGAAGAATGCGAGAGTCACGTATATCATCGCGAAGACGGGGATCAGGCCGGGGACGCGCAAGGATATGAAGGCTGATCAGGAGTCATATGGTGCGACGACGCTCAAGAAGGAGCATGTTGTCGTGTCTGGTGACAAGGTGAAATTTAATTTCACTGGGAAGCATGGTATTCCGATTAAGCTTGAGGAGAGTGATCCTGTTCTTGCGAAGGCAATTACGGATGAGAAGCGGGAGGTTCCGGGTGCTGAGTTGTTTCCGCATACGTCGGATGCGACAGTAAGGAACTATTTGGAGAAGTTCGGCGACTATAAGTCGAAGGACTTTCGTACGCTCAAAGCGAATCACATAGCTGAGAAGATGGTGAAGGCGGGAGTGCCGAAGCAAGCAGTGACTGAAGCGGTCGCGAAGAAACTTGCGAATACGCCGAGTGTCTCTGAAAACTCATACATAGATCCGAAGGTATGGAAAAATGAGAGGAGAGTTTAGTAGTTTGGGAACTGCGAGAGGTGCAAGTGGGAATGTTGTGCGGTTTCAGTTCGTTCCGATGGTTGGCGTCATCTTCGATGATGATGAACGGCAGCTCGCGGAATGAATGAGATCGTATGCGTTTCGTCGTAGTAGGGGTCATGTTCGAGTATTGGGGTGCAAGATGTTCCTGGATATGTTGTTGCCGATGTTCCTGGCTGATCCGAAGACGTGGTGGCCAGCAGTATTGTTGACGTTGAAGGTTGTAGTGGCGAAGATTATAATGAGGTGAAGATCGTGGGACTCAAGAAGTGGGCGTACAGCAAGCCGAGGCGAATCACGCGGAACAAAGGCGTGGGGAAAGTGTTCAATGGGTTGGTGTATGCGGGGACAAAAGTTGGGCAGTGGACAGTGCGACCGAGTGTTAAAGCGTATGATGTCGGTCGCGGAAAGAAGAATTGAAGGAAAATGATTGATGATGGTGTGTATTGTTTGAATCAGGTATTCAGGCCAAGGGTGAGATTGTCGAGTTACATGCGAAATGGGGGAGGGGATTGCACAGTTTGTGTGAAGGATCCAAATGGGAACGGTCATTGTGTGAATTACCATCCAATAAGATTATATACATTCAATGTGGTGGAAAGAGATGCTGATGCAGAAGCGGGAGAGTTGGAGAGTGTTGTCGAAAGAGATGTTTGAGAGCTACGACGGGGTTTGGGATGATGAGGAGTTTCAGAAGTAAACCGGTCGGTTGGCGTGGGGAGTCGCATAGGCACTATCTTGCAGCTAAAGGTCTGTCAAGATATTTTTCACCGGTATTCGTATATCGGAGAAGTCTAGGTGGGAAGCATAAGGGGAATGAGCGTGACAATGAGGTTCGTGAATTATATGGTCCTTCTAAGGTGAAGGATAGTTCAAGATCTATGGAAGGGGACATGAAGTATGCATTCGACACGGTCGAGAACGATCATGAACGTGATATTGATGAGATTCGTGTGACTGATCCTGACGATATGATTATATATCAATGGAGTCGTGGTAAAGGTACGGTGTTTCCGGACAAGGAGCAGATGTTTCCAAGGGCATATGATAAGACATTGTCAAAGGATAAGCTGCGTGTTGTGAAGCGCTTGCGAGATGATGTTGAATGAGGAGTTTTCGTGCAAAACCCATAGGTTGGCAACACGAATCCTATCGGCATTATCTTGCTGCAAAGGGTATTAAGACACGGTATGCTGCAAAGATGAATGATGATGAAGTTCGTAGGAAAACGTTTCATCTGCGCAATAGAAAATTAACGGATGTTGAAAGGCAGATAGTTATTGCTGGGTTGAAGAAGAAGTTCGTAGAGCTTGAGAAGAAATGGGCTGATGCGCAGAAGATTGATGATCAGCTTTCGATGGATGCGCTCTATGAGGATATGCAGTTTATAGAGGGGGAGATTGAGGATCTTGATGATGAGTTTTATGCGGTAAAAGATGACGTTCTTGAGAAGTCATATTTGAAGAAGCAGCAGCGACATAAGCTGGGTGAAGAGATTGATACCAACATCGAGAAATTGGACGAGCGTATCAGCGCGTTGCGAGGGGAGATGGACGCACTATTGCCAACGAAGGATGAGCGGGACCGAAGAGACGTCAACAGTCTTACCGAAGCGGATAAGGAAAAAGCGAAGAAGTACTTTGAGCTCGAAGCGAAGCTGAAGGATGTGAAGATGCGTAAGGAGCGTCTTGAGAAGCTTCGTCCGGGGTATTTTGCGAAGAAATCATATGTTGATCCGAACACAGGTATAGATAGCTTGAAGGAGCTTGAGCGTGCGTATGCGTTGAGAGATCCTGATGGATCGACCTTTGTGACGAATAATCCCGGGATTCTTAGGGATCGTGTGGATCTTGAGAAGTCTCATCCAGGGATAAAGATCCTCTCAGTTTCTGAAGTGAACAAGAGAAAGATGCCGAAGGATGCAGTGTTTATCATGCCTCCAGATCAGAAGAAGCTGTTGATGGATCGTATGCGTGCGAGAGGATTATCGGAAGAAGAGGCTGAGCGACGTATACGTGAAGCGATGGATAAGATCTACAGGGATATGAAATGAATCGCTACAAGCCTGTCGGTTGGCGTGGGGAGTCTCACAGGCATTACCTCGCTGCGAAGGGTATTCGTAGTCGCTATGCTGCAGTGATGCGGGATGATCCAGAACAGATCGTTGCTGCAAAGCGGTTTGGTCCGGGGAATCTTAAGAAGCTCAAGAAGGTTGGTGCTGGTTCAGATAGGGTAGTGTATGATCTTGGCAAGGGGAAGGTACTCAAGGTTGCAAAGACTGCAAGAGGTCTGGTGCAGAATGAGGCTGAGCAGGGGTTGAACGATTATACTTTTGAGCCGGAGCAGCAGATCCAGATTCACGAATCAGGGAAGGATTATGTTGTTGCGGAGAAGGCTGAGAAGGCCGACAAGACTGTGCGTGATTATTTGAGGCCGTTGCAGCGGTTCAATCAGAAGGATTTTGATGATAAGACGTCTGCGTTGCAGGATGAGATGAATCGTTTGGGTCTCGGAGATTACCTGAATTATGATCTTGCATGGGGAGATTTCGTATTGGCGAGGAATTGGGGTTTGAAGAATGGCAAGCCTGTGCTTGTTGATGGCGGTGCACTGAATAAGCGTGATATGTTCGTGCATGATGTTCGTGATAAGCGGGTAATTCAGCAGGCAATGCGTGATGGTGCGCAGTTTGTTCCTGAGCAGTATCGTGAGTGGGAAGAGGTGAAGCGTCATCGGAGGATGGCGAGATGAATCGCTACAAGCCAGTAGGTTGGCGTAAGGAATCGTATAGGCATTCTCTTGCTGCGCGTGGATATGCTTCAAAGAAGATTTCTGATCTGATTTCATCAAATATGTATCGGCGCGGACCTATTGCTGAGACAAAGACGCATGGCGAGATCCGGACTCACGGGGATATCAATCCGCAAGGGAAGAATTTCAAGGAGATTTTACCAGATGGTCCTCCGACTGTGCATGTCTATGAGAAGAAGACGCATCTCGCTGGGAAGTTCAGGGATCTCTTTGCTAATTATGAAGGGAATGCGCATAATCATCTGGTGATTAGGAATCGTGGAGGGGAGATTATTCGGGAGTTGTGGCTTGAAGGGGATACGCTGAATAATAAGGATACGGTTCGTATAGATCCAAAAGGTGGTGCGGAGATCATAACTGTTGATGCAACGGATGATCTGCTGTACGAGCCATGGATGGATGACTATGGGAGTGTGCTGTTTACACCGAAGAATCCTCCAGTCGGGGTTCCGAAAGGTAGACCGCTGAAGCTCGCGACTGAGAATGATGATGTTGAGTATTTGGCGAAGAAGATGCGTGTCGTCTTCTTACCTCCTGAGCAGTACGATGAAGTGAAGAAGGTAGATCCTGAGTTTGCAGGATTCATTGAGAAGGGCATTGAGATTCGTCGGGCTGATTCAGCAGAGATGGCTCGTCGTGGCGGGTTGGATGCTGAGGATCTCGAGTACATCAAGAATTTCGGGAAAGTGGATGTCGCAGTCTATAACACCTATCATGAGCTGCAGCGTGAGCGGGAGAACAAGCGAAGACGTGAGCTTGTGGCTGAAGCGAAATATATGGCGTGGAAGAAGTATCCTGGTCGTCCATGGAAGAAGGATAAGATCAAGCTTGTGAAGGTTGCAGATATTGAGCCGGGTGAGCCTGATCAGGATCGGACGAAGGTTGAGACGATAAAAGCTTCAGGAGACATTAGGGAACCGGTTCATGTGTTCAATAAGTATGTCGGGGTTGATGAACCTTTGAAGAAGGGTGTTGATTCAAAGTCATTTGGTATGGAGCGATTGGTGGTTGAGAATGACAAGTTGGTGTTTGGAAAATCCGATATGCGTAAATATCAGTTATATGATGGTCATCATCGGTGGAAGGCTGCGAAGGAGCGTGGAGATGTGTTGATCCCTGCGAAGGTGGCTGAGAATCCGTTTCAGCGTCAGGAGTGGCGCAAACGTAAGGGGATGAAAGCATGAGTCTTGAACAAGTGGTGTTGCAGCAGACGGTTGCCGGTCCTACGCCGGTGACGTGGGGTAATCTTCTTGCTTTTCTGTTGATCCTTGCAGGTATGGTCTATCTGATGAACAAATGGAATGTGGAATGGCATGATCGTGTTCGTCGTAGCAAGATGTTGAAGGGGATGAAGAGGTTTGGAGGGGGCTGATGAAGGGCTGGCATCAGCATAGTCATGAGCACAGCCTCGCTGCGAGAGGTATTACGACCGCGAGATATAGGAAACGGTTTCCGAATCTTGTTAAGCCGTATAAGGGTCAGAATCCAAGGCTCACTGCGAACTATGCCAGGTTTCGTCAGGCTTCTCCCTCTTCTTTTGTACTTGGGACTTTTCGCACTAAGCGTGTTGCTGATGAACGCGCAATTATTGTGGCGAAGCGGAAGAGAGATAGTAAATTTGCTATTCAATCTGTTATGATTCCAAGGAAAGATTATTGGGCTGTCAAGCGTGTTGAGAAGAAGGGGAAGGTGCATGTAACCAAGTCAGGGGAGGAGGTGAAGGCACTTGCAAAAGATATTGTTGGTGAGGTCAGGCCTTTCACTCAGAGAGTGGAGATTGCAGGCAGTATACGACGGAAACAGGCTCATCCGGTTGATGTCGACGTGGTCGTTGTACCGAAGGATGAACGATCTGGGGAACGAATTCGGGAAGATTTACGAGCACAGTCATCCAGGATTTATGCAGATGGATCTGAGAAATTCTCAGGAAGGATTCGCGGAGTCAAGACCGAAGTGATTATCGCGAAGCCGAACGAGTTCGAGGCGCAGTTGATGACTGTGACGGGGCCGTACGGTGCGAATATCCAGAAGCGGGCACTGGCCAGGGATAAAGGGATGGTATTAAATCAGCGGGGATTATTCAAGGGTGGAAAGCGGGTGGCGTCCACTGAGAAGGGGATCTATCGTGCGTTGGGATTATCATACAGGTCTCCTTCAGAACGTGGTTTGCCACGATAAGTGCTCCTGAGTGTGCAGGTTTATATATAAGAATTGGTGTAGAATGCGAATAATGAGCAGGTATAAACCGGTCGGCTGGCGTCATGAAAGCCATAGGCACTATCTTGCAGCCAAAGGCATAAAGACGAGAAATAGCTACTTTTCTCCGTTAAGGTATAGGCTTCCTCCGACCACCCTCATGGAGAAGCTTACTCCCGAGCAGCAAGAGGAGGCGAAGCGCCTCCTCGCGCTCGGAGAGTTGAAGACGACACAAGATGTTGCAGACCATTTCAGGGTGAAGTGGAAGTGGGTGAATCCACAAGCAGCCGCTGAGCGTTCTGAAGAGAACTCTCGTCGAATGTCTACGGATCAGAAATTAAATCTTATTCGTAAGATTGGGAAGGCGAAGGGGAGATTGCCGACGTCTTCAGATCTTGAGGAGCACGGTATCAATGCATCATATTTCTCTAGTCTTGGTGGATTTAAGGCTGCGGTGAATAAGGTTGTAGATGAGGAAGCTGAGCAGGCAGTTCTTGATAAGCGGAACTTCTTTGACGTGGCGGATGAATGGTGGTTTGAGAAGAAGAAGCAGCGGAGACCGGAAGAGACGCTCGAGGAGAGGTACGAGGGGTTGATTCCGGAGAAGGTGAAGGTGGAACGGGCTGAGGAGAAGGAGCGCGTAAAGAAGGTGCTGCAGAAAAAGGTAGAAGAGGCTGAAAAAAAGAAGAAGCTGGTTACTCAGACAGAGGTTTTGAAGAAGCAGATAAAGAAGCTCGACGAGGAGATTTCTGATCTTGAGGAAGGGTACTTCAACAGGAGCATCAAAGTATCACCAGGTATTCTTGTTGCGTTGCAGAAGCAAATAGCTGATAAGAAGTCGGAGAGACGTGATCTTGATAATGAACTCGGGCGGGTGAAGGAAGAGCTCGGTCCTGGATTCTTCGCGAGGAAGAATGGTTATTTTAATGCCGAGCATATGAAGTGGTTGGAGGCGGACAGTGATGAGCCTCTTGATGAGTATATCATGGAGAATGTTGTTCGCAAGGAGCACGGTGGTTGGCCGGCGTTCCGTGATGAGTTGAAGAAGGACTTTCAGCATCCGATGAATGATTTGGATGATGATTGGGAGAGATACACATCACTTGCGGATAATGATGTGTATGGTCCTGTTGGTAAATCTGAAAAGCTTTCAAAGGATCGGGTTGAAAGGGCTGAGCAGCGGGGAGCTGCGAACATGGCGAGGATCTTATCACAGGCGAATGTCGAGCCGTTGCTTGATCATGGCAGGGAGAGCACTGCGCGTGATCTTGCAGTCGACCTTGTGTTTGGGCGTACTGATCAGCCGAGAGTGAAATTCAAGGATCTGAGGCGGAAGAGAAAATGATGTCTCGGTACAAGAGTGTGGGGGTGCGAAGATGCAAGAGTTCTCCTGGATGGTATGGCGAGCAGCATCGTCACAAGCTCGCAGCTTACGGCATTTCGACCTCGAGGCGGCGCTCAGGGACTCAGAGGATGATTGGGTCCATCCCGATTATAGCGCGTCCTGTGCCGAAAGGTCAGGCTTACCCGTTGTCTCCAGAAGAGGTAAAACGGCGCTTGTCCCAGTTGCCAAAAGAGGACCTGAGAGGAATCAAGGGTGTTGAGTTCTCTCCTCCAAAGAACAAGTTTCAGGAGGATAGCTGGGCGCAATACAAAAGAGGAGATCGGAAGCTGATGATCTTCAGTCAGCCGGTTGGGAAGGATGGTTCGTTGTCGGGAAAGGATCCTGAGAAGGTGCGTGAGCACATGAAGCAATACGTGATTCCGCACGAGGTTGGGCATCACAAGGCGTTGTATCAGGCAGGAATCACAGATAAGCGGCTATCACTTGCTGAAGCACGTGCTGATGGTTATGCATTCGGTATGGATGTAACTGACGAGGATGTAAAAGTCTTCGAGCCTCTGCACCGATGAGTTTAAATAGGAGAATTGATTCAAGCTTACTGTCCGGCCAGACCACACTCCTGGTAGGACATAACCTCACTGGCCCTTGTCCCGAGGCGTACAATATCGGGGCCACCCCATTATTTGGGTGTCAAGCTCCTTGCTGGGGATTTGGTTAAGGAATGTTAAGGAATTAGAAACGGAACGTTCCATAGGGGCTGTGGCAGGATTGACGGGACGTCCAGCTGGTTATTAAAAATGGAGCCGGCCCTCGACGGCATAAAATCGAGGGGTCCTTCGGGACGGGGGGGGAAGAATGTCGAAGAGTGAGATCGGGGTTATTGCCGATACTATTGGGTGGCATGGAACTCCAAATCATCGTCTGGCTGAGCCGGGTTCTGTTCGTACTCTTCCTGTAATTGATAATACTGATCCTGCAGGATCGAATATTCGTACGTCTGTTGATTGCTATGTCTCGGGACAGTATGTGCAGCGTAATGGGAAGATTCTCGAGGTGCAGCAGCGCTACTCTGTCTTCGTCTCATATGGGAAGCAGACGCAGATGGCGACGGTGAGGCAGCTTCAGGACAGGATCGCTTCTGATTTCAAGTCGCGATATGGGAACTTCAATGTCGCGACGATCTATGTTCCGAATCTTCCGATTCCGATGGCGAAGGTCTTTGGTGGTGTCGGGCCAGGGGGTGAGCAGGATCTGCAGATGTATGGTGGTTCGCGTCTCTTTAGGGGGATGACCTCGTACGAAAAGGTCCGCAAGGATGTGGGTGCTGAGCACGTGAAGTCTTCGACGAACATCTCCAGTATTCGCAAGAGATACTTGCAGAGTTGGGGGAGAAAATGAAGAAGTATAATACGAGAGAAGTCGCATATTACTGGTGATTGGAGAGGAAATAGATTTGGGCGAAAAGGATGACGCAACCTCGAAGGGATTGGGCTTGGAAGATGCAGTGCTCTCTTGGGTACATGGTTGTCGAGGATGACGAACAGCTACGTGCCTTAAACGCTTGTATCAAGGATATCGTTGCTTCAGAGCGGATGAAATGGATGGTGCGTCATGGGAGACTTTGATGGTTTTCAGAAGTGTCAGTTTTGTGGGACATATTGCTCGTCGATAGGTGGGTTGAAGACGCACATGAAGGCCGTGCATAGCGATATCAAACGGGTTGTGGTAAAAAGGTGATGGTGGTGGTGGTGTGGTCAAGTTTGGAGTTTCGGGCTTTAAGGAGTGGTTGAAGTTTCGTAAGCAGGAGATGGAGCTGCGGTCCTTCGCGATAGGTATCAATAGCACAGTTGACTTCAAGAAGGATCTGCACGTCATCTTCCTTGACTACGATGATGTAGATCTTGAGAGGGTGAAGGAGTCAGTGATAGAGTGTCAGCAGTTCTGGGCTCTCTCTGATGCGTACATTTTCAAAACAATGCACGGGTTTCATGCGATTTTCTTCTTTGATCAAATTCCATACGAACGTCTTAGGATGATTGTCGATTTCGCAAAGGATGTGGATCCAATGTTCAAGTATATTAGTCGCTTCTATAATCACAAAACTTTAAGAGTGGCGGGTAAGTATCAAGAGCGAGATATTGTTTTCGTAGGTATTATTGACGGGCCTCGTGAACCAAGTAAACTAGAGCGTGAGCTGGGTGAGTTGAAGCTTGATGAGCATAGTGCGTTGTTGAACTTTCAAGTGAAGGTGGAGAGGGTAATGAAAAAATGAGGGAAGTTCTTGTTAGTGGGGTGTTCATCCTAGCTTGTTTGATGGTTTCTTCAGTTTCAGCAATATCATATTCTGAATATCTTGATGGTCTGAAGTCACCAGTAATTGATAGTATCAATGGTACGCATCTTTGGGTTCCATGGTTTTCGAAAGATAGTTCGTGTGGAGTGTCGGATTTGAAGAGTGGGTCAAGTTGCAATAGTGGGCAATCTATAGATTTTCAGCATAATTGTATGGTGTCTGATGAATTCTCACAAGTGGGGATCCTCTATGCGAATGATCCGAAGCGGCCATTTGATCGGTGGGTGAATACCGTCAAGGCTATGGTGAGCGATAAAGGGCAGCTTCCTGCGTGGAGGGTGTATCGAGATGGCGACAAGATCCAAGCATGCAGAGCAGGTATCAACGGCAACTGTGATACTGCCTCGGATGCGACGGCGAGGATCATCATCGCGCTGTACGAAGGTGCAGCGACGTTTAACAACGGCGACTACGTGTCGTTGGCCGGTGTGTTAGCGGCGGATCACGTGCAATATGAGGCGGTGCACTCATGTATGAATACGTCGCAGGGGCAGATATGCTATTGGTTGGCGGCGGGAGCCGATGCTGCTTCAGGAGGAAGGAGCAGCGTGGATTTCGGGTACACAGGATACTTCCCTGATGCGATAGAGGCCATGCAGCTGGCGTGTAAGGTAACAGGGAATCAGACGTTCTGTGATGTTGCTGATGATTATCAGCGGCAGTATTTGTTGGCGGCGAACTGGGATGGGGTACACTTCACAGTTCCACCGGGTCGTAGTTGGCGTTGGTCTGGAACGACTGCGATATGTACGAATACGTGTTCGCCTGTGCGGTGGGACATGGCTGATGCACCGAGAGCGCTGGCGATGTGTGGTTTGCAAGGGTTGACGAGTGAGATGAAAGGTTATTGTGCGGTGTGGTTTAGCAAGTATATGACAAATCCGACGAGCACGATGATATCCTATACTCCACAAGGGCAACCAGGGGCTCAGCCACAGAATGGGTACTTTTCTCAAGGTCTCGCGGCGCAGTTCTATGCTGGGTGGAAACCAGATGAGCAAGCTGTTGCTCTTGCGTCTGCGTTCAGCCATTATAGGAATGGTAGATGGGGAAGTGAATCGTGTTTTGGGGTCTATGGGAAGGCGTTTGCCTTGCGAGAGTTGGGGGAGATCGAGAACAACAATACGTATGGGGTGAATGAGATGAATTTGACGAATGCTTCAGTATTGGTTGCGATGCTCGCAGTATTGGCCTCGATGAATGTTTCAGCGGATGGAAACTTGACGGTGAACATTACGGTGCAGGATAATGCGGTGATGTCGGTGATAAATACGACTGGGAACGTAAGTGAGGATGTATTGATACCTGTTAATTTGACGACGAATCTGCAGCGTGTTGCAGGTGTGCAGTTCGATATGACTCTTCCATCGGATGTGGTATTTATTAATGTCTCGGCGGGTGCTGCTGCGGTGGCTGCGGGGAAGGATATGGTGTTGAATGTGTATAACTCGACGACGAATATTGTGACGGTGGTTATTTTCGGCCTCAATGTGAATGAGATTGCCGATGGGGAGGTTGCGGTTGTTCAGGTTCATATAGCGAGCAATGCAACCGGTGGTGTGAGGCCAGTAATGCTTGACGGGGTGTTGCTGGCTGATCCGGATGCGCTTTCAGTTCCGGTGAGGGCTGAGAATGGGACGTTGACGGTGGTGAGACCAGTCACACCAATTGCAGTATCGAATGTGAATTGTCCTTCGTTGACGTATCCGAATGGTGCAGATCTTCCGACTTCTGCAGTGATTCCGGTGACGTTCTCAGTGTTCAGTGAGAATTTCCCAGTGGTGAATGTTTCGTCGTGGTTGACTGGGCCGAGATTAGTGAACGCTTCATTGTGTGTTGTTGTCGGATCAGGGCAGACAAGGAACTATACATGTAATATGACGATGCGGTATTTTTATGGATTTGGGACTTACACTGCACACGTGAGTGCATCTGATGCGATGGGATCCGATGTGAAAACTGTGGTGAGCTGTCAATATGGGAAGTTGTTGAGTGCTGTGCAGTCAGGCAATGGTCTGTCGTTCTCAGTGCATCCGGGGACGAGTAATCAGAACATCGGGACGGTAAATGTATACAACTATGGGAATGTTCCATTGAGGGTATCGGTGGTAGCGCTTGATTTGTTTTCAGCATCTTCTGTGGTTCTCGCAGCGAATAATTTTAAGGCGGGAGAATCATTGGGTGGATCTGTTACTTTGCAGAACAACACTGATGTGTTTGTGACGACATTGAATCCAGGAGAGAATGCGATATCGTCAATCATATTCTGGTTGTCTGTGCCCTCCTCACAACCTCTGGCGTCATATGCATCATCGATGTGGAAGATGGTTGAGACGGAATCTCCATAAACATTTTTGATTTTTTAGGTGTTTATCATCGCGAAGAAGCACGTACCTCTCAGAATGAGTTATTTGGAAGTGTGGAGAACATTGTTTGAGCTTCATTACGAGTTGGTCTCTTGGTATTGGTGGCCGGTAATCTTTTTTGTTTCATGCGGATTGTTTCATCTTGTGTATGTCGTCGACGTGATAGATCGGATTATTCTATGGTTTCAAAGACCAAAAAATATATAAACTCAACACCTTATGCACCTGCACACAAGAAATGATGGAGAGTGATTTGTATGAGCGAATCTCAAAGCAGGTACAGTATCGTTGAACGGCTCACCGAAAAGAAGCTCAATCTGATCCGGGAGAAATCCGAGATCGAGAACGGCATCAAGCGGAAGCAGGAAGAAGTTGCTGAGATCCAGTCGCAACTCAAGGAGCATGAGACTGATGTGAAATATCGTCAGGCGATGCTCCAGCAAGAGATGGATAACAACAAGCGGGAGCTGCAGCGTAATGAGCGTAAGGCAAAGTCTTCGCTCGAGTCTGCAGAGGCTCACCGTAAGGACAAGGAGACTGCGATTGATGCGCAGATCACTGCACTCGAGATTGCCCTCGTGAAGATCGAGGAAGTCTCGAAGACTGCGGGTTCACAGTCCTAGCGGACACAGCGAAGCAGAAAACGTTGGATGCCATGTGCACCACCTTCGCGTATTGTGAATGGACGAAAACACAAAGCCATGTGCTGTGTACGGCAGGTTCAAATCCTGCGCCGGGGTGATCCTGGCTGACGATCCGGAAAGACGGATTATACTCACTAAGGAGCTACCTAAGAGATGGGAAACATCACCTGATTTACTACACCCAACAGGGTGCTGTAGTGAATCGATATGGAATGTGAACAACACTCCGCTTCGGCGGCTAAACGCCTTTTTTGCATCGACAGCTTTGACGTTGCCAAGGATTGCAGCGTCATCGTGAGTATCTTCAACGATCCGGTGTCGGTAAGGAATTACTGCCGGCAAACGGGAATGGAGATTAGAGAGGGGATGAGAAGAATGGATATCGCAAACGACACCAGGCGTTAAACCCTCCACGTAACGTGGCTGAGGATCGTGCTATGACACGTGTGATCTTCTATGGGTTGCCTGGTGCAATATGGCAAGAAGGATTGAAACTGTTTGCCCGAGTTGTGGGAAAGGTCCGGTGATCCGGCGTGTTCGGTTTAAGGGGTTGCACAAGAAAGCGTATCGGTCGGTGATTGAGCGATGCCAGAGCTGCAACTTCTATCTGAAGCGGGATCCGGTCAAGTCTCGTCGGGCGAACAAGTAAACAGCTTTTTCTCTACACTTCACCCGGTGGAGATATAGAATGTTTTTTCGGAATCTGCGCTATCGGATCGCTTTCAAGTTCGGGTGGATGGAGCATATTACGTCACGGATACTTTTCGGAATGCTGATCGTGACGTTGCTGGTGCACCTGGTGAAGCAGTATCAGATCGTGCAGTATCTACTTTATGCAGATATCATTCTTTGGATTTTGTATTGGTTTTTCCATCGCATGGAGAAGCTTGCACATCCCAACCATTAGGGCTACACTTCACCCGGTGGAGTTAAGTGGGGGCGGGCAAAAGCAAAAGCAATAGCAAAAGCAAAGGGGGATAGCAAAAGCAATGGGGGGAGGGGTCAGGGAGA
>Ga0315284_10004718_pt1 | contig 19361 bp, 17 predicted proteins | sample YL17G09_16_MG_FD_203696 | JGI IMG/M metagenome (GOLD analysis project Ga0315284, IMG submission 203696) | Sediment microbial communities from Yellowstone Lake, YNP, Wyoming, USA - YL17G09_16 | ecosystem: Environmental > Aquatic > Freshwater > Lake > Sediment | place: USA: Wyoming | collected... | reverse complement strand
CAGGGCCGATGGAATCGATGTGCGGGGTGACGACGGATCGGCTCAAGGGTCGCGGGCGGCGGTGGGACCTGGACAACGCCGAATCGCTCATGGCACTGGAGGCGATGTACCAGAGCAACCTGTGGGATCGCTACTGGGCCAAGGCACTATGCAATCAAAACTAACGCGCCGCCCGGATTATTGGGCACGCCCGATGTGTTCCTGCGGCGTAGCCGAGCAGAGCAACATCGTGGTCGTCCGCGATCTCCCAGCGGAATCCGCGGATTGTTCGCACCCCTAGCGCCAACTACAGCCGCGACTATTGTCAAGTATTTGCTCAGAGTTGGTCAGTCGCCACCTGATGGTGACTTGTTATCGAGTACTCAGTAACCTGCTGTCCACTACAAAACCTCGTTTTCGGTCGAAAAACGCACTGTAACCATCACGGGGGGCCACGCTTACAATCCGCGGATTGGACTGTCGATCCGGTGGTTGCGGGTTCGAACCCCGTCGCGCTCGCTTGATAATAAAGGACTTACGTCAGAGGCTGACCATCTGACGGCGGTCGTCAGAGAATCCTGTCAGGGGATGGCCGCAGCACAAATGCGCTTGCGGGGGTCGTTCGGCGGACCTTCGGACCATCGCGGTGGAAGGTTGGGATCGCTTGGGCAATCGCCTCGGCGGATAGATTTGGCCACGGGATGATGGAGTAGGGGAGCTCATGCGGCCCGCCGCCGAAGCCGCTGCCCACCACGGCCAGGTCGTGCCCCGCTTGGCGGAGCGCGTGGGCAAGCCGCCGGGTCACTCGGCCGTAGCCGGTGGTGGCGGTGGGAGTGTGGCTGACGAAAAGCACTTTACGCATGTCTCACCGTCGCCGGTATTGTCCGGTTCCACGCGTCACGGGTATAGGTGATGCCTCTGTCGTCGGTGGTGGTGTTGCCGTTGTTGTCGTAGGTGGGCACCGTGCTCCACCCGGGTTCATTCGCCGTTTGCGAAAAGCGACTCTATCTTCAAAACACAGTCCTTCGCTTCTGCTTCGTCTGTGGCCAGTGCCGCCGCCCCGATGGCATAGCCTGCCTTGCGAACCGCACCGGCACCGATGACCAGATTCCATGGCCTCCGCCCATTGGCATCCGGCCGAAGGCCCGGATCCGGAGCCTGCACCTGGTTGCAGTTGAGTTCGCAGCACCGCAAAACATGATCTTCCAGCCACTTCCCGACTTCGCGATGCTGTTCGCGAGTCTTGGCAAATGGTGACCACGTGCACTGCAATCGCAATGTCATCGCCTCACTTGTCCCGAAAACTTGGTAGACGGCACAAGTGATTACCCGCAGCCTCTTGAAATAGCTCAGCAATCTTGCGAGTGTAGGCGGCTGTTCCATCGGCGGCTCCTAATCCTACAACACTAACACCGTCGAAATCTGCGAGAGAACCGGTGCATGTACCTGAGAAATCAGCCATTCACGCGTTCACTGGCGTTCTGCGTCTGGGAAAGCACGCAGTATGGGCCAAGCTGGGATCTCTCGCAAATCCTCGTGCCCACGTCAGGTCAATCACGCCCAACTCTCCATCAAGCATTCTGAGGCGTGACCTATCCACCAGCCGAAGGCTTCAGATACACGGCAGATTGCACCGAAGTTGCTCGGGTCGCACGGCAACAGGCCCTGATCCTAGTAGCGCGCTAACACTAATTCCAATTCCACCAGCCGTACGGCGGCCAAGCGTCCAAGTCCGGATACTCCGAATCGGGCAAACCCGGGGGCCGTTTTCCGTACCCCGGATAAGGCTTGAATGGCGGCGGGGTCGGGCTTTTGCCCCACAGGGTCGGATTCCAGCCGATCGACTTCAGCGCCCCTGCTGCCACGGTACATCCAACAAAGACTCTTGCGCCGTTGGTACCTGACTCATACCCTATCCCACCATATCCCCAGCCGCCAGCGGCAAGCCAATCGCGAACGTTCCTCGCATGTCCGAAGAAGCCGCAATCGGGGTCGAACAGCCCGCCTGTCAGGCCACCTACCACACCGTAACCTCCTTGCACCCAACCTTCCCAGAACCCAGACCAATAGGCGCTGCCGCTCGTCACCGTGCCGCCGAGCTTGCCGACCCCTACCCAATCGGTGGCGTACTTCATCTCGGTCTCGGCCTTCTTTCTCCAGCCATGGTAATTCCCCAGGTTCTCCTGCCTGCCGTATCGTCGGTAAAGCCCCAACTGATACATGGCGTTCCTGTCGAACAGCTTGGCCTGCAGCCGATGCCACCTGGCGTGGTCAAAGGGCGTCCACACTTCCGGCGCGGCCTGGTCCCCCTCCGCACACAGTCCCATCGGGTCCACATTCCCGATCGGCGCGCCGAGCATGGCCTGGTACAGGTTCGCCCCGTCAATATACCCGATCGGGTCCTGCTGCACCCATCGGCCCAGCGTCGGGCTGTAATCGCGATTCCGGAAGTTGTACAGCCCCGTCGTTAAGTCATACCGGCCGCCCTGCCAGCGATAGATCCAGTGCTTGCTGTCGCTCGTGGTGTTGGCGGATTTCGGCATCATTGCGGCCCTTGCTCGTGTCGGCGTTCGAAGCAGGCCCGACCATGCGAGCGCGGCCGTGGCACCCGGCTACTCGTCTTTCAGAATCAGCCTCTGGCACCTCTCGTTGAAGCTGGAGAGATTGGCTACGTCATAGATGGCGACTATTATCTCCTTCTGATAGTCTTCTGATATGACATGGTCATGGTCATACTCGGGGTCAGTGAGCACATTCGTCAAGGCATCCCGTAGCTCTTCGGCTTCATCCCGTGTTAGCAGTATGGTCACATGGTCAACCTTCTTGCTGGCGTCATCATCTAGGATACGCATGATGCTGTCTCCTATTTCGGCGGCACATTTTTCGGATAGATCGGCTTGCCTCTAACCCACCTACGGCCATCCTGCCGTCCCATGACGCCCTCTGATACGTCGTCGTCGGGCTGGCGTGGCAGACGACGCGGTCCTTGTGCCAGCAGCTTCGAATCCGCAGAGCGACGAAGCCCAGCCCCGGCAGCAGCGAGAGGGCCGAGAAGATGCTGAAGACGTGGCGTATCACAGACCTGCATTCTACCCGGAGAAGGCATGGCCACGATCTCCGCCATGCGATGCAATCCCTGCTGGGTCTGTGCACAATCCATCTTGTGCCCATGCGGCCCCGCGCTGCGCTGCCGAACAAGCGCCCAACAGGCGAGGGTTTCTGCGGAGCAGATGGGGCTGTTTTCGTTTGCGCCTTCGGATAACCTACCGTCCCGGAGCACTATGTCCTCCACAGCCGACGATTCGCGCGATCTGACTGCCACCGAAGCCGTCGAGGCGGGCCTCGACCACCACGGCGCCGGCCAGCTCGCCCAGGCCGAGGCCCTGTACCGGCGCGCTCTCGATCTGGAACCTGAGGACGCGGACGCGCTGCACCTGCTGGGCGTCATCGCACAGCAGCGTGGCGACTACCAGGGGGCCGTCGATCTCATCACGCGCGCGATCGCGGCCGATGCCAGCTTCGCCGGATATCACAACAACCTCGGCGAAGCCTACCGCCGTCTTGGGAAGTTCGACGAAGCCGAGAGAGCATACCGCCAGGCCATCGCCCTGCAGCCCGACTTCCCCGAACCGCACAACAACCTGGGGATGATCCTCCAGAAGCGCCGGCAGGTGAACGAGGCCATCGACCTCTATCGCCGCGCCATCCAGTTGAGCCCCAACTTCGCCGAAGCTTACAACAACCTCGGCACCACCCTGATGGAGAAGGGCCTGATCAGCGAGGCCGTTGCCGCCTACCAGAAGGCGCTGCAGCTCAAGAGGAACTACGCCGACGCCTACAGCAACCTGGGCTTCGCCCTGGGCGTGCAGGGGGCGTACGATGCCGCCATCGAGTCCTGCGAGCGAGCCGTCGCGGCCAATCCCGACCATCACGAGGCTTACCGGCACATGGCCGCTCTGTACGACCGCAAGAATGAGCGTGCCAAGGCGGAGGAGGCGTATCGCCAGGCCTTGCGCTGCCGTCCGGATTCCGAGGAGACGCGCTACTACCTGGCCGCGATGACCGAGAGCAACGCGCCCCCCGTGGCGCCGAGCGGCTATGTGAAACTCCTGTTCGACAACTACGCCCCGATGTTCGACGCGCACCTGGCGGGCGCGCTGCGTTACCGCGCGCCGCAACTGATCCACGAAGCCATCGTCGCGGTCAAACCCCCTGGCAAACTCGACGTCCTGGACCTGGGCTGCGGCACGGGCCTGAGCGGGGTCGCCCTGCGGCCCCTGGCGGCGTCACTCGTCGGCGTGGACCTCTCGCCGCGCATGATCGAGAAGGCCCGGCAACGGAACATCTACGATCAGCTTCTGGTCGCGGACCTTACCTCGGCGATGGAAGCCCTGGGCCGGAAGTTCGACCTCATCGCCGCCTCCGACGTGTTCGTCTACATCGGCGATCTTGCGCCCACCTTCCGCGCCGCCGCCGATGCGATCAAACCCGCCGGCCTCTTCGCCTTCTCCGTCGAGGTGGAGGACCAGGCCGACGCCTACGTCCTGCATCGCACCCGGCGATACTCCCACTCCCTGAAGTACCTCCGCCGCCTCTCCGAGGACCATGGCTTCACCGAGGTCAGCGTCTCGCGGAAAGCGCTCCGCATGGAGCGGAACAAGAACGTCGACGGGTGGATCGTGATCCTCCGCGCTCGGTCCCAGGGCGCCTGACCGCGCCTGCACGCCGCGGCTCTCAGCCGCGGATTCCATCGTTCAATTATCGAACTTGCGCGGCCCAAGGCCTCCGGCTGGCGGGGTCTGCGGCGCGGGCTGCGCCGGCTGAGCAGGCGGCGGTTGCTTCGGCTCGGCGACCGAATCCGACAGCGTCGCCAGCACGCGCGAGCGGCCCGCATCGTCCTTCATCTCCAGCCACCCGCCGTCGCTGTCCATGGAGACCACCGCCATGTTCACGCCGCCCTCGTCCTTCAGCCGGATCGCCGGCCCCGCTTCGTCAAAAGTGGTCACCACCCGCGTCTTGCCTTCGGGGTCTTTGAGGGTTACGTACGCTCCGCCCTTCTGCGCCGCCATGCTCACTCGCATCTTCCCTGTCTCATCGTTGAGGAAGAAGAATGTGCCATCTTTGTCCGAGCCCAGCGCCGCGCGCAGCTTCCCGTCCGGATCCACGACGCGTACGTACTCGGTCGTCACCATCGGGGTGGCTCGCTCCGCCCCGATGACCGCGTAGCAGATCAACGCCGCCGTGCACGCCAACAACCCCGTCTTCAGCCGCCGATTCGACCGCTCAACTCGCGCCAGGCGCTCGAACACCATGTTCTCGTTCATGACTGACTCCTTACTTCACAAACTTGAGAATCCGCTTGAATTGTTCCGTGCCCGCCTGCCCCAGCAGCTCGAAAATGGCGCTTTCGGTGGTGGTGACGATGGCGCCGGCCTGCCGCATGCGATGCAGCGCTGTTTCCCGATCAACGGCCCGCCGCGAGCTGACCGCGTCGGCACACACGTACGGCAGATACCCCGTCCGCAGCAGATCGAGCACCGTCTGCTGCACGCACACATGGGCCTCGATGCCGACGACGATCACCTGCCGGCGGCTCAGACGGACCATCTGCTGGACCAGCTCGTCGACGCAGGCGCTGAATCGCGTCTTGACCACAGGCGTCACATCGCCGATCGCCGCGCGGATCGCCGCGCAGGTCGGCCCAAGGCCCGCCGGGTATTGCTCCGTCACCAGCACGGGCAACTCCAGCACGCGCCCCGCCTCGATCATTCTCCCCGCCGCCGCCGCACACATCTCCGCCCCGTCGATCGCCGGCAGCAGCTTCTCCTGGATATCCACCACGAGCACCACCGCCCCGCTCACCTCCAGTTTCGCCAGCGCATCGTTCATCGCCGCTCCCTGCGTTCTGCCGCCGGCCTCGTCGGTTTCACCATCGCCGCCATGATCCCGAGGATGTACAGCCCGCGTGATTTCACGGCATCGAGGCTGCCCCCACATTACTGCCGCCGCGTCACCCACGCCAGCGCCGGCGGGTGTCGGACCACCCAGGATTCCCAGACCGCGGCACCAACCCCTCTGCCGGCCGCTCCCCGAACCCTACCGGGGCATACCATGTCCTGACAGTATCATATCGCTATTACATACAACAAGTTATTCTATTGATGCTCCCGCTGGGCTTGGGCTCATCCTTCGCATAAGATCTATGTATGACTCGCTCCCTCGGACCATTACCCCAGGCCCACCAGCTAAACGCCGCTACCGCCGTCGACCATTACACCGGCGAAGTGGTTTACATGTACGCCTTCGATGTCGCCTACGAAATGACCCGCCAGCCGGTCCGCCAGCTCCTTGGCCAGCCCGTCGCCCAGTTCGTGGTCGACGCCACCAAGCGCAGCCCCCGGCAGTTGTACTTCTACCGCCCGCAGATGGTCCGCCTGCCCCCGCTCGAACGGACCGGCCCTTGCGGCCCCGTGCGCGTCGAGCGTACCGTAAAGCTCCTGCCCGTCGGCGCCATCAGCATCAATGTCCGCGTCCCCTTCCAGGTCCCCACCATCAAAGACCTCGTTGTCTACCACGACCTTCGTTTCGCCAACGGCTCGCTGTACGACGAGGTCCGGCAACTGGCCGAGGAAGTCCGCCGCGAGCTGCGCCCCTTCTACGTTCGCCCCGCCGAGCACCTCGGCGACGAGGAAGCTTACACGGTCTTCTGCATCAATTCCCCCCTCGCCTGCTCCAACGCCCAACACCTCAGCGCCGAGGAATGGCTCCAGCAGCACCGCCGCGAAGTCGCTTCTCTGCTCACCGAGGAACCGGACATCGACCATCTCTCCGACCAGGAGGCCAGCGAATCCACCGGCCGCTACCTCAGCTACTACGATCACGACCTGGTCGTCGTCGACTGGGACGCCGCCCTCATCCTCGATCACCCCGGAAATTTCGCCGAGGTGCTGCACGTGATGGACCTGGCCAATGTCCAGCTCGCCGAGCTCGAGGCCTACGACCGCCTGCTCGACGAGGCCGTCGAGCGATCGTACCGCGATATGAGCCTCCGACATCTGCGCCACCGCGCTCAGACCATGCGGCAGCTCAGCGAAATCCGCATCGACCTGGCCCGCCTCAGCGATGAGCTGTCCAACATCACCAAGTTCTTCGGCGACTGGCACCTCGCCCGCATCTACCAGGCCATCTCCTCCCGCTTCCACCTGGCCGACTGGCATCGCACCATCGACGAGAAGCTCAAGACGCTCGACGACATGTACCAGCTTCTCAAGCAGGATCAGAACAACCGCTGGATGCTCCTCCTCGAAGCCACCATCGTGCTGCTGTTCATCGTCGATCTGGTCGTTCTGATCATGGGCATGAAATGATGCCCTTGGCGGCGCCCCCTGCGGCGCCCGCCGCAAAAACCGCCTGCCCGCATCCCCCGCGATCCGCCGCTCGCTTGTCCGGCATCTTGCCGCCCGGCCTTACAGCCGCTCCATCTTGCCGAGTTTGCCATCCCGCTCCACTCCAGCCCGTATGCCCCCCGGGATTCGCGGGAAAAGCCGCCCAAGCATTTGCCAACGCCCATATCTGTGCTATGGTGTAGATAGCCATTTCACTTTGGTAGAGGGCGTCGTCGTACGCATATCGTTGGTTTGTGAGAAATATAATGGAGCAGTGGCGTTCGGGTCCGCTTGTGCGGCCTGCCATGTCTTATTTGAGAGGAGAGTATCATCATGAGGACTTGGAGTGGAGCTTTGGCGATCGCCTGCGCTCTTGCGCTGGCCGGACACGCCTACGGGTCGGTGGGTATGTTCGACGGCAGTCTGGACCTCGGTCAGCCGGGAACTGATCCCGCGCTCGCGGGCAGCGTCGTCTACGATGGCGATAATGACAAGTACAGCGTTACGGGCGGCGGCAGCGACTGGTGGGAAGGCAACGGCGAACGCGCCCATTTCGCTTATCTCGAGATCTCCGGCGACTTCCGCCTGGAGGCCAATGTCGCCGTTGTTGGCGATCCGGCAAACGTTTGGGCGAAGTTCGGCATCGCCTATCGTGACAGCCTCAGGATTATCGACCCGGCGGACCCCGCCTCCGCACGCTACGATAAGGAGGTCAACGCCTTCGTCGCTGTCACCGACCCCTTCCGCACGGACGGCCTCCGCGGCGCGTTTCAGGGTCGCTATCTCTCCGGCCAGAACCGGATGTTCAACAACGAAAGGACGGGCGCACAGCCCTCCAAGGTCGCCCTGCAGCGCACCCTCACCCCCGACGGCGGTTATTATCTCGTCCAAGGCTTCGTTGACGTCGGCGCGGGCTTCGTGAGAGTCGGCGAGAGATACATGGTCCTGAAGGAGACGGGCTACGTGGGCCTCGCCGTCACCTCCCACGACAACAGCAGAACCGAAACCGCCGAGTTCACCGGCGTCGCATTCGTCGATCCGATGATCGCCCCGACCGTTCGATCCGCCGCCACCAAGATCACGCCCGGGCACCCCAGCTCCACCGGGTACTTCGATGTCACTGAAGTTGTCGACAACGGCGTGTTGACGGGGAGCGTCGCCAACACCCGTGACTCCCTCAACTCCGGGACCGGCACGATCTACAACTATAAAGCCCCGTTCATCAACATCCAGGACAGCGGCGGGGGCGGCCGCATCGGCAACGACAACAAGCACGGCGTCGTCAACGCCGGCATCAAGACCTACGGTCTAGTCGACGACCTGGCCTTGGTTGCCAAGGGCACGATCCTCATCACCGAACCCGCTCCGTACACCTTTGGCGTCAACAGCGACGACGGCTTTGAGCTGTCGATCGACGGCCTGAGAGTCTGCCGATACAATGCCGGCAGGGGCGCCAACGATACAGTTGGCACCATCTACCTTGACCCCGGCATGCACAGCCTCCAGTTGATCTACTGGGAAGGCGGAGGCGGCTCGGAAGTCGAGCTGTGGGCGGCCAAGGGCGATTGGCCCTGGTGGGACTACAACTACAACGAGACCGGCACGTGGAACAAGTATGCCAACTTCCAGCTCGTTGGCGACGTCGCCAACGGCGGCATCCAGTTGGTTCCGGAGCCGGCTACGCTCGGCGTGCTTGCTCTGGGCGTTCTGGGCCTGACCGCCCGCCGCCGCGGAGCCTGAGTGTGATCGGGTTCAGCATCGAGATGTATTTATCAACACTTGCGGCCCTCCGGGCATCGCCCCGGGGGGCCGCATGTTGTCCCATACCACCCAAACGCCCCATCTCCGCTGCTCGACCGCCTCGAGACGTTCAGGCGGGCGGCCAGTTTGGCGCAAAGAAGGGTCGCACCTCAGTTGTTTGGCAAACCGGATCGCATCACCTCGACGCAGGCCGCCAGAAACAAGCCTTTCACAGCGTAACGCGCATTGCGGCTGTTCGCTGGCCCGCAGCTTCAGATGACCCGTGCAGACCCTGCCGGGCACTGTCGGCGTTGCGCCCCCCCCGCTGGCTCGTTACATCCCTCACAGATTGACTGGATTCACACCCGGAATTGCGCGGTGCGAGCATCTTCGCTGGAAAAACAACGAAAACGGTTGCCCTTCGCCAAATCCGTGGTATTAAAGATATAGCCACTTCGCGTGAGCAGAGGGCGTCGTAGCACGCTTCTGACAAGTCTGACAGGCGCGTCAGTGGGTCGATGGGCACGGGCTCGCTTCGGCGGCTCGATCGTGTTTTATTTTGAAGGGAGAGTCATATCATGAGGCATCGCAGCAAAGCTTTAGCCATGGCGTGCGCTATGGCGCTTGGTGGCTGGGCACACGGCCAGGTCGGCATGTTCGACGGTAATGTCGACGTCGGTAGTCCGGGCGATCCTTCGATTGTCGGAACGACTACGGTCAATGAGTTCGATGTCTATTCGGTAACCGGCGGCGGCAGCGACTGGTGGAGCGACGGCGAGCATGCGCAGTTCGCATACATGCCCCTGTCCGGCGAATTCCGCCTGGAGGCCGATGTCAAATGGACGTCTGACCCCCCCAATGACTGGGCCAAGGCCGGGCTCGCCATCCGCAACAACCTGACCGATCTGAAGACGGTCAACTTCTTCAATGCCCTCGTGAAGCCGTCTCGCAACGGGACCTCGTTGCAGTGGCGCCAGCAGGCCGACTGGGGCATGGGCAACTCCGACTCATGGGTTTCAACTCTCCCCTTTAAGCTCGCCATCCAGCTCACTTATCTCGCTGGCCAGCCCTATGTGACGGGCTTTCGCGACCGCGGCACCGGCTGGAGACAGACCGGTAACCCGGTCCTTGCCAAGAACCTGAGTACGGATTTCTACGTCGGCTTGGCTGTCACTTCGCATGACAACGGCCGCGTCGATACCGCTGAGTTCAGCAACGTCACGTTCGCCGAACCGGTCGCCCCCTCGGTTCCGACCGTCCGCGCCAGCACACAAACCGTGGTGGACCCCAAGTGGTTCAAAGACGATGGCTTCAATATCACCACCATGAGCCGCCCCAGGAAAGAGGACGGCAGTTGGGCCGGTGATTGGAACTACGGCGAGATGGTCAATCTGCTTGCCACCGGGCAGCAGAACGGATACGCCACCCCAGCCCCCGTCGCAGGCGGCACACGCTCCCAAAAGGCGAAGAACGTGAACCTCTTCGACAGTGGCGAAGACTGGGAAGAGTATCCGGGCGGCTCCGGGAATTGGCGCCCGTATAAGCTCAGCGGTGCGTTCGCCAACGACCAGACGTTCCCCGCCATCGACAAGTTCCAGCAGCCCGTTGCCGATCCCTTCCCCATGGGCGTTGAGGTGACCGGCGAGTGGTGGCGCGTCCAGGGCGACGGCGATGATGACAACGATTTCGCGACGAGCGCGACCGGCTACATCCAACTGACCAAGGGCTACCACATGATCGGCGCCAACAGCGATGACGGCACGATCATCTGGATCGGCGGCGTCGAGCTTGCCCGCACCGGTGAATGGAAAGGCGCCGACAACCAGGACTTCCTCTTCTACGTCGAAGCCGACGGCATCTACACCTTCGCTGCTGCGCAGTTTGAGGGCGGCGGCGGCGCCTCCTTCGAGCTCCACGACATCGATGACCCCGCCAACCGCATGCTGCTCAACAACGGCTCTGGCATGAAGGTCGGCGCTATCCCCGAACCCGCGACCATGGGCCTGCTGGCCTTGGGCGCTCTGGGTCTGGTATCGCGTCGCCGAAAGGCCTGATACCGATCTCTAACAACAGTCTCGTGACCGAATGCGGCCCCCCGGCATCACGCCGAGGGGCCGCATGTTTTCCCCAACGCAGACCTGCCTCAATCCCGCTTTCACAGTTGCCCAATCCCCATCTGAATGGGACATTAGATAAGAGAATCCGCTTACGCAGCCCGCCCAGAGTTACGTAAGAGCCGCTCTGCCGTCGCCAACTGCCGCTGCTCCTGCGTCTTGGAGGGCCTGACTATGCTCCCCTCGTTGTGCCCCGCGCTGCCGCAGGGGGCGGAGGCGGCGCTTCTCCTGACTGCCGCAGTCGTTCTGATTGTCCTCCTGCACCTTCTGCGCTGACCCTATATCGTTTTCCGACGCCCAATAACGCCAACCTGTCAAAGATAATCCCCCCCGCGGGACGATGAACGTTATGGACGGGTTCTGACCGGGGAACGCCCCCTCTTTACCCGCCGCATGTTTCGGTTCAACCCGAGGGAGTCGTCATGCGCCACTGGATCATCTCTACGCTCTTCGAGATCGCCACGGTCGCCCTCTTCTTCGCCGCCGCCGCCGCCCTGACCGTCGGCACGCTCTACGTCCGCTAACCGCCCGGCCCACGCAACGACACCGGCTCCACGCTCTGGACATCCACCCGATACACGCCGCGCACGCGTCCGCCGACCTTCTCCACGCCGACGTGGAAGATTCCCATCACCTTCACCAGCCCGTCGTGGTAGGCGATGCTCCTCGCGGGGTCCGCCGTTGATTTCACAAAGTGCTGTATCTTCGGCGAGCTGGTCACACAACACTTCGCGATCGAATAGACCAGGTCGAACTGCGCGACGTTCCCCCCGATCGCATACGCCTGATACATCTCCCCCACCAGCAGCACGCGCTTGCCGTCCAGCTTCCGAAACCGATCGGGGATGCTCTCGTCCGTGGCGTCGTACTGATCCATCTCGAACGAGCTGATCTCCTTCAGGTCAACCTCGAGGTACTGTCCGCGGTTGATGATGCCGCCGGTCACCGAGGTCTCGACGAACTTCCAGAGCACCCAGCCGACAACGAAAACGACAATGCCCATCAACAGCAGCAGCCGGAAGTTGATCCGCTGGCTCAAGGGTGCTCTGGCGACAGAGGTATGCATATGCTAACCGTTCAGCCGCGCCGCTGGCGCGCGATCCAACTCACGATTGGCTCCTATTCCGCCGCCAGATACGTAGCCACCGGCGTGCGGTAGGCCTTCATCGCCGGCACCAGACCGGCTGCGGCGGCCAATATCACCACCACCATCAAGTATAGCCACTCCATCGGATCGGTGGCCAGCCAGTCGATGCTCTGGTTGATCAGGCGGGCGATCAGAAGGGAACCCGCCGCGCCCAGAAGGTGCCCCAACACGAGCCCCGCCAGGCCCCCCGCCAGGCCCACGAGGCCCGCCTCGATGCAGATCAACTGGAGGACCATCCGCCGCGTCGCGCCCAGGGCCCGGAGGATGGCGATCTCACGCAAGCGAGCCGACACGGCGTTGTAGATGCTCACGAGGATGGACACAGCCGCCACCACTGTCACCAGCAGCGATACCACCAGCAGGAGCAGCGTGCTTGCCCGCAGGAAGGTGTCGTAGAACTCCCGCATGACCACTGCGGGGCTTGCCGCCATCGCCTCGGGGCGGTTGTTGATCTGCCAGGCCAGAACGGCATTGTCGTGCCCCCCCGCGGTGCGTACGAGGATGGCGGCGATCTTCCACTGGCTCTCGGGCAGGTTCAGCCGGATCGTCCCGTCGGGGTTGAGGCTATAGGCATGATGCTCGTGCTCCTCTCCCTCGTGGGCCTCGCCTGTCGCGGGACGGGTCGACGGCTGGGTCTGCCCCAGCGGGCGTCCCCGCTCCAGTTGCGACATCTCCACCAGCGCCTTCTCGTGCTCGCCGATGGCATAATAGCTGATCAAGGGGATGAAAATCACGCGGTCCTGCGCCGTCTGCGTCGGCTTCAGGATGCCCGTGACCGTCCACTTCTCGTCGTGGATGTCGCCCTGGCGCCTGGCGTCGCCGGCGCCGTGCTGCGCCTTGAACACCGACCCGATGCCCAGGCCCGCATTCCTCGCCACCTCGCTCCCCACGACCGCCTCGAACTTCAGCGGATGAAACGCCCGCCCCGCGCCCAGCTCAAACTGCCGCCCCAGCCGATACTGAAACACCTGGCTTGCTTCGATCGCCTTGCCCTGGTCGTCGGTCGAAAACACCGGCGGCAGCGTCGCCACTACCCGATAGCCGTTGTACTCGTCCCCAACCGCCATCGGCAGCGCATTGACCACCAGCGCATCCCGTTGTCCCAGCACCTCCTGATACATCCCGTACGGCATGTTCCCTGGGCTGACATCCAGGTGATACACCGTGTTGAGCACCAGTTGCAGCTTCGAGCCCTTGGCCCCGATGATCAGGTCATATCCGTAGTCGCTCTGGCCGAAGAGCTGCTGCCCCTCCCGCCGGAAAATCATGATCGACACCGCCAGCCCCACGCCCAACATGACCGACAACAACGTCAGCCACGTCGACAGCGCCCGTTGACGCATCTGCTTGATGACCAGTTGAAAAAAGCTCATGGTTGTGCGTTGTCAGTTGCCGGCCATCAACACTTGAGCGCGGTTGATCTCGCTGAGGTTCAACACGCGCGGAAATTGCTGGGTGATCTGCACATCGTGGCTCACCAGCAGCAGCATCGAGCCCACCTCGGAGCAGAGATCGCGGATCAACCCCAGGACCTGCCGCGCGTTGGCCCCGTCCAGCGACCCCGTCGGTTCATCGGCCAGGACCAGCTTCGGCCGGTTGGCCAGCGCCCTGGCCACCGCGACGCGCTGCTGCTGGCCCAGCGACAGCTTTTCCGGCCTGTAATCCAGCCGCTGCGACAGCCCCACCTGTTCGAGCAGGTGACGGGCCCACTGGCGATCGTGCTTTCGGCCCGTGAAGCTCATGCCCAGCAGCACATTCTCCATCGCCGTGAAACCGCTCAGCAGGTGATGCGTCTGGAAGATGTACCCGACAAACCGACCCCGAAACACGTCGCGGTCGGCCTCGCTCAACTCGGTCACATCCACCACGCCCCCCGGCACCTTGTACGAAAGAACCCCGTCGGCGGGCCTGAGCATTTCCTCGCGGGCGGCAGACCCGAAGTCAAAAAGGATCCGCCCGCTGTCCGGAACCAGGATTCCCGCAATCAGGTGCAGGAGCGTCGTTTTTCCCGAGCCGCTCGATCCCGCAAGCGCCACATGCTCCCCGCCGCCGATGTACAGCGACTCGATGTCGATCACCGGCGCCACGCTCCCGTCCGGCGCGACGTACTGCTTTTTCAACCGCTCGAGTTGCAGGGACATCCAATCATCTCCTGGCGCTGGCCAGAACCGGAATCTGCCATCGGCGTGCCGCAACTGTCAACTGCAATGATACGCCCGCAATGCGGCGTGCCAATGATAAAGCCCACGGATGGCCATCCATCCGTGGGCGATTTCGTCATCGTCTCGCCCCCTCCGCCGCACCCCGCCGAGTCATCTCCACCTGAAGGTGTTGCCGCCGCCGTTCAAGCCATACTTGGTGTAGATCTGCGTCGGTAGGTTGGGGTTGTAGTAGCTCTCCATGAAGACCTCGAGCAGCGCGCGCCCCGTCGGGACCCACACCACATGCCCGTCGCAGAAACTCACGTTGATCCCGTCAATTCCGTGGTTGTTGCCCGGGTCCGGCCAGTTGTTGTTCCCCGGCGGCGCATCGTCCCCATCGGTCAGGAGGAAATTCGTGGACGTCCGGCGAACATTCTTTATCGTCTTGACCTCGTCCTTCGCGTAGATCTTGCCGTCAGGGAAGGAGATCCCCCCCCACATCCAGTTGCGGATCTCGTAGCTGTGGCCGCCGGTATCGTCATAGGCCGACTGAGCCTTCCTCCTCAGGTGTTCCGGCTTCCGGACCCGGTTCAGTGTGCTCGGGCACACCGCCAACTCCAGCCCGCGGAAGTACTTGGGGTACAGCGGCTCGAAGCTGTCGTGCGAACCGTTGGGATCGCGCTGAATGTAAATGCCATGCTTGTCGTCATGCGCATACATGATCGCCGCAGTTGTGAGCTGCCGCATATTCGACGCGCATTTCGCCCGGTTGGCCGACTCCCTCGCCCGCTTCAGAGCCGGCAACAGCATGGCAATCAGAAGGGCAATGATGCCGATGACCACCAGCAATTCCACCAGTGTGAAACCGTTTCGCCTACGCATAGCTTGCCGCCTTTCCCCCCGCTGCACGTCACGGTGCCGCCGCCAAAAGAGGGGAGCATCCTTGCTCACGCCGGAAATCCATCCATCCCAACTAGAATCTATTAGCATGTGAACAGGCTGTCAAACGATTTCCTGCGAATTTGCCCTCCCCATGCGACCTCGACCGGGAATCCCCCCCATACGTCGCCCCTGTCGCCGCTGGCAGCCGCAATCCGACTTGGCTAATATAGGCGCCCTCAGCCCTGCCCGGCATGTCCTTTTGCAGCACCCGTGCCGCCGGGCTTGGCAGTGCTGGGGTCTGTCTAACCGGAGGCCTCGCCCGGCCGTGCCAATTGAACCGGATCGCCTGTATGCAACCCCCCAATAGCCTCCCATCCACGCCCCTGCCCCCCCCGAGAAACCTGCGCATCACCTTCTGGGGCGTGCAGGGCAGTTGCCCCATCTTCCCCAATCCCTACGGCATTCAGGAGTACTCGCGCCGACTCGCTGTATACACCCTCACCAAAACCTTCGAGGACATCCGCCGCAAGGCTATGGCCGGCCAAGTCAGAATCGAAGACATCCTCGGCGGCCCGCCCACCCCCGAAGCCATCGAAGCCTACCAGCACCGCGTCGGGCTGCCCGATCTGCCCTTTTACGGGGGCGAAACCACCTGCGTCGAAGTCGAGACCGCCGAGGGCAACATCATCATCCTCGACGCCGGCACCGGCATCCGCCGCTGCTCGATCGAAATCGTCTCCAAGTGGGCCAATCGCCCGGAGCGTGTCCTGCACCTCTTCGGATCGCACGAACATCTCGACCACCGATCGGGCCTGACCTTCTCCCGCTTCTGTTACGTCGATCACAACCCCTTTACTATCCACGTGTACGGCAGCTATCGGTTCCTCCACGCCCTCGACCACCACTACGGCCTGTTCTCCCGGTCAACCAGCGAGTTGACCTACGTCGATGACCCCGTCGACTACAAGAGCATGGCCGCCAGCTTCAAAGGCGTCGAGTTCTGCTGCGGCGACCGGACGGCAGCCGCCAAGCCCCGACACTGGGACCTCCGGGACATCGCCCAGCCCATCCGCATCGGCAGCACCACGGTCACGCCCTTCGAGGTCTGCCACGCGATCCCCTGCTGCCTCGGCTACAAGATCGAGCACAATGGCAAGAGCTTCGTCTTCTGCACCGATCATGAGCTGCGCCGCGGCGACCCCGATGACCCCCGCCAGAAAATCAGCGCCGCCGCTGAAAAGCGGCTCTGTCAGCACTGCACCAACGCGGACGTAGCCTATTTCGACGGGCAGTACTTCCTCGATGAGTACCTCGGCAAGAAAGGCATCGGCTCGTTCCCCGCCGTCTCCCGCGTGGACTGGGGCCATGGCTGCGTCGAAGATGTCATCGACCGCGCCATCAAGTGCAACATCAAGCACACGTTCATCGGCCACCACGACCCCGAGCGGGTCTGGGTCGATCGCCTCGATCTGGACCGGCACCTGGCTAAGTTCAGCGAAGGAAAACCCTATCACATCGAGCTGGCCGACGGCGACCAGATGGTCGAGCTGTAGGCGCACCGTCAGCGCCTCCTGCCCGCGGCCCCGCCGCGCGCTTCCTTCTTACGCCTCTACCGATGCACCGTATGGGTCTTCAGTGCGTCCGCCGGCGTTCCAGTTCGCGACCCACAGCATGCTTGATCTTATCCGCAGCCAGGCTGACCGCGGCGTACATGTCGGCCTGCACCTCTTGCGCCATGACCATCCCCGATCGCTTAAAATGCACGAAGACCCGGCAGCTCTTGTCTACTCCGCCGTGGCCCTCCCGCCGATCCTGGATCTTGACATCGACGGCGCTGATGCGGCGTTCGTATTGCCCCAGGGCCGCCTGCATCCGACGCTCGATGTGGTCCGACAACGACTCCGTCGTCCCGATCTTCGGTGCTTGGATCTGGAGTTGCATGAGTACCTCCAACAGAACACCTGAACCCACCCCTTATATTCTAGGTCGTCCAGTTCGCTGCTTTGAATGGAAAAAAACGCCCCCGTTCCCGACCCGCCCGCCTCTCCGCTCGCCTGTGGACTGCGGCTGACGTGCTGTGACAACGCTCCCCGCCCGCCGGAATGATCCAGCTACGCCCCAGGGCCCGCGACGATATCGTTAAACTGCTCACGACGTCCCTGCCGCCTTTACGCATCCCGGACTATCCACCACCCGCGCCGCCTGTCACCATCCATGTCGGTCGGTTGCATAACAATAACAAACACCCGGTAGCCTCCAACCGCGGCTGCATACCGTTCCCTACATCCACATTCTACAACACATTGGCGCCAATACCCAATGAATACTCCGCCGCTGCACATACCCTCCTCCATGGCAATCCGCACGTTGCTGGCGGCGGGGCGCAATTGGGCCGCTGCGCTGGGATTTTGCCCCTTTCTTCCCGGATGTGATTGGACAGGCGGATTTGGACGGATATAGGGGGATATAGGGGGCTGACTTCAGGCCGGCGGGCGTGAGAGAATCGGTGGTTTCGAGTTGGGCTGGACTGGAACGCGGATTGGTCGCACAACGCTGGTCGGCACGTAAGTAGCTGATTTCGCAGGCAGTTGAAGCGGTTCTGTCCGATGATTTCGAGGAGTTCGCTGCATATTCCAGCAAGCTACCGTTAAATGGCCAGCGTTATCTCACTGGGGCGTTCGAAAACTGTAAGGTCCGTTCGAAACTGCCACTTAGGGACGTTTTTTTGAGCTTAACCGCAAATATTAGAAGCGGGCATCGGACGCGCCGTGGACGCTAACTTCCCGCTAACTGAGGTGGAGGGGTGGTTCCCGGCTGGTCGGGCGATGGTGGTTGCCAGTCGCGGACGGACTGGCGAACGGGGGTCGGGTCACCTAAATCGCGGATGACGGATGGGGGGTAGAGTGGGACCTTGCCATCGTAATAGACGGGTAGGATGTTTTTCGCCCTCAACATGCGTGAGAGGTTTGCGCGATCAACGTTCAACTCCATGGCTATCTGCTGAGCGGCCAACAGCTCAACCTTCCTCTCCCGCCAGTATGAGTCGTCCGTGAGTATAGGCGCGCGGGGTGGGGCCTTCGTCTGGTGTTGCCCCAATCTCAGCGACTGGCGGAGCCGGTCTATGTTCTGGCTGAAAACATCGGCCAAAGCAACCCGATGGCGATTCTTCCGACTACTTCTACTTTTTTTTCTCATACCTGTACAGCTGATAGTCTACCTTCGGCGCACACGTGTGTAAAGAGGGGATTGTTTTCGCCAACCCAAAAGCACATGCTTACGTGGATTATGGAAGAACGGTCAGAAAAACCAACAACGGAGCAAGCGATGAGAACCCACATTGAAGCGGACATCACGCGTGGGGCAATGGCAAGCCAGGCGTTCGGAGATCGGTACTGTTCATGGTGGCCCGCAACCTACCGCGCGCTGCTACCAGTCACCTCGGACGGCGCACTACTCATCCGCGCGAAAAAAGCGATTGAGGCGCAGGTGAAGGCCGACGTCGACGCGATCCAGGCGGAGCAGGAAAACCCGTGGACCAAGACAGGGCCGGGCTCCACCTTGATCGACTGGTCAGGAGTCAAAGGGGCTGACTTGTTGGAGATGGGTTTGGGTATGGAGCGGGGGTTGGGGATGCCGCATTGCCTAAAACCTGGGTTCGAGAATCATCCCAACGTCGTGCAGGCACGGGCAAATGCCCCTCGAACCGCGGAATACGTCGCCTTCATCGCCCAGCAGAGGGCCATGCTCAAATACGAGGCAGTGAACGCCATAGCCAATGCCGAGGGGGCGGCGGTGCTGGCGGGGGCGGCGGAATCCACGGCGGCGGAGCGTGAGTTGTCGCGGCTGCGCCATGACCCCCGGAAGGGTCTGGCGATTGTGCGGCCAGCTATGTCGGAAGAGGAGCGTGAGGCGGAACTGAAGAGCATCAGTCGCGGGTAGAACGTTGAGCCATGGAAGGCCATGGCCCGTGCGG
>Ga0315284_10004717_pt1 | contig 19361 bp, 18 predicted proteins | sample YL17G09_16_MG_FD_203696 | JGI IMG/M metagenome (GOLD analysis project Ga0315284, IMG submission 203696) | Sediment microbial communities from Yellowstone Lake, YNP, Wyoming, USA - YL17G09_16 | ecosystem: Environmental > Aquatic > Freshwater > Lake > Sediment | place: USA: Wyoming | collected... | reverse complement strand
TGATCTGCCCCCCCACGCCGTGGGGGGTTGCGAGGAAAGCCGGCATGGGAGATTCCCGCACCCGCCCGCTGGCGGAATAGCGCAGGAACATGATCTGCTCCCCGTCCGTCCCTATCCCGATCATCTTTTCCAGCGCTTCGACCTGTTTAGCCGGCCCCCCAGCGTCGCTGGCCTGGTCGGCCAGGTAGCGGGCGATCTGGGCGGCCAACCTGGCGGGGAAGCCCTTTTCGGCCAGGCGGCCCGGACGCTTGTACTCGATGACCACGTGACCGTAAACGGCATCGGCGGAACCACTGAGAGTCGTCTTCTCGTACTCGGGGGTAGCCGTCAGCCCCAGCGCATGCAACGTCGCGCTAAGAGCATTCTCCACCCCCACGCGCAAATCCTCCTCCGAGTGCGCCTTCTTCGCCACCTGCCGAATTGCCTGGGCCAGGCTTTCGGCGGCCATCAACTCAGAACCAGCAGCCACCTTTGAGCATCTCCCTCCTTTCGAACCACCTGTCTTGTCACGCTACGCCCCCCCCCTTGCCTCGGCAGGAGCCTGTGCCCGCTGGGTGTCTTCCACGTGCATGATCGCCGGCACGAAGAAGGCACCGGCACCCAACACGGTCTGCGCCACGCCTGCCACCAGGTACAGCGTGCGCACACCTACTTTGTCGGCCAGCGGGCCGGCGATAGCCATGCTGAGCGGCGTCACGGCATTGCACAGGCTGATGACCAGCGTGAACACGCGCCCCTGCATCTCCGGCGCGACCACCTGCTGCAACAGGGCGAAGGCCGAACCGTTGCACAGCGAGTTCATCACCGCCCCGAAAAAGAGCCCGATCAGTGCCAGCGGGAAGAAAGAGGCCGGCGTGAGCCCGACGAGCAGGACACCGATACCCAACCCGATGATGCCCATCAGCATGGTCACGATGCGCCGGCGGAAGCCGCCCCACGTGCTCAAGGCCAGCCCACCCACCACCAGGCCGACGCCCCACGCAGAGTTCATCCAGCCCAGGCGCAACGCCTCGCCGCCAAAGTGCCGGGTGACCAGGATCGGCATCAGCGACATGGCCGGATTGACGAAGAAATTCAGCATCATCGCCAGGACACAGATCCCCACCAGCCCAGGCCAACTCCATACGTAGCGGAAGCCCTCGCCTATGTCGGCCCACAGGGTTGGCCTGGATGCTGCCGCGCCGATTGCCCGCTGCGGCTGGGGGATGGGGATAAAGAAGAGCGGCACAATAGCGAGCGCCGCCGTGATCACGTCAATCGCCATGATCTCGTGCAGAGGCAAGAGACTCAGTAGCAGCGCACCCAGCGGCGGGGAGATGATGTTCACCGCGCCGCCCATCGCCTGGTTGAGGCCCGCCACGCGTGGGAGGTGCTCCTTGGGTACCATCAAGGGCGTCGAGGCCGACATCGCCGGCCAGTGGAAGGTGCCGCCGATGGCACGCACGAGCATGATGACGTAGATGTGCCAGATGCGGATGGCCCCGCTCCAGAACAGCAAGACCAGCGCCACAGACGCCAGGGCCACCACGCCGTCGGCGACGATCATCACACTGCGCCGGCTCCAGCGGTCCACCAGCGCCCCCACGAACGGCCCCAGGACCACCCCCGGCAGCAGTGAGATCAGCACCCCTATCGCCAGGATGGTGGCCGAGCCGGTGGTCTTGGTCACCCACCAGACCAGGGCAAACTGGGCCAGGCTGCTGCCGATCCACGACAACTGCTGCCCGATCCAGACGGTGAAGAAGCGCTTCTTCCACCCGGGCTGCTGCGCTTGTGCCACGTTCCCCTGTTCCCTGTCCATTGTGTGCTCCCTCCACGGAACGCAAAAAAAACCGGGTTTTGGGGAAAAACCCGGTTTTTACAAAGAGGTGGGCCGGGCAGGACTCGAACCTGCGAAGGCTGAGCCAACGGATTTACAGTCCGTCCCCTTTGCCGCTCGGGACACCGACCCACGATTGCCAACCAACGCTCAAGCCGGCGATGGGACTTGAACCCACAACCTACTGATTACAAGTCAGTTGCTCTGCCGGTTGAGCTACGCCGGCAGAACATATTATACCACAAATTCTCACCGCCGCCAGCGGTAGTCGCGGTCCAGCGCCTTCTTGAAATCCCGCTGCACTCCCCCCAGCCGCTCGAACGCCCACTCGTCCCCCGTCCAGCGGTACAGGAGCAGGCACTGAATCTGCTGCGTGTGCGGCGTACTGTTCCAGCGGTTGATCTCCGCATACGCCGCCTGCACCCACCCGCCGTCCTTGTCCACCCACCCCACCTTGCGCTCCTCTTGCGGGTTCTGCGGCGGGCGCTCCAACGCCAGCCAATGGTTCGTCTCGGTGATGTACAGCGGGCGGCTGCGCCACTTGTTCGGGATCGCCTCCGCGAACGTGCGGTACGCCTGGAAGTCGTAATAGTGCTCCTGCACCGTCCCCGGTTGCAGGAACGCATCCTGAAACACCGTCAACTTGGTGATCAGGCTCACGTCCAGCCAGTGCGTGTACGTGTGCAACACAATGCCGTCCAGCTCGCCAATCCCGCTCAGCATCTCCGTAAAGTAGTCCAGCGGCCGGTAGCGCCGGTTCCCCATCAGTTTCCAGGGATAGGTATTGTACGGGTCCACCGCCCCAGGCACCACGATCGCCTCCGGCTGTACCTCCTTGATGCGCTGGCGCGCCAGGTTGAACGCCTCGGCGTACATCTGCGGCGTGATGTGCTCGAGCGGGTTCTGGTCACCGCCGGGATGCTCCCGCACGTTGTTCTGTTCGTTGCCGATGATCCAGATGTGACACCCTAGCGAATTTTGCACGTAGCGCGCGCAGGCCCGCGCAAAGTCAGGGTACTTGGCCCGCACCGGCAGCGTGCCGCTCGGCGCGTAGTTGTGGTTGAGCCGCACGATCACCCCGTAGCCATTGCGCGACCACGGCGAATAGTCGTGGCTGCCGCCGTGGTTGGGATCGGCCCCGATCGCCTCGGTGAACAGCACCCACCCCGTCTTCTGCTTGCCCTGGAACAGGACCCGGAAATCGGCCGGCGTCGTCGCACCGGCAGCGTGGATACCAAAGATCCAGGCGCACTCCCCGTAGGGTAAGGCCGCGTCGTCCACCGGCTGGCGCGTGTCCGCCAGCCATTTGGCCTGCACGTACAGGCCGTTCACGTACCCCTCGTGCAGGCTGGGGGTGCGCACCTTGATCCATTGATCCTTGCCCACCTTGTCCGCCACCTTGCGCGGGTCTTCGCCGACCTCCAGGACCGTCCCGTCTTCCACGTGCCAGTTTGGAGGCAGATCCGTGCCCGCCCTCGGCCGCACGTTCAATCCCATGCCGCTGTGGACGTCCAGGTGCGTGAGCGGCTCGCCCACCTCCGCCTCCTCGTGCAACCGCAGGTACGCGGCCGCCACGTAGCCCTCGATCCCGCCGGGCGTGCGGATGCGCAGCCATTGGCCGTCCCGTCCCACCTTCGCCCGCACCGCCGCTTCCGGCTCCAACGCCTCCAGCACCGTCCCGTGGTCCACCCGCGTGGTGGGAGGCTGATCGGTCGAAGGGCTCGGGCGCACGTTCAGGAAACCCACCTGCGGGCTCACCACGTCCACCTGGATGCCAGCCTCGACCCCCTCCCGGTACAGGCGCAGATACCAGGCCGCCACGTATCCGCTGGTCCCTCCAGGCGTTCGAATGCGCAGCCACTGCCCCTCCTGCCCCACCTTCGCCCGCACCGTCTCCTCCGGCTCCAGCGCTGCCAGCACCGCCCCATCGTCTACCCGCGCGACCGGGGGCCGCTCGGTGGAGGGGATCGGGCGCACGTTCAGGAAGCCAATCTCTGGGCTCACCACCTGCACCCGCACCCCCGCCACCGGAGTCCGCGGCATCGCGCTCAGCGCGACGGCCCGGATCAGCGGCAGCAGGTCGTCGTTGATCGCTCCCGCCCTGAACACGCTGAAGAAGGTCGGGCTATGTGCTGCCAGCCGGTCCAGCCACACCTGGAACATCGCCGGCGCCATGCGCCGCTGGGCGTACTCGTCGCAGTAGGGCCCCAGCACCGGGTACAGCGGAGGGCGATAACCCCACCGCAGGCACCAGTAATCATAGTGGCCATAGGTGTACTCGTCCATCACGCGCCGCGCGTGCTGCTCGGCCGGCGCGTCGCAGCCAGGAGGGAACGTGCCGTAGGACATGGGCATCAAGCCCCCCCTGCAATACTCGTTCATCTGGTCGTAGGGCAGGTCCCGGTGGTCCGAGATATTGGGGAAAGAACAGTTATAGATCTTATCCAGCTCCAACCCGGCCACGCGGATGTACTGCCCCATTTGCGTCGCCTGCTCGAGACGGTTGGAGCACCGCCCTGCCTCGGTGTCGAACACAAAGCCCTGGAAGCCGTCCTGAAATGCCTGCACGGCGATCTGCGCCTCCGCCTGCGGGTCGTCCAGCAGCAGGAAACTCCACCCGAACGGCACCAGCCCCGCCGCCTTGATCTCCCGCGCCACCTGGGCCATGTCTGGGTAATACGTCCCCCCCTGCCCGACCTTGAACAGGATGTGAGTCGCCCCCATCTGGGGCGCAATCTGGATCGCCTGTCCCAATTCCTGCCTGGTATACGCCCACAAACCCTTACCGTACAACATTGGTTCCTCCTTACCTGCTCACCCAATCTTCAGCCCGCTAACCCTACCGCCCTCCCCTCCATCCCTTCCATCCCTGCCCTTCCTTCCCTCTCTTCCCTCCCCTCTGGACACGCAGGGGCTTGCCCGCACGTAAAACCGCCACGGCACAGCCCGCGCCAGCTCGTCCCCGCGCACGCCAATGCGGGGTCCACTGGCGGCGGCCTCGTCCGGGACAAGCGCGTCCTCCTCCAGGAACAGGAGCGCCTCCGGCGCGCACAGGTCAGCCCCGTCGAAGCGCCGGTCAATCTCGAGCGCCTGGCACAGGCGGGCCGGACCGTTGGCCAACTGCACGTCCGCCACGCCCCCGCGCCGCGCCCGCATGGTCTCAATCCCCTCCAACGGTTCCAGCGCGCGGACCAGCACCGCCGCCGGGTATCCCTCCCGCTCAGTGACCACATTGAGGCAGTGATGCATCCCGTAGATAAAGTACACGTACGCGTGCCCCGCCGGGCCGTACATCGGCGCGTTGCGCGCGGTCCGGCCGCACCGTGCGTGCGAGGCCTGGTCCTCCTCCCCGACGTAGGCCTCCACCTCGACGATGCGCCCGCTCAGCCGCACGCCATCCAACACCCGCACCAGCCGCTGCCCTAACAAATCGCGGGCGACGACAAGCGTATCACGAGCAAAAAAGCTGTGGCTCACACGCGACATTCAGGCCTCTTGTCGTGTGAGACGTAACTGCTCAGGCCACCCTGGCTGGGACACGGATTCCACGGATGCGACGGATGCACACGGATTCTCCGAGCCATATCCGTGTTAATCCGTACCATCCGTGTTGATCCGTGTCCCATTGCGTGACCTGCCTGAGTAGTAACCATGAGACAGCAATTCAAAGCTGAAAGCGGGGGTCGCGCTCCAGCGTCAGCCGCAACCCCTGCGCCAGGGCCACGCGCGGCTCGTACTCGAGCAACCGGTGCGCCAGCGCGATGTCGGCGCACAGGCACGAGACGCCGCCGCTTTCGGCGGGGCTGTGCAGCACCTCCACCTCCCGTCCCGCCACCTCGGCCACCAGCGCCGCCAGGTCATTGATGCTCGTCTGCAGGCCAGAGCCCACGTTGATGATCCGCCGGTCTACGTCGGCGGCCGTCGCCGCCGCCGCCAGCCCCTCGACCACGTCGTCCACGTACACAAAGTCGCGCGTCTGTCCGCCCCCGCCAAAGATGACCAACGACCCCCCTCGCAGCGCCTGGTGCAGGAAGCGCGGCACCACCGGCGGGTGAGAGGGGGGCAGGTTCTGGCCCGGCCCGTAGGTGTTGAACACGCGCAGCACCACCGTCTCGATGCCCCACAGCGCCCCGATGGCACGCACGTAATACTCGGCCGCCAGTTTGCTCACCGCGTAGGGAGACTGCGGGTTGGTGACCTCATCCTCCCGCACCGGCTGGCGGGCCTGCTCTCCGTACACTGCCCCGGAGGACGTCAAGACCACCCGCCGCACCCCGACGTCTCGCATCGCTTCCATCACGCTGACCGTCCCACCCACGTTGACGTCGTTGTATGCCCTGGGATACTGGATGGATTCGGAGACCTGGACGCGAGCCGCCAGGTGATAGACGCAGTCCACGTCCTGCAAGAGCGTCCATAGTTTGGGCCGGTCCGCCACGTCCCCCCGCGTGAACAGCACCTGCCCATCCAACCGGGCCGGGTCGCCCGCGCTCAGATCGTCAATCACGCGCACCTGGTGGCCGTCCCTGGCCAGCCGGTTGGCCAGTGCCGCCCCCAGGAATCCAGCCCCACCCGTGACGAGAAAACGCATGTCGCCTCCTTGGCGTCCTCTCCAATTATAACACACCTTCCCGAAAGCCAAAGTGTACCGCGAAGAGACCGTCTACTGCGGTATCCCCCTCCCTCCTGCGAGTTGTCAGGTCAGGGAGATAGTGTTAAAATAGATACAGGCTCACAAACAGGGGGATGTGCAATGCCAGATTCGACATTGGCCGGTCTCTTACAAGATATTCATGCTCTAGCCACGGAACTACAGCTCTACGAACGCAAGTACGGCGTGTTGTCTGAGACGTTCTTCGAGGCCTATATGAGCGGGGAAGAGCCAGAAGATGACGCCTGGGTGCCGGACTTTGCGATATGGGCCGGGACATATCAGACTTGGCTGGATCGCCAGCGAGAGTACAGGGCTGCTGTGCGTCGGCTACGAGAACGCCCGGCCAGCCTGTCACAACTGATCAGTGTGGCTACTCCATCGTGATGACGTCCTTGACCACGCTTGCCGATTACGAGGTTTTCGTCTACCATAGGCACGTTCCCCCGAATATCAAGCGCAATCGCATCCCTGCCCCTGGCCTGAGTTTCACCCGTCCTAACCTGACCTTTTTGATCGAGGAGATCGAGCGAGAAATCCTGAGCAAGCCAGCGTCCGGTTAGTACCACCGCCAAACATATGCCCCCAGAAGTATCCACCGCCCGCCGCCAACTCCCTGCCGATCATCGGTGTATTCCCGCCACCCACCGGCGCATCGTCGTCGTCGGCACCACCGGCTGCGGCAAGACCACCCTGGCCCGGCAACTTGCGCAGCGCCTCGCCATCCCCCACGTGGAACTGGACGCGCTCCACTGGGACCCGGACTGGACTCCAGCCCTGCCCGACCTCTTCCGCGAGCGCACGACCCAGGCGCTGCGCGGCGAGGCCTGGGTCGTGGATGGCAACTACCACGTCGTGCGCGACGTCATCTGGAGCCGGGCCGACACCGTCGTCTGGCTGGACTATGCGCTGCCGGTAATTCTGGCGCGGCTGGTCTGGCGCACGCTCCGGCGCATCGTCACCCGCGAGGTGCTGTGGAACGAGAACCGGGAGCGCTTCCTCGTCCAGATCTTGAGCCGCGACTCCCTCTTCCTGTGGGCGCTACGCTCCTACCCGCGCCGGCGCAGGGAATATCCCCTGCTCCTCCAACAGCCCGAATACGTCCATCTAACCGTAGTGCGCCTCCCCTCCCCCCGCGCCACCCGCACCTGGCTGGCCAGCCTGTGAGAATCGCCAATCGCCGATCGCTAATCACTAATCGCCGATCCCTGATCCCTAATCCCTGATCCCTAGTCCCTGATCCCTGATCACCCATTCACCATGACCCAAGCCCCCACCCCACTACCCACCCGCCGCATCGTCCAAACCTGGTGGCCCCTGGCCGCCAGTTGGCTGCTCATGGGCATCGAATCCCCGGCCATCACTGCCGTCATCGCCCGCCTGGTCCAGCCTGAGATCAACCTGGCCGCCTTCGGCGGCATCCTCTACCCCCTGGCCCTGATCATCGAGTCCCCCATCCTCATGCTCCTCTCCGCTTCGACCGCCCTCAGCAAAGACTGGGACTCTTACCTGAGGGTGCGCCGTTTCATGATGCGCACGTCCGCCGCCCTCACTGCCCTCCACGTCCTCTTCACCTTCACCCCGCTGTACTATTTCGTCGCCGCCAGGTTGATCGGCGCACCGGCCGAGATCGTCGAGCCGGCCCGCCTGGGCCTCATGATCATGATCCCCTGGACGTGGGCCATCGCCTACCGGCGCTTCAACCAGGGCGTCCTGATCCGCTTTGGCCATGCCCGGGCCGTCGGCCTGGGCACCCTCGTCCGGCTGAGTGCCGATGGCCTGGTGCTGGTCGCCGGCTACCTGCTCCGCATGCGCCCTGGCATCGTCGTCGCCGCCAGCACCCTCACCGCCGGCGTCGTCAGTGAGGCCATCTACGCCGGCCTGCGCGTGCGGCCCGTCTTGCGCACCCAACTCAGGCTGGCCCCGCCCGTCGCGCAAGCACTGACCGCCCGCGCCTTCTTGCAGTTCTACGTTCCGCTCGCCTTGACCTCCGTGCTGAACCTGCTGGCCGACCCGCTGACCAGTGCCGCCCTCAGCCGCATGCCGGACGCCCTGGAGTCGCTCGCCGCCTGGCCCGTGGTCTCTGGCCTCATCTTCCTCTTCCGCAGCCTGGGAATGGCCTACAACGAGGTCGTCATCGCCCTGTTGGACGAGCCGGGGGCGGCGCACACCCTGCGCCGCTTCACCGGTTGGCTGGTCACGTTGACCACCGCCCTGCTCCTGGCCCTCACCGCCACCCCCCTGGCTCCCTTCTGGTTCGGGCGGGTGTCGGCGCTGAACTCCCGCCTGGTCGCCCTGGCTCGCCGCGGCCTGTGGCTGGCCCTGCCGGTGCCCGGCCTCAACGCCCTCCAGAGTTGGTTCCAGGGCACCATCGTCCACAGCCGCCGCACGCGCGGCATCACCGAAGCCGTGGTGGCCTACCTGCTCGCCTCCAGCACAGTCCTATGGGCCGGCGTGGCCTGGGGGCACGTGGCGGGTATCTACGTCGGCCTGGCCGCCGTCACCGCCGGCCGCCTGGCCCAGACCATCTCCCTCTGGCGCCGCACCCACAACCTCTAATCTCCATCCTCCATTCTCCATCCTCCATTCTCCATCCTCCAATCCGCATTCCGCATTCCGCATTCCGCAATCTACATTCTCCACGCCACCCCCAACCCCACCAGCGCAGTCACCACCCCCGCCAGGAACGTATACTGCGCCCCCAGCGTCTGCCACACCAACCCACCCACCACCGGCACCACCACCGCCGCGATGTGGTTGATCGTCTGCCCCAGCGAGACGTTCGGCGTGATCTCCTCCGGCCCCACTGCGATCTTTTGGAAATAGGACTCTAACGCGATGGAAAAGCCAAACAGGATGTTGTCCACGATGAACGCTACCAGCAGGATCATCAGCCCCGGCGTAGCGGAGAACGCCGGGTAAAGCACCCAGCCCCCCACGTTCAACCCCGGTACCTGGAACGTCGGCGTCTCCAGCACCTTCATCATAGGGATGACCGTATACCCCACGAACACCAGCGTCAGCAGGATAAAGTTGACCATCAACACCCGCCGCTCGCCGAAGCGGGCCACGATACTGCCGAACGCCTGGTTGAGATACGTCCCGATCAGGCTGTTCAGCAGATACAGCAACGTGATCGTCTGGGCCGTCACCCCGTACCGCTGCACCAGCAGGAAGATGGCGAACGTGGTAAAGATGTGGCGGCGGCTGCCCATCAGGAATTGCAGAGCATAGTAATACCGGTACCGCCGGCGCAAGGGGGTCCGGCGCCGCTTTCGCTCGACCCGCACCGGCTGCCGTCCAAAAGGCAGCAGCGCCAGCCCCCCGATTACCGCCACCGCCCCGGCCACCTGGAACAAGGTACGGTACCCCCAGGCGTCGAGCGTCCCGAAGATAAAGAGCGTGCCCACCACCCCCGCCAGCGCCATCAGGCTGTTCAACCGTCCCAGCGCCTTGGGCGCTTCGTCTGGCCCCACCATCAACAGCACTGCCGAAGCATTGCTGGGGTTGAAGAAGTGAAATCCCACGCTCATCAACAGCGTGGCCCAGATCAGGCCCGTCAGGTCGCGCGCGGCGGCCGTCAGAAAGATGCCCACCCCCATCAGCACCACCGAGACGCCCGCGATGCGCATCTCGGCCAACACCAGCGCCAATATCCCGACCAGGAACCCCATCAGCCCGGGCACCTCCCGGATGGCCTGGACCAGCCCCATCTGGTCGGCGCGCACGGCCAACTCCTCCACGGCGAAATTGTTGAACAGGGCATTCCATAGCCCGATGCTCAGGGCCATGAACAGGTTGTTCAGGACAAGGGCGATCAGAGCAGTGCGAACCCTGCGCATGGGTCCCTCCTACCAACGAGACAAGAGCGCCGCCATCAGCGCCGCCCGCTCGGCCAGGCTGGAGACCACCACGTACTCCTCGGGGCTGTGGGCACCATCTCCCACCACCCCCAGCCCGTCCAGCGTGGACACCCCCAGGCCGGCCGTGAAATTGCCGTCCGACGCGCCACCGGAACCATCTGCAGTCACCAGCAGTCCAAGGCCGGCAGCGATCTCTTGCGCCCGGCGAAAAGGTTCCCGAGTGACCGGCGAGTCCTCCATCGGCGGGCGGCTCATCCCTCCCTCGACGACCAGTCGCGCGCCACGTAACACCGGCCGCAACCCCTCGATCTCCTCCACCATCCGCTGCCCTTCCGCCATCGTCCGCACCCGCACGTCCACCCGCGCCCTGGCCCGCTCCGGCACCACGTTGGTCCGCGTGCCCCCCTGCACCCAGCCCACGTTGACGGTCGTGCCGACCCCATAGTCGGTCATCCCTTGCAGCCGCAGGGTCTGGTGGGCCAGTTCCTCGACCGCGTTGACTCCCTTCTCGTGGTCGGCCCCAGAGTGGGCAGCCTTACCCAGCGCTGTGACCACGTAGCGCAGCGTCCCCTTCCGCCACACCTTGAGTGAGCCGTCGGGCCGCGTCGGCTCCACGCACAAGACTACCTCGGCCTGCCTGGCCTCCGCCTCGATCAGCGCGCGGGAGGTGCGGCTCCCCACCTCCTCGTCGGAGTTGAACAGCACCGTCACCGGATACCTGGGGGGCAGCCCCAGGTCCCGTAGCCCCGCCAGCGCGGCCAGGACGACCACGACACTGGACTTGTCGTCGAGACAGCCGGGGCCAAAGGCGCGCCCCCCCTCCACCCGCCAGGGACGCTCCGCCAACGTCCCCACCGGCCACACCGTGTCCAGGTGACATAGCAACAAGAAGCCCGGCTCCCCCTCCCCCCAGCGGGCCAGCACGTGGTCCCCTGAGCGTTCCTGGGGCACGCTCGTCACGCTCGCCCCGCGCTCGCGGGCCACCTGGGCTACGAACTGCCCCGTGCGGTCCAGCGCCTCCTTGTCGGTGCTGGGCGACTCCAATTCCACCAGCACGCGCAGCAGATCGAGCATCTCCTCCGTGCGCTGCTCAAAGTGCGTTCTCAATTCCGTCATCTTGTCCACCTCCAACTACACTGTCATTCTGAGGCGCATCCGTCCCTGTCATTCTGAGGCGCGTCAGCGCCGAAGAATCTCCCCTCCCCAGCCACAGAACGCGCATTATAACCCCAAACGCCCCACTCTGCTAACCCGCCCCCGCTGCTCCACGCGGACAACAGTCCGCGCCCCCCGCCTACCCCTTCCCACCCCCGCTGCTCCACGCGGACAACAGTCCGCGCCCCCCGCCTACCCCTTCCCACCCCCGCTGCTTCGCGCGGACAACAGTCCGCGCCCCCCCCCAAACCCTATTTGACTTTACAGCCAAACGGGTGCATAATTCCCCCCTGTGATGGCCACCGCCGTCCCTGGCCGGAACACCGCGCTCATACCGTACCGGAAGCAACAACGAGTATCGCGGAGACCTTTCAATGAACGCCTCACATGAACATCTTCATCAACCGACCACTGACCCTCTCTGGAGAGAAAGCTACTACTTTAACCTCCTGGGATCAGACCTCGCCGCAGAAACCACCATCGGTTTGCGCCCACACCAGAACGTCGCCGAGCGCCTGGTGCTGGTGTACTACCGAGACCAGACCCTCGTACTCGCCGAGCCAGGGCCACTGGCCGAATTCACCCCTTCCGCCCTGCAAGGCGACTCTGTATCCTACCTAATCCGAACCCCAATCCGCCATGATCACTCTCACGATTACAGACGACTACCGACATAATCTCAGGCCAGGTGAGCACGAAGCCTTCTACTTCCTCTTCACCTCCCCAGACGGGCAAGTCCACGGCTTCCTGCGCACCCTCCTCGACCGGGACGCCGTGCTGGAACTCGTGGCCCTCCACTTTGGCGGCCGCACCTGGGTGCACCAGCAGCGGACTGCGCTCCCGGACCCCCCGCTGCCCGCCTCGGACGCCTCCGGTGCCGCACTGAACGTGACCTGCCTGGAACCCTGGCAAGGCTGGCAATGTCGTTTTCAGGCCACCCTGCAGGAGGTAGGGGGAGGATCAGCGCTCCAGGCCGGCCTCGACCTGACCTTCGCCGCCACAGACGAGCCCGCCTGCTACGGCTATGGCTCCTACCAACAGGCCCAGCAGGACGGTTGGCTCACCGGCCACCTGAGCATCGGCCCGCAAACGTGGGAGGGCAAACTGCTGTGCTACCGCGACCACAGTTGGGGGCAGCGCCCGATGGGAGCGGCATCGGCCTGGACGATCACCTGCCTCCCCGGCCGCTTCTACGTGGCCGTCGTCGAGATGGGGAGCCAGGTCCTTTCCTTCGGCCGCTTCCTCACCTCCGCTGGCCGTTTTGTGCCGGTTCGCGCTCCCCAGATTTCCACCGCCGGCGCGGGCTGGTCCATCGAGGACCCCCAGGCCGGGTTCGATAGGTGGCTCTTCCAGCGCCTGGCACCGCCCCTGGTAGTCTACCTGGGGTTGGCCGGCCACGAGGACCTTCGCGATAACCCCCAACCGGGCGATTTGTACCGGGACGACATCGGCCCGGCGCTGTTCACCGCCTCGGATGGGAGCAAGATCACTGGTTTCTTGGATCAGGCAAGGAGGCTGCAATGACCGAATGGTTGCTGAGCGGACACAACACGCAGGAGACGACCGGCGTCGCACGGCCGGTGACCGTGACCATGACTGAGTCGGGGCTGGACGCCCAAATCTCCTGGTTCCTGGGCCAGTTGGCAGGGGATACCTCGGACTTTGACCATACGTTAAAGCCCACCGCAGTCGTACAGGGCAACCTGTACCTCAACATCAACTACTACGCCCGCAACATGGGCGCTGTGATGCCCTTCGACCCCCAGTCGGTAGGAGCGCCGGCCGGGCTGGTCGAGGCCGCCGCCCAGGTGCCCCGGGAGCGGCAGTTGCGGCTGCCCGCGCGGTTGCTTCGCACCTACCGCTGGGCGGCCAATTTCTACCGCCACCAGTTGCCTGACCTCAATCGCAAACTGAGCGACTTTTACTGGCAACTGCGGGAGAAGCCAGAGGACCCTCGCTCGATCATCTGGGCACTGTTCGAGCCCGAGCTCTACACCCTGAGCCGGGAGGCCGACCGTGCCCACATCGTCGTCTCCCTGACCATCACCACCCTGGACGGCGTCCTGCGCCAACGAGCGCCGCACTTGCTCGGCCTCTTCATCGGCCGGGCTACCGCTACCTCGCTCATCGGCCAGCGCGTCTGGGAACTGCGCCAGACTGCCGAAGCCTGTGGACCTCAAGTGCGCCGCATGTTGATGGATGGTACGGTCGAACTCGATGCCTACAGCGCAGTCCCCGCCGCCGCCCCCCTCGTCGCCGGCATGCGCACCTTCCTGCGCGAGTACGGCCATCGCGGTTTCCGTTACGAAGCGGACTTTGAGACCGAGCGGTTGGCCGACCGGCCCGAGCACATCCTGCTGGCGGTGGCCGGCCAACTGGGCGAGAGCGAGCCGCCCGAGAGGCGCGCCGCGGCCGCCCGCCAGGTCGCCCTGCAGGCCCTCCGGCGCATGAACCCGTTCCAGCGGCTGCTCTGGCAGCGTGTCCTGCGCTGGGGACAACAACTCATCTCCTGGCGCGAGGACTCTAAGAGCAACATCGCGCTGCGCCAGGCCACCTACGGGCTGGCAGCGCGCTACCTGGCCCACCACTTTTATCCCGGACGCCCCGACGATACTGTGATGTTCTACACCCTGGACGAGTTGCTGGCCTTCGTGCGCAGCCGGGGCGAGCAACGGGTGGACCAGGAAACCCTCAACCAGCGCCGCGCCCAGTTCGAACTGTACCGCACCCAGAACCCGCCGCCCGAACTCATCTGGTACGACCCCCTCACCCTGCACTGGCGACCCGCGCTGGAACAAGAACGAGAGACCGCCGGTGCAGCCACCCGCCTGCAAGGCATCGCCGCCAGCGCTGGCAGTGGCCCCGTCGAAGGCATCGCCGTCGTCACCAACGACCCGCTCGACGCCGGCAGGCGGCTCCTCGAACTCACAGGACCCGTCATCCTCGTCACCCGCCTGACCGACCCCGCCTGGTCCAGCCTCTTCCGGCGCTTGAGCGCGGTCGTGACCGAGTTGGGCGGGGTGATCTCACACGCCGCCATCGTCGCGCGGGAGAACGGCCTGCCTGCCGTCGTCGGTGTTCCGGAAGCCACGCGCCGCATCCGCAACGGCCAACGGTTGCGCGTGGACGGCGCTGCGGGCACCATCGAGGTGATCGCGTAAATGGTCGTCCAACTCAGGCCGGGTGAAAGCCACGGCCACGGATCTCTGCGAAATAGGGGGTAAGCCCGTATGGCTGAATGGTTGCTCAGTGGGCACAACACGCAGGAGTGGACCGGCGTTGCCAGGCCCATGACACTGACCGCCATCGAGAACACCATCAACGACCAGACCCACTGGTTTCTGACCCAGTTGGCAGGTGGTTCTTCCGGTTTCGACGAGACCCTGCCGGCCACGGTGCCCGTCCAGGGCCGCATGTACCTGAATATCAACTACATGGCCCGCAACGTGGCGGCCGTGCTCCCCTTCGACCCCGCCTCGGTGGGCGTGCCGGCCGCCCAGGTACCCGCTGACCTGGCGAAGCAAGTGCCGCCGCTTTCGCGGCGCCAGCAATTGGCGCTGCTCTGGCGCTTCTACCGCCTCTACCGCTGGGCGTCGCACTACTTCCGCGGTGAGTTTCCGGAGCGGAGCCGCGTGACGCGGGACCTCTACTGGCGCTTGCGGGAAGAGCCACAAGATCCCCTCCCGCTGCTGTGGTCCGTCTTTGAACCTGGGTTCTACGCCCAACTGGAGGAAACCGCCCGCGCCCACGCCACCATCACGTTCATCGTTACCGCCCTGGACGGCATCGTGCGCCAGCGCGCGCCGCAGTTGCTCGGCCTCTTCATCGGCCAGGCTACCGCTACCTCGCTCATCGGCCAGCGCGTCTGGGAACTGCGCCAGACTGCCGAAGCCTGTGGCCCGCAAGTGCGCCGCATGTTGACGGACGGTACGCTCGAACTCGACGCCTACAGCGCGCTCCCCGCCGCCACCCCCCTCGTCGCCGGCCTGCGCGCCTTCTTGCGCGAGTACGGCCATCGCGGCTTCCGCTACGAACGAGACTTCGAAACCGAGCGGTTGGCCGACCGGCCCGAGCACATCCTGCTGGCGGTGGCCGGCCAACTGGGCGAGAGCGAGCCGCCCGAGAAGCGCGCCGAGGCCGCCCGCCAGGTCGCCCTGCAGGCCCTCCGGCGCAAAAATCTGCTCCTGCGGCTCTTCTGGCGATCGCTCTTGCACTGGGCGCAGCGCTTGATCTCCTGGCGCGAGAATTCCAACAGTGGCCTTGCCATGAGCCAGGCACTCTACGGGCTGGCAGCCCGTCACCTGGCGCGCCACTTTTATCCCGGGCGCCCCGACGATACTGTGATGTTCTACACCCTGGACGAGTTGCTGGCCTTCGTGCGCAGCCGGGGCGAGCAACGGGTGGACCAGGAAACCCTCAACCAGCGCCGCGCCCAGTTCGAACTGTACCGCACCCAGAACCCGCCGCCCGAACTCATCTGGTACGACCCCCTCACCCTGCACTGGCGACCCGCGCTGGAACAAGAACGAGAGACCGCCGGTGCAGCCACCCGCCTGCAAGGCATCGCCGCCAGCGCTGGCAGTGGCCCCGTCGAAGGCATCGCCGTCGTCACCAACGACCCGCTCGACGCTGGCAGGCGGCTCCTCGAACTCACAGGACCCGTCATCCTCGTCACCCGCCTAACCGACCCCGCCTGGTCCAGCCTCTTCCGGCGCTTGAGCGCAGTCGTGACCGAGTTGGGCGGGGTGATCTCGCACGCCGCCATCGTCGCGCGGGAGAGCGGTCTGCCTGCCGTCGTCGGTGTTCCGGAAGCCACGCGCCGCCTCCGCAACGGGCAACGGTTGCGCGTGCATGGCGCTACGGGTATTGTGGAGGTCCTGGAGTGAAGACGATACTGTTTACCCCCTGGAAAGAAGAAGGAGACGAGGAGCGGCCGATCCCTGCGGTAGACTTGCTCGGGGGCAAGGGGTACGGCCTCTATTGGCTGGCCGCCAACCGCTTCCCGGTGCCCCCCACCTGGGTGCTCAGCACCACCGCCTTCGACATGGTCGTGCAGCGGGCCAAACTGACCAAGGCCATCGCCGAGATCGGCAAGGTCCTGGATGGCCTCACCGACGATTGGGCAATGGTCCAGCACACCATGGAGGCGCTGGAACCGCAGCGAGTGGAGGTGGCGCAGGCACTGCGCCACGCCACCATGCCCGACCGGGTGGGCGCGTACCTCTCCGACCTGCCGTTGGCGGTCGAACAATGGGCAGTGCGCTCTTCGGCTACCGTCGAGGACAACCCCCGCCACACTTTCGCCGGCCAGTTCCTCTCCTTGCTCTCCGTGCCGAAAGGATTGGCCCTCTGGGACGCCATCCGCCAGGTCTGGTCGTCCAGTTTCGGGCGCGAAGCCCTCTCCTATTGCACCCAGCACAAAGCGCCGCTCCCCCACATGGCCGTGGCCCTCCAGCCGATGGCCCCCATCACGGCTGAGGACCACTCGGGCGTGGCCTTCAGCCACTCCCCCGTGGACGCCTTGCCGGGAGTGCTGATCCAGGCCGCTCCTGGCACCGGCCAGGTCGTCGTCGGTGGCTATGGCGGCGACATCTACAGCGTGCAGGGCGAACAGGTCCAGGTCCAACCCATGCCCCCTTCCGAGATCCGGGTCACCGGCCCCGAGGGCTACACCGCACCCCAGCCTCCTCCGGCCGGTCTGGCCCTCACGCAGGAGGAAGCCCGCGCACTGGCCAGGTTGGTCCTGGCGGTCGCCGAGCGCTGGGGTGGACAAATCAACGTGGAGTTCATCTGGCGCAAGGGCGAAGAGCCGACGCTGGTCCAGGTCCGTTCGGCCCGCTAGCCTGTAGCGCAGAACGATCGATGACAGATTGTCCTGCCTCGGAGGAGCAGTGGCTGGACTTGGGAACCAGCCGCCTGCAAGAGCGCAACCAGGTCAAGGAGAAGGAGGAAATTGGCAATGATCCAATGTCAACGATGCAAGGCAACGAATCCATCAACAGAGAGCCACTGCCAGCAATGCGGTTCGGACCTCCTACCGGGAATAGGTCGCGCGAATCGCATAGTAGCCATTGTGCTAGGAGTGATCTTGGCGCTCCTCCTTGCAGTTCCGGCCTATCTTACCATGCGTCATATGTCTGCCTCAGACAATGCACCAGAAGAGGCAAGATGCATTGTCACTTTCCTCTTTCTCGGTGCGGGCCTGCTACTTGTATTTGCGCTCTATATGGCGCTCCACAAGACTCCTGAAGGCATGCGCTATAGAATGCGGGCCTACCGGCATGTCGGCATAGACCCCGAACAAGCCTTCGCGGACTGTACCAAGGCCCTTGAGTATATGCCGGCAGACCCCCTGCTATGGAAGGCGAGAGGTACTCTCTACGACAAGTTGGATATGGGAACTGAGGCCTTGCAGGAAGAGATAAAGGCCCTCAACAACGCGTTCACAAAGGCAAAAGGCAAGTTAAGGAATGAGTTGGCGAGGCAAGTGGTTAAACTCCACGAGAGGCTGATAGGCCAGTTTGAGAGTACCGGGCTTGCTCAGGAGGCCATGCGGTACCAACTGCGGCTGCTGGATTTCGCGGAAGCGCACGTCAGTGATTTGGTACAGTTCCAGTCTGACCGGCTTGGATGGGGAACCGGGGTGACCCTTGCGAATCGAAGCATTCTCCGCAAGCAACTTCAGGAAAAACGCCTTGCATTGTACGAGACTGGAATGGTGAAGGCCATTGCCTACTGTCCTAGTTGCACCCAGGTGGTCGAGCCGGACTCAACGCTTCGTTGCCCACATTCCCCTAGCCACAGAAAACTGCTAGACATCCGCTTCGTAATGTTCGATGAACTTGACGATGCGAGAAAGACCACCGAGCAAAAACATCGGCCTACCCAGTAGAAGCGGCCCTTCAGCCTCACTCGGCTGGAATAGGTGGTAAAGAGCACCATGCTTGACAATCTATGTAACAGTCTATATAATCCTCCCTTGGAGGATAGTCATGATTGATCCCACCAAGACGGTAACCATGGAGCAGGCCCAGCGGCGGCTCAAGAGTGTCGTGCAGGACGTCCGGGAGAACAGAACTCCCTACATCCTCACCCGCTTCGGCAAGCCCCAGGCGCTCATTGTGAGTGTCGAAGAATACGAGGAGATGCAAGAGGAACTGGCCTTGCTCTCCAATCCCGAGCACCTCGCCCGCATCGCCGCAGCGCGGGCAGCCTACCAGGCGGGTGAAGGCATGCCCCTGGAAGAGTACATGGACGACCGCCGCCGCCATGAGTGAGTACCGCCTTGTCCTGGCCGATCGTCGAGCGCAGAAGGACCTGGATCGCCTGGATGAGCCAGTCATGGAACGGGTATGGGAAGCAGTGCAGGTACTCCGGCAAAACCCCTGGCCCCCTGCTTCCCGCAGGCTGCGCCATCCGGCTATCGGGGAGTATCGTCTGCGCGTAGGCGATTGGCGTGTCTTTTACGATGTAGATCAGGAATCCAAGACCGTCGTCATCCTGCGCGTGATGCACCGGTGGGAGGCGTATCGCAGCCGCTAGAAGGCAACCTCATTGTCTATGACACAGAACTATCTCACAGAATTGCTGACCGTGTACTGGTTCGCTCCGCCGGTGGCATTGTGGCGAGCAGTCGAGTTGCGCACAGCGGCGGAAGAGGCGCAATACGAGCACCCGCTGCTCGACCTCGGCTGCGGCGACGGCCTGGTCGGCCGGGTGATCTTTGGATCGGGCAGCACCGTGGATGTGGGGCTTGACCCGTGGGTCGAGCAACTGCGCCAGGCCGCCCGGTCAGGTGTCTATCGCCACGTGGACCTGGCCGATGGCCGCCACCTGCCCTACGCCAGCGGCTCCTTCGCCACCGTCGTCTCCA
>Ga0315284_10004715_pt1 | contig 19366 bp, 14 predicted proteins | sample YL17G09_16_MG_FD_203696 | JGI IMG/M metagenome (GOLD analysis project Ga0315284, IMG submission 203696) | Sediment microbial communities from Yellowstone Lake, YNP, Wyoming, USA - YL17G09_16 | ecosystem: Environmental > Aquatic > Freshwater > Lake > Sediment | place: USA: Wyoming | collected... | reverse complement strand
AGGCCCCGCCCGCCCCGTCATGGGCGATTTGCGGCTTGCTCTGCTGATAGGGATAGGAACAAACTAGGGCGCCATTGGTGCCCCACAGTAACTGTCCCTCGGGACTGATCCGCTGCGCCAGTTGGTCATCGGTTTGGGAGGCGTAATACGCCGCCAGCAGCCCGCCCACTCCATCCGGACAGATGCCGAAATACGAGGCGGTAGGCCAGTAATCGTTAAGGCGCACGCCGGCATCGCCCCAGAGGCGGTTGCCGGCGGAGTCCAGCCGTTGTGCCCACAGGCCGTAGTAGCCGGGGGTGTAATTCAACCAGGCCAGATAGGCCCCGCCGGCCCCGTCGGCGATCACATAGTGGTTCCCCCCGTTCTGGAGCGAAGTGGCCGGCGCGGGGGAGGCATACGGCGTGAAGGTGGGTTCGCCATAGCGGGTGGTGATCTGATAGCGGAGACCCGTATACATCTTATGGAAAAAACTCAAGATCGCTCCATTAGGTAGAGCCAGTGCTTTGGGATCTTGTTCCGCTATGGTCGAATCAGCCGCAATTGGCAGGTTCTGGCGCACGGAGGTCGGCCATTGGGCACAGGCGGGGCAGGCGGCCAGCAGCAATAGGCAAGGCAGCGCCAGGAAAGTGGTTAAGTTCTTCATGGTGTTCCCCACTGGGAAGTTCTAGGTTCTAAATTCTAAGTTCTAAGAAAAGAAACGCTACTCCCCATAATATAAGCAAAAATTTGGCAAAAGTCAATAGCTCAGACGAAAAAAGTGAGTTTTTTTGTTCTTTATCAGGGGTGTCATGGCATGGGCCATGACACCCCAGGGAAAGTCCTCTGCGTCTCTGCGCCGCTATGATAAACCCGGCCTTAAAAGGCCGGGCCACCCACCGCGAGCCCTTTGCGTCTTTGCGTCTCTGCGTGAAACTTTTTTGGTTTTGCGTCTTTGCGGTTAAATATTTTTCCCGCCCAAAACCATCCACATTTTCCTTGTCTTTTTAAAAGCTCCTTGCTATATTGCGGTAATTCAGGAGCTTAGATGCTTAGATTAGAGAATTTGATCAAGGACTTTGAGCACATCCGGGCAGTGGATACCCTGAACCTGCACGTGCGCCCGGGTGAGATATTCGGTCTTTTGGGCCCCAGCGCCTCCGGCAAAACGACCACTCTGCGACTGATCGCCGGCATCCTGCGCCCCACCTATGGCCGCATTTTCATTGATGGAATTGATCTGATTCAGAAGCCCCGCCACGCCAAGTGGCGCTTCGGCTATGTCCCGGATCAGCCTTTTTTCTATGAGCGGCTCACCGGCCGCGAGTTCATCGAATTCCACACCCAGCTCTATCATTTAGATCGCAAGAATATCGCTCCGAAAATTGACGAACTGGCCGGTCAATTCGGAATCCGCGACGCCTTGAAGGAGCGCATTGAGAGCTATTCGCGCAGCCAACGCCAAAAGATCTCCCTGATTTGCGCCTTGATCCGCAAGCCCGGATTAATCTTGCTCGACGAGCCCTTCGGAAATTTCGATGCCGCTTCGGTCCGGGTTCTGAAAGATCTGCTCGGGGAAGTTGCCGCTTCCCAATCGGCCGTCGTCATCGCCACGCATTCACCGTCCGGCTTGCAGGATTTCTGTCATCGAGTCGGCGTCCTGCTGCGAGGCCGTTTGATTGCCGAAGGAACACCCGGTGAAATCGGCGGCAGCCCGGCCGATGATCTCGAATCCGCCTATGTGAAATGCCTGGCGCACGCGGAGGCCGAATGGCCGAAAGCCTGAGGCAGAGCCTTTGGGCGCTTCTGCTTCTGCTCGACTTGAGGTTCGGCAGCCTCTGGGCGCGCCTGCGAGCGCTCCGATGGCATCATATCCTGCGCGTCCTCTTCTTGATCTCGCTGGCCGCCATCGTCTTCTTCGGGATTTATCGCGCCGAACTGTTCATTCTGACCTATTTGATGGGCATCCCCGAACTGGGGAAGCTGGTCATCGCCCGCTTTTTCGAAATCGCCTTCCTGCTGCTCTTTCTGGCTCTCATCGCATCGTCCGCGTTCACGGCTCTGGCGGTGCTCTACCGCGATAAGGAATTGCGATTCCTATTCTCTCTGCCCATTCCTGAAGGGGTCATCTTCACGGTCAAGTTTTTCGAAGTCTTGATTTACAGCTCCTGGACGCTGATCCTTTTCGCCGCGCCCTTCTTGATGGCCTATGTCGCCTTCGCCAAGGTCAATTGGTTCACCTTTTGGGCGCTTTTCTATGGGTTGCTCCTTCCGCTGACTCTGATTTCCGGCTGCATCGGAGTGGCGGGGGTTCTGCTGGTTCGTTGGCTGCAGGATATCATGCCTCGCCGGCGCCTGCTGGGCGGTCTCATCCTCACCCTTTTTGCCGCCGCCGGTGCGGTATTTTTTATCTTTCTCTTTAGCGCTCACCCCACCCGCCGGGGCTTCGTTTTCCTCTTCGCCCAATTGGGAGACGGCGTCTCTTCCAGCGGTTCGCTCATTCCGCATCAACTCATCTCCCAGGGTTTCCTCTCCGTCCTGGAAAGTCAATATGGCGACTTGCCCCGCATTGTTTCCACCCTCTTGGGTCTGTGCGCCCTGATCATTCTTCTGACCCTGGACATGGGCAAAGTCATCTATTATCGCAGTTGGCAGTCCGGCCGCGTTTTGCGCCCGCCCGCCCTGCGCCAAAACCCCAGGCGCCGCCTGATGGATCGCCTGCTATCGTTCCTCGAGCCGGCCTATGCCGCCCTGATGCGCAAAGATCTGCTGGATTTTCTGCGCCATCCGGTGCAGTGGAGCCAGATCCTCCTGTTCCTCGCCTTCTGGGGGATCTATCTGGCGAGCTTCGTCAATTTGAATCGCTATTTCGACCTCCATTCGCCCTTCTGGCAGATGCTAATGTTCTATCTGAACTTCGCTTTCGCCACTTACTTTGCGGCCATCATGACCTCCCGGCTCGTTTTCCCGCTGATCAGCCTGGAGGGCCGGGCGTTTGTTACCCTGCGCTCAACGACGCTGGCCCTGGAAAATCTGCTCTGGGCGAAACTCTGGGAAGCGCTGATCCCGGTCTTCTTCCTGACCGGAACCATGGTGATTGTCGGCGATATCGTCCTGCAGGTTCCGCTGGGCCTCTTCCTGGCGTCGGTGCTGGCGATCTTTCTCGCCTCGCTGACGCTGACCTCCATGTCCCTGAGCCTCGGCGCGGCCTTCTCGCGCTTCGGGGACCGACACCCGGCCCAAATCGCCAATACGCCCGGCGGCGCCTATTGCCTCTTCCTGTGCCTGACCGCCGCCACGCTGATTTGTGTCATTTTCGCCTGGCCCGTCTACCTGCACTACAAGTTCACCGGCTTTCACGTCATCTTCCCCCTGACCGAATGGATCACCTCCACCATCCTGATTATCGCCCTGGGCATCCTGCTGACCATCTTCCCCATGAAGATCGGCCTGCGCGCCCTGCATCGCGATCTGATCGTCTGACCCCCCGGCCGAAAACGGATTGGCTTTGAAAGGCTTGCATTGGCGTCACAAGCAGGCTATATTTGACATCATGGGCAAAACCGCCAAACCGGCGCAAATCACCCCGGATATCATCCAACAGATGGTGGCTCGCATCGTCGAACGCTTCCAGCCGGATAAGATCGTCCTGTTCGGCTCCTGTGCCCGCGGCGAAATCACCTACGACAGCGACGTGGATCTGCTGGTGATTATGCCGGTGGAAGGGTCGAAGCGGGAAAAGACCGTGGACATCTATTGCGAAGTGATGGATTTCCCGGTCCCGAAGGATATTATTGTCCGCACGCCGGAAGAGGTGGAGGAATACGGGGACGTCATCGGAACCATTTTATACCCCGCCTTGCGCGAGGGAAAGGTCATCTATGAAAAGACCGCTTAGTCCTCGTGAAGTGCCCTCGGAATGGTTTCGCAAGGCCGATAAGGACATGAAAATGGCCGAGATCGCTCTGCGCGAAACCGATGAAGTCAACGATCTGATCTCTTTCCATGCGCAGCAGTGCACCGAAAAGTACCTGAAGGGCGCCCTGGTCTTTCTGAAGATTCAACCTCCCAAGACTCACGACCTAAGCCGATTATATGAACTGTTGACGCCATTCTGGCCGGACATTCCTTTTGCCGCCAGAGAGGTCATCGGGTTGACACTTTACGCCATCAGCAGCCGCTATCCGGACGAATGGGAAGACATCACACTCGACGAGGCGCGTCAAGCCGTGGCCATGGCCAAGCGCGTCCGCAAAGCCGTGAAAGCATACCTGAAAGCGCGCGGATTTGTAAAGGCGCAGATTGGCCGATGAGATCGTGCGGGTGTGCAAGGGGTGTTTGAAGATAGAATAGACCGATGCAATCCAACAGAAAGATAGACATGATTAATCTCAGGAAGCACTTCATTACAGACGACCGTGGCAAACAGGTGGGCGTGCTGATAGATATGGCGCACTACCGCCGCTTGCTGGCCGATTTGGAAGAGCTCGAATCCATACGCGCTTATGATGCGGCCAAGGCGGCGAAGGGCAAGGCCGTGCCTTTTGAGCGGGCGGTGAAGCAGATCGAAAGCTCGCGCAGGCGGGCAAGGAGAATCTAAATGCAATATGATTCGCTTCTATTAAGGGTGGGGTTTTTATGATGGTAGATAAGGAAATGCGGAATTTGAATGCAATGGCAAGAGTTTCTGAAAATGCCTATTTCCGGAATGGCAAACCAATTGTGCTCGAATCCTATTGTGCCTATTATGACATTTTGGGCCTTGCTGAAATGCTGCAGCCTGCCTCAAAATCTAAAAGACGAGAAAGGAAACTATTTGGTGAAATCTACCCAATAATTTCCGGAAAGAATCCACAATTTGCGGAGCTTGATTTGCCACAGGAGTTTTTAGAGCGAGGGGTAATAATTCTTCAATTCTCCGACAACGCAATTATTGGATGTCCCCAAAAATCAAAGGACGGTCGTCATCTAGTCAAGGAAATAACACCCTTAATCGCGCAACTGGCCCTTAATCAGTTGGCACTCGCAACCGATGGATGGTTTATAAGAGGCGGGATTACAACTGGTTTACTCTTTATCGATAAAAGAATAGCGTTTGGCAGTGCATTAATTGAAGCACATCTATTAGAGACAAATAAGGCAAATAATCCAAGAATTGTTCTTTCCAGTAAATTGGGCGCAAGATTGAGCAAGATAATTTCTGAGAATTCAGTTTTTCGGCAATCAATTGTTGATCGCCTTTTCCTTAGGGATCAAGACGGTCAGATCTTTGTTAATTATTTGGGCGTCTGCTTGCCTACGAATCTCCCAGATTTGAGCTTAGTCAAAAAGCATAAGACTATCTTAGAGGGAAAACTTGTCGCGTACAGATCGAGGCCCAGAATCTGGGCAAAATATTTGTGGACTGCGAATTATCACAATTACATTGTCAAGATGCATCTCAAAGATCCCCAATACAAGAAGCACAGAAGCGCTCTCACTACTTGCATTATAGGCAACCAGGCCGTGTCGTACAATTTTAATAGGATTTTCTAATAAAGTGAAATAACTTTGAATATGGAAGAAATGATCTGCCAATCCTGCACCAATGAGATGAAGGTGGTGGACAAAGATCTGCCCTGGGAATCGAACGGTGGCTGGGTGATGGTTCATGGCGTCCGGCATTGGGAATGCCCCGTGTGCGGTGAGCTGGTTTTCGATCAGAATGGGACGCGTGAAATCCTTGATAAGTTGTCTCGCCGCCAGATTTCCCACAAGGTAGAAATTCCCGTTCTTAAATGAAACCCAACCCGACTGTCACTCTCGAATTAGCCCTGCAGCACGGGCTGAATGAAGAGGAATACAACCGCATCTTGAAGATTCTCGGCCGCATGCCGACCTACGCCGAATTGGGCGTCTTCTCGGTCATGTGGTCGGAGCACTGCTGCTATAAGAACTCCATCGCCGAGCTAAAGAAGCTGCCTCGCAAAGGCCCGCGCACGCTGGTCGAAGCGGGCGAAGAGAACGCCGGGCTGGTGGACATCGGCCAGGGGCGGGCGGTGGCCTTCAAGATCGAATCGCACAACCACCCCTGCGCCGTCGAACCCTATCAGGGAGCGGCCACCGGGGTGGGCGGCATCATGCGCGATATCTTCACTATGGGCGCGCGCCCCATCGCCTCGCTCGATTCGCTGCACTTCGGCTCGTTGGAAACCGCTCGCAACCGCTTCCTCGTGGACGGCGTCGTGCGCGGCGTGGGCGATTACGGCAACTGCCTGGGCATTCCCACCGTCGCCGGCGAGGTCATCTTTCATGACGGCTATTCGAGCAATCCCATCGTCAACTGCATGGCCGTGGGGGTCGCTCGGACGGATCGCCTCGCCTCGGCCACGGCCAAAGGCGAAGGCAACATCGTCATCATCTACGGATCTCGCACCGGCCGCGACGGCATTCACGGAGCCACCTTCGCCTCCGAAGAGATCAGCGATGCATCCGAAGCCAAACGCTCCTCGGTGCAGGTGGGCGATCCCTTCGCCGAAAAGCTGCTTTTGGAGGCCACCCTCGAGCTGGTGAAATCGGGCGTCCTAATCGGCGTGCAGGACATGGGCGCGGCGGGCATCACCTGTTCGAGCTGCGAGATGGCCGCCCGCGGCAAATCCGGCATTGTTATTGATCTGGACAAGGTTCCGCTGCGCGAAAAGGGGATGTCCGCCTATGAGATTCTGCTCTCCGAATCTCAGGAGCGCATGCTGGCGGTCGTGCAGGAGGGTAAGGAAGAGGAGGCCGAGGCGATTCTGGATCGCTGGGAGTTGCTCCATTCACGGATCGGGCATGTCACTGATGACGGCCGCATGCAGGTCTTTTTCGGCGGCGAAAAGGTCTGCGACATCCCAGCCCAGGTGCTGGCCCTGGGCGGCGAAACGCCGGTCTATCATCGCGAGGCGAAAAGACCCGTTTTGCTCGACGAATACAATGAAACGGATCTGACCCCCTACCGCCAGGATCGCAATTGGAATGTGGCGCTGCTGGAGCTTTTATCATCCCCCAATATTTGCGATAAGACATGGGTGACGCGCCAGTACGACTCCAGCGTGCGCACTAATACCGTCATGGGTCCGGGCGGCGATGCGGCGCTCCTCAGGATTAAAGAAACGAATTTGGCCCTCGCGGTCACCACCGATTGCAATCCGAGGTTCGTCTATCTCAATCCCCGTCGCGGCGCAGCCCTGGCTGTGGCCGAAGCCGCTCGCAACGTTTCCTGCGTCGGCGCGCAGCCCATCGCCATCACCAACTGCCTGAATTTCGGCAATCCCTACAAGCCCGAATCCTTCTACTTCTTCAAGGAAGCTGTCGCCGGCATGGGCGAAGCCTGCCGAATTCTCGAGACGCCCGTGACGGGCGGAAACGTCTCCTTCTATAACGAGAGCGAAACTACATCCATTCTGCCCACGCCGGTCATCGGCATGCTGGGGCTACTCGAAAACGTGGATCTGGCCGTCCGTTCCCACTTTCAGCAAGAAGGCGACCGCATCATCCTTTTGGGCACGACCCACGGCGATCTGGGCGGCAGCGAATACCTGGCGCACCTCTACGGCGTCATCGCCGGAGACGCGCCGGAACTCGATCTGGAATTTGAGAAACGCACTCAATTCTGCCTGCGCAAGATGATCGCCAACGGCTGGGTGCGCTCGGCGCACGATTGCTCCGAAGGTGGTTTGGCTGTCACATTAGCCGAAAGTTGCATGCTGGACCGCGAAAAACCGCTCGGCGCTCGCGTGGAACTCGATCTCGAGTTGCTCTCCATTGCCGATATGCTATTCGCCGAGACTCCTTCGCGCATCGTGGTCTCCTGCCCCCCGCAATATGCTCCCGAAATCCTCGACTTGTGCGAATTTATGAATGTGCCGGTTCAGGAGATCGGCGAAGTCGGCGGCGGCCGGCTCGTCATCGGGGAATGGATAGACCTCGAACTCGAAAAGATGCAGGCGGCCTACTACGAGTCCTTGCCTTCGTATTTCCGCACCGTTGCAGCGGTGGAATGACCTTTCTCTGAAGGCGCGTCAACGATGATGCTCAAGCGCTGGCTCATCCGTTTCGCCCTGATCATCGCAGCGGGAATCGTCCTTCTCGCTGCCCTCTTTTTCGCCCGCCCCCTCTACCTTCCCGACGCCTTCCTGATAGCACAACTCGAACGCCGCATTTCGACCGCCACCGGCCTTGACCTTTTCATCCAGAGCGGGCACATCCAACTGCGCAAGGCGATCATCCTGCGGGGAATCACTTTGGGCGATTCCAGCGGAGGATTCAGCGTTACGGCCGATGAACTCCGCTTGCGCTATCGCCTGGCGCCTCTCCTGCAAAAGCGCGCGATATTTTCCGAGATCCAGCTCTCCAATCCTCAAGTTCATATCGTGTCCCAGGCGCACGGAACCGCTCCGACACCTGATAAAGCGGGCCTTGTCAATCATGCTCCGCAAGAGCCTCCCACTCGGCCTCCATCAGGCTTGCCGTTCGAAATTCAGGCAGCTTCCCTGAAAGTGATCAACGCGAGCTTTCTCTGGAAGGCGCTGGGCGAGGGCGACACCCTGCGATTGCTGATCCCCGGCATAAACCTGCTGGCTCAAAACGCCCAGCTTAATCGGCAGGTTGGCTTACAAGCAGAATGGAGGCTGGAACAGGATGGAACGGCCAGTCTCGAGGCTATCGGCTTATCAGCATCGTATGTGCTGACGGCCTTATCGCGATTGCAGTTTGCGGTCACAACACTCGAGGATAGCAGCCATATTGTTGCCCGCTTGAATCTTGATCCTAAGATCCAGTTCTCATCCTCTAGGGATTCGGTACAAGAACTGGCTGGCCCCAGAACGACGCTTAATTTTGGCGCCCGGCTGACACATTGGCGGGATCTGGCCATAGATAGCTTGGCTCTGTCTCTGGATAATCTTCTGTCGGTTCAGGCCGGAGGCTTTATCGCCGACGTATTCAAGGCGCCTCGTCTCGATGTCCGGCTGCCGCTGGCTACTTTATACCTTGAATCGGCCTGGGAATTCGCCCAACGGATGGCCGGATTATTCGACGCAGATGCGAACTGGAGCGACTGGGAAATGGCAGGCCTGCTGCAGCTTCAAAAAGGCTGGCTGCAATGGGCGCCGGCATCGCTCCCCCCCGATCTGTCGGCCTCATTGCCGGTTGACATAAGCGATGCATCCTTGGAGTGCCATTCACTCGGACTGACTGTTGGTGACCTCTTCGCCAATTCCGATTTTCATTTTCGTCTTTCGTCTTCGGATAGCGTTCGACTCCAGGGCAAAGTCAATTTGATGGCGGGGACTGCGGCAAAAAGCCTTAACCCAGATTCATCGCTCGAATTGCGCTCTCTCGATTTAAGTCTAACAGCAGAAATGGCGCCCGGCGGCAGAGTGCCGCACATTCAATTGGATTGGCAGGCGCGCGGTCCGTTCAATACTCGGCTGGCGGGCAATTTCGCCGCGCGTGCCGACACGCTAGACCGGGCCGATCCGCTGTCATCTCCGGGATTCTCGCTCGAAGGCGGTGGCTCCATGGATGGGTTGCCTCTGGAGGAGCTGTTCCTGAACGGCCCTCGCGGTGATGTCTCTCTGGCGCTGGATTTTAAGGCGCAGTCACTTGATGACGTGAATTTGAAACTGGGGATATTCGGCTGGGATGTATGGTTCGCATGGGGCGATAAGGCCGTCTGGTTTCCCCCCTCGCTTCTCAAGCTTGATGCCCAGTGCGCTCTGGGTCCCGGCTGGGAGAGCCTTTATCTGAAGCAGGCGCGAGCGGATTGGAATCCCTATTTCACCTGCGCCTTCTCCGACGCCTCCACGGACTTCTCTTCCTGGGAAATTGGGAAGTCCGACGTTTGGCTGAATCTGGCCGAAATTCTTCCCGTCGTGCAACCTGTCCTGCCGGCAAAATTCGCTGATGCGCAAATCAGCGGCCTGCTGCAACTAAACGGATCCATGAAAGGTGCATTTCAGGGAGGCGAGTTTTCGCTGCTGCCCCAAAGCACATTGACCGCATCAGCGCTGGATTTCGCCGCGCCGGATTTCGGCCTGGCGGCCGATTCGATTTCTTTCGTGACCGCACTGGAAGGCACTTGGCGGGATCTTGCCATATTGGGGAAGTTACAAGCGGCCAGGCTGGCTCTGCCGCGGATCCGCGAATTTCCCTATCGCCGGATTTCGCTGGACTTTGGAGGAAAGCTGCGTGAATTTGAACGCCTGGACAGTCTGGATTGTCAGCTTCAATCGGATGAATTGGGACTGCAAGTCACGAGCCGCGGTTGGCTCGATTGGCGCCTGCCTGCGATTCAGGGGGAGCTATCCAGTCAAATCCATTTCGCCGCCGCCGATACCGTATCGCCGACCGCCGACCTCGCCTGCTCAGGAAATCTGGATGCGAATTTCGACCTTGCGCTCAAAGCCGACTCCTCCCTAAGTCTGGCCGGTCGAGTTTCGGCGGAGAGCCTATTCGTTGACCATCGCGGCGGATGGCGAGCGCAAAATCTACGCCTCGATCTGCCTTTTCATCAGGATGCGAAATTCACACCGGACGGCGTCGCGGTGCCATCGGCAGGCTCGGGCGCCCAAAGTCTGCCGGATCCCGTTCAGCTCGCCGCAAGCGAATCACAGTATCAAGCGGCCCGGAATCGGGGCGTCTTCAGCGCAGGCCTCTTACAGATCAATCCCTACGTCTTGACTGATCTAAAGGTGTCCGTTTTCTTGGGGCAAGGTTTTCTCCACATTCCGCGGATGCAGGCTAGGGCTTATGAAGGAAACTTGAGCGGCGCGGGGAGCATCCATTTCGCCGCCCTGAGGCCCGATTCTATTCGCTATGAGTTTCAATGCGATGCTCAGAAGATGAATTCGGCGCTGCTGCCGGGCGTAGGATCGTCAAGGCATGGCCAGGAAGCCGAAATTACGGCCTTTGCACGCTTTAGCGGCCAGGTATTTCAACTGGAAAAGGATCGCGCGTTGGCAGGAGAGTTGGAAATCACCAAGATCGGCAATCAAGTGGCGGATAATATTCTCAAATTCATGGATCCCGAGGGCAACGACCCGGGAATCCGAACCTATCGGCATTATATTCAGCGCGGATGGGGAGTCAAGTCGTTCAGATTCGAAGTGCGGGATGATTTTGTCTATACCTCGATAGCACCGGCCAAGCCCCCCTTTTCGAAGCTCGATATGTTTGTCCTGTCGCGCTTGATCGGCCTGGGGCCGTGGCTCACCTTCGGACGGATGCCGGTTAGTTTCTTCCTCTTGCCGAAAAACACAAAGCCCCCATAAAGGGGGCTTGTGCGGAGATGCGTCGCCGCCGAATGGCGGCGCCATTCCCGGCCGTTTCACTGGATGCGGATAATCCTATCCGCGAATGAACATGATGAAACCCTCCTCGCCGCCGCAGACGCGAGGCAGATATCGCTGCCCCGTGCTGGGGCCTCCATTCAAATCGGACTCGGCGGGCACGCTCCCCACCCAATTGTAAAACAGCCAGAAGAGCGGATGATAGGCCGTGAGGCTCGTCCACCAGTCCGTTTGGAGGAATTGCTGCGGCATCCAGTACGGATTTTGCATGACGCCTGGGGCGGTATTCGTCGCCGCTAAGGGCGCCTGAGCGCTGACCCCCGCGACCAGAAAGAGCATTCCCCCGAAGGCGCACATCAGCAGCGCACAACGCATCGCTTTCTTCTTCATTGTGATATCCCCTCATTCGTAGAACCTGTTCGCCGATCAGCCATCCCAAAATAGAAGGCGAAGTGCTGTCCAGCTCCTCTTCCTTCTTGCGAGGCAGCCATGCCTTCGCGCCGCACGAAATCCCGGACCTCCTGAAAGACGCTCTTGGCCCCGTTCAAGGTCAAATGGTACCAGTGCGCCTTGGCCAGCGAAGGCGAATTCACATCTCTAAATCGGGTCTGCACCACCTCGAGGACCGCTTCATTCATGCTGTAGGTGTGATCTTGCTGATCAAGAGGCGCGCTGCCCAGGTAGTAATAGTACGGCCGGGTCGGAGTCTTGCTCTGGCGCAGCTCGAACTCGCGGTCGTTGCCGTTGCCCCGCAGCAGATCATTCGCCGCGGTCTGCAAACCGCGCGCCTGCTTCGCCGTCAATTGAAAAACCTCAAAGTAAGGTTTCCCGAACGTATGGCGGTAGTAGTCCAAGTGGCTGAGCATGCCGGAAAGCCGGGCCGCCAGATCGGTGGGATCGAACAAGTCCATATGGGCTTCCGCCGGCCGATAAACCGCTTGCCCGCCGATGATCTCCTGCCTGATCAGATCCTTTTCCTCCAGATCCTTCAGGAAGGTCCGGATCGTCCTCTTTTGAAGATCGTAGGGGGCGTGAACCAGGTAGGAGAGCTCTTTGAAGATTTCATCGAAGGCGTGCGGCCGCTGCGTGAGCAGCATCAGGATTTCGCGCTGGATTTGACGAATTTGGACCGCGCCTCCGTCCACATCGGCCAGGCCGTCGAGAGCCTTCAGGCTGTACTGAGCATTGCGCAGCGAGATCCCCAAATCCGCTACCACCGATAACTGCAAGGCGGTTGGAGGCTTACCTTCATATTGTCGTTTGCAGACGTCCACCATGGCCAATTTGAGGAGGTTCTTCATGGTGGAAATATCCCGGTAACCGTTTTCCAGAGCCCAACCGCAGATGCTCTGGAACAGCCCATACAGCAACCTTGTGTTGCTATCCAGCACTTGCATGGTGCCTCCTGCCGTGTTGGTGTGGAATCCCGATGCTTTCAAGTGGCGGACTAAACGAATCCGCATATATGATACGAAACATTTTGCGTCAAGTCAAGTGCAATTTTTTGCGGAATGCCTGCCGGGGCGTGATTGCCGACACCTTGCCGTTCTGCCACCTATCCGCCAACAGGCGGATCATTTCAGCAAAATTAGCTTCTGCACCCCCGCATAATTCCCCGTCCCGAAGGGATCTTCGACCTCCAGCTTCGCAAAATACATTCCCGACGGCAGATTCCCCGCATCGAAGGTCAATTCATGCGTTCCCGCCGATCGCCAGCCATCCACCAACGTTGCCACCAGGCGTCCAGCTGTATCGTACACCCGTAAACTGACGACACTCGGAACTCGCAACTCGTATCTCGCAACTGTTTTCGAGTTGAACGGATTGGGATAATTCGGCTCCAGCCGGCATTCCTGCGGCAGCGGCTGGCCGAAAACCGTGGCCTCCACCGGCATCCAGTTGGCGATGTCCCCGCCGGAGTATTTGATGGTGGTGTAGTCCACATAGGGGCCTCCTCCCTGCCCGTGACTCCAACCTGTTACGTAGACATTTGTGCTTCCGTTAATCGCCATAGACCATGCCTGATCAGCGCTATTTCCCGTTCCATTGTAGATCGCCATCCACAGCTCAATACCTGACGAGTTATAGCTGATCGTAGCATAGTCATGACTGGTCCCGATTCCGCTGCTGAAGCCCGTTACATAAATATTTCCGCCCTCATCCACATCGATGCAGTTGGCCTCATCCGTGCCATTTCCCGGACCGTTGTAGCGCGCGACCCAGAGTTGGTTGCCGTCGTTGTCATACTCGATGGTGGCGTAGTCATAAGAGGTCCCGCTTCCGCCACTGCGGCCCGTCACATAAACATTTCCGCCCCCGTCCATAGCTAAGGAATTAGCCTCATCCGAGCCATTTGCCGGACCGTTGTAGCGCACCAACCAGATCTGATTGCCAGCGGCATCGTATTTGATTGTGGCGTAGTCTTCAGAAGTCCCGCTGCCGTAACTACGGCCCGTTACGTAGACATTGCCGCTGCCATCGAGGGCCAGCGAAGTGGCAATGTCATATCCATTCCCGGGGCCATTATATCGTGTCATCCAGATCAGGCTGCCCGCAGCATCATATTTGGCGGTAACGTAGTCATAAGCTGTCCCGTTCCCGTCGCTGTAACCTGTCACATAGACGTTGCCATTGTCGTCCAAGGCGAGGGAACGGGCCTCGTCCCCACTAACTCCCGGGCCGTCATAAACTGCAATCCATTGCTGCGTGCCTGCAGAATTATACTTGATCGTGGTAAAGTCAAGGTACGTTCCGATTCCATAACTGCTGCCGGCTACATACACGTTTCCATCCACATCTACAGCTATGGAATTGCATGCATCACTGCCTACTCCCGGACCACTATATCGGGCGACCCACTGCACTGCGCCCGCCGAATTGTACTTAATTGTGGCCCAGTCATAATTTCCCCACCCGGCGCCCCAGCTTGAGCCTGTCACATAGACATTTCCCTGTTCATCTACAGCTATAGCGTAAGCTGCGTCGTCTTGATTCCCTGGGCCATTGTATCGCGCCGTCCATATTTGCGTGCCCATCGCATCATACTTAATTGTTAAATAGTCGTCGTAAATGCTGATGCCTTGGCTTCGGCCCGTCACATAGACGTTTCCTTCCCCGTCCACTGCAATTGCGCGGGCATAATCATCATGATCATCGAGACCGTTGTAACGGGCAGCCCATTCCTGCTCCGTCCCGCTAATCCCCTGTCGCTGAAATTCAAATTGATCTTGTGCCCAAATGGTATCGGGGAAAATACCGACATAAGCGTGGAGCATGTAATAGCCATACGGCGCTCGCGGCGGGACGGCCTGAGCTCGGTAGTAGCCTTGCGTTTGGCCAGCGCCCAATGTCTGCGTGGCAGGTCCCACCACCGGCCCCCACGAAGTGCCGTTCGGGAGCGTCGCCATGCACCAAACGGTAGCCGTGATCGGCGAACTGCCCTGGTTGGTCACCGTCAAGAGATAATCAAACGATCCGCCGGAATCGGGCAGGACGATGGGGTAGGTGATGGGGGTCAGGTCAATGGTGACGTTCTGGGCGCTGGCTACCTGCACCAGCAGAAGCGCCAGCCCAAGAAGTAGGTTATATCGTGTCAGGCGGGGACGCCTGACACCACGCTTTAAAGAGAAATTCCCGCACATGATAGCCTCCAAATTTAAGTTGTCATTCCCGCGAACGCGGGAATCCATTAAGACTCGCCTATTTCCTGGACTCCCGGAGCGTAAGCCCCCCTTAGGGGCTTTCGCGGGAGTGACAGTGGACTATTTTATCAGCACCAGTCCGCCAGCGGGCGGACTATTCTGCTGAAAGTCAATATCATTTCAGCAGAATTAGCTTCTGCACCCCCACGTAATTCCCCGTCCCGAAGGGATCTTCGACCTCCAGCTTCGCAAAATACATCCCCGACGGCAGATCTCCCGCATCGAACGTCAATTCATGCTCCCCCGCCGACCGCCAGCCGTCCACCAGCGTCTTTACCAGCTTTCCGGCAGTATCATACACCCGAAGGCTGACCAAGCTATTGGACGAAAGCTGATAGCGGATGGTTGCGGTCGGATTAAACGGTTCCGGATAGTGCCCCAGCAGGCGCGTCTCCTGCGGCAACGAGCTCTTCAGGACGACCGTCTCTGTCTCGCCCCAGCCGGATAGCGTCGCTATTCCGCCCTGGCCGATCTCATCATCGCCGGAGGCCGACTTGACAAAGGTGAAACTGTCGAAGTCTTCAATCGTGCTGGGATGATCTCCGACATAGCCCGTGACTGTATAGGTTCCGGGCATGGCGGAAGCGCTAATGGTCAGACTCAGCGCGCGAGTCAGATTGCCGCCGGGAAGCAGATAGAGATTGCTGCGCAGGACAAGCGGGACAATCTGGCCATCGGGCTGCTGGAGGTTGATCCAGCCATCGAAGAGGTTGTAGTAGTCCGGCGAATTGAGAATCGAAACGCCATAGGTCACCGTTCCGCCAGAAGGCCGCAGAATGATCGGCGCTCCGAACGGTGTCAACTGAATGGTGCAGGTTCCCTGCGGCTGATTCTGATCGAAGTAGTGCGCGCCCTGATCGGCGATGGTGCTGTCGGGATCCAGCGGGGCCAGCGGGCTGCCCGCGTCAATGCAGGGGCTGAAGGGCATCAGGTAGAAGCTGCCGTTGCCGATGAAATTGGGATTGGCGTCGAAGTTGCCAAATCCCGGCCAGCCGCCCTGAATGTCGCTGTAGGTCATGAAGATCGAGCTACTGGTCCCAATGTAGAAGGGAAGCAGATTGCCGTAGAAGATATTATTGCGCCCAAACGGGTTTGAGTTGTTCTCCGCCGAGAGGGCGCGCCCGCCGTTGTAGGCCACGGTGTTATTGTCAATCTGCGGCGACGACGCATTCACGCAGGTAAGGCCGGAATTGTTCGAGCAGATCTCATTATAGAGAATCTGCGGGCTCGAGGAATTGGCGCAGAAGATTCCTGCCCCATAAAATCCCGCCGCCACGTTAAAGATGAAGCTGTTGCGCTGCAAGAGAGGCGAACTGTGATCCAGGTAGATCCCGCCGCCGTTCATGGTGTTGGCATAGTTCATCTCGAAGCGGTTGTCTTCGATCACGCCCAGGGAGTAGACGTAGTGCATTCCCGCCCCATTGTCTGCCGTATTCAGCGCCATGAGATTATTGGATATCGTGACATTAGTGCAGTACTCGACGAAGATTGCGCCTCCGTCACTAACGCTCGCATTGGAGACGAATTGGCAGGAATCCACGATGGAATTGGCATAGCGCAGGTAGATCCCGCCGCCCTTCACGTCGGCGCGATTTTGGAAGATCCGACAGTGGGTGATATTTACCGAAGCGCTATCCACGCTGACTCCGCCGCCCCTTGCGCTGGCCTGCCCCACAGAGCCCTGAGCGTGTCCGGACTCGATCTTGCAGTAAGCCAGATTGGATGCGCCTTCGGTATGGTCAAACCGCAATCCCGCCCAGGTGTTTGTCGGCAAGGGCGCAGCATGCGCGAACCAGATTGTATCTTGGACGGCTCCCACGGCGGTCAGAGCCCCCTTGAGAGCCAGTTTGTAGTGCCCTACGAACTTGACCTGCACGCCAGGCTCGATGGTGAGAGTCTGGCCGTAAGGGACTTCACAATCCGCCATGACGTAATAAGGCGATCCTGCCTGCGTCCAAACTCCGCTGACTTGACCTGCCACAAAGGTTGTATCGGCCTTCGCGGCGGACAAAAAAAGCAGCAAGCTCAAAGCCATGCTGCCCCATCCGACTGCCTTTTTCATATTGTCTCCCGGGAATATCTTTGGGGCGCGGTGAAATCGGTGCTTTCCGCCGCCGTCCGCGCCCCCAAGTGTCTCTTCTGTCTATTTGATTCGTGCGTTACTTCATGAGGACCATCTTACCGGCGGCCGTATAGGCCCCTGCTTGCAGCCGGTAGATATAAGTCCCAGACGACAGACCCTTTCCCTCGAAAATTTCGCGGTAAACGCCCGGACTCATGGTCCGGTTTAGCAGCGTCGCCACCTTCTGGCCCGTGATGCTGTAAACCTCCAGCATTACCCGCTCAGTCGCGGCCAGACTAAAGCTGATGGTCGTCTGAGGATTGAACGGCTCGGGGAAATGTCCCAAAAGCTGCGTGGAGGTCGGCAGCAGACTGCCGAGCGCAACCGTTTCTGTCTCACCCCAGCCTGCTATCGTGGCGCTTGCGCCTTCGCCCGAATGGCCATCCCCCGTCGGCGACTTGACAAAGGTGAAACTGTCGAAGTCTTCAATCGTGGTGGGATGATCCCCAACGTAACCCGTGACCGTGTAGGTTCCGGGCATGGCGGTGGCGTTCAGCGTCAGGCTGATGGTGCGGGCCAGAGCGGCGCCCGCCGGCAGATAGATATTGGTGCGTAGGATCATGGGGATGATCTGCCCGTCGGGTTGCTGCAAGGTGATCCAGCCGTCGAAGAGGTTGAAGTAGTTCGGCGAATTCTGTATCGCCACTCCGTACCACACCGTCCCGCCCTGCGGCGGAAGAATGATGGGCGCTCCGAAGGGAGTCAGCGTGATCGTGCAAGTTCCCTGCGGCTGATTCTGGTCGAAGTAATGTGCGCCCATATCGGCCACGGTGCCGTCTGGATCCAGCGGCGCCAGAGGACTGCCGGCGTCTATGCAGGGGCTGTAAGGCATCAGGTTGAAATTGCCGCCATAGGAGTCCACGAACGCCGGGGCGACGTTATTCAAATTGCCCGTGCCGGACCAGCTCACCTGGATGTCGCTATAGGTCATGTAGATCGAACAGCCGCTGGAGACGTAGAAGGCGCTGGTATTGCCCATCATGACGTTGTTGCGGCCGAAGGGATTGGAGTTCAGGTAGGTGTAGATGATGTAGCCGAGGTTCCCGAAGACCGTATTGTTGTCAATCTGGGGCGAGCAGTTGTCTCCGCAGTAGATGGCACCGTGATTGTTGAAGCAGATCTCGTTGTAGAGGATGGTCGGGTTGGAATAATGATTGCAGTAGATTCCTACTCCGTAGCTGCCCGACGCCGTGTTGTTGTTGATGAAGCTTTTTAGAATGACCGGCGAACTGTGGTCCAGCAGGATGCCCCCGCCGTTGGCTGACGAGGCGGCATTGTGATGGACATTGTTATCCTCGAACACGCCGGCCGTGTACACATAGTACAGGCCGCCGCCGTTCACCGCGGTGTTGTACATGATGGTGTTGTCATGCACGTAGGGATTGATTGCCGTGTCGAAGAAGATGCCGCCGCCATCGCCGTTGCAGGTGTTGGTGGTAATGATGCAATTGGATATTTCACCGCCCGCCGTGTTGAAATAAATTGCCGCGCCTTTCACGCTGGCCTTGTTGTTGGAAAAGCGGCTGTTGTGGATGTTGACGGAGGTGTTCAAGGCATGCACCGCGCCGCCCTTGGCGCCCGGCTGGCCCACCACGCCCTGGGCATAGCCCCATTCAAAGATGCAATAGCCCAACTCGGTCGTGCCAGTCGTGCCTTCCAGGAAAAGCCCCGCCCAAGTATAGTTGGGATAGGGTAGATGATGCGTAAACAGAATCGAATCGCTCGCGCTCCCCGCGGCCGTCAGGGTGCCATGGGCGATAAACTTGTACTGACCGGTGAATTTCACCGTTACGCCCGCCTGGATGGTCAGGGTTAGCGCGTACGGGATCTCAATGTCTGCCACCACCATGTAGGGTGATCCCGCCAGAGTCCAGGTGCCGCTGACTTGGCCGGCGACATAGGTGTCGCACCGAGCCGGCAGGGCCATGATCGTCAACATCACGATCGCTGCGCAAAGTAGAGATAGACCTTTCATAGCTTCTTCCCTCATGTTTTGGACTTATTATTGCTCTTCAGAATTTCCCTAAAACAGGCGGGGACGGTTTTGCCAACCGCCCCCGCCCCTTGGACTATTTCAGTAGCATCATTTTTCCAGACGATTGGTAAGCCCCCGCTTGCAGGATATAGAGATATAGTCCTGAGGACAGCCCCTGGCCGTCGAACGTCTCCTGATAAACGCCCGGGGTTAGACTGCGATCCAGCAGCGTCGCCACCTTCTGGCCGGCGATGCTGTACACTTCCAGGCTCACGTGTTCGGC
>Ga0315284_10004714_pt1 | contig 19368 bp, 13 predicted proteins | sample YL17G09_16_MG_FD_203696 | JGI IMG/M metagenome (GOLD analysis project Ga0315284, IMG submission 203696) | Sediment microbial communities from Yellowstone Lake, YNP, Wyoming, USA - YL17G09_16 | ecosystem: Environmental > Aquatic > Freshwater > Lake > Sediment | place: USA: Wyoming | collected... | reverse complement strand
CGCCTCGTCCCCTCGTTCCCTAACTCCCCCGGTACGTCGAGTAGCCGTACGGCGCCCACGTGAGCGGAACGTGGACGTGCCTCGGCGTCTCCGCCCCGACCTGGAACTCGACGGCGGCCGCCGGGAAAAACGGGGCGCGCCGCTCGGGCGCCCCAGGGGTGGGGTGGGGGTCGGCGGGACCCGCGCCGGCCCCCCACACCGCCGCCGCGTACGCCCCCGTCCCAAACTCGAGCCGGTACACGCCCTGGGGGAGGCCGGCGCCCGGCGGCAGCAGCGCCGTCGCCCGGCCGTCGGCGTCGGTCTCGCCGGCGGCGAGCGGCGCCCACACGCCCGCGGCGGCCGGCGCGCCCGGCGGCCGGACGCACAGGCGCACGGACACGCCGGCCGCGGGGGTGCCGGAGGCGACGTCCAGGACGTGGGTGGTGATTGGGGAGCGGAGGAGGTGGCCGGCGACGGCGGCGGTGCGCGCGGCGGCCGACGCGGCGGGCGACGGCCGCGCGGCGTCCGCGCCGCCCACCAGCAGCCGCAGCCGCCGCTCCGCAATCTTGATCTGCTCCGCCGCCGCGACGGCCAGCTCGCGGTAGGGCGGGTTGGTGTAGCTGCGGGAAGGGGAGGAGACGGTGAGCGCGCCGCCGCGCGCGCGCGCGCGCCGACCCGGGCCTCTCTCTGTCCCTATCTCACCGCTCCTGCAGCTCGGCCAGCATCGACTCCGCGGTCCGCCCCGCGGCGCACACGATGAAGGCGTGGCCGAAGCGGGCCTCGTAGCGCGCGTTCCACGCGGCGAGGCCCGCCCGCACGGCCGCGCCCGCCCCCGCCGCGCCCGCCTGCTCCGCCGCGGCCAGCGCGCCGCCCCGCCCGGTCGCCGCCTCCAAGTCCGCGGTCGACCCGATGCGCGGGTGGGAGGCAAAGGCTTCGAGCCAGCCCGCGGCGCCGACGTCTGCCCACCACGCCGCGCGCGCGGCCGCCACCAGGCCGTCGACGCTCGCGTGCTCGGTCGCCGCCAGCGACGCCGCCAGCGCGGCGCAGCCGGTGGCGGTCTGCGCGTCGGCGAGCGCGACGCGGACCATCCGGGGGGGAGAGTGTCAGAGGGATGCGGCGCCGGTGCGGCGCGCAGTCTACCCCGCAGGCCGCGCGCCGGCCCGGCGATCGCGGCGGTCGCGGCCGCCGCCCGCGGCCCAGGCCGTGCGCCGGCTGAAGCGATGGGCTGCGGAGCGTCTGCGCCGACCGTCGCCTGCGGCGCCTCCGGCCCGCCCACGCACCAGCAGCTGGCGGCCGAGACGCACTGTGCGCGAGTGGCGTGGCGTGGGGACCGTGGGCGGAGCGAGGGCGCCGTCCGAGCCCCAACCCCCGACCCCCTCTTGTTCCGCCAGTCTCTTTGGACGAGGTCTACGCCCTGGCCGAACTCTTTGACACCGTCTCCACCACGCACACGTCCGACGGCGTCATCCACAAATCCGAGTGGGCGGCCGCGATGCTGGGCGGCGACGGGCAAGGGGGCGGCCGCGCGCCGCGCGCCGCGCCGTCCCTCTTCGTCGACCGCGTCTTCGCCGCGTTCGACGCCGCGTCCAACGACATCGTGGATTTCCCCGAGTTTGTGCGCGGCCTGTCGGTCTTCCACCCGGCCGCGCCGCGCGCGGAGAAGGCGGGGTTTGCGTTTCGCGTCTACGACCTCGAGAAAACGGGGACCATCCTCCGCACCGAGCTCCGCGCGCTGCTGGCCGCGGCGACGGCGGACAACCCGGCGCTCGCCCTGTCCGGTGCCGACCTGGACGCCCTCGTCGACGCCGCCTTTGCCGCCGGCGACGCCGCGGGCGACGGCGTCCTCCACCCGTCGGAATTCCAGGCCATCGCCGCCTCCCGCGACGACGCCCTGGCCTTCATGACGCTGCCAGGGCTGCGCGCGCTGACGGCGCGGTACCCGGGGTACGTGTTCCGCAAGCAGGAGGGGTGACCAGGGAGGGGGGAAACGAGGGAGGCGGGGGCGAGTTTTGCGGCCGCCGCCGCCGTGCTTTTTGTTGTTGTCCCTGTATTGCCGTGCGAGATGGCACGTGGCGGCGCGATAGCACGCCCGCGCCCGCCCCGCAAGCGCCACCACCCTCTCTCCCCGCACCGCCCACACCCCGTCCCCTCTTCCTCTCCTCCCCGTCACTCGCATGTCAGCTTGCCGTCGAGCGCCGTCAGCGCGATGACGACGGCTTGCAGGCCGGTGAGCGGGTGCGAGTAGTCGAGCGCGAACGCGTCGTCGCCGCAGCGCCCAAACTGGAGAATGGGGGTCGGCGCAGACCCGCCCTCGCCGCCCTCGTCACCGCCGTCACCGCCGCGTTCGACGAGTTGAAAGTTTTTGACCGACGCGCGCGTGACGCGGCCCCCAAAGTCGAGGACGTACGCACCGGCACGCGGCGCCCACCGCGGCGGAACGTTGGCGAGGCACGCCACGCCCGCGTCCCCTGCCTCCGCCCGGGCGGCCAACGACCCGACACCGGGGCCGCGCGGGAGCAGGACGCGCAGGCGGCGCGGGCCGCGCCCGCCGAGGAGGGAGGCCGCGTACGCGCAGGCCGCCAGCTGGCCGCCGCGGGGGCCCAAGGCGAGGTAGGCCGACCGCGCCCAGTTGGCTTTGACGAGGGCGGCGGGGATTGGGGGAGACGAAGCGGTGGACGGGGCGATGGTGACGACCCGCGCGCGGCGGCCGGCGCGCGCGGCGACCGCCACCTGCCGGCCCGGCGACCCGGGCGCGTCCCCGTCGAGCAGGACGCGGATCAGGGAGGAACAGCCTTTGCCGCGGAGCAGGGTGCAACGGACGGGCGGGGCGCCGAGGGGGGCAGCGCGCAGCATGAACGGGACGAGCGCGTCGGCGGTCGCCGGCGGCGGACGCGGCACCCAGGCCGCCACGTCGCCCGACGCCGGCGTGAAGGGCGGACGCGCCGCGTCGACCGAGTCGCCGGCGAGCGCCGACGGCGGCGGCGGCGGCGGCGGGAGGTGCGCGGGCGGCGCGGCCGCGCGCGGCGTCGCGCCGGCGCCGCCCCACGGCAGGCCCGCGGTCGGCGGCCGGTCCCACACGACGGCCGGCATGTTCCAACCACCCCCAACCGTCGAGTCGGCGGTGCGCGGCGCGCCGGCCTCGGACGGCGGCGCGGTCAGCCGGCCGGGCGACGGCAGGTCCCCAAACCAGGACGGGCGCGCCACCACGGCCCCCGCGTGCGGCGGCAGGCGCAAGGGGGGGACGGGCGGGGGGGCGGGGCGGTCGCCGAAGAGGGGGTTGGCGACGGCGGCGACGGGGGCGCCCGCGGCCGCGGTCGCGGGGCGGGAGGAGACGGGGGCCCACCCCACCGACGCCGCCGTGCCGGGGCGGGAGACCGACCCCCAGCCGACCGACGCCGCGGTGCCGGGGCGGGACGCGGGGCCCCACGGCAGCGCGCGGCCGCCCGCGCTCGGCGGCGGCGCGCCCGCGCTCGGCGGCGGGCCGCCGGCCAACACCGGGCGCCAAGCGGCGCACGCGGACGCGGACGCCGACGGCGGCGGCGCGGGGGCGGGGGGACAGGGGCTGCAGGGCGGGGAGGGGACAGGGGTCTGCAGGTTAATTTTAGCAGGGACCGCGCCGCCGCCTTCCCGCGCCCGCCGGCGCGTGCGCCGCGCCCCACGCAAGCGTGCGACGCGGCCACCACCCGCTCGCCTGTGCGATTGGGGCGCGGCGGCCAGGGGGGTCATCGCGGCGGGGCGGAGAGTGAATGAAGCGCGGTCTGCGGCGCGCGCCGCTGCGCTCGCTCACTCCACCCCACGACCCCGCCCCGGCCCCTACCGGCCCCTGCTCCATGCCGGCCGACGGCGGCGCCCCAGAGGCGGCCGCGCCCGCGGCCGCCTGCGCCCCCGCGGCCGACCCCGGCGCCGCGGACAAGCCGCTCTGCCTGCTCGTCATCGGTGCGTGAGGTGGATGGAGCGCCAACTACGAGGCGCTTGGCGGCCGCGGGCCGGGTTGGCGGCACGCCGCGCCGCCGCCGCCACCCCATTCGCCCGCGCCCACCTCCCCCTCCACCCTTCCAGGCATGGCCGGCTCCGGCAAGACGGCGGTCGTCTCCCGCCTCGCCGCCCACGTGGCGACGGTGGCGCCCGAGGAGGGGCCGGCCTACCTGGTGAACCTCGACCCCGCCGTCGCAGACGTCCCGTACGCCGCCAGCGTCGACATCCGGGACACGGTGCGTGCTGTGGGGACGGGGTGGAGGGGGGGAGGAGAGGGGGGCGAAGCGCGCGCCGCCGACCGCGGTCGACCCACCCCACCCCACCCCACCCCACCCCCTCCCCTCTCCACAGGTCGACTACAAGAACGTCATGCGCGAGTACGGCCTGGGCCCCAACGGCGGCATCCTCACCGCGCTCAACCTGTTTGCGACGCGATTCGACCAAGTCGTCGCCCTGCTCGAAAAGGCGCGCGACCCGCCGCTCCGCCTCGCCGTCCTCGACACGCCCGGCCAGATCGAGATCTTTGCCTGGTCCGCCTCCGGCTCCATCATGACGGATTCGCTGGGCGCGTCGATGCCGACGGCCGTCGTTTTTGTCGTCGACACGCCGCGCTGCGCGTCTGCCCCGGCGTTCGTGGCCAACATCCTGCAAGCCGCCTCCATTCTCTACCGCACTCGCCTGCCTTTGTTGCTGGTCTTTAACAAATCCGACGTGGCGGGCGCCGGCGCCGTCACGTCGTGGCTCACCGACTGGGACGCGCTCGACGCGGCGCTCGCGGGGGAGAAGTCGTACGCGGCCTCCCTCTCCCGCTCCCTCTCCCTCGTGCTGGACGAGTTTGTGGGGGCGATACCGCACGTCACCGTGTCCGCGGCGACGGGGGCGGGGTTTGACGATTTGTTGCGGGCGTGCGGGGCGCTGCGGGAAACCTACGCGGCGACCTACCTCCCCGACCTGCTCGCGCGGCGCGGCGCGGCCGCGGCCGCGGAAGCGGAGCGGCAGGCGGGCGAGCTGGCGCGGATGCGGCTGGACGCGGAGGGGGGGGCCGGCGGCGGGTGAGCGCTGGGTGTGTTGTGTCAGCTCGGCCAGAACAACCGCCGTCCCCCCCCCCACCCCCCTCTCTCACCGCCCCCGCCGCGCCGTCGCCGGCGTGGCCAACCCGTTGGGCCCCGCCACGGCGTCCACGGCAGCCACCAGGTCGGCCTCCCACGCCGCGACCGCGCGCGCGTGCGCGTCGACGGCGGCCGCCGCGCCGCCCGCCGACGCGGGCCCGCCCACGGCCGCCACGGTCGCCGCCACGCCCGCGCCGTCGGCGGCCAGGTCGGCCAGGCGCGCGGCCAGCGAATCCACGTCAGGCAGCAACCCCGCGGCGTCGCCGGGCGAGCCGGCGAGCGCCGACTCGGCCGCGAGCGTGGCGACGACGCCCGCAAGGCGGGAGACGCGGGCGGAGCCGGCGTCGGTGGTGGCGGTTACCTGGGCGAGAGTGGTCCGCAGAGACGCGCGCGCGTCGGCGCCGGGGCCGGGCGGCGAGGCGGGGGCGGCCGCCGCCCTCGACCGCCGCGACGGCGGCGCGCGGGGCAACCCCCGCCGCGGCGTGTCGAACGCGAGCGCGGCCACGACGGGCGTGCCGCGCCCCCCATCGTCGTCGCGGTCGATCACGGGCCCCCGCCCAAAGAGCTTGGCCGCGGCCGACGCCGCGCCGTCGCGCAGCGCGGCGGCGCGCGCCGCCGCCGCCTCGACCTCGCCCGCCCGCCCCTCGAGCGCGTCCGCCGCCGCCGCCAGCTCGCGCGCGCGCGCGTCCACGTCGGATTCGCGCGCCGCGGCGGCTGCGGCGCGCGCGTCGGCGGCGGCGCGGGCTTCGTCGGCGGCGGCCGCCGCAGCGGCCGCCGCCGCCGCGGCGCGGTCGGCCGCCGCGCGGTCGCACGCCGCCGCCGCCGCCAGGCGCGCGCTCTCGGCGTCGGCCGCCAGACGCGCGGCGTCCTCTTGAGCAGCTGCGCGGGCGCATGCAGCTTCCGCATCGGCCAGGGCGACTTCGCGCGCCGCGACGCGCGCTTCCCGGTCGGCGAGGAGCCCGGCCACTTCCGTTTCGGCCGCCGCCGCCGCCCGGGCCGCGGCCGCCACTCTCTCGTCCGCGTCCCGCTCGGCGGCCGCGACGGCGGCCTCGCGGGCGGCCACGGATTCGTACAGGGCGCGCACGGCGTCGGCGTCGTGCGCGCGCGCCTCGACGTCGGCCGCCGCGGCCGTCGCGGCGGCGGCCGCAGCAGCAGCAGCAGCCTCGCGCGCGGCAACGTCCGCCTCGCGCTTGGCCAGGTCCGCGTCCCGGCGCGCGGCGGCGGCGGCGGCCGCGTCGGCCGCAGCGCGCGCGGCGTCGGCGTCGGCACGCGCCCCCCGCGCCGCGTCGCCCGCCGCCGCCGCGTCGCCCGCCGCCGCCTGGGCGCGCGCGTACTCGGCGTCGACCGCGGAGACGCGCGCGGCGGCCGCGGCTTCCGCGGCCTCGCAGCGCGCCTCCCGGCGGGCGAGGTCGGCGTCCTTGGCGGAAAGAGCGTCGCGCGCGGCCGCCGCGTCGGCCGCGCGCGCGTCGGCCGCCGCCGCCTTTTCGTCGGCCGCCTTTTGCGCCGCGTCGGCGCGGGCTTGGGCGGTGGCGGCTGCGGCCGCCGCGGCACCAGCGGACGCGCGCGAGGCCGCGCCGGCTTCCCACTCGGCGCGCGCCGCGTCGAGCGCGGCCTGCTCGCGCGCCGCGCGCGCCGCCGCAGCGGCCGCCGCCGCCTCCTTGTCGCGCGCATCGGCGACCGCGCGTGCCGCGTCGCGAGAAGCGGCGTCGGCCGCGCGCTCGCGCGAGGCGGCCGCGTCGGCCGCCGCGCCGACCGCCGCCAGGCGCGCGTCGGCGTCGCGCACCGTGCGCTCGGCCGCGGCTTCCGCCGCTTTCGCGGCGGCCAGCTTGTCGTCCGCGTCGCGCAGCGCGGCCGCCGCGCGGGAGCGCGCGTCGGCGGCGTCGGCCGAGCCGGCTTCCCGCGCGGCGCGGGCGGCCTCTTCCGCGCGCGCGGCGGCCGCCGCTTCCGCCCCGCGCAACGCGGCGTCCCGGGCGGCCAGTTCCGACCGAGCGGCGTCGATCTCCGACCGTAGCCGGCGCTCCAGGGACGCCAGGTCGTCCTCGGCCGCGCGGCGGCGCTCGGCGAGCGCGGCTTCCCGCGCCTTCAGCCCGGCCTCTTGTTTCGCGAGAACGGTCTCTTGCTCCGCCGCCGCAGCGTCGAGCGCGGCAGCCTTCGCCAGCGCGCGCTCGGCCGCCGCCCGGTCGGCAGCGGCGCGCTGGGCGGCGTCGTCGGCTGCCGCGCGCGCGGCGGCCGCCGCGGCGCGGTCGCCGTCGGCCGCACTGCGCGCCGCCGACGCGACCGCGCCCGTCTTTTCCGCGTCGGCCGAGCGAGCGGCGGCGTCGGCTTCGGCGGCGGCCAGGGCGGCCTCGCGCGAACGGAGGCGGTCGGCAGCGGCGGCGGCGGTGACGCGCGCCGCAGCTTCGGCCGCGACCGCCTCTTCGGCCCGCGCGTCCGCCGCCACCTTGGCGCGGCCGGCCGCGTCGCGCGCGGCGCGCGCCTCGGCGTCCAGCTTTTGGGCGGCGTCGACGGCGGCCGCGGCGGTGGCTTTCGCGGTCGCGGCCGCCTTGGTTTCGGCGGCCGCCTCTGCCGCCGCCCTCTTGACCGCCTCGCGCTCGTTGCCCAGCGCGGCGGCGACGCCCGCCAGCTCCGCCTCGCGCGCCCTGCACGCAGCTTTCGCGGCGTCCAGCTCCGCGGCCCCGCGGCGCAGCGTCTCGCGGTCGGCGTCGACCGCCGCCTGCGCCTCGCGCGCACGCACTTCGGCCGCGGCCGCCGCCTCGGTCGCGGCGCGCGCGGCTTCCAGGCGGGCGTCGGCGTCGCCGGTGGCCTTGGAGGCGGCGGCTGCGTCGGCGGCGGCCTTGGCTCCCGCCGCCGCGGCCGCCGCCCCTTTGTCGCCCGCCTCGCGCTCGGCGGCCGCCAACGCGGTTTCCCGAGCTTTGAGGGCGTCGGCCAACGCCGCTCCAGCGGCCGCATCGGCTTGCAGCGAGGCCAGCCGGTCCATTTCGTCGGCGAGGCGCGCCGCGCGGTCGTCGGCGTCGGACCGCGCGGCCTCGGCCGCGGCCCGCGCGGCGTCCGCGTCGGCGCGAGCGGCTTCAGCGGCCGCAATCGCGGCCGCGACTGCCGCCCGGTCGTCAGCCAGCGCGTCGGCCTGCGCGCGCGCTGCGGCAGCCGCCGCCGCGCCTGCCGCGAGCGCGTCGCCAGTCGCAGCTTCCAGCGCCGCCTCCTTGTCGTCCAGCACAGCCGCCCGGTCGTCCAAATCAGCCCCCAGCCGCTCCACGTCGGCCGCCGCCCGCGCGGTCGCGGCCTCGGCATCCGCCAGCGCGTCCGCCCGCGCCTCGACGTCGGCGCGCGCCGCGTCGGCGGCCGCCACCCGCGTCTCCACGTCGGCCACCGCCGCCTCGCGCGCAGCCAGGGCGGCCGCAACTTCGGCGGCCGCGCCGCGGGCGGCGACGAGGTCGGCCTCGCGCGCATCGACTTCGGCGGCGCGCGCGAGCGTCGCCTTTTCGGCGGCCGCGACCGCGGCTTCGCGGGAGAGAGCGTCGGCGGCGGAGGCGGAGGCTTCGCGAGCGGCCGCTTCGGCTGCCGCAGCCGCGCGCGCCCGCGCCTTGAGCGCGCGGTGGGCGGCCGCGCCGCGCGCGGTCGCCGCGTCGAGCGACGCCGCCCACCGGATGAGGGCGGCCTCCCGAGAGGCTAAAATGCCTGCGCGCGTGGCCAGGGTGGCCGCCGCGTCGGTTGTGGGCGCGCCCGCGACGTCGAGAGCGGGCAGGCGCGCGGTGAGGCCGCCCACGGCGCCTTGCGCCACCGCAGCCGCCGCGTCGGCGTCGGCCCAGGCCGCCAACGCGCGCGCGGGCACAGCGGCCGCATCGCGGTCGCCGTCCTCACCGCCAGCGACCGCCGCCGCCTCGTCGGCGGCGGCGACCAGGGCCGCCCGCGCACTCGCGAGCGCCGCGTCGCGCGCGTCGAGCGACACCTTTGCCTCGTCCAGCGCGCCCAGAGCCCGCTCGGCCCTCGCCGCCGCGCCGTCGGCCGCCGCCAGGCGCGCGGTGGCGGCCGCCGCGGCGTCGGCGGCGGCCGCCTCGGCGGCCGCCGCCGCGCGCAGCCGCGCGTCGGCGTCGCGAGCTGCGGCTTCAGCCGCCGCCTCGGCCGCCGCCGCCGCGTCCGCGCGGTCGCCCGCGTCGGCGGCGAGCTCGCGGGCGCCGGCGGAGGCCGCGTCGGCGGCGCCCTCGGCGTCGGCCACTGCGGCTTCCCGCTCGTCGAGCACGGCGGCGCGCGCGGCGGCCTGGGCGGCGGCCGCGTCGCCGGCCATCGCCTTGGCCTCGGCCGCGATCTCGGCGGCATCAACATCCGCCCTGCGCGCATCCGCTGCCGCCCTTTCCGCACCGAGCGCTTCGGCCAGCGCGTCCAGGTCGGCCGCGCGCGCGTCGGCGTCGGCCGCGGCGGCGTCCAGGGCCACCGTGCGCGCGTCCGCATCGGCCAGGCGGGTGGCGGCGGCCGCTTCGGCGTCTTCCGCAGCCGCGAGGCGGGCGGCGGCGTCGGCGTCGGCCGCGCGCGCGGCGTCTTCGCGCGCCGCGACCGCTGCCTCGAGCTCGGCCTTGGCGGCCTCGATCTCGGCCCGCTCGCTGGCCAGAGAGGAAGCGGCGGCGGCCATTTCAGCGTCGCGGGCCGCGGCGCGGGCGGCGGCACGCTGTTTAAAGTCGGCCTTCCATGCAGCCAGCGCGCGCTCGTGGTCGCCCAGAGCGCGCTCTTTGTCGGCCAGGGCGGCGCGGTCGGCGTCCAGGGCGGCCCGGTCGACCGCGAGCGCGGCTTCGGCGTCCTCCAGAGCGGCGGCCTTGGTCATGAGCGACGCGAGGCGCGCAGCTTCGCGCGCCGCGGCCGCTTCGGCCGCCTCGACCGCCGCACGGCGGCCCGCGAGCTCGGCGTCCGCCTCTGCCAGAGCGGCCTCCCATGCTGCAGCCCTGGCGGCGACAGCATCGTCGTCGGCGCGCGCGCGGTCGCGCGCGCGCGCCGCAACAGCCTCGGCCTCGGCCCGCTCGCGGGCCGCGCCCGCGGCCGCCGCGCGCGCGGCAGCCGCCGCCGCGACGGCAGCGTCTGCCTCACGGCGCGCGGCGGCGACGGCGGCCCGGGCGGCGGCCTCGTCGGCGCGCGCGGCGTCGCGCGCGGTCGAGGCGGCGGCGGCCTCGCGCCCGGCCGCGTCGGCGCGGGCAGCGGCCTCCGCCGCGCGAGAACACGATTCATCGGCCTCCTCGCGCGCCGCCACCGCCTGCGCGCGCGCAGCGGCAACGTCGGCCACCGCCGCCGCCCTTTCCCGCGCCGCGTCGTCGCGGGCGCGCTCGGCGTCGGCCGCCGCGTCGGCAGCGCGCGCCGCGGCGGCCGCTTCCACGTCGGCCGCGCGCGCCTCGCGCGACGCGGCGGCGGCGTCGGACCGGGCGGCGGCGTCGTCGGCGGCGCGGCGGGCGGTCGCCGCGGCGCGCGCGTCGGCGTCGGCGCGCGCGACCAGCTCGTCCGCTTCCGCTTTGGCCGCGGCCGCCGCAGCATGAGTAGCGGAAATCACCGCCTCCCGGGCGTCGAGCGCGGCCTCGCGCTCGCCCAGGGCGGCCGCGCGCGGCGCGACAGCCGCCGCGGCCGCGTCGGCGGCGGTGCGCTCGACCTGGGCCTGGGCCAGCAAGTCGGCGGCGCGCGACTCGGCTTCGCCCGCGGCTTGCAGGCGGTCGCGCGCATCGTCGGCCAGCTCCAGGGCGTCGACCGCCGCGCGGTCGGCGGCGGCGCGCGCGTCGGCAACGACCCGCTCCGCGTCCACCTTGGCCGCCTCCAGCGCGGCCGCGGCGCGCGCCCGGATGTCGGCTGCGTCCGCGTCGGCGCGGGCGAGCAGGGCCGAGGCGTCCGCCTCGGCGCGCGCGCGCGCGTCGGCCGCGTCGGCCGCCACGCGCGACGCGGCCGCGGTCGCCTCCTCGGTCGCCCGCTTGGCGGCGGCTAGCGCATTGCTCGATGCGGCCGCGTCTTGGGAAGCCTTGGCGGCGGCCGCAGCGGCCGCCGCCCGCACGCTCTCCAGCTGCGCCCCAGCGTCGGCGAGCGCCCCCCCGAGATCGCCCAGGCGCCGCTTCGCGTCCGCCACCGCGGCGGCTGCCGCGTCCGCGTCGGCCTGTGCGGCGGCCGCGTCGGCGCGCGCCGCGTCGCGCACGCGCGCCCAGTCTTCGGCGTCGACCGCGGCGCGGGAAGGGGACGCGGCCGCGACCGCGCGCAGGTGCGCGGGCGGGCGCTTGCTGGGGCTGCTCAGGACGCGACGGGAGGGCTGGGAAAAGGAAGAGGAGAGAGGGGGTCGGCGAGCGAGCGCGCGCGCGCGCGCCCGCCCCCACCCCATCCCCATCCCACACCACTCACCGAGCCGTCGGGCGACGGGTCGGATGACGCGTCGCCGGCGCGGCCGGCCGCGATGGAGCCCCACTGCGGGAGAGGAGGAGGGAGGCGCACGGTCGGGCAAGATGCGCGCGCGCGCGCCCGCGCGCGCGCCTCCCCGGCTCCGCCTTCCTCCCCACCCTCACCTTGGGCTGCAGCCGTTCAAGCCGCGACAGCGCCTTGAGCGCGGACCGGGCGGGGGACCCGTCCCCGCCGCGTGAGAGGCGCGGCGGCGTCGGCATCGTGCGCGGGGCAAATGGGCGCCGCGCCCGGTTGTGGGAGGTGGTTGGGGCGGTGTGCCGGCTCGCCCGGGGGGGAGAGGCGGGCGCCGGGCGCGGCCGGACGCGGCGGTTGTGGGGCGCGGGGAGGCGAACGAGCGCGCGCAGAGCGGGAGAGGAGAGGCCCACCATCAACACGCCTCCCTCTCTCTCCCTCCCTCTCTCTCTACTCTTCGGCCGCCTCGACGCCGGGCTGGAGCGTGGCGAGGCGGGCCAGGTCGGCGGCTTGGCGCGAGCGGTCGTAGCGATACTCGAACCGGGCCGCGACGCCCCTCGCTCCCGCCGCCACGACCGCCGCGGCCACGGGCGCGACCAACCAGGGCGCGAGGCGGTCGGGCGGCGCGCCAGAGCCGGCCGCGCCGAGGAGGAGGGCGGCCGCGGCCGCGGCGGCCGCGGTCGCGGCCGCGTCCACGCGCCGCGCCACCCCCCACGCGGCGGCGGACGAGGGAACGATGGCGGTGTGTGTGGCGTACCGATCAAGGACGACGGCCCGGGGCGGCAGCAGCGGCGCGCCGCGCGCAAGCCGCACGGCGCGCCCCGGCTGGCTCCCGACCTTGGGCACCCACCACGCTTCCACCGCCGCCAGGAACGCTTCCGTGGGCGATTTGGGGCAAGGAGACCGTGGAGGAGGGGAGCCACAAGCGAGCGCTTCCGCTTCGCGCGCGAGCGCCGTCGCGCTCTGCGTCGCCAGCAGGAACGTGTCCTGGTCCACGAAGCCGTTTAAACCCATGGCCAACAACCAGCGGGGCACGGGGAGCCAGGGCGCGATGGAGCGGGCGTAGCGAACGAAGAGGCGAGAGCGCCCTACGGCGAGAGGGGAAACGTAGAAAGCAGCGACGAATGACGCGTCCTCCTCCCCTTTCGCCCCGCCATGGGTCGACCACCGGGTGTGGATGGGCGGCAGGTAGCGCAGGCGGGCGATGGAAGGGCCGCGGGAGGGTGTCGTCGTCGGGAGGAGCGTGCCACGCGACGCCGTTTCGCCCGCGACCGCGCCCGTCGCCGCATCGGTGCGCACGGTCATGGGAGCATCGGGAGAGGCTGTAAAAGTGTCGAAATTCGAGGTTTGGTGGGCAAAGAGGCCGTGGTCAGGGTCGGCGACGTTGGCAAGGAGGGCCCCCGCGTCGACGCCCGGCGCGTCCCGCACAAAGTCGGACGCGACCCAACCCGGGAGTTCGAGTTCGGGGAGCAAAGGGAGGGCGGAGAGAAGCGGTGGGGGCCCCCCCGGGGCTGGCGCGAGCCACACGATGCCTTGCGCCTCGACGACGGGGACCGCGGACGCCGCCGCCCGCGGCGACCCGACCGCGCGTGGAGCGTATGGAGCTGCGACGCATGCGCCGGTCGCGGAGAATGTGTACCCGTGGTAGGGGCACATCAGTTTCCCGCACGCGGTGACCCGCCCCTCGGACAGCGCCGCCCCGCGGTGCGGGCACGCGTCCGCGAACGCGAGCCACCCCCCGGCCGGCGTGCGGGCCACGGCGAAAGGTTCGTCAAACAGCTCGACGCGGAGGGGGGTGGAGGCGACGTCGGCCGCGTACGCGACGGGGTACCAACACGCGCGCCAGTCAAACCTCGACTCGACAGGGGTTGCCTTTGTGTCTGTGGCCGCCTCCTCGGGCGTTGTGGCGCGGATTGGGGCCGGTTTGGGCGCCCCGGGCCGGGCGGGGAGCGGGGCGCGTGGCCCGGCCGCGCGCCCGGGGCCAGCGCCCGCCGCTCGGGGCGTCGCCGCGCGACGCGGGGTGCGCGCCGACATCGCGCGCATCGGGCCGGGGCGGCGGGCGCTCGATGGAGGGAGAGTGGAGAGCAAACGGCACCGCGCTCTCTCTCTCTCCCCACACACCCCCACCCCACCCCACCCACCCCTCACCGCCTGCCGCCATGGCGGACGGTGCTGCCGGCCCTTCGGCGCCCGCGGACGAGTGAGTGAAGACGAGGGGGGGGATGGCGCGCCATCAAAACTGACGCCCCGGCGTGGGGCGCGCGCCGCGGCCGCCGGGACCGCGTCAGCGCAAATCTGCCCGCCTGTCGCGGGGGGCGCGGGCGCGGGAGCGGCGCGGCGCGCGCCACGGCGCCCCGCCGCGATCCGCGCCCGGGTGTCCCGGCCTGCGGGCGCGCGGCGCGCGCCCGCCCGCCCCCGCCCGCGGCACGAACGGCGCCTCGGCGGCCGCGGGTCGCGCGCGCGGCGGCGGTGGCCCCGCGCGCGGCCGCCCGCGCGCGCATCGGCCGCGCCGCGCGCGCCGCGCCCGGCCGCCGCGCGCCCGCCGCCCGCCGCCCCCCCACTTGGCGCGCGGCAATGCCACCACGGTCCCGGGAGGGCGACCGCAATCCAGGAGCCCCCCCCGCGCCCACCCTCCCCTCCCCCCCTTTCCCCCCCTCCTTCCCAGCTCCAAGGCCGACGTCAAGAAGGATTTCTCGACCGCCATCCTGGAGCGCAAGAAGTCGCCCCACCGCCTGATCGTGGACGAGGCGACCAACGACGACAACAGGTGCAGGGAGGAGGGGGGTTGGGGGGCGCGCGCGCGGCGGGGCGCCGTGGGCGCCTCGGCGATGCGGGCGCGGCGGCCGGCGGGTGGCGGGTGACGCCACCGTGCCCGCCCGGCCGAAAGGGGGGCGGGAGGCGGGCGGCGGGAAGGGGCACCGCGCGCGAGAGAGAGAGAGAGGCCGACCGCACCGCCCCGACCTCGCAGCGTCGTCGCCCTCTCCCCCAAGACCATGGACGCCCTGCAGCTCTTCCGCGGGGACACCGTCCTCCTCAAAGGCACGACGGGAGAGGAGGGGGGGAGGAACGGGAGGCAGGAAGACAAGGCGGCGCGCACACACCGCGCCCACCCCACCCCCACCCCCACGCCAGGCAAGAAGCGCAAGGACACCGTGTGCATCGTGCTGGCCGACGAGGGCACCGAGGAGTCGCGCGTGCGCCTCAACAAGGTGGTGCGCCGCAACCTGCGCGTGCGGCTCGGCGACGTCGTCTCGGTGCACCAGTGCACCGACGTCAAGTACGGGGTCAAGGTGCACGTGCTGCCCATCGACGACACGATCGAGGGCGTGTCGGGCAACCTGGTGCGGGGGCGGGGGGGGGGGGTGGGGGTGGCGCGCGCGCGCCCGGCGGCCCCGGCGCGCCCCCCCCCCGGGGGGGCCGGCCCCCCCCCCCCCCCCCCGGCGCCGCCCCCCCCGCCCCCCCCCCCCGCGCCCCCCCCCCCGCCCCCCCCCCCCCCCCCCCAGTTCGACACCTTCCTCAAGCCCTACTTCCTGGAAGCCTACCGCCCCGTGCGCAAGGGGGACACGTTCCTCGTGCGCGGCGGCATGCGGTCGGTGGAGTTCAAGGTGGTGGAGACCGACCCCGCGCCGTACGCCATCGTCGCGCCCGACACCGAGATTTACTGCGAGGGGGAGCCCATTCGCCGCGAGGACGAGGAGCGCCTGGACGACGTCGGGTGAGGAGGGGGAGGGAGGAGAGGGACTGCGCGCGCGCGCCGACCCGACCCGACCCCACCACCCCGCCCTCCCGCTCCCCGTGCAGCTACGACGACGTGGGCGGCGTGCGCAAGCAGATGGCCCAAATCCGGGAGCTCGTCGAACTCCCCCTGCGCCACCCGCAACTCTTCAAAACGATCGGCGTCAAACCGCCCAAGGGCATCCTCCTCTACGGGCCGCCGGGGTCGGGCAAGACGCTCATCGCGAAAGCGGTCGCCAACGAGACCGGGGCCTTTTTCTTCCTGATCAACGGCCCGGAGATCATGTCCAAGCTGGCGGGCGAGTCGGAGTCGAACCTGCGCAAAGCGTTTGAAGAGGCGGAGAAGAACGCGCCCGCCATCATCTTCATCGACGAGATCGACTCGATCGCGCCCAAGCGCGAGAAGACGCAGGGCGAGGTGGAGCGCCGCATCGTGTCCCAGCTGCTGACGCTGATGGACGGCCTCAAATCGCGCGCACACGTCATCGTGATGGGCGCGACAAACCGCCCCAACTCGATCGACCCCGCCCTCCGCCGCTTTGGCCGGTTCGACCGCGAGATCGACATCGGGGTGCCGGACGAGACGGGGCGGCTGGAGGTCGTGCGCATCCACACCAAGAACATGAAGGTCGGAGACGGAGAGAGTGGGGGCGGGGGAAAGGGGGGCGCCGCGCGCGCCCCCCACGCTCGCTCACCCCTCCCTCCCCTCCCCCACTCTAGCTGCACGACTCGGTCGACCTCGAGGCGATCGCCAAGGACACGCACGGCTACGTGGGCGCCGACCTGGCGGCCCTCTGCACGGAAGCCGCGCTCCAGTGCATCCGCGAAAAGATGGACGTCATCGACCTGGACGACGACGAGATCGACGCCGAAATCTTGGCGTCGATGGCGGTGACCAACGACCACTTTAAGACCGCGCTCGGGGTCTCCAACCCGTCCGCGCTGCGCGAGACGGTCGTCGAGGTGCCCAACGTGACGTGGACCGACGTCGGGGGGCTGGAAGGCGTCAAGCGGGAGCTGCAGGAGGTGGTGCAGTACCCGGTGGAGCACCCGGAGGTGAGGAGCAGGGGAGAGGGAGGAGGAGAGAGAGAGAGAAGGGTTTCGCGCGCGCGCGCGCCGACCGCCCCTTTCCCCTTTCCTCTCCTCTGCTTAGAAATTCGAGAAGTTCGGCATGGCCCCCTCCAAGGGCGTCCTCTTCTACGGCCCCCCCGGCTGCGGCAAGACGCTGCTGGCCAAAGCCATCGCGAACGAGTGCCAGGCCAACTTCATTTCGATCAAGGGGCCCGAGCTGCTGACCATGTGGTTTGGCGAGTCGGAGGCCAACGTGCGCGAGATCTTTGACAAGGCGCGCCAGTCGGCGCCGTGCGTGCTGTTCTTCGACGAACTGGACTCGATCGCCAACCAGCGCGGGTGAGGGAGGGGAGGGAGGGAAGAGGGAGGGGGTCTGCGCGCGCGCGTGGCCCTCGCCCACCTCTGCATCCACCCACCCACCCACCCCCACTCCCTCCTCCTAGCTCATCCTCCGGCGACGCCGGCGGCGCGGCCGACCGCGTGCTCAACCAGCTGCTGACCGAGATGGACGGCATGGGGTCGAAGAAGACGGTCTTCATCATCGGGGCGACCAACCGGCCCGACATCATCGATTCCGCCCTGCTGCGCCCCGGGCGCCTGGACCAGCTCATCTACATCCCGCTCCCGGACGACCCGTCGCGGCGCCAAATCTTTGGCGCGGTGCTGCGCAAGTCGCCCATCGCGCCGGACGTCGACGTCGACACCCTGGTCAAGTTCACCCAGGTAGGGGAGGGGGAGGGAGGGGGGAGGAGGGAGGGCGGGAGCGGTTTGCGCGCCGCGTCGACCCACCCCCTTTTCTTCTTCTCCTCTTCTCTCTCCAGGGCTTCTCCGGCGCGGACATCACCGAAATTTGCCAGCGCGCCTGCAAGTACGCCATTCGCGAATCAATCGAGAAGGACATCGAGCGCGAGCGCGCGGCGGCGGCGGCCGCGGTGGCCGCGGGCGACGGCGACGCGGCCATGGCCGCCGCCGACGGCGACGAGCCCGCGCCCGACCCCGTGCCCTGCATCACGCGCGCCCACTTTGAGGAGGCCATGAAGTATGCCCGCCGGTCCGTGTCGGACGCCGACATCCGCAAGTACCAGGCGTTTGCGCAGACGCTGCAACAATCGCGCGGGTTTGGGTCGGAGTTTCGCTTTGGCGACGCGGCCGCCACGCCCGCCGCGGGCGGCGCGCCGGGCGCGTTCCAGTCGGCTCCGGCGCCGGCCGCGGGCGAGGACGACCTGTACGACTGAGGAGAGGGGGTGGAAGGCGGAGGGTGAGGCGGCGCGCGCGGCGGCGGCGGCCCGCGCGCGCGGACGGCGTGTGGCGCGCGTTCACGGGGGGGGTGGGGAGGCCGCGCGCACCGTGCCTTCTTTTCTGCCGCGCCCGCTCCTGCAACCGGGGGCGCGCGCCGGGCGGCTCACAGAGACGGGAGGGGAGGCGGCGGTCGCGGCGGCGCGGCTCAACACGCGCGCGCGCGGGGCAGCCCCGCCAACACCACACCCACCACACCACACCACCCCCACACCATCACCGGTACCGCCGGTAGGCCGGCCTGTAGGCCACCGCTTCCAGATGTTTCCCCAGGTCGGCCGGCCGGGGCAGCTCGGTCGCCGACCCGCCGTCGTACTGCCGCTTGGCCACCGCGCACGCCACCCGGGCGGCGACGGCGCCGAGGGAGGATAAAGGGGGAAACATCGACCCGGCGTCGAGGTCGGCGTCGGTCACGCACGCGGCCACGGCTTCGGCCGCCGCGATCGCGGCCTCGTCCCGCAACCGGGTCGACCGCGACGCCACCGTGCCAAAGCCGAGCCCCGGGAAGATGAACCCGGTGTGGGCGGCGCCGGGGCGGCGGGAGGTGCCGTCGGAGAGGGTGAGAGCGGGGGTCGCGGGGCCCGCGCTCGCAAACAGGGCGCGCCCGCCCGTCCACTCGTACGCGTCGGCCGCCGTCACCTCGGCAGGGGTGGACAAGGCCATGATGATCGGCCTGTCGTTGGACGCCGCCATCTCGCAGACCACCTCGCGCGAAAACGACGACCTGCCGCCGCGGCCGCCGCACACGCCCACGAGAACGGTCGGCTTGACCGCGCGCACCGCGGCGGCCAAGCCCGTCGCGCACGGCGCGTCGTGGGCGTAGGGGAGCGCGAAATCGGGAAAGCCGGGCTCGCGCGCGCGCGCGCGGGTGATCAGGCCGCGGCCGTCGGCGAGCCACACTTTCGCCCTCGCGTCGACGACGGTGGCCTTGCCGCCCGACCCGCGCGCCACGCATTCAGCCACCAGCTCGGCCGCCCTCACCCCCGCCGGCCCTTCGCCGACAAAGAGAAAGGTGTGGTCGGCGAGCGCGGCGCGCGTCGCGCGCGCGGCGGCGAGCACGCCCGCCAACACCACCGCGCCAATCCCCTGCACGTCGTCCGAGTAGCAGGGCATGGACCCGCGGTGCGCGGCAAAGGCGGCGTCCAGGGCGGCGTGGGGGAGGTTGCAAAAATCGATCAAGAGCGACGGGCCGTAGCGCGCGCGCGCCGACGTCACCACTTCGTCGAGCAGGGCCGCGTACTCGTCCCCGGTGGCGCGGGGGCGGCGGGCGCCCACGTAAAAGGGGGAGGAGAGCAGGTCGGGGCTGGAGGGGGGGGTTGGCGGCGCGTGGGCCGCCGCGCCGCGCCGCGCTCGACCCCCCCGCCCCCCCCCCGCCCCCCCGCCCCCCTCACTTGTCCGTGCCCGCATCGATGCACACCGGCAGGCAGACCGCGGGGTCGACGCCGCCGACGGACGCGTAGAGGGCGAGGCGCGAGACGGGGACGCCGACCGCTTGCACGCCGAGGTCGCCCAGCGCGCCCACGCGCGCGCCGTCAGTGAGGCAGAGCACTTTGACGCGGCGTTCGGGCCAGTTTTTGAGGATGGCGTACGCCGACCCGCGGTCGGCGGCGCCGACGAAGAGCGCGCGCGGGAGCGAGCGGAACATGAGGCCGTGCGCCGCGCACGCGGCCGAGAGCGTCGGCTCGCCCCACACTGGCAGGAGTTCGTCCACGTGGTCGGCCAGGACGCGGTGGAAGAGGCGCTCGTTGCGCTCCTGGGCGGGGGAGAGGGGGGGGGGGGGTCGCGGGCGCGGCGCGGACTCGTGCCCCCCCCACCCACCCCCCCAAAAACCCCCCAGCAA
>Ga0315284_10004710_pt1 | contig 19375 bp, 19 predicted proteins | sample YL17G09_16_MG_FD_203696 | JGI IMG/M metagenome (GOLD analysis project Ga0315284, IMG submission 203696) | Sediment microbial communities from Yellowstone Lake, YNP, Wyoming, USA - YL17G09_16 | ecosystem: Environmental > Aquatic > Freshwater > Lake > Sediment | place: USA: Wyoming | collected... | reverse complement strand
GAAACGGTTTTTGCTTTTAATTCGCGGTCGCCGACTATCAAAAGATAGGGGATTTTCTGAAGCTCGCCGGTTCTTATCTTTTTTGATAAGGTTTCATCTTCATTTTTCGCCTCAACCCTTAAATTAGAATCTAATAATGTTTTAGCGATCTTATTTGAATAGGTAAAATGCTTTTGGCTAACCGGAATTACCCAAACTTGAGTCGGGCTAAGCCAAACCGGAAAAGCGCCCTCATAGTTTTCAATTAAAATAGCTAGCCATCTTTCTAAGGATCCCAAGGGAGCTCGATGGACCATGACCGGAGTTTTTTCTTTGCCGTCTTTGTCAATATATTTTAAATCAAATCGTTCAGGAAGCATAAAATCAACTTGAACCGTACCGCATTGCCATTCTCTGCCTAAAGCATCTTTAACAAGAAAATCAGCTTTTGGCCCGTAAAAAGCGGCGTCACCTTCAGAAATAAAGTATGGGGTTTTACTTTTTTTCAAGGCCTCAAGCGCTTTTTCTTCAGCCTTTTGCCACATTTTACTATTACCAAGGTATTTTTCTTTTTTGGAGCGGACGCCTAACCTAACCCTGTAGTTTTTCATTCCAAAAACACTGTAAAGTTTTTTAATAAAGTTAAAAACGCTTAAAAATTCATCTACGGCCTGATCTGGTGTACAAAAAATATGGGCATCATCTTGGGTAAAAGCCCTAACTCTTAAAAGCCCGCTTAGCTCTCCAGATTGTTCATAACGGTAAACCGAAGCAATCTCAGCAATTCTAAATGGTAAATCTCTATAGGATTTGGGCTTGAATTTGTAGCTTTGGATATGCATTGGGCAAGTCATAGGCTTGACCAGATATTCTTTCCCCTCAATATCCATGGGCGAATACATTTTTTCCCGGTAAAGATCCCAATGACCGCTCTTTACCCATAAAGACTTTTCCCCGATATGAGGGCTGTAAACATGCTTATAGCCCAGCTTTATTTGCTCTTCAACCATGAAATTTTCAATTTCTCTTCTGATGGTAGAGCCATTCGGCAGCCAAATAGTTAAACCTGGTCCGACTTCTTCGCTAATCATGAAAAGCTCTAATTCCCGGCCCAGCTTTCTATGATCTCTTTTTTTGGCCTGTTCAATATTAAAAAGATAATCAGCCAGCTCTTTTTTGCTTAAAAAACAGGTTCCGTATATTCGGGTAAGCATTTTGTTTTTTTCTGAGCCATGCCAATAAGCGCCGGCAACAGAGAGAAGCTTAAAGGGACCAATCTTGCCAGTAGAAGAGACGTGGGGGCCGGCGCAAAGAGAAACAAATTCCTTGCCAGTCCAGTAAGCCGTTGCTTTTTCACCGCGCTTTTTAATATCTGCCAGTAATTCTCGTTTATAGGGATTACTTTTGAATAATTTTTGAGCCTGGGCAAACGAAAGCTCCTCTCGCTTAATAGGCAGGTTATCCTGGATGATTTTTGCCATTTCCGCTTCAATTTTCGGAAAATCCTGTTCTGATATCTTGAAAACTTGCCCTGAGCCAGCTGGCGAAGGGTCAAAATCAATGTAAAATCCCTCATCAGTGGCCGGCCCCATTGCCTCTTTAAATTGAGGGTAAAGCCGAATCATTGCCTGATGCAAGACATGCTCGCAGCTATGACGCATTTTTTCAAGATCCTTTAGGCTATAGCTATTGGTATATCGAATCTTCGATTCGCTATAATTTGCCTCTTTTTTGAGTTTTTCCATATTTTTAGCTAATAGCCAATATTAGCATATATTTAGTTAATAAAAAAGCCCCTTTTTACAAGGAGTAGTAGTGATTATAGTGCGTAGCGATATATGAGCCACCCTTCGGGCGTCTCGGAAGACGGACTCCCGTCCACTATAATGATGATTAAATGTATTCTATTATATAAACGATATTAATTGACTTTTATAAGGGGTTCTGTTATCATTTATTAGTAATTTGTTTTATCCGATTCTCAAAGAAAGGAGAAGAAAATGCCTATCAGCGGTACTTTAATACTTGGGCTTGTGGCATTTATGATCTTAGTTTTGATTCTAGATGCCTTTTTGGAGCACTATACTGGCAAGGGCTTGAATGATCTTGTCAGGAAGCGCTAAATAAAGAAGAGGGCGGTTAATTCAACGCTCTCTTTTGTTATTAACTCTCAACTATTTCCTGCACCTCGTCGCAGATGATCTTAGGCGAGTTGTCTTTAAAGCTCACCCTGCCGGTGATAAAAACAATCTTATTTTCTTGAAAACACAAAGGATTCCTTTCTAAAATTGAAGGGAAAACCACCACCTCGATCTTATCAGTCAGATCCTCCAATTTAACAAAAAGCATGGGTTTGCCGTTCTTGGTTATAATTTTCTTTAAATCGGAAAGAATGCCAGCTATCCTGATCTTTTTGCCTTCAATTTCCCTGGTAATCTTTCCTAAGGGAGAAGCTTTTTTATCAAAAATAGATTTAAAGCCATCTAAAGGATGAGAAGTGACAAAAAGGCCCAAAAGCTCTTTTTCCCATTCAAGTTTTTCTTTCTTGGAAGCCGGCGTAGCCGAAGCCAGGCGGATATCAGAACCAAGATTAATTTTACCCTCAAAAAGATTTCTTTGGCCCGAGTTCTTTTTCTTTTGGTGCTCTTTATTAAACTCAAGAATGTCTTCAATATTTGAAAGAATTTGGTTTCTTTCAATAATGGAGTCAAAGACTCCGGCTCTGGCCATGCTTTCAAGAGATTTTTTGTTCAGGTCTTTTGAACTGACCCTTGATAGAAAATCAGCCAGATTCTTAAAAAGTCCGTTTGCCTTTCTTTCTTCGGTAATGGCTTTGACAATATTGCTACCAACATTTTTAATGGCTGACAACCCAAACCTAATTTGCTTTTGATCTGGCACCACTGTAAAATTAGTCAAGCTCTCGTTAATATCTGGAGGCAAAACCTCAATTTTCATTTTTTTGCATTCTTCAATTAAGAAAGCGATCTTTTCAACATCGTGTCTTTCTGAAGTAAGAAGGGAGGCCATAAATTCCATGGGAAAGTGGGTTTTCAAGTAAGCCGTCTGATATGAGATCATGGCATAAGAAACAGAGTGACTTTTATTGAATCCGTATTGGGCAAAAGGCAGAACCCATTCCCAGATTTCCTTGGCCACCTTGTCAGAAACATTGTTATCTTTCATGCCTTGGATTAATTTGTCTTTTTGCTCATCAAGCAAGGATTTTATCTTTTTGCCAATTGCTTTTCTTAAAATATCAGCCTGGCCGTAAGTAAAACCAGCTAAATCTCTGGCGATTTGTAATAATTGTTCTTGGTAAATACAAATTCCGTAAGTCTTTTCTAGAATTGGTTTTAACTTAGGATGCAGATATTCTACTTTTTCTTTGCCATGCTTTCTTTTAATGTAAGAGGGGATGAATTCCATTGGTCCGGGCCGAAACAAAGTAATCATGGCCACAATATCTTCAAATTCAGTCGGTTTTAATTCCATTAAATACCTGGTCATGGCCGCCCCTTCTAGCTGGAAAACCCCGGCTGTCCGGCCATTTCTTAAAGCCTTGTAAACTTCTTTGCTGTCTAGAGGAATATTCTCAATATCAATGGCTTTATTATGAATAACATAGATTCTTGAAAGCGTATCTTCAATAACGGTTAGATTTTTCAATCCCAAAAAATCCATTTTTAAAAGCCCCAGTTCCTCAATAGCATGCATCTCATACTGGGTAACAATATTTTGATCGTTCTGGGTCGGATGCTGCAAGGGAACAATATTTTCTAAAGGTTCGGCGCTAATAACCACACCGCAGGCATGGGTTGAAGCATGGCGAGCCACGCCCTCAAGCTTTTTAGCCAAATCAATTAATCTTTTTGCCTTTATATCTTCTTCGTAAATGTCGCGGAACTCCTTAATTTTCTTTAGGGAATCGTTTAAAGTAAAACTAAAAGGAATCATTTTAGCCAGTTTGTCGCAATATGAATATTCATACTGTAAAGCCCTGCCCACATCCCTAATCACAGCTCTAGCTGCCATGGTGCCAAAGGTGATAATCTGGGCGACCTTGTCCCGGCCGTACTTTTCCGAGACATAATTTAAAACTTCGTCTCTTCTCCTGTCAGTAAAGTCAAGATCAATATCAGGAAAAGAGATTCTTTCCGGGTTTAAGAATCTTTCAAACAAAAGATCATATTTCAAAGGATCAATACCAGTGATTCCTAAAACGTAGGAAACAATAGAACCGGCAGCCGATCCCCGGCCCGGGCCCACGATAATTCTTTTTGATTTTGCCCAGTTGACGAAATCTTGGACAATTAAAAAGTATGAAGCAAAGCCGGTCTTGGTAATGATGGATAATTCGTATTCAATTCTGTCTTTAACTTTTTTATCTGGCTTTGGATACCTATTTTCCAATCTTTCAAAAACTAATTCTTTTAAATATTCATCGGCAGTTTTATTATCAGGCACGTCAAAACCAGGGAGCTTGATTTTACCAAGCTCCATTTTAAAGTCACAAAGGTCAGCAATTTTTTGGGTATTAACGATTGCCTCGGGAGTCTTCTCAAAGAACTGTATCATCTGTTCTTGCGAAGTCATGGAAAAGTCATCCTGCTTCATGGTCAGCCTTTCCGGATCATTAGCATCTGCCCCGGTATTAATTAGCATCAAGATATCCTGGGCATCAGCATCTTCCGGCCTCAGGTAATGGAGGTCCTGGGTGGCCACCAGGGGAATATTGGTTTTCTTGGCAATAGCAATGATGGCCTGGTTAACCGTTTCCTGCTCCTTGATGTTCGGGTGGTGCTGGAGTTCAAGATAAAAGTTGCCCTCGCCGAAGATCTTTTGATATTGACATGCTTTTTCCTCAGCCTCTTTAAGTTTTTTAGCCATAATCAATTTAGGAATCCTGCCCTGGAGACAAGCTGACATGCCAATTAGGCCATCAGCATGCTTTTCTAATAACTCTTCATCAATCCTGGGCTTATAGTAAAAACCTTCAAGATGAGCTTTGGTAATTAACTTAACCAGATTTTTATAGCCCTGTTCGTTCTTTACCAAAAGAACCAAGTGATATCTTTTGTGGTCAATATTAGGACGCTTGTCAGTCATTTTATTATTGGCAACATACAGTTCTGCTCCAATAATTGGCTTAATGCCTCTTTTGACTGCTTCTTTATAAAAAGAAACAGCGCCATAAAGGACGCCGTGATCAGTCAAAGCAACTGAATCCATGCCAAGCTCTTTAACGTAATCTAAAAGATCCGGGATTTTTGGCAAACCATCCAATAGAGAATACTGGCTATGGACATGTAGATGAGTGAATTTTGAAAGCATAGATTATGATATTTTACCTTTACAAGAAAGGGGAGTCAAATAACCCCTTTTTCCTATTAGATGAAAAAAGGTCTTTAGTACTTGACAGAATGGACTTTAGGGTGTATAATATAATTATATCGAGTTCTTTTCATACAGGTTCTACTACTATATAGAAATAGTATCAAAATGATAGCGTTTCTATACAGTAGTAGAGACCTGCTCCCCCAAAGAAAGGGAGTAAATCCAATCTCTGCTACTAGAGAAAGGAGGCTAGCTATGGCTACCTCAAAAAGTTTGTATCCGTTTGTAGATGAGAGTAAATTATTCATCAAGGCAGCTCAGACCACTATGGTTTTGGTTCTTGCCACTCTCTTCCTTCTGCCGTGGGCGTTAATATGCGTTGGCGACTATACGAAGAACGTTTTCGTGATTGTCATCGGCGTTGTCATACTGGTTGCCTATATAGTGACCGTTGGTATCAAGGTGATGATGACGGAGTTGACACTCCTGCAGAAGATTGGTGCAATCATCGGCGGCACGATTTCGTGTCCCTGCTGGATTGCGATAAAGCTCACGAGCTGGCTGTTTAGCCTGCCCATGTAGCTATCTCTTTGCCCGGAACGGAAACGTCCCGGGCAAATTTCGTTATAGGAACAACGTTAATAATTTTAGATAGCCCAACTTCTATAAGTCGGACTGTTTTATTTTAACTAAACTTATTACAAAAATGTTAGAATATTATAATGAAATATCCGAATCTCTCTGAAGAAAAAATACTCTGGAAAAAAGACTATAAAACAGTCATTGGTTTAGATGAAGCAGGTCGGGGACCATTGGCGGGACCAGTCGTAGCTGGCACGGTTTCAATTAAAAATTACAAATTCAAAATTAAAGATTTAAAAGGATTAAAAGATTCAAAAAAACTTTCCCAAAAACAAAGAGAAAAGTTTTACAGGATAATTACCAAACACTCAGACCTTAAGTGGGGGATAGGTATTGTTTCTGAAAAAGTAATCGACAGGGTTAATATTCTTGAAGCGACAAAACTGGCAATGACAAAGGCAGTCAAGAAACTGCCGAAGACAAAAAGATTCTTGATTCTAGACGGAATAATGAAATTGAATTTAGCTATTCCGCAAAAATCAATCATTAAAGGAGATGAAAAGGTTTTTTCTTGTGCCGCGGCTTCTATTGTTGCCAAAGTTACCCGAGACAGAATAATGGCAAGGCTGCATGAAAAATATCCTAAATATAGATTTGATTTGCACAAAGGCTACGGCACCAAACTGCATTTAAAAATGCTTAAAAGGCACGGGCTCTGCGAGATTCATCGAGAAACCTTTAAGCCATGCTCAGCATTGCCAAAAAATAAATATTTTGTTAAGATTAAAAAAGTTTAAATTTTCACACCATGGGAGGCGTACCAAAACAACGGCATACAAAATCCCGAAGGAACAAAAGAAGGTCCCAGATTTTTTTGCATGCCCCAGGCATTACGATTTGTTCTCATTGCAAAAAGCCCAGCCTGCCTCATGCCATTTGCAAGAACTGCGGTTATTACCAGGGAAAAGAATACATTGACGTTGCCAAGATTTTAAAAAAGAAGAGAAAAAGAAGAATTGATAAGGGCCTGGAGCCGCAAGAGAATAAAGAACCCTAAAAACTATATGGCTAGCCGTCATCTATCTCGTTCGATTGCCATGCAATCCCTGTTTGAGTGGGATTTTTATGGTAAAGAACCAGAATCAATTGACAGAATTATAGAGCAGAATCTGAAAGAGTTTGGTCCCGGATTAGAAAACCAGGATTTTGTTTGGCAGCTGGTCAAGAACGTGACCGGCCATTTGGCTGAAATCGATAAGATTATTGTTGAATCAGCTCCAGAATGGCCTTTAGAGCAAATCACCATGGTTGATCGAAACGTTTTGAGAATTGGACTGTCCGAACTCTTATACTCCAAAAGAGGTGAGGTGCCGCCAAAGGTAGCTATTAATGAAGCAATTGAACTGGCTAAATCTTTTGGGGGCGAAAGCTCGGGTAGATTTGTCAACGGGGTTTTAGGAACGGTTTACAAAGAAATTGAGAAAATTGAAGAGGAAGAGATTGCCAAGGGAGCAGACAAGGCTTCTGTTGAGCTTTTAAGCGGCGGAGCTGTATTTCGAAAGCATGGAGACGATTTTCAGATTGCCCTTTTGAAAGATGCTTTTGAAAGATGGACTTTGCCAAAAGGACACGCGGAAAAAGACGAAACCCCGGAACAAACTGTTTTAAGGGAAGTAAAAGAAGAGTTGGGATTGGACAATTTAAAAATCATTAAAAAACTTGGGGAGAGGGAATATATCACCCATGAACCGGAAAAAGGAGTTATTAAAAGAAAAGTAGTTGATTTTCTCTTAAAAGCTCCGGAAAACAGCGAAATAAAAGCAGAACAAAGCAGCGGCATCAAAGAAGCAAAATGGTTTAACTTAAATGAGATTTCAGGATTAAAGCAGTACCAGCAGGTAAAACCAGTAATTGAAGCTGTTATTGTTTTTTTAAAGCAACAAGAAAAATGAAAGATTTCTCAAAATTAGAAAAAAGCTTAAATATAAATTTTAAAAACAAAGATTTGCTGATCCAGGCTTTTTGCCATCGTTCCTATATCAACGAGAATTCAAAGTTTTCCCTCGACCATAATGAAAGATTAGAGTTTTTAGGGGATGCGGTTTTAGAATTGGTAGTCACAGAATTTCTTTATTTAGATTATCCGAAAAAGCCAGAAGGGGAATTGACTGCCTGGAGAGCATCTCTAGTTAATTCTGAAAGCCTATCTTTAGTCGCTCGATCCCTTGACTTTAATGATTATCTGCTGCTATCAAGGGGTGAGGCAAAAGATTCAGGCAAAGCCAGATCTTTTATTCTAGCCAATGCCTTTGAGGCTTTTATCGGTTCCCTCTACCTTGACCAGGGATATGAACCATGTAAAAAGTTTATCAAAGATCGCTTAATGGTAAAGCTTCCAGATATAATCCAAAATGAGCTTTTTAAAGACTCAAAATCGCGTTTTCAGGAAGAAGCCCAGGAAAAAGAAAACGTTACCCCGAACTATAATGTCATTAGCGAATCAGGACCGGACCATGCTAAAGACTTTGAAATAGGAGTTTATTTAAACAACGAACTAATTGCCAAAGGCCAGGGCTCTTCCAAACAGGAAGCTGAAGAAAAAGCCGCTGAAAAAGCCTTAAAAGCAAAGGGTTGGAAAAGATAATTTAAATTATTTGGAATTGATAAAATATGTTAACTATTAGATTTTTCAGAGTCGGTAAAATCAATCAGCCAGTTTTCAAGATTGTGGTGACTGAAAAAAGCCATGCTTCAAGATCAGGGCGCTTTGTTGAAGACGTTGGTTTTTACAACCCCTCAACTAAAGAGAAGAAACTGATCGCAGAACGAATTAAATATTGGCTTGGAGTCGGCGCTCAGGCTTCAGACACGGTTTACAATCTCCTAGTCGCAGAAAAGATTGTTGAAGGAAACAAAAGAAAAATCAATATTGCAAAATCAAAGAAAGAAAAATCAGCTGAAGCTCCGGTTCAACCTCAACCAAAAATAGCAGAAGAACCTGTCAAAGAAGCCGGGGAAGAAGCAAGACCAGAAGAAAAGCCAGTTGAAGAACCGCAAGAAAAAGAAACAAAACCCGAAGAACCTGAACTAGAAGAGCCGAAAGAGGAAGTAAAGATTGAAAAGAAAGCATTATAGCTTTCATTGACACTATAATTAAAAAGTAGCTATAATCTAATCAGTTCCCGACGATTCCATAAAAGACTAAAGAGGAATCGTGAAGAGGAAAGGTCGATTTACTCAAAAATGACTTATACAAAGAAATGGCAACAAAGGTAATCGCAGACCAGGATTTTCTGGAATTTATTATCAAGGCCTTAGTCGATCATCCCGAAGACGTCAAAGTTGAAAGAAGAGTTGATGAAATGGGAGTTCTGCTTTCTTTAAAGCTTAACCCCGAAGACATGGGCCAGATTATCGGCCGAGCTGGATCCACCGCAAGAGCTATCAGAAGCCTTGTCAGGATTGTCGGTCTAAAGAATCATGCCAGGGTTAACCTCAAGATTGAGGAACCAGAGGGTGGCCGTGCTCCAAGGCGAATGCCGGAGGGAGAAACAGCTAGCGCCCCAGTCAAAACTGGCTTGGAAGATTTAAATCTATAGAATTAGAAACCAAAACTCTTTCTTTAAAGGGTTTACAAACTAACGGAAACGATGCTATTTTCAAAGTAGCGTCGTTTTCGTTTTACTTATGATTCAATTTGATATCATCACTATTTTCCCGCATTTCTTTGATTCTTTTTTGAATGAATCAATTATAAGACGGGCTCAAAAACAAAGACTGATTAAAGTCAGAGTTTTTAATTTAAGGGATTATGCCTATGACAGGCATCGAACCGTTGACGACAAGCCCTATGGCGGGGGCAGGGGAATGGTTTTAAAATTAGAACCAATGTATAGGGTTATATCCGCTTTAAGTAAAGGTAAAAAAACAAAGGCTGTTCTTTTTTCGCCAAGGGGCAAGAAATTCAACCAAAAAATAGCTGACCAATATTCAAAATTAAAAAAGATTATTTTAATCTGCGGCAGATATGAAGGCGTAGACGAAAGAGTGGCCAAACACCTGGTTAACGAACAGCTTTCAATAGGAGACTATGTTATGATGGGAGGAGAAGTGGCGGCCATGGCAGTAATGGAATCTGTTGCCAGATTAATTCCAGGAGTTCTCGGCCATTCAGAGCTTTTACGAGAAAGAATTGAAAAGGGTAGCAAAGGATTTATTGAATTTCCTCAGTATACCAGGCCAGAAACCTTTAATCCTGAAAAAGGCATAAGCTGGAAAGTGCCTAAAGAATTATTAAAAGGAAATCACAAAAAGATTGAAGATTGGAGAAGAAAGCATTTAAAAACAATTTCTTAACATGTGCGGCATTGTCGGCTATATCGGAGAAAAACAAGCCCTGCCTATTGTTATCAAAGGATTGGAGCGTTTAGAATACCGGGGCTATGATTCAGCCGGCGTTTTAATATATGACGAGCACAAGAAAGAAGTTTACTTTGAAAAACAGCCGGGCAGGATCAAAAATTTAATCAGAATAATAGATCCGGACACTCCGGGAACTCTTGGCATTGGACATACGCGCTGGGCGACTCACGGCCAAGTGAATAAAGCCAATGCCCATCCTCACCATGACTGCCATAAAAAGATTTTTGTCGTTCATAACGGCATCATTGAAAACTTCCGGGAAATCAAAGACTTTTTGATTCAAAGAGGGCACAAATTTTCTTCTGAAACAGACACTGAGGTTCTTCCTCATCTTCTGGAGGAACTGATAAAAGAAGGTTTGTCATACGAACAAGCCATTATCCAAGCCTTAAAAAAGATTAGGGGCAGTTTTGCTTTTCTAATCTTTAATCAAGATTATCCTGATATGATTGTCGGCGCCAGATTTTCCAGTCCCTTGATGTTAGGCCTTGGTGACAAAGAGTTTATCTTAGCTTCAGACCAAACCGCCATCAGCCTTTTAACAAACAAAGTGGTCTATCTTAATGACGGTGACATTGTTTTTGCCAGCAAAGACAAATACCAGATAAAATCATTTTTGTCTGAAGATATTAAAAACTACGAAGGCGTCATAGATTTTTCAACTGCCGAAACAGAAAAAGGAAAATTTCAAGATTATATGATCAAGGAAATCTTTGACGAGCCAAAAGCGGTTGAAGATACTTTAAGAGGAAGATTATTAATTGAGGAAGGCAATGTCAAACTTGGCGGTTTAGACCAGATTGCAGATAAGCTTAAGGGAATAGACAATATCTTAATTACTGGCTGCGGTACGGCTTTTTATGCTGCCAAGCTAGCAGAATATTTTTTTGAAGAATATGCCCAAATTCCAACCAAAGCAGATTTGGCTTCAGAGTTAAGATATAGGATGCCGGTGGTTTCTGAAAAGACATTATTAGTTTCTGTCTCCCAGTCTGGGGAGACTGCCGATACCTTAGCGGTGATTAAGGATTTCAAAGCCAAGGGGATTTTAACTGTTGGCATTACCAATGTGATTGGTTCTTCAATCGCCAGATTAGTTGACGCTGGTGTTTATTCTCATGCTGGACCAGAATTGGCTGTAGCTTCAACCAAAGCCTTTTTGGCCCAGATTGCTGATTTGATCTTACTAATGGTTTATCTGGCCAGGCAAAGGGAAATGGACAAAACCAAAGCCAAAGAAATCTTAGCAGAGCTAGATCAAATCCACAGAAAGATTCAAGAAACTATTGTTAACAATGACCAAAAAGCAGACAGTTTAGCTCAAAAATATCTTTCTTCGCAAAACTTTCTTTATATCGGCAGAAAATACAGTTTTCCTATTGCTTTAGAGGGTAGTCTTAAATTAAAAGAAATAAGCTATGTTCACGCCGAGGGCCTGGCTTCGGGAGAGATAAAACACGGGTCGATTGCCTTGATTGAAGAAAACTTTCCCACCGTTGTCATTGCCCCGAAAGATTCTGTTTACGAAAAAACCATTTCTAATCTTGAGGAGATAAAGGCAAGAAAGGGGAAGATAATCGCCATTACTACTAACGGCAATAAAAGTCTGGAAAAATTAGCAGATGACGTCATTTACATTCCTAAAACCCTGGAGCTCTTGAGTCCTCTTTTAAGCATTGTTCCTCTTCATCTTTTCGCTTATTATTTTGGCAAGAAACTGGGACGGGATGTTGACCGGCCCAGAAACCTAGCCAAATCTGTTACAGTAGAGTAGAGTCAAATTAAAGCAAGTTCATTCAAAAAGATAGAGTCAAATTAGAGCAAGCTCATTCAGAAAGGAGGTTGCCATGAAAAAGAGCATGATAATTGTTGTGATTGGGGGATTAATGATATTGATTCTTGGCGGGTGCAAGTGGTGGTGGCTTGAATCAACGCCGACAGCAACGGCAACAGAAACGTCAACAGCAACGTTGACAGCCACTGTAACAGAGACGTCAACGGCAACGTTGATAGCAACGGCAACAGAGACGTCAACGGCAACGCTGACAGTCACTGCAACAGAGATGCCAACGGCAACTATAACATCAATCCTGACGTCAACACGGACACCACTCTTGTGCCAACGGGCACCACCGTGCCGAACACGAATACTACTCCCGTGTATCCGTCGCCTACGGGCAACGCTAACGCCAATGACACCACCGACACAGACTCCTACGGAACCTACGCCAACACCAACCGAAACCCCGCCGTCGCCAGCACCAACTTCAGAAACACCGATACCGACAGGACCACCGCCACCATCACCAACACCAACCGAAGAAATAGCGCCAACACCGCTACCGCCACCTACACCAACATTACTGTCACCAACATCGACACCGACAGAAACACCACCACCAAAACCAACGCCCGAAGAAACACCACCAACAGCACTACCAACAATGGAAAGAACGCCACTACCATCACCACCACCAACAATGGAAGGAACGCCACCGCCACCACCACCAACAATGGAAGGAACGCCACCAACATCACCAACACCAATTGAAGAAACTCCACCGCCACCAACATCACCAATTGAAAGAACGCCGCCGCCAACCGAAGAGTTGGGTATAGAATGAACCCTTCTCCGCAACAAGGCCGCAGAAATAAAGAAAACAGGGACACATTAAATGTGCCCCTGTCCTCTTTTAAACTCTATCTTTTATTAAATCTTTTTTCTGCTGCTAATTTGTTTTTTTTAAAGTTAATTAAAAGTTATTTTATCATTAAAACTCCTGTCATCGTCATTAAGGCAGCGACAATTTTCGCCGGCAGGTTATTTCTTTCTTTCAAAAAGATTACTGCCAGCAGCACAGTTAGAATAACTCTTGATTGGGAAATCGGCGAAATCTGGGAAGCCAAGGCGCCTTTTTCTATGGCCAGATAAAAAGCTATTGCTGAAACTGTCCAGAACAAAGAAAGAAGAATCATGTTTTTGGCAACCTTTGGTTTTAAAAAACTGTTAAATTTCTTTACTGACCTTGGATAGAAAAGTAATAGCAATATCCCCGGCAGCAGAAAGGCTATTGAAGTATAGGAAACCGCGTCAGAAAACCTTAATAAATAAGTATCGTTGACAATTGCTAAGCCAAAGCAGGCGGCCGCTCCCAGAGCATAAAGAATTCCGCGGTTTATTGAAAAATTCTTTAACCTGCTAACCACAATAATGGAAACTATGATGAGCAGGGTTCCAACAAGTCTCTGGAATGTCAAAACCTCTTTGAGGAAAATCGCTGAAAAAATTATGGTAATTACGCTTGAAAAGCCGGCAATAATGACTGCCTGGGAAGCCTCAATAGTTTTTAAGGCCTTAAAAGTGAATAGACTAGCGAAAGCATACAAAACCGCTTCCAAAAGAAAATTAAGAGGATATGCCTTAATTGGCAACATTTCAAATCCTTTGAAAAAAGCAAATGCCCCTGCCATCAAAGCTCCTAAAAGCTCAAAGACAATTGAATAGGAAACCGGATCGCTTTCTTCATCTTTCATCAATACTTTTTGAAAAAGACTGGCAAAAGAGATGAAGACAATGCTGACAATGACGTAAATAAACCAAACCATAAAATATATATTTATAATCCTAATTTTACTTTAGTTTGATATTAGCTTATGTTATCGACCCGATAATAGTTCATGATATCTGGATTTTAAATTCTCGCCAAACAAAGATTAATCTTTGCCGTGGCGAAGTTCTTCTTCAAGGTTTATCCAGTCGTGATACCGATGTTCAATGCCTTCTTTGGATTTCAAAATTATTTCGTGCCTTTTTTGCAGATCAAGGGAAATTTTCTTTTTGTTTTTTTGCAAGTAATCGTAAATTGCCTCGTCCAAGGCATCGGCCGCCAAAACCGAGCAGTGAATTTTAATGGGCGGCAGGCCGCCTAAGTTTTTGACAATTTTGGCGCGGTCAATTTTCAAAGCCTTACCCAGAGTCTTACCTTTGGCTAATTCAGTAATGGCTGAGCTCGTGGACAAGGCCGCTACACAGCCAAACGTTTCAAACTTGATATCTTTGATTATCTCTTTGCCTGATTTATTTTTACCAACTTTGATATAGAGCCACATTACGTCTCCGCATTGAAGGTTGCCGACCTTGCCAATGCCGTCAGCATTCTTAATTTTTCCCATGTTCTTGGGATGGAGAAAATGCTCCATTACTTTAGAGGAGTAGGGAAGAGGCATTAGATTTTAAACGGAGAAACAATCCTTAAATTTTTAATAACTTTAGGCAAGACCTTTAAAGTATAGACAATATCTCTTTCTTTTGTTTGACGCCCCAGGGTAAGCCGCAAGGAGCCATGGGCTTGTTCGGGCCTCAAACCAATGGCTAAAAGCACGTGGCTGGGCTCTAATTTTTCCGACGAGCAAGCAGATCCTGTGGAAACCGCTATTCCCAAAGCGTCAAGGGAAAGAACGATTGATTCGCCTTCTACAAAATCAAAAGAAAAATTGGCATTGTTGGCAAGCCTTAGTTTTGGATGGCCGTTGAGCCGTGAGCGGGGGATTCTCAATAGAACGCCTTTAATGAGCTTGTCTCGCAGAGAGGCGAGGCGCTTATCTTCTCTTGCCATCTGTTTGGCGCATATTGTTGCCGCTTTAGCAAAACCGACTATGGCCGGAACATTAATGGTGGAAGCCCTTAGGCCGAACTCGTGGCTGCCGCCATGCAAAATTGGCTCAATTTTTGTTCCGGAACGGATATATAGGCAAGCAGCTCCTTTAGGGCCGTAGATTTTATGCGAAGAGGCAGTCAAAAGGTCAATCTTCATTTTATTGACGTCAATTGGCAGTTTGCCGAGTGTTTGGGCAGCGTCAGTATGAAATAACACTCCTTTGTCATGGCAAATTTTGCCGATTTCGGCAATTGGCTCAATAGTGCCGATTTCATTGTTGGCATGCATGATTGAAACCAAAACTGTTTCTTTTGTTATGGCCTTGGCGACATCCGCAGGGCTGACCGTGCCGAATTTATCAACCCGCAAACGGGTAATTGTAAAACCAGCATGCTTTTCCAAAAAAGCAACGCTTTGCATAATGCAGGGGTGTTCAATCGCGGAAATAATGATGTGCCGGCCACGGTCTTTATTGGCAAAAGCCACGCCCTTGATCGCTAAGTTGTTGCTTTCGCTGGCTGAACCGGTAAAAATGATTTCTGAAGGTTTAGCGCCAATGATTTTGGCGATCTGCTTGCGGCTTTGTTCTAAAGCGCCTTTTGCTTCCCGGCCCAAAGCATGCAAAGACATGGAATTGCCAAACCTGGTGGAAAAATAGGGAAGCATTGCCTTTAAAACCTGCGGATCAATCGGGGTAGTGGCGGCGTAATCTAAGTAGACGGTTTTTTTAGTTTTTAGCATGTTTTTTAGATATTAAATTGGCTAAAGTGGTAGATCCAAAAGACGATTCAAAAGACTGCTCCATTTCCTGCCAAAAGGTTTTTGCCGAGCATTTACCCGCCATCGGACAAGATTCCTGGCACCGCGTTAGAGCCTGGTCTTTTTCCAGAACCATCACGATTTCCTTTGCTTTGATTTTTGCTGCCGGCCGGGAAAGAAAATAGCCGCCGCCCGCTCCTTTATGGGAAACAAGAAAACCAGCGGACTTTAATTCCTGAAAGATTTTTTCAAGATATTTTTCCGGAATCCGCTCTTTAGAGCTTATGGTTTTTACCGAGCAGGATTTGTTTTCCTTTGCCAGGCAAATAATTGCCCTAAGGCCGTAATATGACTTGGTAGATAAGCGCATTTTAGCTAATCGGACTAAATTTATCTGATTTAACTAGCTTATCAGAGGCGAACAATGGCGTCAAGCAATAACTGACGGCTAGATTTTTTTTCTTTTTTCTGATAGAATAAATGCGGTAAAAAAGCGCGATAAGCCGAGATAGCTCAGTTGGTAGAGCAACATATTGGTAATATGTAGGTCGCCGGTTCGATCCCGGCTCTCGGCTCTAGGGAGGTGGAAACTATAAACAATAAACTACAAAATAAACATGCCAGTTAAAAAACCTAGTACTAAAATGCAGTGTTCAAAGTGCAAAAGGATAAACTATTTTACCAAGAAATCAAAAGCAATGGCTGAAAAGAAACTAGAGATGAAAAAACATTGCAAATGGTGCAAAAAACATACTCTTCATAAGGAAGCAAAGCGCTAGATCCCATTGTCTCAATGCTAATTGACGATGTCAAGATAACAGTCAAAGCAGGCAAAGGCGGAGACGGAGCCGTGGCTTTTAATAAGATAAAAATGGCGCTTGGGCCAACCGGAGCCAGCGGCGGCAAAGGCGGCGATGTTTATCTGGAAGGCGTTTCAAATCTTAGCGCTTTAACCCAGTTTCGTTACAAAAAGGTTTTAGCGGCTGAAAACGGCATGAATGGAAAGGCTCAATTTAACGATGGCGTTAACGGAGATGATCTTGTCTTAAAAGTGCCGATTGGCACGGTTGTCCATAATTTAACTGCCAATCAAGATTTAGAAGTTATTGCGATTGGCCAGCGTCTGCTTATTGCTAAAGGCGGTCAAGGCGGCAAAGGCAATTTTAAATTCCGGTCTTCGACTAATACCAGCCCAACCCAGTTTCAAAAAGGCTTGCCCGGCCAAGAATATGAATTAAGGCTTGAGCTGAAATTAATTGCAGATGTCGGTTTTATCGGTCTGCCCAATGTCGGTAAATCAAGCTTGTTAAATGAATTAACCAATGCTAAAAGCAAGGTAGCTGATTATCCTTTTACCACCCTTGACCCAAACCTAGGAACCTATTATGAATTGATTTTAGCTGATATTCCCGGGCTGATTGAAGGAGCTTCAATTGGCAAGGGGCTTGGAATCAAATTCTTGCGCCATATTGAACGGACAAAAACCATTTTTCATTTCATTTCCGCAGAATCATTAGACCTAGCCAAAGACTATCAAATTATTAGAAACGAGTTAGCTGCTTACAATAAAGAGCTTTTGGAAAAGCCTGAATATGTCTTTTTGAGCAAAGCTGATTTGTTTGACAAGAAAGAAATCACTAAAAAACTCAATCAATTAAAAAAGATAGGTAAAAAGGCAATTCCTATTTCTGTGATTGATGATGAGAGCATAAAGCTCGTTGAAAAGATACTGCGCGACATAATCAAACAGAAATATTGAAAAACCATCTTTTTGTGTCATGACATTTAAAAATCATCTTCTCGTGTTATAATATCTCTAAGTGATCGGGGACGTGGTGAAATGGCTATCATGGGAATCTCCAAAATTCCTGTTCCAGGTTCGAGTCCTGGCGTCCCCGCTGGAGGTAAGCTCTTACCAAATTTAATCTTGATCTAAGACACGAGGAGGTGGAAAGATGCTGTTACTAAAAGGACGGCTCAACGAAGTTCATTTCATCGACCAGCGGATGGTCAAAAAGATAGGGGTTGTGAGAGAAGAAATCAGGCCGGCGCGATTAGAAATAGAGACATGGGCGCTCTCGGTCGCTCGCAAGAGTGGCCTGAATGTGCCGCAAGTGTTTGATTATTATCGCGACTTAGGCGGAAGAGAGGTACTTATCCTTGAGAGGGTTGAGGGAATGCCATTTTCTCTTGGCAGCCTCAAAAAAGACGCGGTTTGTATGCACGATGTCGGCGAACAAATGAAACTCTTAAAAAATGTTTCTTGCGGCTACGGATGGGTTGACCCACCATCCTTTGTCGGAAGATACAAAACATGGAAATCTTTCATTATTTCTTATACAAATTTCTATGGTAGGCGATTGCTCGAGAATGGTATTCTCGAGAGCGACACTCTGCAAGATCTGTTACAACTAATTGAGAGATGCTCGTTTTATCTAGGACAGTCATATCTTGTCCATCGTGATCTTAAGCCAGGAAATCTGATGAAAGACGATTCCGGCAAGATATGGATCATTGACTGGGAAAACGCCATGCTCGGCGATCCGCTCTACGACATTGCGATCTTCGGTGTTCGCGAAGGACATGGAGCACCGTGGCAAAATCTAGTTTGCGGCTACGGACTAGATCTTTCTTCGCCAAAGTACCTTCTCTACGAAATCGTTTGCCTAATCGGTATCATTGATTTCTATGCAGAATACAAGGTTAGATACCCGAAAGGGCAGCGACAACTTTTTCGGCTAATCCGCAATCTACAAAACCTCTTGTGAATTCATCTTGCGAGAGGTTTTTGTTTTTGATACGCTTAAATCAACATGAATTATCAACCAAATGTCGCAGTGAAAATTATTATCAAATGGAAAGACTGGATTTTGGTAAGAAGGCACAGAAACGGCGTTTTTGATTTTCCGGGCGGGAGGATGAAATTCGGTGAAACGATTTTAGATACCCTAAAAAGGGAGTTGAAAGAAGAACTTAATTATAATCTGGCCAAAGAACCAAAGTTTCTCGATGTTTATAATTATGTTTCCAAAAACAAAAAACGGCACAGCATTTTTTTAAACCATATCCTTAACCTGAAAAATAAGCCAAAGGTAGTCGATAAAGAAGGGACAAAGAATCTTTGGCTGACCAAAGAAGATTTTATCTCAAAAAAGATTATCAAAGAGAGAGAGTTTCTTGATAAAATTTTTAGGTAAAAAGAGACATTTTCAAACAATGCTTTTAGTGTCTTGTTTATCTCGTTTCTTGAATAAATGCCCCGACCGAGACACCTCAAGCGAGACGCTGGCTAAGAGGCGAAAACCCCTTAAAATACGCTATTGGGACAGGTTCTAGACCGAGCGTAGAAAATATGATTCTTGAAATTAAAAAGTATCCAGATCCAGTTCTTAAAAAAAGAACTGAAAAAGTGAATGAAATAACTCCTGAAATTAAAGAGCTGATTTTTAATATGAAAGAAACATTAAAAGCGAGGCAGGGGGCGGGCTTGGCCGCTCCCCAGGTTGGTGTTTCTAAAAAAGTGTTTATCATTAATACCCAAGACGGCTGTACTGCTTTTATTAATCCAAAAATAACAAGCAAAAGTTTTGGGAGAGCCATAGGCAAGGAAGGCTGTTTAAGCTTCCCCGGATTGTGGC